>Ga0315292_10000148_pt1 | contig 28437 bp, 34 predicted proteins | sample YL17G13_0_MG_FD_204029 | JGI IMG/M metagenome (GOLD analysis project Ga0315292, IMG submission 204029) | Sediment microbial communities from Yellowstone Lake, YNP, Wyoming, USA - YL17G13_0 | ecosystem: Environmental > Aquatic > Freshwater > Lake > Sediment | place: USA: Wyoming | collected... | reverse complement strand
TAACTGGTGCAATTGCCATCTTATCTTAACGCAAGTATGAGTGGTGTAACTTCTGCTTGTATTGCCTTACTAAAATCCCTTCCTGTAATTGTTGATGTTTGTTGATTAATTTGAATACCTTCACCAATATTGAAATTGCCTTGCTGATCAGTGCTTGTAAATGGTATTTGCCCACCATCTCTAAATACAATTTCGTTTTCTTTAATAGGTACAGCACCCTTTAAAGGGGTTGAAGTATTTATATCTGTACCTGTACCAATATACTCAAATGAATGTCCGCTTGTAAGAATACGACTAATTCTTCTCATTTCAATCTCATCGTTCGCATACACAAGATAAGGAAGGAATTGATTTAAAGTAACAGTTGTAATACCAGTGACTGGTGTGGTTGATGTTGCAGCACCAACAGTATAAAAAATTGGTTCCATTACTGCAACTATATCATTTGTAGAAATTCCGTTAACTCTAACTCCAATAGGTTGAGATGATAGGTAATTTCTACCATTGTTTATAACATCAACAGAAGTAATTGCTCCAGAATCACTAATTGTTGGTGAAACTTCTGCGACAATTCCTTCTGGACCTAATGGTAAAGTATCAAGTGTATTAGTATCAAAGATAGTAATATCTGGTGGAGCTGCTTGACTAAATCCAGACCCACCATTTACAACAGTAATACTTTTTAACTGCTGTAAAGGTGCTGTAATAATTCCTACCTGACCAGTGCTATAATTCGCAAGATCTATTTTAAACCACAGTGCTTGACCATCATAAGGTCTTCTCACATTTCCACTCCCATCCTCCACTTCTTTAAATATAATAATGTCTGTTTCAGAAGTTGTTGTAGTATTAACTTTACCTGTAAATTCTATGGAACCTAAACCAACTGCAACAAGACCAAAATTACCAAATGACGAGTTAGAGTTAGTTAGGTCACATTGCCCACCACTTCCAGCAAAAATTCCTATATCACAATTAATTGTAAAAATTGAAACTAATTGAGCATATCCATTATTTGTAAGTGAAACTCCAATACCTGCTTCATTATATTGAGTGAATGAATCACATACCATTGATTTTAAATCTGCACCAATCGTAGAAGCAGTTGCATGATCTCCATCAATCTTCATACCAATACTTTTACTCATAAAGTTGGTACAGTTCCTAACATAAGGACTTCTCCATCTTCCAGATGTTCCTTCTGTCGCTGGTCCTGATGCAATAAATCCAGATACTGCAAATTTTGCGGGATCTGTAGGAGGAAATGCAACTGCAGCACCACCAGGATTAGATTGTCCGGTATCACAGGCAAAGTTTAAATTTTCTATTAAACATCCTCGACGAACATGAAATACATCTTTACCACTATTTTGAGGAACTACAGTCACCAAACGCAAGTCTTGACCTGTTATAGAGACATCGGTTCTTAAACCAATTGGATTATTTTCATAATAAACACCAGAACGAACCATAATAGTATCACCGGATTCAGCAACTGCAGCAGCTGCTGCAATCGTTAATTTTGCATCTCCTTCAGTTCTTCCTCCATTATCATCGTTACCATACTTATTCACAAAGACCAAGTTTCTTACATCTGTTCCCGGTGGAACCCAAACTGTTTTTCCATTTGGTTGTGTGACTGGTGGTGCAGCGCCTGGACCACTACCAATAATTGTGGTTACAATTCCTGCGGTAACAAAAATAGCAGAAACTACGTTAGCGCATCCTGCAGGGTTTGAATTAGAACCGACAGAGGCATCATTCTGTATAGTTAAATCTTTGATTTGACGAATACTACTGATACCACTTTGGTATGATTTTATTAATGTAGTATTATTAATTACTCTTTGTGAAATTTGTGCGGCAGTTGTAATCGCAACTATTGTTGCTTCTTTAATGCTATATCCATTTGAATCATTTCCTGTGATATGAATAAGTGATGATCCATTGTAGTAAGAAATCCCAGCACCAACAGATTTGGAATTTCCTCCCTTTGTAATATCAAGTGTAATTGCTTTTAAAATATCTTTAATATCATCTCTACAATCTTGGGATGTTGTTGGTACTATAAACGCAGGATTCTTATAATCGGTACTTGTAATAAATCCTACTGCTTCTGTGGCAATAAAATCAAGATTAAGTCTTATTAAATTTGCTGCATCAAAAAATCTATCACTAATGACTTCACCGGCAGTGTTAACTCCAACTTGACCTAATACTGTTCTTGGAGTTTTATAAAATTCTGTTTTATATCCTACATTTCGATTTGAGTCGTATAATGCTTTTTGTAATAGTACATCTTTTGCAATATCTAATCCTATAGATGGAAGGATGGTTCCAATACCAACAGAACCAATTCCGGTGGTTGTAATGACTGTACCAGCAATTCCAACTTGAAGTATTGATGAAGTAGTAATACCAGAGACATTAAGTTGTTGTGATGTTAGGTTTGTTGCTGTCGTGACTCCTAAAGTTGTAGCACCATCAACATCTAGGGTACTATTAAGTGTTGTGGCGCCATCAACATCTAGGGTACTATTAAGTGTCGTATCACCATCAACATCTAGGGTACTATTAAGTGTTGTCCCTAAGTCAACATCTAAAGTGCTATTAAGTGTTGTATCACCATCTACATCTAGGGTACTATCAAAAGTAACGTCTTGAGTTGCATGAAGAGTTCCAGTAATATCAAGGGTGGTAGATGGATTATTATTTTGAATACCAACCTTGGTCATTCTGTAGATATCACCACCAGCAGTATATCCCCAAAAATCTTGAGTTCGAATATCTGCAATAAGTGTTGGATTATCTGGATTTGGTATAGGTGTTATTGTTGTAGTTCCTGTACCAAGACTATTAATTTCTTTAAAATTTAAAACTGTGAAAGATTGTGCGGCACCAACAACAGGAATATATGTCCCATCATCTTGAATAAAAATACCTTCACTAAAATTTGGTGTAAAAGTAACCCAACGAATTCCATTTGCATCACGATTTAAAAATGCACCATTTACTCCAGGAGATCCAGAAGAATCATAAATGTTTCTTGAAATTGAAATTGTTCCATCAACATTAAGCCTTAATTTTCCTTGAGTATCAGTATTAAGACCAATGATTCCCGATTCTGGAATTGTTGTCCCAATACCAACACTTTCACTAACTATTACAGTTCCAATTACATCAAGTTCTTCTCTTGGTTGAGTGGTTCCTATACCAACACTGTCACTAACTATTACAGTTCCAATTACATCAAATTCTTCTCTTGGTTGAGTGGTTGCAATTCCAACACGACCACTAACTATTGCAGTTCCATATACATCAAGTTCTTGACGTGCTGTTGTAATATTAGTGGTTCCAATTCCAACATTATCAGCAAGTAATCTAATTAAATCTTGGGGCGCCTTATATCCTTCACCAAATTCAGGATCTATTTCAGATTCGGGTATAAATTCTATTTCCTGTGAAACAAAATATTTTTTTGAATAAGCAAAAGTAGTAAATCCTGCCATTTTTTAAATTACCTTTTTATCGTAGTGATATCCAGCAATCGATCTTTCAGAATTATCTCCGGGATAATCTTCAATATCTCCCTCATATTCTACTATTAATCTTTCAGTATCTATTCTTTCACCAAATATATGATAAAAACAATGTATAGGAATATTTTCTGTAGATTCTAATATAATTTCTGTGGTATCAAATCTTTTTACAAAAATATTCTGATGAGAACCAATTGGTGTAATTGAAACAGTAATTGTATCAGGGTCCACAAGTTTTTCCCAGTATTTGGGAAGTTTAATTATATTTGTATTTATTAATTTTCCACGAACATACACTGCCGCTTCCGGACCTTCTACACAACTATGAGTTAATCTCCAACCTTCTTTTGTTGGGTGAGGAATGTCAAAGTTTTTCTTTGCCGAAAGTCTATGTGCTCCACCATTAGAATAAACTTCCCTCTGTGCCTTAATATTTTTACTTCCAACAACATTTCCATCAACTTGAAGAACAGTAGAATGTGCCCCCGTAATATGTAAGGCATTTGGTGTTCTTTTATCTCCCTCAATTTTTACATCTCCTTTTACATAAAGAGATCTATTTGGACTGTTACAATCTACATTATCAGTTTGACCAACCATTAATGTTGCTTCAGCAGAATTAAAAGCACCTGCTTTTCCTACTTGCATTGGTGCTTCTACAAATGCAGAGCCTCTAACTTTACTACCTGGTCCGACACCAATTGCTGCTGGTTGTCCTGCACCAACCATCAATTGTCCACCAAATGCAGCATCGTCTAATAAAAATGCCATGAGTTTTCTCCTACACTACTTGACTTTGTTGATATGATTGACCACCAACCTTTGAGTCCCTATTTGCAACAGCATCAGTGACTCCACGAATAACTGATGAATAGATTGTCATAGCACTATTTGCACAGATTTCTGCTACTCCTGCTGTTGCAAGTTTATACATTCCCTTTGCATTAATAAGAACCTTATTGTCTGCATCAAGTTCAATATTTTCACTTGCTTTCAATCGGATATTTCCCTTACTTCCACCTTCACCATTTGTAATGAGTTCTATATCAGTTGCCTGCATTCTAATTTTGCCATTAGATGCAATAATACAAATGTTTCCATTTAATGCATTAATGAATAGAGTATCTTCTGCTTCTTGCCTGTCCTCTCCAGATTGGATTGCAACTCTTCCAGGTCCAGTAATTTGAGTACATCCTTTTCTTGGACCATCTTTTTCTAAACGAATTCCATGTCTTCCATCAGATGCTTGAATACAAACATCAGAAGTGACTGCGCCATCAGCAGAAATGTGCCCGAAAGAAATTGATCCATGCCTATTTCCTGCATTAGTAGCATCATAATTCTTCTTTGCAGTTTTACCAAGTCTGGTTCTAGCAGGATTTGCCATATAATTTTTTTAAAGGGGTGTATACATTTCAATTGTTGGGTAGTCCGTGAATCCAAAACCTGGATCAATAACAGCAACTTTAATTACTCTTCCAAAAGATCCAAAGATTGGTTCAAGAATGGCACCATTACTTGGAGTTATTCTTATTTTATCCGTTACATTATAATTAATTCCTTCATCTTCCACAAGAACACGTTTTAATCTCAAAGATACTGGATAAAGTGATCCTGGAGTTGGTTCTGTAATAAAAGGAACTAATGGTGTGGAAATATCTCCTGCACCAATAATACTATTACTATTTAACGTTGATTGAATTGTTCCTGGAATAATAAGTTCTGATCCATTATTTCCCGTATCAGTTCCTTGTCTTGGGATTGCAGAGGGTGGAGTCGTAGCTTGTTGAGTAATACTTTCTCTCAAAGTATCATATACTCTTACTGGTTCTCCAGCAGTTTGATAGAAACCTGCATAACGAATACCATTATCATAGTAAACAGACCCATAATAAGATCTTCCGTTTACATATCCAGTTTGTCTGAGACCAACAAGATCCGTAACCTGTAAAAGTCTTTGAGGATCTATTACAATTGGATCTCTAACAACTTCAAATTGTGGTAGGAATGTTGCATTAATACCTGTTGGAGCACCACTAGGAGGATTTGTGGGAGTTGGTAGAACTCCAATTGGAGAAATTGGTGGAGTTGGAGATAAGTACCCATTACCAGGATCAGTCACAACTATTTCTATCACAACACCTTTACCACTAACTTCTCTTGGTCCAACTTGTCCCGGAATAAGTTCATTAGTAAAAATGGATGGTGTTCCACTAGTATTAAGAATATCTTCACTCAGAACTGGAATGAGTGTTGCACCTGCTCCATTATTGCAATGATCTTTTGCAGTAACAAGTGGTGGGTATTGATAACCATAACCACCACTCACAATGTCCACTGCAAGAAGTGCTCCATCAGTTCCTATAATTGGATTTCCTGCTGCACCAATTCCATTTCCACCAGAAATTTCTATTACTGGAGGACCACACTCTGTTTGTTGAGCAGCACCACCACAAGCGTCTGTGGAAAGTAAATCATTAGAAGTTAACTTATTAACTTCAGTAATATCTAAATATCGAAATTTTTTATTTCCACCTTGAAAAATAAAAGTTGTTGCTGGATTTGTAAGCACATATTGATTTGCCTGAACAATTGAAACATCACTAACCAACCCCAAAGAAGGATCAATATATGATACTTTAATATCCTCTTTTGTTAGTGGTCCAAATACATTAAGTGTCATATGTTTTTTTTATCCAATTGTTGCTGGTATAGGTGGTAGTTTTGGAACATCAAAGTTTCTTGTTAACTTTGATGTATCAAAAGAAGATGCCCCAACACCCTCCAACAACGAGTCTGTTGTAGATTTTAAATAATCTGCTGCAACATCTCCTGCTTTCTTACCCACTTCAGCTTTGTTTGGATCAGGTACAGCTTCACCACCAGTGTCTAAAGTATAAGCATCTGTTGCAGGACAATTAGGTTTGGAATCACATCCAAAAAGATTTAAAGTAATATTTTCAAAAGAAAGTGCTTCTTTAATACTTTTACCAATGTCAGGGAACTTTATATCACCCAATTTAAGATTACCAAAACCTCCCAATAAACCACCAATTTGACCCGATATTCCACCAACAGTATCTACTATTCCACTAACTTGACCTGCGATACCACCAATCTGACCTGCTATATTACCAATTTTTCCAACTACAGAGAGTCCTGATTGACTATCTTGCATAAATGTTCCAACAGATTGAGTTATTTCTTCAGCAGACTTATTAATATCTCCCATACTTGATCCAAGTATTTCACCTGTTAGTTGTTCAACAGAACACATAGGAACAAGAGGTGCGGTGCCTGTTGGTGAAGTTGGTGATGAATTTGCAGATGGTTTACTTTTTTCATTACCAAAAAGATTTTTTAAAGCATCTAATATTTTTTTACCTAAACCATTAGCAAGTTTACTAAAAAGACATTTGAGTTTCTCATTGATCTTTAATTTCATATTAAGAAATTCAAATCTTTGATTTGGAAATAGTAAATCACCTAAGGGTCCAAGTATTTTATTAATTGTTTTTGAAGTGAACTCACCAATTTTATTCATAACAACTTTCATCTTCTTTGCAAGTTTAGGTGCATATTTTTCCATTAAAGATTCAATTTTTTTAGCACTATCATCAACCTGACCTAAAAGATCACCAATACCTCCAAGAGCTCCTGGTATATCACCAATGCCACTAATACCTCCTGCTATACCACTAATACCTCCTGCTATACCACTAATACCTCCTGCTATACCACTAATACCTCCTGCTATACCACTAATACCTCCTGCTACACCTTGAACTTGTCCCAGTGCTCCGCTAATTTGATTTGTTACACCTCCGATTTGACCTGCTATGCCTTGAACTTGTCCTAATGCTCCTGCTATACCACCTCTTCCTCCTGCTATGCTACCAACTTGTCCTGCTATACCTTGAACCTGACCTACTATTCCACCAACTTGTCCCAATACTCCACCAATTTGACCTGTTACACCTCCAAGTTGTCCCAATGCTCCACTTATACCACTAATTTGATTTAATAATCCTCCCCCACCACTCAAAGATTTAATTTGAGAAACTGCATCCAAATAACTTTGCTTTGCCTTTAGAACTTTATCAATTTCAGTTGTAAGACTTCCAATCTCAGTCTGCATTCCTTTCATTACAGAACCAGGAAGATCGCAAGGACTTAACATTACAACTTTTTTCTTAAGAACAGCATCCATCTTCTGGTCCATGGCAGATTGTCCATGAACAGAAGTAGTAGTTTCAATAGTTGCTCCAGGCACTGCTACAGCTGCTGGTGAAGGATCTACCCCTGGCTTAGTAATTGCAAGTCCTTGGTCAGGTGCTTTAAGATTTTTGTCTTTAGTTCCAACAGCAGGTTCTGCATAACCACTTACTGCAATACTTCCTGCCTGAGCATTGGTTACTTTATTATCACCAATTTTTGTTGCAAGAGCAGTTTGTGCATTGTTACCAAGCACTCCCATAATCACAGGAACTTGTTGCTCTTGACCATCCAAAAAGAAACCAAACACCATATTTCCTTGTCGGATATTTGGTGTTTGTCCTGAAGATGCTTGACCACCACCAGCAGTCACAGGATACATTACCTGTGCCCATGGCAGTTGATCTGATGCTATTTCAGTTTCTCCTTGATCATGAAGACCTATAATACGAACCTTATATCGGTATCCCCACCCAGGGATTTCTTTCGGGCTCTCAATCTTTCCGGGTGAAATATTATCACGCCAAGTTGAGTCGGGAGCAACCTGACCAATCCACCAGTTAAAACTAGCACCAAGAAAACCTGAATTAAAAAGAGCTCCCCCTTCCATTAATTATTAAACCTCATATATTTTATATTTGTTTATCATAATGGTATCTTACCAGAGGTATTACTACCTGTTTTTCCTACAGAATCTCTTACTAAAATCAATTTTGTATAAGTTTCTTTTGGTGAAATATAATGACATAAATCTGCTATAATATATAGACCACTGTCGTGCTTGTTTATCTCATCACTTTTCTTTGTATCTTCAGGTGGAACGCCCATACGAACAGCATCTCCTGCGTGTAAAGAAAAATCTCCAGGTATTGTAACTTCAACTTTAGATGTAAATAATTGATTATATCTCATAGTAGATTGACTTAAAATATTTTTCGCATCAAAGTTTTGTTCTGTTGATTTCTTAATTTGTTCTTTTGAATCTCCTGTAGGTAGTGTTCCTTTATCAAGAAGCATATATTGAGTTCTTGTAAACTCTTTATTTGCTCCTTCTTTATTAAACTCTGGATTTAATACAGGTAGTTCCTTACCACCAAGTTTTAATGATGCTTCCTTTTCTTTTGCATTTGGAGTAATCACTTCATAGTAACAATTAAATGGATCAAACAGAACTGTTCTTGTAGAGAATGCTCCCATTTTAAGTTTGTCTTGCACATCAACACGATTATCTTTTGAATACTCAAGTGCTTTTATATCATATCCAGCAGGAATATTAACACCTCTTGAATCTGGAGTTTGATTATAGATAATAGATTTTTTTGATTCTTGAGCAAAGAAAGAGTCTATTGACTTAAATTTAAATCCCTCTGATGTTTCAAAGAAAAGATACCCAGCAGAATTTCCTTTTGCATTAGGTAGATCTGGAACTGCTTTTTTAGATAACCAGTTCATTGCATAATAAGGTTTTTTATTATTTCCAATAAAATTATAATTATTAGAAGTTTCTTCTATATCAACTTTTTTTTCTGTTCCCAAATAATTTTGATCTATTAATATTTTTTTAATATGTGCTGATATTCTTCCATCAAATCTTGTATTCAATCTTACCTTTTCATTCATAATAAACTCTTTAGATGAAAGGTCTATTTGAACCATAGATTTATTTGTTTCATTCACAAGAGGAGTAACTTTATTTACATACAAAACTAAATTTAAAGTTTTCTTATTGTTATCCGTAAACTTAAGAGAAACTTTTTCTTGTCCGACCATTGGCAATCCTTCAATTACAGTCTTACCATCAATTGAATTTCCAGTATCTGCAAAAGTTACAGTTGCTCTTACCGAATCTTGTAGAATACTTTCATAATACATCAAAAGAATTGTGCCGCCAGCAACACTTACATTCTTTCTTTGATCTTTATTAGAAACAATATCAATCTTATCAATAAAAGATGATTCTGCTCCTTTTGATGTTATCTGATTTGCCATTTGTTATTACCTCTTATTTCTATTTAACCAATCATGGCAAGAATTTCTGTAAAGTTATCTACAGGAATCGGTATGACTGTAACACCTCCACCGGAACTATTTTTATTTCTACTACCACTTGCAGCACTTGGAGATTGAACAACGATTGTTTGTGGAGACATTGTATCATAAGAAGCATATGACTGAAGAATACTTGCAAGTTGTGGTTTAGTTGATGCAAAGTTTAATTTTTCTAAAAGTTGAGGAGCAAGTTTATCTAACCCGCGGGTAGTGTCAGCATCAAATACAAACTCTGAACCTTTCTCACCTATTAAAGCAATGATTGGTTTATGAATTCTACCACCTTTTGCAAATGCTCCTATTCCTAAAATTTGCCTTACCTTTTTAGATCCAGCAAATTCTTTTTGTCCAATTGCACCGGAACCTCCCCATTGATTACCTGGAACATCAAATGCCAAATTTTTACCATGATATCCAGGGTCTCCTTGTCTATACTCACTTCCAATTTGAATATTTGCTGCACCTAACGCTCTTTTTGTTTTTTCTTTATCTGCTATAGTTTTAAAGGCAATATGGTCATGATAATTTCCGGTCAATCCATGCCCAGCACGATCATAATAAAATTGTTTTCCATCTCCTTTATAGTTTGTGTCTCCGGTAATATATTGAACAATATTACTTGCTCCAATATTAGTTGGAGAATCTATGTAAGTTCCAGGACCTTCTGTTGCTCTTCCTTCACCTTTCGCAAGTTTATCATAAATTGGTTTAGACATATTATATCTTTCCATTATTTTTGCTTCTGTTTTATGTCCTGCAGGAACTTCATATTGTTGCATAAAAATAGTTGATGCAGTTTTTACATCTCGTGCTTGTTTTATTTGACTCAAGACATGACCATATTCACCTTTAAATTCCTTAAGAAAAAACTGATACTCAATATCCATTGAAAGTGGTTTGCTTAAATCAGCACCTTTAGATTTTGCATAATCAGCAAGGGATTGCTGCCGTCCCATAGATGTCCACTGTACTATTCCATACCCAGTTTTACCATCAACTTTAAGTACTCCCTTTGTTCCTGGAGGACTGTTTTGAACTCTTGCGTTTTCAACACCAGATTCAGCAGCCATATTTCCAACAATACCTGCAGATTGATCTGCTGTTAATCCCAAATCTCTCATCAAATTTCTAGCCATTGTAAGTTTATCTCCACTTGTTCCTGCTGGTCCAATCTCAAATTCATCAGGAGTAGGTGTTGTTGATGGTACTTTTTTTTCTTTCTCATCTCTCTTTTCTTTCATCATTCTCAAAGTCTTTTCAGCATTACTCTCAATTTCTCCACGGAATGTTTTTGCTACCCAGTTGCTAATATCACCACCAGTCTCTGCTGCAGATAACACATCGGGGTCAACAAGTCCGCCATTTGCAAATGCAGCAACAATACCACCTTTCAGTTGTTTATCCTGAATACCTTTAGTAATTAAAAGATTTATTCCAAGTCCAACATTTTGATAGTCCCTATCTGTTGGTTCTTCTTTGTTCATAATCTTTGAACTAACTGCTAAAATTGGTCCAAAGTATTTTGTTTTATCAAGTTCTTCTGTTCTCTTTTTAACTTCTTTATCTTTGAATTCAGTTTTTAATGGTTTTTGTGGTGCTAATACTCTTTTATATTTTCCTTTTGAGATTGTTCTTCTTGCTCTACCTTGAGATCTACCACCTCTTGTAACACCACCACCTGCTCTTCCTTGAACTTTGCCTTTCTGTTGTGGTTTTTTACCACCAAAGAACGTATCATAAAGTGCTCCACCAAGTGCATCGCCACCAATACTCCCAAGAATACCACCAACAATTCCACCAAAACCAAAAGCAAGTGATCCTATTGCAGCACCAACAGTTCCAAGAAGTCCTGCACCAATTGCTTTAAATGCTGCTCTTCCTGGGTCTTCTCCAAGAGCAACCGAAAGTCCAAAATCAATTAGTGCTCCAATAATAGGAAGTCTTTTTAGTAGAGGTCTTGCAAATCCAAGAACCATTTTTGCTCCACCTTTACCAGCAACCCCAACAAGTGCATTTCTTGCAAGATTTGTTGCCCCAGACCTTGCATATTTTCCACCCAAAGACTTGACACCTTCCTCTCCAAATTTTTTAAGTGCAGCATCTCTTCCAAATCTATCAGCATACCTTCTGGCAACAGCAGTATTGACTCTTCCTGCTCCCTTACCACCAACTCTTAAACCTCCACCACCAGGACCACCTCCTCCTCCACCAGACATGGCCTCCATAGCCATGGAACCAGCAAGAACAGTTGTTAAGAATAGTGCAGTATCAATTGCACCTATAAACTTATCAAATCCTTTTGCAAAGTTTTCTCCACCAAGATTTTTAATAAATCCACGAGTTTTATCATGTGCTTCTTGTCCCTTTTGAACAAAAGTCACTAACCCATTTAAGAGTTTTCCTCCAACATCAATAATAAAATCTGCAGCATTGCCCAAAAATTTAACGATGGGCATTATTTTTGGAAGATGTTTAATCAATCTAACTGCAAAGTATCCCAGAAGAACATTGCCAATAAAATTTTTAATAAAATCTAAAATACCCATTCTTGGAGCAGATGGCATCTTTACTTTACCACTTTCTGCATTTGGTTTTGTTTCTAATTTTGTTTCTATATTCTCCCTTCTCTTTCCACTTGTTGCTTTCTTTTTATCATCAAGTTGTTTTTTGTCTAGTGCAAGTGAACCCTTAAGAATATTTTCTATTTTAATAACATTTATTTTAATACCCTCTATACCTTTAATTGATTTTTTTGATAAAACAATATTAGCAGATCCACCACCAACCATCTTGTCTTGCTGTGCTTTTTGCATCGCAAGTCTTGCTGATGATTTATTTAAAAGTTTATCTGCGTTGATTGCCATTTATTTTATCTCGTCACACCAAGAGTTTTTTGTTTTGCATTACCACCCGGTGCTGTTGCACTGAAACTTGGAACCGATGTAGATGCACTACCACCATATCCTCCTCCACCTTGAGAAGGTGTTGCTGGAACATACATGATTCTTGGTTTTGGTGATGTTAATGGTTTTATTGTTGGTCTTGATACTGATTTTGAACTGCCGATTGGAGAGGTTGGTCTAGCACTTTTTGGTGCATATCCACCTTTCTCATAAGGCATAGGACTAGCCTGTGCAGGTTGACCAAAAAGACTTTTAACACCAGATGCTACAGAGGACCCAATTTGTTGAAATACATTTTGTGATTGTGGTTTTGGTTTACTGGAACCAACTTTAGTATTGGAATTGTTAATAGATGCCATTATGTTTTTAGCATTTGCAAGTCTTCTATCAAGATGAGGTATTCCAGGAGCCTCATATGCTTTCATAAAATTCGTAGTTGCATCAATCAAATTTGTTGAATTTAACCAAGTGCTTTTTGTATTTCTACCATAAGGAAGTTGAGGACTTCCTTCGGAATCTGGATTACCAGTATCCATTTCGTGTTTTACATAATCCAATTGTAGCGGCAAACTATTGATAATACTTGGTCCATATTTTTTCATAGCAGTGTCCCACCTTCCTGGTGTTTCCCATTGTGCTATGCCTCTACCAGGACCTCCACCATCTTGATATGTGTTTGGTTTGAGTCCAGGTGCTTCCGTCTCAAAGTTTGCCAGAGCACCTGCAATATGATAAGGTTTAGCTGTTGGAAATTGCAACTTCATAGTATTATATGCAAGTTTTGTGTTTGCAGTCAATGGTTTTGCGGTCGGTGTAGTTGGTTTTACGGAAGTTGCAGTGCGTCCAATCGCACCTCCACCAGCAGCATAAGTAGTTCCACTTATCATCTTGGGTTTATTTGTTCCTCCTCCAGCAGCATTCATTGTTTCAAGAGTATCTACACCATACTTCTGCACTGCTCCCGCAGACATCACAAATTCACCATCACTTAACATCGCAGGTATTTTATCAACTCCTTTTTCACCACTTACAAATCCACCGAACATATCCCCCATTCCACCAAGCATACCCTTAAAGTTAAATCCACCACCTTTAAATGCAGGAAATCTTGGCCTTACATATCCACCACCAGAAAGTTTTTGTGTTTTCTGATCTTCACCACTACCCTTAAGTCCTTGAGTAACTGCATATGCTCCACCAAGAGCAGCACCAGTTCCTAATACACCTGCTAAAAGTTTTCCTTTTCCTCCACCTAAAAATCGAGCAGCACCCATTGCACCTTTAACTTTTTTAGCAGCTAAAAGTTTAGCAATCGCAAATCCAAGTTTTATTGCTCCTGATGCAACTGCTTTGGTTAATCCCAAAGCAAATCTTCCAAAAGCATTTCCAAAAACTAAGTAGAGTGCTAGAAGTTTGGGCCAGTGATCTCCCAAAAATCTACCAATTGCCTTTACCTTATCAGCATTTTTTTTATCACCAAACCATCCTAATAGTTTATAGACAACTCTTCCAAGAAAAACTGTTACGAAGAAATCAATTATTCTATCAAGTATGCTTTTAACTGGTGATATAACTTGTTCTGCAGCAGACTTTAATCCTTCAAATTTCTTTTCTAAATTATCTTCAGCAAGTCCTCTTTTTTCTTGTTCTGCTTTTCTTCTATCAAAAGCAGTAGTATTATCAAGTGCTTTTTTTCTACCTGCTAATATTGCTGCAATAGAAGATACTGATACAGAAATCTTTGTGATACTATCTTCTACATTTGATGTTGAACTTCCTGGTAGTTTAGCACCGATATTTTCTCCACTAATTCTTGTGCTTTGACTCTTTGATATATTTTTAAGACTTGTAATTTTTCTAGAATTATTATTAGCAATCTTTTCTATGTTAGCAACCGATGCAACAAGTTGTCTTACACTACCAATAAGACTTATATTTGTTTTTTGTACATTGATAATATTTTTAGAAAAATCAACAAAACTTCCCTTCTTAAAACTTTCCGCAGAGAGTAAAGTTTTTTTGAGTTGTGAATCTAGATTTTTTAAATCGTTAGAATCGGGCATTGCTCATCTGTTGTTTTTGTTTTAACTCTTCCTCTTCAAGATGCTGCTGAAGTAGTCCAACATAAACATCTCTTTCCCAGGGAATCATATTTTCAATTTCCCATAATGAATATTTATGATACTGCATCAAAGAAAAGTTCAGACGAAAATAATTCTCAAGGTCCATATGGACCATTCCTATGCGAAAAAACTTGCTAACCCTTCTAAAACAACTTCACTTTCAACTTCTGTTTTTGGATTTTTAACTTTGATGGTATGGGAGAGTTTAGGCATTGTCTCAAAGAACTTTTCAATGTCTTTGAATTGAGAAGAATTCATTGAATCTAAAAATTCAGTAACTTCTTTTTTTGTTACATCAGAAGTAACCCAAACTTCATCTGTAGTGTAAATCTTATCAATGCAAGATGCAATAAGATCAAAAGATTGATCCATAGCATTTCCACCCTCAAAATCAAAATTATTCTTAATGAATTGATCCAGTGATGGATACTTCATTTCCATCATAACTGAATTATCAATCTTAATTTTTTTCTCGTGAGTTTCGTTTTTCTGAACCTTAATATCATCAAGAACTATTTTTACAGGAACTTGAGTTTCACCATCATCAGGGCAAATAATATTAACTTCTAGTTCTTCTCCAACAGACTTACCACGAATGTTAAGGAACAAGAATTCAATATCAAAAGTAGGAAGTGTTTCTACTTTAATATTCTTGGTTATGATACAGTTTTTAATTACTGTTTTTATTGCGGTGGTAATTTGCTTTGTGTCTTCACTCTCAAGAGCAATGACTAAAAGTTTTTCTTCTCTAACTAGAAATGGTCTGTATTGAATAGTCTCTTCAGTTGAGGGCAATTCAAGTTGATATGTTGGTGTAGCAATTTTTGGTAAAGGCATAATATCCTATAATGATTTCAGTATGATTATTTATTAGGTCTTTAGAAGAGGTTTAAGTTTGCTGCGGTTGCAAAATCAATTTGTGAAGCACCAGCACTATTAAAAGGAACACCACCAGGAGTGATATTTCCAGTAACACTACTTAAATCTATATTAGAATTGAATGCTTGAGTATTAATCTGTGCAAGTTGCTGTGGTGTTGCAGTAAAATTCGGGCTAGAAGGATCTCCAGTAGATTTTGTAGTAGATTGTGGTTCTGCTTTATTAGATCCCTGTATTAAAACATATCTAATATAACTCATAGAAACTGTACACTTAAGTAAAGAAGAAGCATCGTATGAAACCGGCATTGAATTGATACTAATTGGGAAAGATCTTATAAACTTATATTCTAATGTTTGTGTGTAGTCTCTTTCAAATTTTGTAACAGTTAGACCATCTGATGTGTATCCATTTGTTCCCTCAGGATACCTAACTCTATAAAAATATTCCCTATCTTCCGATCCAGCATTTTTATCTGTTTGTTTTCCTCTACTTTCGTCTACAATATACTTCATCCAAGTTTCAAAATATCTAATTGGAAGATAGTTATCAGCATCAACATAAAATGTTAAATCAATACGATCATCATAAACTCTCCTATATGCATGTCTTTCTGTTACACCATGAAAATTATCATTAATCTCAAAGGTTGCTAAATTAGATCCAGGAAGAGTTGCTTCTGAACACATTAAATTTAACTTTCCCTGATTTAAAATAACACCATTATATTTCAAAAAATTATCAAAGTCACCGCCAATTGGTTTTGGAATTGTAACAGCAAAATGAGAGGTAAGTGCAGGACGAAGTAAGTTAAGTTTAATATCTGCTATTTTTTTGGGAGTGGGAGTAACACTAGCCATTTATAAATACTTTTTGATCTTTATATATTATGTAGTAGAGATAATGGGAGAAAGTTTAAAGAGTAGATATAAACCATCATACCCCCAAAAATATATTGGGGACTCAAATAATATTGTTTGTAGAAGTAGTTGGGAAAGGAAATTCTGTTATTGGTGCGATCTAAATGAAAATATAATTGCGTGGGGTTCAGAGGAAATTCGTATCAAATATTACGATCCAGTAAAGAAAAAAGTAAGAACTTACTTTCCAGATTTTATTATCAAAGTGAAAGAGCAATCTGGAGAGATTAAAAAATATATTATCGAAATCAAACCACAAAAACAAACAGTGGAACCAAAACCTAGAGCAAGAACAACTAAATCATATCTCTATGAGGTTTATACATATGTAACCAATCAAGCAAAGTGGCAAGCAGCAGAAGAATTTTGCAAAGATAATATGATTGGGTTTCGTATTATCACGGAAAATGATTTAGGTATCAAATAATGGCAGAAGGTTTCGGACAATATGTTGGTGTTCCTCCAAGAATGAGAGAGTTAAGAAAAAGAATTGACGAAGAAGGAGCACGAGATCCAGAAGATTTAATGTTGATTATTACAGATGTATTAAAGGAAGAAGTATTGTATCCAGAACCAGGAAAGTTTTATACGTTCATTTATAATCCAAAGACACCAAAAATTGAGTATGACCAACACCCTTTAATTGCTTGCACCTCATTAGAGAGATGGGGATTTAAGGCAATCAATTTTCATTGGAGACAAGGAAGACAATATACTTGGGAAGAGGTTGCAGGCAAACTTCATGTTGTAAGATATGAAGAACTTGATGAGTTAATATCTATAAATTATGCAAAGTTCCGTCTAAATAAATAAAAACTCCTTATAAATGTCTCATACTCTACAAAAAATTGGGATGAATAGTTCTCTTGTAATTGAGGAGGGTTTCTGATATGGCTGCCAGAGAAATTTCTGTAGTGAAACAGGAATATAAAACAGGTGACGGAACAAAATTATTCCTTTCAAATAAAATTAAAGTTGAAGCAGATGCTAATGGAAAATATGTGCCAGGAAGTGCTACCGCAACTTTAAGTTTACATGATACAGGAATCAATATTCTTGGAAATGTCAAAGAAGTCGCAACAAGAGGTGCAGATGGTATATGGGTGTTAAAAAAAGATGGAAACGGTAATCCTGTTGCGGGTCTTGACTTGCAAAAAAGTTTAGCAAATCGCAACTCAATGTTGAATGTTAATTTAAATAATCATATTAAACAATCTATGGGAGCTCCATTACAAGGAGTTCCTGCAGGACAAGTAAATAATAATACTCCACAAGCTGTCGCGGCGGCTACTGGAATTGGTACAAATACGGCAGGAGTTGGGTCTACATCTGGTGGATCTGCTCCAGCAGGACCACCAGAATCTGGAAACGTAAGAGAAGGAACAAAAACCGACAGTTTTGGTGATTTTGTATATCCCGAAGGTATAAGAAGCAGTAAACAAGATGTAATTAAATTTACAATGTTGAAATATAAACCATCTGGAGTTGGTGCAACACAATCCGCAGGAAAGTCAGATAGGGGAAGTACAGTAGGTGGAAACTTTAAGGAAAGAACTATACTAGGAAGTGTTGTTTTACCAATTCCAAATAACATTTCCGATACAAATTCTATGGATTGGGCAAGTAATCCTATGAATGCCCTTGAGGCTGGTTTAGCAGCTGCTGCTTTCACGGGTATCACAGAGGGTATTGGAAAAGGAGTAGAAACACTTGGAGCTGGATTTCAAGCAGGAGCAGATGATCCTGCAACTAAAAGAGCAATCGGTGCAGCATTTGCCGGAGCAGCAGTTGGAGGGAACAGTGCTGCAATATTATCAAGAGCAGAAGGTACTGTTATAAATCCCAATCTAGAGTTATTATTTAATGGACCACAATTAAGACCTTTTAATTTTACTTTTAAATTAGCAGCAAGAAGTAAAAAAGAATCAGAACAAATTATTAAAATTCTAAATTTCTTTAAGAGAGGAAGTTCTGCAATTAGAACAGAGTCTAATTTATTCCTAAAAGCACCGCATACTTTTGGTATTCAATATTTACATTTGGGACAAGGTGGTAATGATCACCCATTCATAGGTAGAATAAAAGAATGTGCCCTACAATATATAATTACTAACTACACTCCTGAAGGACAATATGCAACTTTTAATGATGGTGTAATGGTTTCTTATCAAATTACGATGCAGTTTTCAGAACTTGAGCCAATATTTAATGATGATTATAATGAATTAACAGGAATAGGTTACTAAAATGTCAAGTTATTTCCAAAGAGTTCCAGATTTCAATTATGTTAGCAGGCTTCCTGATTCTAAAATAGGAGATTATGTTCGTGTAAAGAACTTATTTAAGAAAGGAAAAATTAGAGAAGACATCTTTCAGAATGTTGCCTTCTTTGAGAAGTATAAAATCGTTGGAGATGATCGTCCTGATAATGTTGCATTTGAAGTTTATGATGACTCCTCATTGGATTGGGTTATTCTTCTATCAAATAACATTCTTAATATTCAATCAGAATGGCCATTACCTCAAACAGATTTTGATAGGTTTGTATTAGATAAGTATGGTGATTATAATACTCTTTACAATGGTATTCATCACTATGAAACCATAGAAGTTAAAAACACTCAAGGAGTTACAATTGTTCCTGCAGGACTTCAGGTGGACTCCTCTTATTCTGTAAGTTATTATGATTTCTTTACAGACTTACAAGTTACTACAGGAAATCTTGCAACTCCAATTACAAATTATGAGTATGAAGAGAAAGTAGAAAATGATAAGAGAAATATTTTCATACTTAAACCCAGATATTTAAATATTGTTTTTGATGATATGGAGGAAATTATGCAATACAAAAAAGGATCCTCTCAGTTTGTGAGCGAATCCTTGAAAACAGGAGATAATATCAAACTCTATAGTTGATTACTCTGCCAGTTTTTGAAAATATTGCAAGGCATCATCCTCATCTTCATCAGCAGCAGTGACTGTAGGAAGTGTAGGAGATTTGGAACGAGCATAAGACTGTTCAAGTTCTTCTAGAACTTTAGTCTCACGATTGACTGGTTGATTGTAAGATTCGTACTTATCTTCTTGCTCAACCACAGCACGAGATTGTGTAGGAGAAGAAGTATGACTCAAACCAAGAACCATATTCATCCGACGCTCAAGATCCTCATAGGACTTAAACTGATCTGGTGCAGTGATTGCAGTTAGAGAATACTCCTTCTTCCAGATTGCTTCCATAGCATCATCGTCATCCAACAAGGGACTTACACGATCAAACTCTGACTTATCATAGTTCCAATAACCATCTTTCTTTACAATCTTAATCTTAAAGTTAGCACCTTGCCAAAAATCAAATGGATTGATTGGTGTTTCATCTTCAAATTCTGGTTGCATAGCATTCAGGATTTTATCAAAGATTTTCTTACCATACTTGAACAAGAAGACTTTACCTTCGTTGGAAGGGTTTGTAGGATCTTTTACTACATAGATGTTGCTGAAGTAAGAGAGTTTGCGTTTCTGTTTACGAACAGTGTCCTTATCTTTCTCATTACCACTATTCCAGAGTTCACGATTATGTTCTGAAACAGGATCTTTCTGACCGACAGTAGTCAGACTATTCTCAATATACCATCCACCATTTCCTTGAAATGCATGAGTGTATAGTTTTACCCAGGGAACTTCTTCACCATCAAGGGCAGGAAGAAAACGGATTACTGCAGAACCCACACCTGTTTTATCCATCTCTGGTTTCCAGAGACGTTCATCGGCACCACTGGAAGTAGTGCTCATTTTCTCTACTTGCTTCACTAGTTTTTCAGTGAGTGAACCAAGAGAAGATTGCTTTTTTAGATTTGCGAAATTAGACATTTATACCTCGTATTTGTAGGATTTGGCTTTTGTGTACTTCTTTATTCTACAGGTCGGAACCTATTTTGTCAATTTGTTGTTTCATCACCTCAAGCATTTTTGTCATATTATTAAAGATAACATTGATATCAACATGAGCAGGAAGACCCATCAGTTGAGTAGAGTCAGAAATTTTTTGTTTCATCTCTTTTGCTTCTGGATCATCAGACAAACTCAAACGTGTGTAAAGAATTTGTTGTTTATTCAAAAGTCTTTCCATAAGAATGACATGCTCAATTTTATCTTTCTTTGTCATAGAAGGAAATAGGAATACACTTCCATAAATTTCTTCTTGCATCTCTGAGATTTCAACCATTTCTGCACGGACAAATTCAGAATTAAAAAAACTCATTGCTCTCCTAGAATAATTTCTTTCAAAATTTTACGAAAATGAAATACATCAATATTTATGAATGGACTATATTTTTTAATTCTGCGACTGACGGTTTCCCAAACAGGGTCCTTTAATTTTTTATCAAACTTGTTCCCGAACAGGAATATTCTATCATATATCACTAGTGTTTCTAGACTAATATTCCCTCTCAGGAACTTCCTTAAAACGACTGGATGTCCCTTTTTGCAGGTAAATACATCCTCAAATTTGTGCTCTCCAAAGAGATATTCAGATTCTTCCTTAAAAAGATATGATAGTGATTGAATTTTTTTTTGCCAACTCTTATACCTTCCTTCTCCTTCTTTGATTATATCACCAATCCAAAGAGTTTCTGGGTCAGAGCAGGATGCAAAGTTTGCTACAAAGAAATCTATAACTTCTTGATCTGTTTTCTGTCTTGATACTTTTTCAAACCACATCCTATCCTTTCGTTTGTAGAAAGATTGTATCGTTGCTCTTGATTTACCACAATACTTATGATAGTCATAAGTGTCTTTAGTAAAGTGATTCTTCAGAGCAAGATATTGGCAATAGGATTCAAAGGGCATCATTCAAAAGAGTAATATAAGTAATTTTTTGGGGGGAAATTTTTCTCCCCAAAATGAAATTAAAAGACTAATTTAGCACGGGAAGTTTTCTTAAGAAAATTAAGTTCCGTTGCTTCGCACTTAATCTTTTCTTTTAATGGTTTTGAAATAAGTTTAGAAACTGATTCTAAATCAATACTATTTTTTTCACAAAAATGAACGATAGCATCAATATAATTCATTTCAACATTAATTTGCACAAGAGTTTCAATCTCCTGAGCAAACTTAGTTGGACAAAGGAATTTGCTTTCAAGTACCTTTTCTAGTTCATTCTCCATTCGTTGCCCCAGTATTGTGATGTACAAATTCTTTGATGTAACGAACTAATAACCTAATATAATCCCCTTTATTTCTTTTGTCAAATACCTTCACTTCACCACCAGGTGTGACCATAATGGTAATTAATTTAACAGGAACAATCTCAGTTAATTCATAGTATGCAGCAGCATAGAATGTTTCCTGAACGAAGTAGTTTTCAAGCCACTCTTCTGGCTTAATCTTTTCAGAAGTCTTAAAGTCTATAACGGCAAGTTCTCCTTCGTACTCTCCAATACAATCAACTCGTCCAGCAAGTCCAAGATACTCGGAGTAGAGTGTGCGTTCAATCGCATGAATATTATTTATCTTATCCAGATAAGGTTTCGCATGATAGAACATAAACTTTGATATGGGTTGGTAGGTTTCCCACACAAGTTCTTTATTCTCCAAATAGTCCTGGCATACTTGGTGAAAATCAGTTCCTCTTGCTGTTGCTCTTTTTGTAATCCGGTTTGCCTCTTCAAGACCTACACGCTTCCTCCACTTAACAAAAATCTCACGATTATAAAAAGAGGTAACAGAGGTAATAGAAGGAACCCACTTACCACTTGGCAAGTTGTACAAACGAATACTCTCTGTAGTCTTACAATTTAACTCAAGATCACCCAAGTAATTATGATGAACAAATGTCATACACCGATTTCCATTTTTGCAATAATATATTCTTTAACAAATCCAGACCTTACAATATCATCTACACCAAATTCAACAATATCAATTGATGGCATTACTCTTAGTATTCTCATAAAATCAATGATACCATTCTTTTCATTTGTCTTTACCAAGTCAGATTGTGTGGCATCACCACAGAACATAATTTTAGAATCTTCACCAACACGAGTAATGATAGAATCAAGTTCGTGGAAATTTAAATTTTGAAATTCATCTACAATAATGATTGATTTATCTAAAGTAGTTCCCCTAATAAAAGAAGTACTCCAAAAACTAATTGTTCCTTGAGTTTTAAGGTTACCATAAAGCATTTCAAAAGACGCTTCATCAGGCAACTCAAACATATACTTTACCATATTCTTATAAGGAATTTGGTAAAGAGAGGATTTGTCTTCGTGATCACCAGGAAGAAAACCAATTTCTCTAGTAGCAACAAGTGAACGAACTATATAAATTTTTTCATATGGTGTTCTCTCATCTAAAACATCTCTAAGAGCATTATAAAGGGTAATAAAAGTTTTACCTGTACCAGCACACCCATATGCAACAAGATTTTGATTTTCTTTATAAGAATCAAAAAGTATTTCTTGATTCTTTGTAAGAGGTTCAATCACTCTCATTATATCTTGATTGATTGGCTTCTTGCGCTTCATTTGTCTAGCAGTCAATCCAACCCCAATTGGTTGTTCGTCTCTTCTTCTTCGTGACATATAAGTTTAAACCGGTTTTACATTAGATCCAGGAACTTTTGATGCCCGGTGAAGCACATCATTCCATCCAGGATGAGATTTTTTAAGTTTATCATAAATTTCACCCAGTTCTCCAGACGCAGGGCAAGTTGATGGGTCGGACCAATCACGATCCCAATCAGAGTTATCCTCTTTCCATTGTTCCCAGGCATGAACACTCAGAACAACTTCCTTATGTTCACCTGTAACTTTATTATAAACGGGATAAGTTGCCAAATTTAGTTCTCCATAGTATGTAAGAGTATTTATTCGAGAGTAATAGAAAGTGCATCCACACATTCAGGACAATTCTCACGAGTCCAACCAAGTGCTTCCGATACAGCAGGAAACTCGCAAGTAAAAATACAACGAACTGCTTCTGCGATTTCCATATGTTCCTTCTGTGTTCCGTGAGAAGAACGAAGATTGATGTAATGTATCCAGGACCGCACAGAGCCCGTCATATAGAGTCGTGTGGGGGTTGCAAGGGGCAGGACGAACCTTGCACACTCCTTTGCCACACCTTGTGTCAGGAGGAAGTTATATACGTCTTGAGCGTCACGGAAGAGGTCTTGAATCATCTTATTCATGACAAATACATTTTCTTCTTCAAGATCATTAATGGAGTTCTGACGATTCTTATCATCCTGACGACGCAGTTCTGGAAGAGGAATCTCTTTTTCTAACCAATTCACATCAGCATATCGTTGTGAAAATTCTTGATATGTGAACGATCTATGACGTAAAATTTGAGCAGCAATACCACGAGAAGTATTAATCTCCACAGTCATCGTTGCCTGCTCAAAGATACTCCAATGTTGATGTTCAATACAATACTTTAGCAGTCCAGCAAATTTAGTATTCTGTTGATTTTCTGGATTACTTACCCTTGCACAATATGCCATATGCCTTTCAGCATTTGGAGTTACTGTTAAAAGTTTTACTTCTGATTTCATAAATTTAAATTCTGCATTTTCAATCATCATCGTCCTCAAAAATTTCATCGTAGTCAGTAAGATGTGATAATATTTCTTCGTACTTATAAGCACCTACATCAGAATAAATTTCTGCTTTTAGAGAATCAACCAATAATTCAAGATTACGCACGATCAATTTAAGTTTCTCTTTATTCATAGTTAAAAAACCTATCACAAGTAATTATACACAAAAAAAAGAGAGAAGTCAATGTAACAGTTGGTACAATTTATCTCTCAATATAAGTCAGTTTATGATCGGTTGCACAAAGTTGTTGAATAATAATGTCACATCCAATTTTAGGATTTGAGTCCCCACAAGTATAAACATCCACTGCTGCTCTACCTTCTTCTGGCCAGGTATGAATGCTTATATGACTTTCTGCTAATAGACAAACAACAGTAACTCCTTGAGGATTAAACTTTTTTGAAATTGTTTGTATTACAGTAGATCCACTTGTGATTGCTGCATATTCTAATAAATCTATAAGACAATACTCATCATTCAAAAGAACATACGAGCATCCATAAAGATTTAGTAAATAATGTTTACCCATTAATCTAGAGAATTATTCTCTGCTTCTTTGATCAATGAACTTATAATTGTTTCTGTTCCGTCCATTGTTTTAATTGTATAGAGTGATGATTTTTTATATTTTTTAATTTTTTTATATTGTTTGAGAAGTTTATCTATTTCATTATTAGAAATATTTATTTTTAATTCTTTTTCATCATCATTAGGGACAAATCCAAGACCACTTTTTTTTGTTTCTTCTTCCGAATCCACATAATCATTAATGATCTCTTGAATTTCTTCTCTGATAAGAGAATTTATTTGTGCCTTAAAAAGTTCAACACTCATTTTCCTTTCCGTTTCTTTTCTGGTTGTTTATATCCCCACATTCTTGAACTGATTCTTCCATAACCAAACTCAATTTTCTGAACTGCCCCTGAACCGTACATATCATAATAGAAGTCAAACAAATCAGATTTTTTCCCAGATCTAGTTAAATCAATATGAGTTTCTTCATTCACAACATACCAAATTAAGTATGCATCATCTGGAAAGGATGGGTCTTTAGATTTTTCAATGGTTGTTTTTTCAAGAAGAATTTCACATCCATATTCATTGGAAGAAATCGGTTTCTCTTCTTTTTTGTTTTCTTCCACTTTCTTTTTCTGTGGTCTCTCTGGTGTCGCAGTAGTCATGAACGATTGCCCCACTGAATATCAGGAAAAGCTTCCTTTACATTTTCAAAAGTTACCTTGTAATTATCTGTAAGTTTCTTATCTTTTGTGAGAATTAATAGTTGTGCTTCTTTTGGATGAAGTCCTTGAAGAACATTAATAAACATCATCTCTCTGCGAATTGTTGAAAGTGTATCATTTCCACCTTTCACAAAGTGATAAAGGTTTTGATACTCTCTGCGAAGAGATGTACGTCCCCTTCCTTGAAGATCTTGAACAGTTGCGGATTCTCCACCAGCAGCTTCTTTTGAAAGATTGTCTGAGAGAGATCCAGAGTAAACATTTTGATCCTTTACATCTCCATAAGGAACCTCTCCTGGTGGAAGAACCGAAATTACAGTGGAATCAAAATTCCAAATTAAAATTGCTTTAAGTGAATCATGTTCATAAGTTTTTAGAACTTCTACTTTTTTAGCATTACTTCTTTGTTTTGAAGCAAGTTCTAAAATTTCAAACACAAAAGGATTTGTTGGAAGAATTTCAATTGGTTTTTCAATCGTTGTCTTCGTCTTCGTTGTCGTCATAGTCATAATCGTTTTCAAAGTGTACAGCTACTATTTCGTCGGGAATTACATTACCATTTTCATCAAAGAATTCTGGATGTAGGTAAGGAGGTCTGGATTCTAATACATGCCTATAGGTTAACCAACCTATTATACTTCCTACCATAAAAAATAGCAAGGTGAACATTACACTGAATGCTACTACATATGCTGGTTCCATTATTCGTCTCCAGAGAGTTGATTTTTTCTAATATCAAAATGAAATTCTATAAAGAAATGAAACTCTCGTTGAAAGAGAGAAATCATTTTACCAAACTTCACCTGAAAAGTTTTTGGTTCGGATTCTCTCCTCCTTTTATTTCTAAGTAATAATTCAATACCCCGATTGATCTCGGGTTCTGAGTTATTTAGGTTGCTTCTTTCGTCTTCCTGGTCGTTTATCATGACTATACTTCCATGCATCTTCTAAAATACAATACAAATAATTTCGAATCTTTCTTACTTCTGGTTTGGAAATGTGTCCGTATCCTTCACGAAGTTGTTTGTGAACATTATCATCACCACCCTCAAGATAATCATCAAGGTCCATTACAAGATTACTGATTTCACTTGCAGTAGAACTCTCAATAAATTCTTCTATTTCTCTTCTTAGAATTCCTTTAATTTTTAAATAATCATAAAATTTCAATACAAACTTACCTTTAAAAGCAAGATCAATTGCTTGCTTCACATCATAATAAACTTCATGAAAGGTTGATTCCATTATACTATGTTTTGCTCCTGTAGATATCGGACAGTATCAGTGCATCCACCAAGTTGTTGCTCATCATTTAAAATAACTTGGGGGAATGTAGAACCTTCTCCAAACTCGGCATAAAAATCTTCACGATTAAAATGTTCTCCAAGTGTATAGACAACGTGCTCTAGGTTTGATAATTCTAACACCTGTTTTACTTTGTTGCAATATGGGCAACCGTCTTTTGAATAAATTGTAAATTTCATAATACTAACTTGCGTTGCTTCTTCTGGGTCTATAAATGTATAAGTCTTGAGATTTTTCTGGTCTTATCCACTCATATAGTTTATATAGTTTTTCTTCTGTAAAAAATTCTTGTGTGAAGAACCAATCTTCCCAATGGGTGTGTCCTTTGGATTGGTTACAGGAGTGACAACAAGCAACTATATTTGTTTTAACATCAAGTCCACCTTTGCATTGTGGAAGAATGTGATCGAGTGTAATGTTTTCTTCTGACCCACAATAAGCACACTTGTGTTCCCAGTGGTCTTTTATATTTGCCCTCCACATTCGTTTCGCTTCTGATTTATTTGTTGCTTGAAGATTAAACAAATAGTCCTTGAAGGAGTGTGGAGGAACCATAAGTATTTGCGACTTATGAATATTTAGATTAACATTTGAATGGTTCTTGCTGTCTGTCTGGGAGTTTGATTTGTGGGAGTTGTTCCTGGCGAGGAGCATATTCCCTAACATTAGATACTGCAATATTTGTGGTTGGAAGTATCTTGGGCATTTCAATATCAAAAACTGGTCCCATCAGAAACTTATTTCTACTATAAGTGCGATTAGCAGGATCAAAAGAAATCATTAGTAGTGCATCATTTTCATCACCGCAATCTACAATTTTTCTTCCGGTATTTTTATTAAGGACAGAAAAGTAATCTTCAGTATTATACTTGTTCATTTTTTGGTTTCTCTTTAAGTATAAGTTTTTTATGAATTTGATTGTACTTGGTTGGTGTATAAAGATTGTACCACGTATCTCTGATAATCTCCGCGAGTTTATATGGAGTTGTGGACGAAATCATTTAATTAGTTATGAACTTATAGTGCATTACCTCTTGGCAATACTTCTTCGGGGAAGATAAAGTTCTCATGTGGTTGGTCTGCTGGTGCCATCCAAGCACGAAGTCCTTCATTGAGCAAAATATTTTTCGTGTAGAAGCTCTCAAATTCCGGATCTTCAGCAGCACGAATCTCCTGAGATACAAAGTCATATGCTCTCAAATTAAAAGCAAGACCAATAATACCAATAGAAGCGGTCCAAAGACCCATGACAGGAACAAATAGCATAAAGAAATGTAACCAACGCTTATTGCTAAACGCGATACCAAAGATTTGCGACCAGAATCGGTTCGCAGTAACCATTGAATAAGTCTCTTCTTCTTGCGTAGGCTCAAATGCTTTGAAAGTGTTTGCTTGTTCACTGTCTTCAAATAAAGTGTTTTCTACAGTTGCTCCGTGAATAGCACAGAGCAGTGCCCCTCCCAGTATACCAGCAACTCCCATCATATGAAAGGGGTTGAGCGTCCAGTTATGGAAACCTTGTAGGAATAAGAGGAACCTAAAAATCGCAGCAACGCCAAACGACGGCGCAAAGAACCAAGATGACTGTCCGAGTGGATAGATGAGAAACACACTGACAAAAACAGCAATAGGCCCAGAAAACGCAATAGCATTGTA
>Ga0315292_10000147_pt1 | contig 28526 bp, 46 predicted proteins | sample YL17G13_0_MG_FD_204029 | JGI IMG/M metagenome (GOLD analysis project Ga0315292, IMG submission 204029) | Sediment microbial communities from Yellowstone Lake, YNP, Wyoming, USA - YL17G13_0 | ecosystem: Environmental > Aquatic > Freshwater > Lake > Sediment | place: USA: Wyoming | collected... | reverse complement strand
CTTTTAAAATCTGAATTCATTTCACACATTGAAGTATCTTTATATTCTTCACCTTCTGGTTTTGCAGGACACATTTTCATTAGGAGATCGACTATTTGTTTAGTATATTCTTGTATCCAATATACTTTAAAAGATTGATGATAATATCTATACATCAAATCTTCATATGCCCAATGATCATTTATTTTAGCAAATAATTCTTTTAGTTCAGGAAGATTCTTTTTTATATTGTTCAATAGCTCTTGACCTTTTTGTTGACTTACTTCAAAATAGTTCATAAGATTCCTTTTATTGAAAGAGAGTCAGGATGGCCGGGATCGAACCGGCATTGTTCGTTAGAACCCAGACCCCAAATCTGGTGACTAACCATTAGCCTACATCCTGTTATTTTAATTTATGGTTTATAACAATAATATTGTTCCAATCCTAATTTTTTACATCTTTTTTTAATTGTAACATCGCTTATATTTAATTCATTAGCTATTTTAGAATAACTTTTTCCACTAAGTAACATTGTTTTAAGGTCTATATTATTCCAATTTATTGTCCATGCTAATTTTGCCGCACATTGATATGAACAAGTTTTATTATGTATAGATTTTTTATTATTACATATTGGACAAATATCAAACATATTTTCCTTTTGTTTATCTAAATAATTTTCATATTCAAAATTAAAAGTTTCATACTTTTCTGGTATAAAAGAAATTCCATCGTGAACTTCTCCATGACATCTATTACATAATAATATACATTTTTTTAATTCATTAACAGTTGTTGCCCAAGATATACAATTAGCTCTCGTTCTTTCTCCAAAAGAAAATTCTTTTTGATTTGGATCTAAATGATGAAATTCCATAACAGCATTACATCTGTTATATCCACATATTTGACATTTTTTACCCATTGCATCTATCATTCGTTGTTTTGTATTTCTACGCCATTTTTTAACAGCTTCTGAACTTTTTGACATATTATCTCCTTTTGTTAATTTATACTATAAGTATTTATAGTTTTATTAACAAAAAAAGATAAACTGGCAAGGAGGGATTTGCGCCCCCGATCTTTTGATTAACAATCAAACGCTGTGCTAACTCAGCTACTTGCCAATAATTTTAATTGAACAGGAAAGAATCGAACTTTCAATGTTTACCCAGTGGGACAAGTTTTACAGACTTGCGCTACACAACCAATAGTAGCCTCTGTTCAATAAATTGCATTCTTTATTGAAAAAGGAAAGAATGCAGAAAAAAACTTATATTATCATTTTAATACAAATGTTCTTTTGTCAATACCGAAAATGTCAAAGATCGTCTACATAAAAAAAGCCGGAACTTTTTGTCCCGGCTTTTATACCTGTTTGCTATATTAAGCCGGGATTACCTTGGTGCCAAATCTCCCCATGTTCTATACATAGGTTCGACATTGACATTAATACATAATGCTGTAAATGGATTACTTGTATGTTTAGAGCGTTTGAGTTGTATCTTCGTTTGCATTTTATTCCCTTCTTCAGTTTCTTTCTTATTAATATAACTTATTTCTTTAAGCTTGTCAAGGATTATTTTATTTTTCTTTTGTTCTTATTTTCCTACCTAAAAACTATTTATATAAATATAATATATTTTTTTATTAAAGTCAAGACTTTTTATAAATATTTTTTCTTTAGCTTTATTACATGATAAGAAGATTCTTGATAGATTGAATATTTATCTACCAAATCCCACATATTACTTTTTGTATGCCCTGCTGTTCTTAAAGCATAAGCTAGTCCTACAGGAGCACACATTGCTTGTACTCCTACCATTTGATTAGCAAATAAAGTAGGAAAGGTTCTTCTGACTAAAGCTAGTGCTATAGGTTGAAATGTATAATTTGATGCCATTATTAATCTACCTTTATTATAATCTTTATTATTTAATTTCATTTCCTTTATCGTCAATTAGAATCATATTACCATGATCAGAAACCATCCATATATTAGGGAAGTATTTGCTTTTTTTTCTCCAATCATTAACCATTTTTAAAGCATCTTCAAATTCTGTTTTTTGTCCTACAAACTTTCCACCACAAGAAACTTCATAACCACCATGAGGTTTATCAGTAATAAAACAATCATCTTCTTGAGGTTCATCTGTTATATCACTATTAGATTCTTGATCATCTTCTTCTATATTTTTTTCACAAGCATCACATTTTTCATTTTCATAAAGATATTTATTTGCAGTTTTGAGTTCTAGTTCGTTCATATAGTCTCCTATTAATATAATCCAGTTTTAGAAACACTTCTTGCAGCTTCTCCAATAATATTTGCACTATCTTCTAAGGATTTCATATCTTTCTTAAAAGTTTTCTTTTTTTCAGGATCGGCATCTTCTGTCATTTTTTGTAATGTTGAAGCTTCTGTTTTACAGAATGAGGCTAGTTCTTTTAAAGATTTTACCATTCCATGTTCATTCATATATCCAAAAAGAGGGGATTGATAATGTTTAGCATTATTTTCTTCATTTTCAGAATATCTATTTTCTATTTTAACTTGTCTAGTTGGTTTATCTTCTTTTTCTTCAGATTTTTCTGTTTCAGTTTTTACAGGTTTTTCTGTTTCAGTTTCTTCTGTTTCAGTTTCTTCTGTTCCAGTTTCTTCTGTTCCAGTTTCTTCTGTTCCAGTTTCTTCTTCATCATCTTTGATTTCTTTTTCTATTTCTTCTTCAACTAGATATCTATTTGCAATTTCGATTTCTCTTTTATTCATTTTATTTCTCCTTTATTAAAATTTATATTATCTTGCTTCTGGATGTACATTTTGATCAGTTCTTCTACGACCTTCTCTTTCTCCTCTAAAATTAGAACCTCTACCAAGTCCTAAAGATTTTCTATATTCTGTTAAGGCTAGTTTAATTATATCTTCAGTAGTTTGTCCTGTTTTTTGACGGATTATATTTAAATCTTCTATATTAAGTTTTCCTAGTATAAACTTTTCATTTCCGATATTACTTTTAATTCCTATATCTTCTTCAATAGATTCATCAGTAGATTCTTCTTTAGTAGGTCTTCCCCAGCTTTTATTATTATCTGGGTCTAGTCCTATTGTTTTTAGTTGACCTTTATTATATGATTTTACTTTATAATCATTTTCTTCCATTTCTTTTTTATCATCTTTAGCATCTGAAGAATATTCCCAACCTGTAACAATTTTATTATTAACAACATTCCAAACTTTATATTCTGGATTATTAATTTTTTCTTCTTCGACTAAATATCTATTTGCAATTTCTATTTGTTGTTTATCCATTTTTCCTCTTTTTATTAAATATTTTTATAATTTTTTATTACCATAATGGATATATACCTTGAGCTTGACTAGCACTTAAAGTTACACCAGCACTCATAATAGCAGTTACAACAATATTATCTATTGTAGTATCTGATTTCCATCTTCTAGTCATAACTGAACCATCGACTAATTTAATACTAATATTTCCAGCACTTGTTATAAATATTTTTCTAATAGGTTGTGGTGGAATATAATTTTGAGCGGATAAAACATGATCTACTCTTCCACCATTTTTGCCATAACAATCTGTTAAAGGTACTGTTGTTTGATAATATGGTTTTTGATATGTATCAGCATAATTAGTATTTATAGCTCCATTCCATGCACTTGTATTCATTTAAATCTCCTTATTTTTTAATAATAATTTGGGCAAAATCCCCTTTAAGAATTTGAATTATTAAAAACGGAAAACTTGCTTTAATTTCTTTAACAATATTATTTACATCATCATCAGTTTTACTTACGATAGTATTTGTTTTAGATTTCATTACAACATTACCATCTTCATCTTCACTAATATTCCATTTATCTTTCCATTTTTGAATAAAATCTTTAATTTCTACTTCTTTTTCTTTTTTGCATTCACATTCTTTGTCTTCACATTCAGGAATGTATTTATCTAGATTATCTAATATACTCATGGCATAACTCCTTATCATTTATTACATTAATTATTTTATAAATAAATTTAAATATCATAGAGATACCTCTATTATATTTATATCTTTTATAATAATTGAAGTAGGTTTATTATTTATTTTAAATAATAACTTTTTTTTAGAAATGATTGAAGATTTCTTGTTTTCTAAGTTGTAACATGTTTGAAACTTCATAATCATCCTTTAGTACATTATCTGCTATTATAACAGCAGAAGCTTTTAAATCATCAAGTGATCCATTATTATCAACAATATATTCCCATTCATGCCAATCATCTAAAGCTGTTTCAGAATCATGCATGGATATATCTATATTAGTATTTATATTTCTTTCTATTCTAATTGGATGTACTTGAAAATTTTCTGAGATAATATCATCAAAAATCATTATCTCATTAGGGAATCTACAATCAGTAAGAATGATTATTTCTTCTTCACTATTTTTAATTCTTTCTTTAGTTTGTTTAGCCCACCAATTCATATCTACTCTATTTCTAAAGATTTCAGTTCCATAAATTTGAAGTAACGATCTAGTTATATCGGTTTTATTTTCATACCAATTATCATCTATTATTTTAAGTTCACTATCAATAATAGCATTAAATTGATCTAAAGTAGAATCATCTAGAATACTTCTTTGATGCATTATACCCGCTATTGCTTTTAATTTTTCTGATAAATTATAAAGAACTGCTGCTAGTTTTTTAAAATCAGCTTTGCAACTATCTTTAAGAATTTTAGCAAATAAATCTGATCTTACTGTTTTTTCTTTATTAATAAATTCTTGAGTTAAGAAATCAGCAAATTGATTTTTTCCTGTATGAATTTTTCCCGAAATTAAAAAACAATGACGTTTCATATCAATTCTCCATAAATATTTAAAAGATTAATTATAATAATACCTCTGATAAAAGACGTTTTGATAGGTCTTCATAATCTATATTAAGAATAGCTTCTTTAACACTTCCGGTTTCGCATATAGTACATTTACCACAACTACAAGATACACACATTCCTGCTACTGCTGTAATTATACTTCCACAATGCTTACATCTAATTTTCTTTTCCATTAACATATTTTCTCCTTTTTTATATTTTTCTTTTCTGAATATTTCCAATCCTCATAAGATTTTTTGTTTTTAGCAAAGATTTCATATTTAACTTTACTATTAAAAACAGGTCTTAATAAGAGAGGAAAATTATTATTAAGTTTCATATCTATAACTTTGCAATCAACTATACAATCTTTAGGTATATGATTATATAGTGTTTCTGGAGTTATCCACATTTCACCAACTTTTTTTACTTCTTTTTTCATTATTTCCCGTCAAATTCAAATTCTGAATCATCATATTGTGTATAATCTATAATTTTTTTACCACATACTTGACAATTTACAGGCTTATCTGGAATATCATCATAATGTTTATAAGAATATATTCCTAGACCACAATTACATTCAACAGTTAAAACATTATCATTAAAAACATTTCCTCCATTTTCAGGATGCTCAATAGATATTCTATTTATTTTTTTTTGAATAGCAGATTTATAATATTCTTCTAATTCATTCCTAGATAAATCTCTTTCATATCTACCATCTTCAGTAATATCATTAAATCTAGATGAATCTAAACATAATTCAATATCTCCAAAATTTAAATTCATATCTAATTTTCTAGCAGAATCTTCAATTATTTCTTTAATTAAATTAAATCCTTTAATATATCCTACTAAAAAATCTTTATTCTTTACTACAATAGGAACCCAATAAGGTTTATTATCAATCATTGCTTTATAAATCATAAAACCTCCTTATAGATATTTCTATTATTTATATATCTATAATTTGGTTTTTTCCATATCTGAAAATGTTAAGTAATTCTTCTAATTCATTTTCTGACATAATTTTAATATATTCTTCTGCTTCTTTTATACCAACTTCGAAATAATGAGCGACTAGTCTTTTTTCCATTATACCTAAATCTTTAGATTTTTTAATATAACTAAAGAATTGTTTTCTTTTAGGCAATACATTATGATAAAAATAATAATTATTTTCTTTTGGAATATCATGTTTATTAATTTCATTAACCATAGGAATATATATTTCACACATTGAAACATATCTATTGATTATATAATTATCATATTCTTTAGATATTTCTGGATCAGAGAAATCTAGTTCTTCTTTTGTTTCTGTCATATGATTTAGAAAATTAAATATATTCATTTAGTTATGCCTTAAATACAAAAATACCATTAGTAGTTCTATCAAAATTTCTAACATCAATATGAACCCAATCCATATCTTTAAAATCTTCCATACCTGTAATATATTGAAAAGGTTCTTTGTTTTGATTATCTAGAATTTCTTTTCTAATTGTAATAGCATCCATACCTGTTATAAGAAAATCAACTGCTCTACCAAATTTATGTTGTGAAAAAACTTCTCCAACATTACAACTATATGGTCTAAATCCACTAAATTTTCTATTTCCTTTCCATAACCAATTATTAATTATAACTGGACTATTATTAAAATATTCTTTAATTCTATCCATAGTCCATAAAATTCTAACATCCATTAATCCAATAGCTGATTTACCAATTTTAGAAAATGTTGCAGGATCAACATATTCTTCGGTTTTAAAATATTTTGATTCATATCCGGTTAAAATCATAATTCAATCTCCATTACTTCTTTTCTTTCGAAGTTAAAACTTTCAGTTGTTATAGGAATTTGTAATCCTTTTTCCATCCATTTTTTTAATAAATTAGATTTTACATCTATCCATGCAGGATTATTTTCATTGCTTTGTGGCATACTATTTTTATATACTAATATATCAGCAACAGCAATTTGATGTTTTTGTTGTAAAGCTTGAACACAAAAATCAATATTATAAAGTTCATCTTGACAAATATTTTCATCAAATTTAATATTTCTAATAATAGATGCTCTCATAATCATTATACTTTTATCAATAGCTACAATATTTTCATGAAATCCTATTTGTCCTTTAATTAAATGTTGTGCTTTATTAGAACCTTCACCTGTATTTTGTAATATATGTCCTCTAAGTTTATCTGGATTATTCATCCACCATTCAACATTTTGATTAATTTCTGTAGTTCCTAATATTCCTACTATTGAAATATTAGGTTTTTGATCGAAGATCATATTAATCTTTTCTATAAAATAACTATCTACTATATTAATATCTTCTTCACAAAAAACTAGAATATCTTTATCTTCAAATAAATTTCTTTCGTTTAAAGCTTGAAGTATAGCATTATACTTTTTAGTAACACTTTCTTCAGGTTTTCCTTCTTGTGTTATCGCTTGAAAAACTTGAACTTGAAGCTTTTGTAAAGATGGTTCTAAATAAGTTTTATAATTAATTTCACTTTCTTGATTAGCTTTCCTAGAAATAATAAATTTTATACTACTCATAATTAAACTCCCATAAGTTCTATCATACAATGTGCGAAGTTTATTTCTGGGTCTAATACTCCCTGAGATTGTCTCCACATAAATTCTGATATTATCGTAAGACTTTGTGCATATTTTGTTTTTTCTATTTTAGGTAAATATTTATCATATAAAAATCTATATAACTCTGCATAATTATAATTAGATGCTATTACAAATTCTCTAGCCTGACGAAATTTCTTACCAATAATCAAATCAATAAGTTCATCAGATATGAATTGAGAATTAAATATATCATTATTTATAATTCCATTTTGTTTCGTATAATGCTGCAAAACTCCTATCATCTTTCTAATGTCAGGATAAAAAGTATTAGCTAACTTTTCAATAATTTCTACAGAATGCTCAATTTTTTCAGTTTTTAAAATACCAATCAATCTTTTAACAACTTGAGGCATCATCTGTTCTTTAGATTTAACATCTGTAAAATTAAAATCAATTAATCCTGACTGACATCTAGACTGTATAGGTTCTATAATTTTAGTAATAGAATTACATAGAAAAATAAATCTACATATATTATGAAACTCTTCAATCGATGCTCTCAACGCATCTTGTAAATTACGACTAGCTCCATCAAATTCATCTAATATAACTATTTTCTTATTACCTGTTAAAGACATCGAAGTTGCAAATTTATCTATTTTAGACCTTAAAGTATCAATACCATTCTCTTTTGAAGTATTAATATATAAATAATCGGCTCCTATTTCTTTAACTAAAGCTTTAGCAACTGTAGTCTTACCTACCCCCGGACTAGATGAATAAAATAAAAGATTAGGAATTTCCTTTTCAGAAACAAGTTTATTAAAAAATCTTTTTAAACCAATAGGAAGTATAACATCTGAAATTTTACTAGGTCTATATTTTTCGGTCCACACAGTATAACTCAGACGTTTTTCTTTATTAATTTCAAGTTCAATCATTAACTTGATCCTTCTTTTCGATGTTAAAAGTTTCTTTATTTTCTTCTACATTTTTTTTAGGTGGATTATAAAATCCTCTTAATTCTCTATTTTTTTTAATTTTATTCATTTTCTTTTGTTCTGCCATTAAAAACTTTTTAAGTCTTCTTTTTTGGTCATGATTAATTTCACCATTTATTCTTTTATCATCATACATCGAGTCAGCAGCTTTTTCAGATGGTGTTTTAGTAGGATATATACAACTACAAGGAATTGGCATTTCTGTTTTTGCATCTTTACTTGTATATCCTCTACCATAACAATGTTTGCATCCTTTTCTAGGTTCTTTAATTTTAGTATTAGTTTGATCTGCTATTGCTTTAATAATTTCAAAAGGTGAAATATTTTTCTTATCAACAACAGCACCTTTAGTTGGGTCTATATAAGCATCTTGTACTTTAGGTGTTTTATAATCTTGATCATAATTTTTAGATGGAGATGTTACAAATTCTTCTGATTCTGAAATTTGATCTGTTTCTTCCTTAATATTTTCTTTAATTATATTTTCTTCATTAAGAAGATCATCACTCATAATTAACTCCTTATTGTTTTACATACCCTGTATAAATATTGAGATTAATATCATTATTAGCTAAAGAGAATTTAACAAATCCTGCACGTTTAATTTCTACAATATAATCTTTTTTTGGAGGTAATTTTTCAAAATGTTCTGAAAAAATAGCAAAATCAAATTTTTCTTCAAACCCAGATAAATTTTCAACCGTATAACTTTTTTCAAAAGAATTATCATGAAGATCATTATATAATCTAATATTAATAGATTGATGATCTCCATAGATTCTAGCTCTCTTAGCTTTAATAAGACTATTCATTTTAATAATTTCTGATAAATCATATGCTGTAAGATTAAATTTTAAATCAGAATTAGCATATCCTGGTCTTTTAGCAGAAGGACCAATTGATTCGGGATTTGATAAAAGATAACTTATCTTTGAATTATGACCACATAATGTTATCATATTCTCCGTCTTTTTCATTTCAGCAGCTTCTACTGCTCTAAAAAATTGATAGAATTCATTATAGTTATAAAAAGCAATTTGATCATCTTCAAAATCAAAAAATGTTTTTGGAGCTTCTAAAACATAAGCAATAGTCATTTCAGCATCAACAGCTTTAATTACAACTTTATCATTTTCTTTTTCAAAAATAATAGAATTGTTAATTTGACTTAAATCATTAACAATATCAAAAATCTCTTTACGATATTCAATTTTTTTCATAAACACTCCTTTTAAATTTATTTTAAAGATAATATGTTATTTTCAAAATGTCAAGTTATTTACCTGTAGAACCAAAACCATTTTCTCCACGCTTTGTTTCAACTAAATCTTCAACAACATCAATTTCTGCTTGTTCAATTTTATTAACGATTAATTGAGCTATTCGATCTCCTTTTTTAACTTTATAAGCATTCCAAGGAATAACTTTATTATTTCTTAAACATATAATTAATTCCCCACGATAATCACTATCAATAGTACCTGGAGAATTTGTAATTGATATTCCATAATTAAAAGCTAAACCACTCCTAGGTCTTATTTGAATCTCATATCCTTCTGGTATTTCTACTTGAATACCTGTTCTAACAGATTTTTGACAATTAGGTTCTATAATAGCATCTTCATATGCTTCAATATCCATTCCTGCGGCACCTTCAGATTTATAACTAGGAACATTAACATCTGTGAACATCTTTCTAAATCGTATTTTCATTTAACCTCCGTTGGTAAAATACCATTAACTGTTCCATGATTAGGACCACCATTAATTATAAAACAATTTGGACAACGAAAAACGTCATGATTACAAAATGAACATTTTACAACTGAATCATTAATTTGTTGTTTTTGACTGTTTTCTTTATCCCATAAGACTAATGTGTAATCTTCACCTTTTGGTATTGTATATAGTTCTTCAAAACGAGAAAATTCTGATTTTTTTACAACCTCAAACATATCATTATCAAATTGTATAACTATATTATCAATTTTTATTGTATGTATATCTATTAAGATAATATCTTCCGCATTAATAATCATATGACTGCCATATTCACCACCATTTACATAAATAGGTATTAAAAATTTACTAATCATTTGTTACCTCCCATAAGACTAATGTATGATCTTCATCTTTTAATTCTTCATCTATAATTTTAGAAATTATATTCCAATCACCTCCTGCAAGTCCTGCACCAATTTTAGGATAACCTATTCGTTTACCACTAAAAGATTGTTTAATATTTTGAAAACATTTTCTTAAAGCATCATAACTTAAATCACTTCCATCTCTAGCAATTCCATATTGAGTATAAGCATTAACCACAATTAAATTATCTTTAATAATATATGTTAAAGTTCCTAATTTAGATTTATCACCTATTGTAGTAGTACAGTCTATAGCAAAAGCTTCAGGAAAAATTTCTTTAATTGTTTTAGCTATACCGTTGCCCATTTTACAAAAACAATTACAGCCCTGTGCTATAACATCAAAATCGCCATTCAATCCCATTTTGATTAAATCACCTTTAACAATTTTCATATTTCTCTCCAAGAATTTCTTTACTTAATTTTTTTAATCTTTCATGTAATAAATTTGTTTCTTCTTCTTGCAATTTCATTAATTCATTTAATATTTTTTGTTGCTTTTTAGTTGCTATTCTATAATACTGTCCAAATTCATCAAGTAGAAAATTTCCTTTATCGTCCTTGGCCCATTTTCCACGTAATCGTATGTCCTCATATGTTTTTAATATTAATTCACATGATATCATAATAAACCATCTCTTTCAAGTCTTTTTATTTTATCTTCAATAGCTCCTCTAGATTTTCCTAGAATTTTAGCAATCGTTCGGGTTCCATATTTTTGTTTTCTTGCATAAATCAAAAAATTAATATGTTCTTTAGACCATAATTTATAAGTTTGAGTATATGGTTTATAAGTATTAAGTTCGTTTAAAAGTTCAACAGGAAATCCAAGATTTATAACTTTAGTGCTTGAACTTTTTGATGTTCCAATTTTGCCATTTCGAATTTCCATGAATAATCTCCATTTTTATCAACATCAAAAATTACCATACCAATCGAAACATAACTTTCACATTGTCTTACTCCAAATTTAGTATTCCATTGTAGACAAGGAACATTTACGGCTAGCCAATCAGCACCACCAACATATCCATCAAAATGATTATGACCTCTTAAAATAATATTAGATTTAGGTTGCATTTGTTTATCGTGCCAAATATCTCCCCAAAGTTTAGATTTAGCTATTGAAGTTTGTCTACCATACGGAATAGACGATCCACCTGTTTTATGTTTAAGATCAAAGACTAGTCCATTAACATCAACCCATTCATGACCACCGATTTTTTTAGCTTTTACTTTATCAGCTATAATATTTTCAGTATCTATTACAATGCCTGAATGATAAGGAGTACCATAAACCATAATAATATTATCAGCTTTTGTTTGTTGAATACATTCTACAGCCATTTCAGCTTGTTCTTCGATATCAACCGTAATCAATTCTGTTCCACCACTTTTAGATTCAGGTCCATCTACAACATCACCTAGAACAAACAAAGAATCAATTTTTCCTAGTTTCTTAATAGTATCAGCATACCAATCCCACATTTCTTTTTGTAAGACTGCAAACTTATTTCTCTTTTTAATTAAATCTGTAGGTGGATTTGGATTAACTTTATACTGCCATGATGGAGGAGTTAGTCCAGAATTATGACCACAATGCATATCTGAAATAACTAGTATTTTTTGAGACTTATTTTCTTTAGGCATTTAATTCTCCTTTATAATCAATTCATTAGCTAAAGGTAATGATTTAATCCAATTAATAAAAATATGCCATTCAGGAAGTCTATGTTTTCTTCTTTGAAAATAAATTCTTCTCAATGTCTGATATGTAAAAGTTATTATTCGTTTCTGTACAAGACCTTCTTTAATTTCAGCTTTGACTTTTTGAAGCTCTTCCCCAGATAAACCTTTTGCTTCACAATGCATAGTTGATTCAGACGAAAGCTGTTCCCTTCCTATACGATATGTGTCTAATTCAACCCACCAGTATCTAGGAGCATCAATTTCAGCACTTACAATAATACCTCTAACAGCTTTTGCATGTTCATCACCATTTAAAATTAAATTAGATAATAATTTTAAATCATTAGGACCAATTTCGATAACATATCCACCCATAACAACATTAGATTCATTTTGAACCGGATATTTTAAATCTTGTACACATGTATCGCTTTTATGTTGTCCTTTAAACGGAAGTCTTAAAGCTTTTACAATTGTTGAATAGAATCCAAATATTTCAAGCGTTTCTACTTTCATATGTTACCCCTTTATCATTTAATTTATTTAATATTTTTTTACGTTGCTTTTTTGATATTTTTTCGATTTTATCCATAAAATCTTTTAAAATCTCATTTACATATTCATTGAAGGTAATATCTCTTTCATGGGCTAAAATTGCTATTTTAGCAATTTCGCTTTCGGTTAAATTAATTTTAACTTTTTTAAATCCTTTTTTTGTTTTCATATATCTCCTTTAAAGATAATATATTATTTTAAATATGTCAATAAATTAACTACATCCGGCATATCCACATTTACAAACATAACATCCACTTTGCATAATCATATCTTCTGTACTTCCACATTGAGGACATTTAATTCCTTTAATTGATTTTCCATCTTCAATTGTACTACCTATAAACTTTCTTACAGCCGTTAATAATGAAGAAATATTATCTCCTTCTACTCCTGTTAATGTTGATAAAATTTTTTCTCTTGGAATATTATGTCTCAAACATAATGATATCATTCTAGCTAGTCTATTAGGAGAAATATCTCCTAAAGATTTATCCCAAACATCTTCTACAATTTTATCAGACAATCCTAGTTCAATAGCCATTTTCATAATAGATTTACAAGCTCTATTACAAGCGATTGTTTCCCCTTTTTGATTAGTATGAATCCACAAACAAACAGGAAATTTCATTTCTTTATCTTCTGGTAAATAACTAAAATGAATATAAAATTTCATTCCTTCACGTTTAATAGTTTGAGTAGGACCATTAAGAAATACTTTAGGAAGTTTTAAATCTTTTTTAATTATCTCTTCATTCTGTTCAGCTTTGGAACGATCTTCTAAAACAGATTCCATTGATCCTTCTCTATATGCTGTTAATCCTATAAGTCCTTTTTTCCATCCATTAATATATAAATCTTTAAAATCAACAAAAGAATATTTATTAGGAATATTAACAGTTTTACTAGTACTTTGATTATTATAAAATTGTACTATTTCTTGAATATTTAAATGATTGTCTACTGTTAAATCTTTAGTTGTAATTATGGATGGATTGTTTTTAATTTTTTCATTACCAAAATTATCTATTAACCATTGATAACCATAATCTCTAATATATACAACTTCGCACAATCCTCTATTATAAGGTTCATAATAAAATTTTCTATTTTTATATTCACCTTCCCAATAAATATAATCTTTTTTCTTTATTTCTTTAAGAAAAATTTTTATATTATCTTTTGTCAAATCTTCAGGCCAGCAATTACATACAATTTTTCTTTCTACTTCTAAAGAATAAATAGGTTCGATTCCATTAGAACAATTATCAGAAAGAATAGAACTATTTCCTAAAGGTGGAGCAGTTGTAGTTTTTGCATTTCGTACACCATATTTTTTAATTATTTCTTTAGTTTCTTCTGTTATTCTATCTGATTTAAAATATTCAGTATTAGTAAATTTGTTTTTATCATATATTGGAAAACATCCTTTTTCTTTAGCTAATAATGCTGATGTTTTCCATGTGAGATTTTCTTTAATAGAACATATAAGTTTTACAAATTCTAAAGCTTCTTTAGAATTATATGGAATATCTAACATTAACATTGTTGAGCCTAGTCCATTGATACCCATTCCAAATTGTCTATAATTTTTAACAGCTACTTCATATGATGGTAAAGGTAGTTTTGTAAGATCGCAAACATTATCTAACATTCTAGTAAAATTTTTAATATCTATTTTATATTGTTCCCAATCAAAATATGGTTTCTTTTCAGAATTTAATTCTACATATTGAGTTAAATTTAAAGAGCCTAATAAACATACAGTTGTTAAATCTCCAACTCCACCAATTTCTCCACACGGGTTAGTTGCTGTTATTTTTCCTACATAAGAAATAGGATTATTTTTCATAGCATTATCAAGAAAGATAACTCCTGGTTCTCCACGATTATAAGCAGATTGCATAATAAGATCATATAAATCTCTAGCCTTAACTTGTTTGTATATTTTCTTATTAAATTTTAAATTAAACATTTCGTCTTTTTCTAATGCAATCATAAATTCATCTGTAATACCCACACTCATATTAAATTTAGTAAGATTACCAGATTCTTGTTTTGCTTTTATATATTCTTCAATATCTGGATGATCACAACGCAACACTGATAACATTGCACCTTTTCTAGTTTGTTTTTTAAGTGTAGATTTTAATTGTTCAAATTCTTCATCTTTAAAATAATTTTTAAGTTTATCTGTATATCCATCATTGTTTCCTTTAACTATACATTCAGCCACAGAATCCCATATTTTCATATAAGATATAACCCCAGGATGTTGAATTCCCGTTCCTTTGATAATACTTCCTCTTGGACGTATCCAAGAAAAATCTATACCATATCCTCCCTCAGAGGCTAATGTTTTAGCTTGTTCCATTATTGTTAAGAAAATATTAACAAGATCATCTGGTGTTTCAGGAGTTTTAATATTGACTTCATATTGAATGCTTTTGTCTTCATTACTTCTGATATATTTAAGTTCAGCATTTTTAACAGGACCATTTATAAAGCAATTCATAAGAGTAGCATTATTAAATGTAGTTCCTATATTTGCTGTTATTCTTCCACCTGTTGTACATTTTAATCCTATAGGATTTCCTTCTGAATTAAATTTTACTAAAGTCTTTAAAAATATATCTTCCCATTCAGCAGGATTTTTTTCTATCGAAGATAGAGTTTTTGCTACTCTTTTAAATGTTTCAAGTGGAGTTTCGTTTTGAAATTGGTAATTCTTTTTCCAATTTTCAAACGCCGCATCAGTTTTGAAAAAATTCTTTTCCATATCACATCCCTTTAAAAAAGTTCATCTTCCGTTAATATTTTAAATGTCAAATCTCTTTCTTTACAATATTTTTTTGCCGCTTCCCATTTTTGTGTATTCTTAACATATTCAGCCGATTCAATTAAATATCTTTTGTTGGCTTTTGCATTTTTGTTTTTAGGTTTTTTAGGTAGGGATAATTCTTTTTTAGGTTTAATTTCAACAATATATTTTTCAATAGTTCTAGTATTATTTAAAACTTCAATATACATATCTGGAAAATATGTATGTATTCTTTGATCTATTGGATAATAATATTTTATACCTATACATTCACTACACCATTTAATAATATTTTTATTATTATCAGCCCAATACATCCATCTTCTTTCCCAAGAACTTCTATAAATCGGTAATCCTTTTCCTATATATTTGTTAGGGTTTTCTAGTCGATATTCACCTTGAGAAAAACATTTATCCTTATTATATAACATTCAATTCAATTCCTTAAAAATTGGACTCATTAATTGCCATTCTGACATGAGCTTATTCATTTTATTTTTAATAAAAAATGTCATTAATTTAGAACTTTGAATATCATTTAATTGATATTCGTTGTATGTATTTATAATACTTTTTTTGATATCTTCTGGTATAAAATTAAAATCTATAAGAATTTTATTTCGTTCCCAATTAGTTTTAATTTCTTTATTTTCGGGTTTATTAAGAAAAGTATCAAGTCCCTCGTTTAATATTTTCTCAGCAGTTTTAACTCCTACTTTTTTCTTAACCGAAGGAATAGTATCTCCTTTATCACCAACTAATATCTTGATATCTAAATCTTTTTTAGGATTTAAACATTCAATGAATTTATTATTCATAGCATCAAATTGTTTAATTTTTCTATTACTTAATAATTGATTCATATCTTTATCACTAGATACAATTATAACTTCTTTATTCTTAAATGTTTCCTTAGAAAGTATAGCAATGATATCATCAGCCTCACATTTTTCAATATTTAAAACATATAATTTTGTAAATGTATTTTTAATATCTTCTATAAAATCATTGAATATTGGTAAAAATTTATCAAAGTTAATTTTTGAATTTTCTCTAAATTCCTTTCGATTTGATTTATATTGAGCGTAGATATTATATCTCCAATTACCTTTCTTATCTGCGGCTAGTATTACTTTATTAGGTTTAAATTTTTTAATAGTATTAAAAATAGAATTAATCATCATATGTTTCCATAGATAAAAATTCTCTCCATCTTCAGGACTTACATGAATAGCAGAAAATACACATCTATAAGCTAGATTATGTAAATCCATAATAAGAACTTTTTCTGGAAGTTGTAATGATGATATGTCTTCTCCAAATAATTCTAATAGACTATTCATTTAGTTCCTTGCTCCTTCATTTTGTTTCTTTATATATATACCAGCCATACTTTTAATATCTTGCGCTACTTCAAGAGAAAAACTAGCATTTAATTTTCTAGTCTTTGGAATTATTGGAAACGGTCTAACATATCCTTCGGTTGTCAATCCTAATATAAATCTACACAATTGTCTAATACCGTTATCATCGTGATTAATATTAAGAACAATTTTTTTCTTTTTAGTATTTTTCTTTTTAAGATATATACCTAAATTTTTATTTTTAATTTCTACATCAAATGTTTTATCTTGATATTTTACACTATAATAGTTTTGTCCTATTTTAGTTTTAGTATTTAACATTGATATATAAGGAGCATATTTTAATCCCATATTTGAATTATATTTATTAGGTAACATTGCCATAATTAATCCTTTTGTACAAATGGTTGAACTAGTAAATTTTCTTTATTTTTTTTCGTAACTCGATTAAATATTTCAATTTGATATAAAGGTAAATCTTTCAAATCAATTAAACCATGTCGTAATTTAAGTTCTATTTGTAAAAGTTTAGCTGTCCAAAAAGCATCCACTAAATCTTCTTTTGGAGGATTTAATTCGGGCAATTTGCTATAGTCTGGTTTCATTCCTGTATATTTATCAAAAGCTTCAACCATTTCAACTTTACCCGAATTGCCATGACTAGTCGCAAATTTCTTAATAGAATTAGGATCATAGATTCTTAAAGGAATATTTGATTCATATATTTTTAATTTAGTACACATAGTTGATTCAGCTATATCAAAGACTATTCCTTGAGCATTAAAAGCATAACCTTCAATTGCTATAAAATCTGGTAGAATAAGATCATCCATAAAATAAGAAAATATATTATCACGCATCCAAATACATTTCTCAAAATTATTTTTAAAAGAATTCTTAGCATGATAAAATGTTATATTAGGATTTACATCGGCTACTTTCTTAACACTAGAAAATCCTAAATAATTTACTTCGATTACTTCTAAAACATCATCAAGATATAATTTTACAACTCCAGGTGAATTCATGGAGTAATCTATTCCTACTATATACATTTAATTATCCTTTATAAAAATCTATCCAAATCCTTATAATTTCCTAATTTTATGAAAGCCCACGCTCTTACATATTCATCATCATCTTTTGTATATAAAAGCATTTTAACTTTTGATTCATTCATTTCCTGAAATTTTTTCATCCGTATATCATGTAACGATTCTTCACCTTGATATTCATCCTTCATACTTCATATAATCCTAATTTCTTTTGAGCAAAACATCTTACAATTAGATATTCATCCTTTATATACAAAAGAGCTTTAGTTTTAGAATTTTTAATTTCATCTAGTCTTCTACCAATTTCATTTTGCTCTGATCTGGTTGTCCATTTGAGCAATACATCTAGTTGTTGATATCTATTTTTTATTTTAACATTATCAAATAATTTTATTAATTTAGACGTTGTTTTATTCAAAAGTTACCTCGGGTAAATGATTAACATTATAAATTATAAAATCTATAAGATTTAGATTTAAAATAGAAAAAAATATTCTAAATTGTGGATTATGATCTCTTTTATATAATTCTAACACAATATTAAAATCTACAAAATCAATTCCGTCTTTCCATCTTCTATAAAAATTACCACTACAAAAGTCTAGTGCATAATTTTTACTCAATTTAAACGAAAATGCTAACCAAAACATTTTACCCCCTTTTATACTCTAACATCTCTAAAAATTTTTCAAGATTAAAATCTCCATGATAATAAGCATAGGCTAGTTCTTCATAATTTATATTTGAATAATTTATTTCAGATGATAAATTAATTGTCATATCTCTTTCATCAGTTAAATAATCAATTATATCATCTGCATTTAATTCATCTAAAACATCATAAGGATCAACTTCAGTATATACGCTAACATTTTTACTTATATGTGTCATAATATCTCCTTTTACATAAAATATATTTTATCATATAGTTTATTTGTAAAAAATGGTTCTAATTCTTCAAAACTAAATTGATCTTTCTTTTGTATTATTATAACTAGTTCATTTATATCTTTAACCATTGGATAATTATTTGCTTTAAGAAATTTATCCCATATAAAAATATATTCTCCATTTTTCAATAACTGTATATTTTTTCTACAGGCATCTTCATCGCTATCTAAAAGATAATATCTTCTTGGTATAGAATTCAAGTTTTTTTGAAGTTTTTCATCTTTTATTTTTAAACCAGTAATTGCTACGGCGTTATTAATAAAAAGACTATCAATTGGACCTTCTAGTATTATAACAGGTTTAGTTTTATCAATGTTATAAAAGTTATATATAGTATTAAAATTTCCACTTGCGTCTTTTCTTGATAAATATTTAGGAATCATATAATCATAAAGACTTCTTCCTTGATAATAATAAATTTTATTATTATCATCATAAAAAGGAATAATGATTCTGTTTCGATACATTTCGTCAGTTGCTACAAACCATTTGTGCCATATAGATTCTGGTATTAATCTATTATAACAAAATTGTTTGGCTATATCAAATATCTCACCTTTGCCTTTTAAAATAGGAACAAAGAATTTAGTATTCTTTTTTTCTTCATCTTGAGATTTATTACTTTTAATTCTAATTTCAGGATTTTTAATAATAATATCTTTATTAACTTCACTTAAAATTTCTTTTAAATAGTCTTTATAATAACTAGGAAAATATTCTTTCATCCATTTTTCAACAGTTGTTTCATAATTACAATTGTGACAATAATACATCCAAGGTTTTTTTCTTTTAAGAATATATCCTCTTTTTTTAGTTCTAGATTTTTTAGAATCACCACAAACATTACATCTAAAATTATAATAATCAGACTTTTCAAATACATTTGAAAAATGTACTGATAAAATAATTTTAAGTTGACGTTCTAAAGCAAATTCATTATGGATATATTTATTAAAATTCATAATAGTATTCGGGGGAAAAAATTCCCCCGAACTCTAAAAATTAACCATTTTGCAAATCATTAAAGAATGTTTCATCATCACCATCAAAAACTGTTTTCTCACCACTAGCCGCAGGAGTTGTTACAGTTTGTGGTGTTGATGTTGGTGCCGTAGTTGGAGCATTTGTAACAGGGATTATTATTTTACCTGTTACTTTTTCAAATCTTTCTTTTAGATCATTATATGATTTAAATCTATCTTTGCCTGTAAATTCAGTAAGACTATAAAGCATACCATGAATTTTTTCGATTTCTTCATCAGTTCCAACTGGAGATGGATTATCAAAAACAGACAAATCATAGTTAGGCATATTTGTGTTACTAACTTTTTGAGTTTTAATTTTAAACTTAAAGTTAGCACCATCATAATAATCAAACACCATTACAGGTTCATCAATTCCACCTTCTTCTGGAGAAATCTTAGACATAATCTTTTCATGAATTGTTTTTCCATATTTGAAAAGAAATACTTTTCCTTCATTCTCAGGATTTTGTGGGTCTTTTACAACCAAAATATTAGTATAATAATTAGTTTTTCTTGATCTTCTTCTTACTGTATCTGGATCAGAATTCCACAATTCTGTATTAGCTTTACAAGTTGGACATTCTTGTGCAATAGTAGTAGGACATTCATTAATATACCATCCACCAGGACCATCAAAAGCATGATTATAAGTCTTTACGAAAGGAATATCTGTATCCTTTGAAGGTAGAAAACGTATAATAGCTTCTGCTGTTCCGTTATCTTTAATTTGAGGATAATAAAGTCTTTCATCCTTCCAGTTCTTTTTTGGTGCATTTTGTTCTTTAATTTTTTCTGTACTCTTTGTCCAGTCAATTGCAAATTTTCTTTTGTTCATTGAACCCTCCTCTAAGCGTTTTTGTTATTATTTGTATTATTTTTATGAATCTTTCATATATGTCTGTTAATATAACATTTTCTTTTTCATCTGTCAATACATTCTTTTGCTTAATAAAAGCAAAAAAGAAAGGTGAAATAAATTTCTGTTGTATTAAAGAGTATATGATTGATTCTCCATCTTCTTTAATTTTAAATAATTCATTAAGATTTTTAACAATAGACTGTTTTATAACTGATAAGATAAATTTTTTATCCTTTTCTAGTTGTTCTCTAGTATATAGCTTAATGATTTCATTTACATTTTTGTTGTTAATGTCTTTTAAATTTATTTTATTATTGAAGATGTATTGATGGCATACAAAGAGGATCAAATCTGAATAATCATAATAAGAATTTTCAAGGTCATTATATATTTTCTTACAATAAATATGAAAATATTCTTTTGACTTGAGATACTTAAAGCGATTATCTCCTATTTGAAAAACATCTACATCTTCAATCTCTATATCAGTATTTATAGTTTTTATCAAATTATTTATTACAGAATAAACCAATAAAGACGAGTTCATAATTATCTCATAATTTCAAATAAATTATTACAATCTATATCAATTTTCCATTTTTCAGACAATTCTTTTTTTACTATGAATTTAGTATTGCTATCTAATAAAGAAAGAATTTTTTTAATTTTGATAAAATGTTCTTCCATATATAATATTGTATCCGAAATTTTAATACGTGATCTTTCTTTAATATTTTGTAAAGCGTTATTAAATTTTTGTTGTTCTAAACCGCTTATTTTTTTAGAATCAAAAAAATCTCTTAAAGTTTCAATATCAAATCCTTCTTTTTCCATTTCTCTAAAAAATTCAGCTTTAGATATTTCATTTAATATCTTTTTTTCGTCTGTTTTATTAAGGATATTATTTTCATTTACTAAATCAATTTTTTGATTCATCATATTTTATTCCTTAGATATCTATATCTAACATCTTTTTAAACTTATCTTCACTTTCTTTTTGAGCTAGATTATTAACTGTTGATATCGCATTGTTAATTTGTTGTTGTTGTTCTTTAGGTGAAGGAGGAATATTATTTCCATTACCTTCAATTTCTATATTTTGATCTTCATAAACTCTCATTTTATAATAATCAACATTAACTACAATTCTTCTTTTGTTAATGCCATATCTATTTTTAAGAAGCATCCAAGAAAATTTTCCCATTTTTCTAAATTCTTCTGATTGAGTTATACCTATAATAACATCAGCAGTTTTAGCAGGACCAATACTGTCACTAATATCTGTTAAATCTATTTCAACTTTTCCAAATCCTTTACGATTCGATTGTACTGCTGAAACTATGGGTATTCCTAATTCTACAGCAATAGCTCTAATTTCTTCAGATATCTTTTTTAATTCATGATAAGGAGTATCTGTTTTTTTAGAATGTATTGCTATCATTAATTCCATATAATCTATAAAAATTATATCTGGAATAAATTTTTGTTTTACTTTAAGTTCTTTTAATAAATTTCTAATATGGTTAGCATTAATAGATGATGGTGGAAATTCTTTAATATATAATTTATTATTTAATAACTTTTTAAAATTTTGAAATTTTTCATTAAATTTATCTCTTGTTACGCATTTTAAATCATCCATAGAAATATCAAATAAATTAGCCATAATTCTTTCAGATATTTTATTCTCAGACATTTCCAAAGTAACATATAAAACGTTTTTATTCTGTAATAAACAATTTGTGGCTAAAGAACATTTGACTAAAGTTTTACCCATGTTAGTTTCTGCCATAAATAATGACAAAGACTTTTCATGAAATCCACCATCTATCATCATATCAAATGTAGGCATTCCGGTTTTAACTACAGAATCTTTATTATGTAATGCATCATAAAGTCTATTTTCAGAATTTAAAAAATCTAGTCCTATTTCAGTATCAAAACTAAAAGCTAAAGCTTCTCTAATCTGATCTGGAACTAGAGACATTTCAGACATGTCATTATTATTTAAATGTTGTGTAGTATTAACAATAGAATTCCATATTAATTTAGATTTGAAAAATCCTTCTATTTCTGTTAAAAGGAATTCATCTTTATACTCGTCTGTATTTAAACTAAGTATTTCTTTTAATTGATTATAAACTTCTTCTTGTTCAATTACTATTTTAAGTTCTAAAAAAGAAGGAAATTTATTATATTTTTCATTAAATTCAATTATCTTATTAACAATTTGAATATTTTTATGATCTTCAAATATAGTAGGGATAAGGTAAGGCATAACTTTATCCCTAACTTCCAAGTTGTTAAACAAAAATTTAATTATAAGTTTTTCAAAAAATACTGGTTCCATGTATATCCTTAAATTTCTTGAAGTTCTTTTTCATTTACTGATATATCAAAGCTATCTTGAAATGTATATTTCTTTTCTAAATAATCTTTAAAACTAGTACTTTTAAAGATTGGCATCCAAAAATCAATTGTATACATTTCGTCTTCTTTAATAGGAATATCATCTTTAAGATGTGTTCTCATAAATGTTCCTGGTTTATTTTTATAAACAGGTTCACCTTTCTTTTTGGTTTCTTTATCATCTATAACTCTTCCTGGTTCAATAAATCCACCTTCAAGAGCATCTTCTTTTAAACCAAAGAAAACATCTAGTCCACCATCATATTTAATACGAAATTGAAGTTCTATTTTTTCTCTTGAATGTCTAGACTTAAATGTTTGTGATGATATTATACTTCCTGTGATAGTTTTATCTTTATCTTTATCTTTTGCTCTTGAGCTACATAATACAACTGAATCCGAATTAAACATAATTCTACGACCACCAGGAATTTGCAAAGGATCACCAAATCCACCTGTATTATCGTAAACATGGTTCACAACAAAATATGTAGATTTAGTATTTAAAATAATATTAGCAAGTTCATTCTTCTTTTGAGAAAGTGTCATATCCTTTACATCTTTTCCCTCAAGACCATCATCTATAGATTTTGAAGAAACTAGTGTTCCCCAACTATCGATAACAAAAAGAATGTTTGCTCGTTCTGTTCTAGGAATTCCCTCTACAATTTTTAAAATAATATTTTTGACTTCTTCAATACTATTTTCTTGAAGAACTATTAATTTTTCTGGACTAACATCAACACCAATAGATTTTGTTGTATTAAAACTAAAAGCTCTTTCAGTATCAATAATTACAACATCCATTCCTTCTTTTTGTGCTGTTTTAATAATGGATAAAGCTATCAATGATTTACCAAGCATCGATGGAGCAGAAATCATAGATATTTTGCCTTTTGGTATTCCTCCTTTTACTCTACCACTAAATAACAAATTACCTACAATAAAATTTGAAGAAATGTATGTTACAAATTCCTCTGAATCATTAATCAAATAATCAGACAATGGCAAATTAGTCGTACCTTTCTTTTCTGAACCTTTATCATTTAATATCTTTTTATATAGGTTTAGTTCCATTAACAACCTCCTTTTGGTATTTAACTTCTATATTCACATCCACAACTCTTATATTAATTATATCATAATATTCTGAATGATCTTCAAATTTCATATTTGTTAAATTATATATATCTTGAGAATCTATTTTTAAGAATAAAACCTTTGTATATAATTCTTCGTCTTTCGAAACTTTTATTTCCGCAGTAAAAAATAAATTATTTTCAATATCTTCTATACTAATTTTATCATCAATAGTTTTTTCATAACTAATAATAGTCTTACTTTTAAGTTTTTTTAAATTATCTTTATCAAATAATCTTCTAGCTTTATTTTCAAGATTTTCCATTTTTTAAATCCTTTTTACATTTAGGAATTAAAACTAAATCATGATTATATTCAAGCTCTCCATCATCAGATTTTTCTAAAATTCCATAATAAATAGAAATATCTTTACCATGAAGTCTAGCTTCATCTCTAGCTTGACTTAATCGATCATAAGGACCAACATAATGATTATCTATATAAGCAAAAAAACCTTGAAGTTTATACATTTAATTCCTTTGATATATCCTAGTCTTAGATTCATTCCATCCTTCAGATGTAATCTCTACAAATTTTACTTTTCTTCTAAATTCATCCCAATTGTGACATCCTGCATAATAAGAAACGGAAGATTGTAAATTTCCTATAATGTTATTTACAACTTCTTCTGTTTCTCCGGTATAAGGAATATAACCAGATACTCCTTCAATTGAAACTACAGATTTTTTACTATTTAATTTTTGAATGGCTTCTTTACTTGCCATACCTGAATAAGAAACCCATGCATATTCATCTTTATTATTGGTCAAACAAAAATCTTTATCAACTTTTTCTCCACCTGAAAGACTAGTTGCCGCTAACATTTTTCCTAACATTACCATATCTGCTCCTGCGGCTATAGCTTTACAAATATCACCGGGAGTTTCTATACCACCATCAGCGACTAAATAAGCTGTATCTTTTATTTTAGCACAATCAAAAATAGATGTAAGAGTAGGAAGACCAAATCCAGTAGATGTTCTTGTTGAACAAATACTGCCTCCACCTATTCCTACTCTTACAAAATTAGCTCCTGCTTCTTGTAATCTGCCAAATCCACTTCTAGTCGCAACATTTCCTGCCATAACATTACATTTAGGACCAAATGTTGATCTTATATATTTTACTGTTTCTACTCCTGCTTTTGTATCGCCATTTGCTATATCAACTAAAATACTGAAATTTTTAGCATTTCTTCTTCTATATTTATATAGTTTGTCAATCCATACTTTCCATTTATTAACAATACCTACTGCTATAAAAACATCATTATCATTGACAAAATGACAGTTTTTATAAAACTCAATTTGTTCTTCGGCTGAACTAAACCATCTATGTATTGTAACAGGTATTGATAAAGGCATATTGTGAAGTTTGTTTAATAAATCGATACTACAAACTTTATCCATAGGAGCATTAATTAAAGGAATAGATTTAAATGATGCAGAATGATATTGAATTTTTATGTCAGCATCACTAATATGATCCAATTCTGAATTTCTTGGAACTAGTAGCACATCATTATAACTTAATACTCTTCTGATATCGTTCATAATTACTCCGATATAATTGGACAATATTTTGAATATTTTTTATTTCATAAATTAATGTTCTATGATTTTTCATATGGAAAAACGATCCAATTAGAATTTTCTTTTACATAAAAATCTGGTTTAAAAATAGTTTTTTTATGTTTAAAAATAGATGCAACTTTAATTATTTTAATTCCACTAAATAATTTAAAATAATCTATAGCAGATTGTATTGTATTTCCGGTATCTATAATATCATCAACTATTAATAATTTACCTTTTTTAGCATATGATATTTGATCTTCTACAATACAATTAATATTTAATTTATGAGATAATATTACAGCAGGAATCATTCCACCTCTAGGAATACCATAAATATAATTAAATTTAATTTTAGATTTTTTAATTTGTTTATATAATTCATCAACTATTAAAATATATTCGCCCCAAGTCAATAATATTTTTTCTTTTGATTTACTTAAACTACGTTTACGTGATTCTTCCATAATACTCCTTTTGTTTAAAGATAATATATTCTTTTCAATATGTCAATCTTATTCAAAAAGACTTGACAAACCACATTTTTCTAATCGAATATTACCCCATTGAAGAACATCAAAGAATCTTTGAATAACCGATTGAAAAACTCGATCCCATTGAGCATCCATATCTAATTTAAACATTTTATCAAATTCTTTAGGCCAGTTATTAACAAATCCTATTATATTTTGATTAAGAATATTTTTTTGATCGGCAACATATACAAATTTCATTTTAGTTCCGTTATCAATAGGCTGCAATGGTAGATTAAACTTTTTAATAATAAAATTATAGTTGATACTAGCCCTAACATGTATTGGGCAGGATTTTGGATATGATAATCCATGTTCAAAATAATATTCAATTGGTTGAGCATATTTTTTATAATCTGTTACACCTTTAGGAACCGCAATTTCATCTAAAGAAGTTGTTAAGAATTTTTCATGAATTTCTCTCATTTCATCAATAATAATAGATTTGTTTTGTGCTTTGGTTCTAAAGATATTTTTAATTACTTCTTTAATCTTACTTCTACAAAAAGAAGGAGTATCGGTTCTTACAATTTCAATACCTGTGATTGAAATTTCAGGATCATCATAATATGTTCCATCATCGTCTTCAATTACTTCATCTGCATATTTCTTTTTGGCTAGTATGAATTTTTGAGTAATTGTTTTTTCTTTTTTAAAATTAATTACATTTTGAACACCATATTTTTCGGCATATATATCTAATATCTTTTTGAAAAATGGTTTAAAAAATTTATCATTTAATTTATTAACAAAATCAGCAAAATCTTTATTATGTTCAAAATTGATATTTAAATTTTTGATAATTTCTTCTAAACATAAATAATTGCTATCGGTATCAATAAGAATAACTACATCCTTCTCCAATGGCTTCTTAATTATATTATACTTATTAGGAAAGCACTTATCTATTATCTTATACCAATTGTCCTTCATATAGCTATTCATGGCATTAGATAAGTATTTTATAAGTTCCTGACCCCCCAAAGTTACTGCCATAGCATTATTAACATTAAAAAAGTTAAAATATGGATTTCCTAGAACTCCATATATTGAATTAATTAAAATTTTTCTAATTAATTGTTGTGAATTATAATATTCCGATTTTTCTAGTTCTAATTGAATACCTTCAACAAATTTCTTTTGCCATTCTTCTAATATTTCTCCAGTTTCTAAACATCTAGCAACTTCTTTTTTAATCTTAAATTGTTTTCTTTCATTAAAAATATCTGTAACAATTTCTGGTAATATTCCTTTTTCTTTTTTGTAATATATGCCGCCTATTGTTATATTCCCTTCTGTTGTTTCCCATGTTTTAGTATCTGATAATGGACATTTATTATAATTTTCGGGATCGATTGGATTAATTTTAATAGTTTCGGGGCTGATATTATACATTTTAATTATATGAGGATACATACTCTCAACATCAAAGGAGACTAGATACTTATAAAATCCAGGTTTCGCCATAACAAAAGCACCAGGAAATTTTTTATCTTTTTCTTGTTTGCTGCTTCGGTCAGGATAAACAATATTCTTGTTATGAAGATATCTAAGAATATATCCAGTAATTAATGATATTGAAGAGAATATCTTTTCAAAAGGAATCAATGCTTGATAACAAAAGTTAATAGTAAGTTCTATATGTTTTTTCTTATCTTCAATCTTCTTAGATAATAACACATCTTGGACATTATATTCCACAAAACCATTCCAATCTACTTTCCAAGCATTATTAATTGTTCCTTCATAACTCTTTTTACCTTCTTTAACTTCTAACATTCCTATAGATTGTAAGGAATATGATTCTCTCTTCTTATAAACAAAATTTTTATAAAGCTCTACACCGTCTAGTATCGAAATTCCTGCTATCATATATCCTTTACCAGATACATGATATCCATTAATATGTTTCTCATGTACGATATTCAA
>Ga0315292_10000144_pt1 | contig 28907 bp, 26 predicted proteins | sample YL17G13_0_MG_FD_204029 | JGI IMG/M metagenome (GOLD analysis project Ga0315292, IMG submission 204029) | Sediment microbial communities from Yellowstone Lake, YNP, Wyoming, USA - YL17G13_0 | ecosystem: Environmental > Aquatic > Freshwater > Lake > Sediment | place: USA: Wyoming | collected... | reverse complement strand
TCGTGGAGCTGGTCGGTGTCGGGAACACCAAGGGCGGCATGGACGCTCTCGGGAAGGCCCTCCTCGACTACGCGGACGACTACGACCTGAGGGGCGCGATACAGTCCTCGGAGGCCATGACGCCTCAACTGCAGTTCATGGGCGAGCAGTTCCCGTTCATAGACATCGGGTACTTCGCGACCCTGCTGGGTGAGAAGATACCGGACATCGCGACGCTCGCGGGTGAGACCTTCAAGCTGCTCGATGCTGCGGTCATCTACTGCGAGAGCGTGGTATCCGACTCCGGCGCGTGCATCAACACGTACGGCATGTCCGTGTACTACACGATCTGCTGGGACCACCTGTACCCGAACTACCTGACGTCGAACCTCGACTTCGTCTCGTTGACGAGCTGGGACGAGTTCCTGTTCGCCTTCTCGCAGGTGTACGTCGAGTAGGCGCGCGATAAAGTTCAAACCGTTCAAAACCGCCTCCGGGACGGCCTGGGCCTCCCCCTTGACTGCCCCGGAGTTTTATTTTCCATCATGAGCGAGCCCGCGCCAGCCCTGCAGGTCCTCGCGGAATGATTCATATAGAGTGATGTCGATTCACGCGCCTAGTGGGGGATACTGACTTGCGGATATTGAGGGATGTTGAGAGCGTTAGCAAGTGTCTTGTCGTGTTGGCCGTGATCGCGCTCGCGGTCCCCGGTTTCTCGGGGCTTTCGAGCGCGGTGCAATCGTTGTCCACGGATACCGTGAAAGCGGTCGCCGTGGATCCGTGGACGATCGCGCTCTACATCGATGCGGACAACAACCTGGAATCGTGCTACGACCAGTTCACGCTGCCGTTCCTGACGAACCTGGCAGAGAACGACCAGGTCAACATAGTTGCGTGGGTGGACAGGCTCAGCACCACGGGCTACGAGATGATTGACTTCGCAGGGGCGGACACGACATCGACGTTCTCCACCACGGAGCTCGGGTTCGGGCTGGCATCGACCCTTACTGCGTTCATTGACTGGTCCTCTTCCACATATCCGTCAGAGAACTACTGCCTGGTCCTCTGGGACCACGGCAGCGCCTGGAAGGGCTTCCTCGCGGACGACACCGACGGGTCGAGGATGTACGGGCCCGACTTCGACAGGGCCGTGCGGGACGCCGGCGTGCAGATAGATGTCCTCGGCGTGGACGCGTGCTCGATGAGCAGCATGGAACGCATGTACGAGTTCAGCGCCTCGGGATACATCGACATCATGGTGGCTTCCGAGGAGCTTGTCCCGGGGAACGGGTTCTCGTACGACCTCATGTTCGCACCGGTGGTCGCGGACCCGACGAGGACCCCGGAGCAGCTCTCGTCCGACATGGTGCTCGGCTGGGAGGCGTACTACGGAGCGTCGCAGAGGGTGAACCTGGCGGCGGTGGACCTGCACACGTACCGGGCTGCGCTCACCGAGTTCGGCGTCTGGAACCAGGAGCTGCTCGACGGCTACTCGTCGTTCTACAAGGCCTACAACAGGGCCGCGAAGCACTCGTACCAGGTCTCAGGCTCGGTCTGCCAGATAGACATGCTCGATTTCGCGCAGCTGCTGTACGAGGAGCTCGGGAAGTATCCCGTGACCGCGGAGAGGACCGCTCTGAGCGGAGCTACGACCGGGATGATCAACGCGTTCAAGGTGTCCGTCCTTGCGCTGTCAACAGGCTCCGTCGCCCGCGACACCACGGGCATATCGATATGGTTCGGCTGGGGCGGGACCTACGACGCGCTGATAGAGTACTACTCCTCGAACCTGTGGTTCACCGCGGACACCCAGTGGGACGAGCTGATCGCCGCGTTCAACGCGTGAGCCTGTCCTTCCGGACTACCGGCGGTCCGCCGGGAGCTTTCCTTTTATCCGACCAGCGGTCGCGCTCCTTCCGGACGGGCTCCTCCCTCTCGCCCAGGAGCTCCTTCAGGAGCTCGTCGACCCTGTCCAGGCCCGCGTGCAGGTAGTCCTTCGGCGGGCCAGTGCCTATCCTCATGTACCCGTCCATGCCGAAGTGGTCCCCGGGCACGATGAGCACGGACTTCTCCGTCCTCAGACGCTCCGCGAGCTCCCACGAGTTGATGTCCAGGGCGTACTTCACATAGCATATCGCCCCCGCGGTCGGGGGCACGTGCGAGAACATGGTCCCGTGGGCGTCGAGCCACTCCTTCACGATCGGATAGTTCTTCTGCAGGATCGACCTGGTCCTGTCGAGTATCTTCTCCCTGCGCTTCGGCTCCAGGGCGACCCTTGCAAGCTTATCGGACAGCATCGCGGGCGTGAGTGTCAGGTAGTCGTGGTACCTCTTGAGCCCGTCAAGCGCCTCCGGCTGGCCCACGAGCCAGCCCGAGCGCAGCCCGGGCAGGCCGTACGCCTTGCTCAGGCCGTTCGTGATGAGCGTCTTGTCGTGATGTCCCCAGAGCGATTCCGTGCGCGGGCCGACGCGCTCCGCCCCGAGGTAGACCTCGTCCGAGAGGAGCCACGCATCTGAATCCTTTGCGGCGTCCAACAACGCCTTGCGCTGAGCGTTCGCCATGACCGCGCCCGTCGGGTTGTTCGGGTTGCAGACCTGTATCGCCTTCGTCTTCTTCGTGACGAGCTTCTTGAGGTCCTCGGGGTCGAACTGCCACTTGAGGTCCTCCCTCAGCCTCAGGGGCTTGATCTTCAGGCCCCAGGTCTTCGCCAGTCCCCATGTCTGCATGTAGTTGGGGACCATGATGACGACCTCGTCCCCCTTCTCGAACAATCCCCACGCTGTCAGGAAGTTGGATTCCGAGGAGCCGTTGGTCACGAACACGTGCTCCTTCGTGGTCCCCTTGTACATGTCGGAGATGATGGAGCGCAGCTCGGGCGAGCCGTCCGCCTGAGGATATCCCAGGGGCGATTCCAGGAACGCCTTGGCGGCCGTGTCGGTCCCCAGGAGTTCCTTGAGCTTGAGCGCGTGAACGCCGCTCTCTGAGAGCTCGTAATCAACGAGCCGCTCGTACTTGCTCTGCCATCGCTCCATCTCGAAAAGCTCGATCTTCAACCTTCCTCACCGTCGGGTGAATACGCAATCTGGTGAAAAAGGTTTGTTTCCGGTCGGGTCACGCTTTCACGTGGGACCCGATCCTCTTCTTCAGCGCGCGCTCGTACACGAGCTGCGAGGTGACGACATCCTGGACAGCGAGCCCGGTCAGGTCGCATATGGTGATCTCGTCGTCCGACTCCCTGCCCTTCTTCCTGCCGAGCAGGACCTCGCCCAGCTCCGCGTGCACATCGCCCTCGGTCACCGTTCCGTCCTCGAGTGCGTGGTGTAGCTCGCCCAGCTTGGCGCACTGCTTGATGCTGTCGACGACTATCTTGTCCGCCCTGCCGAGCAGGGCGGTCTCCAGCTCCTGCTTGCCCGGGTCGTCCGAGCCCATTGCCGTGATGTGCGTCCCCGGGCCTATCCAGGAGGACATCACGACGGGCTTGTCGCTCATGGTGGTCGTAACAACTATGTCCGCCCCGGAGACCGCCTCCTGGGCGGTCTTCGCGGGGACGACCTTGGCCTTGAGAACCTTGCTCATGTCGGAGACATACTTCTTGACATGCTCCGGGTTCCTGCCCCAGACTGCGAGCTCATCGAACTTGCGCACCTTGCTCAGGGCCTCGATCTGGAACCTCGCCTGCGTGCCCGTGCCTATGACCGCCACCTTCTTGACGTTCTTCTTCGCGAGCGCCCGCGCGGCCACCGCGCCCGCGGCCGCCGTGCGCAGGTCCGTGAGGTAGCATCTGTCAATCTCGAAGCACAGCGGGAAGCCAGTCTTCGAATCGAAGAGGATGAGCATGCCGTGGCTCGTCGAGAGGCCGAGCTTCGGGTTGTCGTAGAATCCCGAGGCGATCTTCACCGTGTACGTGTCGTACCCCTTGATGTAGCCTGGCTTGATGTGTATGTCCCCGTTGTGGTCGGGGACCTGGAGGGCGACCGGGAACGGTATGACCGTCTTGCCGGAGTTGTACGCCTTGAAGCCGTCTTCGACGGCTTCTATCGCGTCCTCGATGGTCAGGACGGACTCGATCTCTTCCTTCGTGAGCACCAGTACATCGCTTCCCCCAGCCATGCCACACCGACCTCGTGGAATTGTCTGATTTCCGAGCGCCAGTATGTCGACCGCCGAGAAAAACCTGTTGACACTCGCTCCCCCGGATGTCGTTCGTCCGGGAAGGGACACGGCCGGGGTGTGCCGTGGGCCTAAGAGGTCTCGTCCCTGAGGAAGCGCCAGAGCGGCACGAACTCGATCCCTCCGACCTTCCCGCTGTGGTTCCTCGTGACCACGACCCTGCGGGTGACGTCGAGCTCCTCTAGGTGGGAGACCTCCTCCGGATGCACCCTGTCCGAGTACTTCACCTCGCAGCAGGCGTCCTCGAGGACGAAGTCTATCTCCTTCCCGCGGACGAGCCCGTATCTGATATCGCCCGTGCGCGTGCGCAGGGCGTTGTACACGCAGTTCTCCACCATGCTCCCGAGGTTGACCGATGGGCTGAGGACCCGCACGATACCCGTGTCGCTCAGGTACACCTTCCTTGGCGCGGCAGTGCTCTCCGAGACCTTCCCCTTGAGCTGCGCGGTCCGGATCAGGTTCGCCTCCTCGAAGTATGACAGGTGCTCCCGGACGGTCTCATGGTTGACGCCCAGGATCCTCGCGATCCTCCTAGGGGACAGCTTCGAGCCGGTGCTCTGGCTCACGAGTAACAGGAGCTCCCGGAGCGCACGCACGTTCCTCACGCCCTTGCGCGCCGCTATGTCTCTGTACAAGATGGAGTCGAGAAGGGTCGTCACATACCCCGGATCGCCCGTGATGAGATACTCCGGGAGACCGCCGCTCCGGACATAGTCCTCCGCGTGCCTCACCATCAGATGGGAGTCGCTGGCACGCACCTTGATGCCCTTGAGGTCGAGGTACTCGCTGAAGCTGAACGGGTGGACCTCCACGAACGTCTGCCTGCCAGTGAGGTGCGCACCCTTCTCCGTCAGGAAGAGGGACGACGAGCCCGTGGCGAACACCTTGACCTGGCCGAGGTCGTAGACCGTCTTCAGCTCCCGCTCGAAGCCCTCTCTCATGTGAACCTCGTCGATGAAGACGGTGAACCGGTCGTTGTGTCTCAGCCCCTGCAGCCTCCTGTACGCGTCCAGGATGTCGAGTATGGATTCCCTGACGAGCGACGGATGGTCCATCGAGAAGTAGAGTATCCTCTTCGGGCTTGCCCCGCCAGCGATGAGGCGTCCTATCTGCTGGCGGACCAGCGTGGTCTTCCCGACCCTGCGAAGGCCGGTCACGAACACGATGTCCTTCGTCTTCGCCTTCCCATCGAAGAGGTCGAGGTATCGTTTCCTCTCGATCCCCTCGACCTTGTACGGTTCTTCCCACCACGGGTTGAAGATGCTGAGCACCTGCTCCATGGTGTTGTATTCTCGCGGTCAGTATATATAGGTGTCTAGTAGTAATAGACACAGTATATGAACAATATTGGAATGGTAATCGACACTAGCGGTACGCAACACGTGTGCCATCCCTCTCCGTGCACGGCCGCGGGACGCGTGAGATGATATGACGGCACGGTGATGTCATCGTGCCCATAACCCCGGAGGCTGCCCGATGTTCGCTTTCAAGAGGCCCAGGCTGTTCATCATGGAGTGCATACCCAAGTCGGACGAGTACGAGGAGGGCGAAGTGCTCTTCAAGTTCCTCGAGATGACGGACCCGAAGGACATCGCGGTGAAGGAGTTCACCACGAAGACCGAGTTCCTGGGGTACCTTCGCAGGAAGAGGAACCTCGAGAAGTTCAACTTCATCCACCTCTCGGGCCACGGGGACATCAAGAGGCGTGCGTTCGAGATGCCCTTCGGATGGATCGGTCCGGAGGAGTTCCCGGATTCGTGCTTCGAGGGGAAGCGAGTGGCGCTTTCGGCATGCGGCCTCTCGAGGAGGGAATTCATCGACCCTTTCATCGAGACCACCGGGGCGAAGGCGGTGATCGCCCCGAGGAAGGATGTACGGTTCGACGATGCCGCCATCTGGTACCTCACATACTACTACCTGATGCTCCACCACAGGTTCACATCCCTCGGTGCGTTCGAGCGAGTGAACGACACGCTGTGCTACGGCCCGAGGCGGGGCAGGGTGAAGGGAGCGTTCGAGCACTGGTCGTGAACCCGATGGAATACTTGGCATTCCATAGAAAACGCATTAACCTCGTGAAATGATGACATCCCCGAGGAGAACGATATGCAAGCCTCAAGGGGGAGCAGCGTCGAGGGCCTTTCCGTCGGATTGATGATCATCGCGTTCGCAGTGTCAATACTATTGGCATGGGTCATGGGCGACTGGTGGCTGTTCATTCCGCTGATTCTGATCCTGGCCGGAGTGACATGGGCAGGTCTGGGCCTGGTTGCGAGACAGGCCGAGGCCACGGCGAGGGGGAGGAGGAGCGACACGACGTACTACTTCTTCTGGGGCGCGACCATGGCCTTGTTCGGAGCGATCTGGCTCGCCAACGACCAGTACCCGGGGAATGCGCCGGGGCTCGTGGTGCTCGTCCTGGTCTGGATAGGCGCCGTCGTCGTGGTGCTCTCGGTCAAGAGAAAGAAGGCCTGAAGGATTCGGCTCGTGACGCATCAGCGAGCAGGTCCGAGGCACCATGCGAAACGGTTAACCGTTTCCCGGCGATACATCGCGTGATCTCATGAGGCAGAGATGCGCGTGGGCTGGCACTGACGACCCGATGTACTGCGAGTACCACGACACCGAGTGGGGCGTGCCGCTCCACGACGACCGGAAGCTGTTCGAGTTCCTCCTTCTCGAAGGGTTCCAGGCCGGCCTGAGCTGGAGGACGATCCTGCGCAAGCGGGAGAACTTCAGGCGCGCCTTCGACGGGTTCGACCCGAAGAAGATCGCCCGCTACGACGCGAAGAAGGTCGCGAGGCTGATGGATGACCCGGGGATCATCCGCAACGGCATGAAGATAGATGCGGCGATAGCCAACGCGAAGTCCTTCCTGGATGTTCAGAAGGAGTTCGGCAGCTTCGATTCGTACATGTGGTCGTTCGTCGGCGGGAAGCCGATCCAGAACAAGTGGACGCGGCCTAGGGACATACCTGCGGTGACGCCCGAGGCCGAGCGGATGAGCAAGGACCTCAAGGGGAGGGGGTTCAAGTTCGTCGGACCGACCATCTGCTATGCCAACATGCAGGCGATAGGCATGGCAAACGACCACACTGTCGACTGCTTCCGTTACAGAGAGGTCTCGCGACTGCGCTGATGGCTGCTTCGGACCGCGCTCACTTCCTGTCCCGCTCGATCATGCCCATGATGAGCATGCAGGCCAGGAAGGTCCTTCTATCGAACGTGGACGGGATGCGGGAACAGTCGACCTCCCAGATGTCCCCGATGATCTTGAATTGCTGCTTGATCTCGGCCACCTGCTGCCCGTGGAACTCCACGATCAGCTGCTCTGGCACGAGGCCGCCGAGCGGGACGTACTTCCTCATCAGGCCCCTTCCCGAGCGCTCTGCGACCCTGCCCACGGCCTGCCCGTAGGCGTCCTGGAGGATGTACTCGTCCTTGAAGAAGCCTGACTTGAGGGCCTGCCTGCGCAGCTTGCCCACGCACGCGCCCGTGGCGGAATCCACGACCGCGAAGGTCCCCCACATGTCCATGACCTGCTCCTGCTGTATCCTGAAGATCTCGGTCGTCATGCTGTCGTCGGTGAACACCCTGATGTTCTCCTTGATCCTCAACAGCTTCTGCTTCGAGTAGCCCAGCATCGAACCATTGGCGTCCTCGATCCAGTACTGGTTGGTGATGGCCACGACCTTCTTCCGGATGCGGTAGAAGTTCTGGTACCAGATCGGGTTGTGCGCGGCCCCGGGAGGAGGTGCCGTCAAGGGAGCGCCCGCCCTCGCCCCGCACTTGTCGCAGAACGCGCCACCTTCGACTATCCGAGCCCCGCAAGAAGGACAGTTCGACATGATCCCATCCACCGAGGGAATCTCCAGGGGCGTATATGGAGGTTGTGAATGCCCCCTCCGGCCGAGCGGCCGGGCTCCCTTGCTCCTTCGCTCAGGTCCAGGTCGAAGATGATTCCGCGGGCGTCCGACCACGAGCAGTGCACCTGCGCGCAATTTCCCGTGAACACGGCGCAGGCAGAGGACATGGCTCTTCGTCGGTGACGGCACCCGAAGCCACGCTGAGATTGTTGCGCTTGTCGGCGGGCCGGCCTCCTTTGGATGCGCGAGTATTCGAGCAGCGCGGATGCGATTCATCTGCACGCTCGCAGGGTCATCCGTTCTGCGGGCGAGACTGAGGGGGGTGACTGCATACTGAGGGACCCACTCGCTCGTGAATCGGTGGTTCTGACCGAATCGCCGTGACCCCGCCATCGGCTGCGGCCATCGGGCGGGCCCCGGACCGGGCAGCCAACGCAAAAGCTGATGAATCCCTGAACCATCACTTGCGTGATGCCCGATGCCCGAGAACATGCGGACAAAGGAGTGGCCAAGAGATATCTCTCGCTGTTCGAGTCGTTCAACGATGCGTGCGCGCGACATGAAGCGAGCCAGGACCCCGAATTCAGGCGGCTGACGCCGGATGCGGCCAAACCGTTCATCGAGCGCGCTTTCGACATCAGGTCGTTCATCGGTGCGTGCCGCACGAGCTCGCTGTTCTTCCATCGCGCCCTTGAACGGCTGTCTGAGATGCCCTGGTCCGCGCAGGACAGGGATCGCCTTGCTGTCCATGTGACGATGCTGGCCCTCCTTCCCCCAGCCTTCTCGGACCCTGGCTCCCTCCCAAGAACGAGCCTGGGGGACGAGCTCAGGCAGGAAAGGGGCGCGTTGAAGCAGGCATATCCTCACATCTACGGGGACGGCCTCTGGCGATATCCTCTCTCACTTGACGAGGAGGAGGACATTCATTCCCTGTCGGCCCATCTAGGCTTGATCGACGATGCCGTCATCGATTCATCAGGCGAGAATCCGCTGGACTTGATAGGTTCGCGCATGGAGCTGGAGGGTCTCATGATCGAGATCGAGGAGGTCGACCCCGTCTTCCTCGCCGAGACGATACCCATCCGTGCTGCCGTCGTCGGGACGGCAGATCGGATGATAGAGGAGGACTGGGGGGTCCGATGCGACTGGCTGCGGAGGGATGCTGAGCAGGGCCCCGGCGAGGCGCTCTATGTGATTTCCCGGTTCGTCTTCGAATCTATGCTGATGAGGATGTGCATGGGCATGGACAAGAAATGGCCAGACGAGTTGATGGCCGGGTTCAAGCTCCCTCTCCCAGCCGTCGATGTGGTCAGGCAGGGGACGCTCGCCATCACCCCCAAGGACGCAGCCGAGTCGCTCAGGCTCCTGAGGACGATCCATCTGCGCGAGGAGACGGCCCTTTTCCGCATGGAGATCGCCTCGGGCGCCCTGCACAAGCTGCAAGACGTTGATTCGTCGCTGGCGGTCATTACTACGGCCCTTGCCTCGTTGAGACAGGGCCATGTGTCCTGGCCGCGGGTTGCGTTCCAGGCGGTGTTCGTCGAGGCGGAGAAAGACTACGGGATGGCCATGAGGCTCTCCGACGAGATCATCGAGGAGGGGAAGCGCAGGGGCGATGTCGGGGCCGAGACGTTGGGCTGGGTGGCGCGCGCGCAGGTCGCCTGCTCCTACGAGAACGCCGACGACGCGGTTCCAGCATATGATCGCATGCTCGACATGATCCTCAAGAACAGCACCGACGACACGGTCCTGAAATCGCTAGTGATCGCCGTGCCCCTCTGCCTGTCCATCGGCGATCCCGGGACCGCGAGGCGGCTCCTGCGGGTCGGACTGAAGAGGACCGCGAGGCGACCGGAGCTCGAAGCTGTGAGGGCGAACCTCGAGGACATCGAGGAGTCGATGAAGGCCGAGGAGTGGTGATTGCGGGGCTTTCCGGTGCCCCAATCCAGATCCGGACAGCCGTGCTCAGCGACCACCGCCGATGCGATGAAGTATCGGCCCGGTGATGCCCCTTGGATATATATGTCCCCGGTCAAGGAGATGTCCAAGGGCGCAACCCTGGGCGAGCTGCTGGTCGAAGCGCTCGCCATGATGAACCCGGAGGCCAGGGACAAAGTCCTGCTCGCATTCCTCAGGTCCCACCCGGGGACCGCAAGGGCCATGCTGTCCTGGTGGGACGATCGGGAAGGCGTCCCTGGCATCCCGGCCAGAGACCGCTATCGTCTCCTGCGGAGGATGCGGTCGGACGAGGCCGTCGCGGCGCGGACGAAGGAGGTCGAGGCGAAGCGGTCCCTGGTGCGGGAGGCGAAGAGGTTCAGGGCGGACGCTCTTGACAAGAAGTACTTCGCCGAGGCCGATTACGATGACAAGCGGAGGGCCTACGCTGAAGGAGACCGATACCTCGAGGATTTCTACGAGGGCTTCGTCGAGGACCATGACGGGTTCAGCGAGTTCGTCGACCTTGTCGGGCGTGCGGACGCACGATGGGACAAGCGTGATAGGGACACGGCGATCAGGGTCTACAGGGCGCTCCTGGAAGTGTACGACGCCGACAAGAACGGCGGGAGACTCTTCGTCGACGAGGACGACAACCCGGACCTGGACATCGGGGAGATCTTCACGGATGAGGCGAGGTTGAGGATGAGGGTATCGTCCTCGGGAGGCGACCGGGCCGGTTCCAGAGGGTCGAGGAAGTCGAGGCCAGCGAGCGGCGGACGGGGACGACAGCACGGGAGATGATGCCATGGTACAACGGAGGCGGCCAGGGATGAGGGCGCCGGTGAAGTTCGCGCTGAAGGCCCCGCTCGTTCTCCGTGCCTTCGATGATAGGACGGCCGCCAGAGGTAAGGTCTACTGGAGACGCGGCCTCGTCAAGGACATCAGGGTGGTCGACGGCCGGTTGACGGGGCGCGTCCAGGGCACGGCCTTCCAGCCCTACACGGTCAGGATTTCGGTCGTCAGGGGGAGGGTGGAATCCGAGTGCACCTGCCCTGTGGGCTGGCAGTGCAAGCATGGGGCGGCGCTCTGCTTCCGATGGCTCGAGGACCCCGCCGAGGAGGTCGTGGAGGTGCGGTCCGACGATATGACGGACCCAGAAACAGCGATCCACGTGCTCCACGCCCTGCTGGACAAGCATCCTGAGCTCGAGGCCGAGGCGGAAGCAATCTGCCGCGGTCCCGCGGTCGCCGTCCGGAAAGCCTACTCCGTGAAGGCCAGGTTCAGGGAGGTCGTCGGTCAAGACCCCGAACACCGATCGATCAGGGATGTCAACACCGAGCTCACGGAATTGGTCTGGAACTGGGAGAAGGCCTCGGAGGACATGGACGCTCGCATACGCACGGACGTCTCCATGTCCATGTTTGAATCCCTCGCGGAGGCGATCGCACTTGGCGACGACCCCGACGGAATGCTCTTCCACCTGGCGGGACGATGTGTCGATTTGTTCTCCGAAGCGGTCGCCGGGCTCGATGATCATGGCAAGGATTCGCTGAGGCCGCGGGCGATGAAGCTCTTCCTGGAGGACCTGAACGAGCTGGGGGCGGACGACCTGCTCCTGCACACCGTGACGGAGGGCAACGCTGCGGAGGTCATCGCGGAGATCGAGGCGCACAGGGGTCCGAGGTCCGAAGGCCGTTCTCCGTGGCATGAGTCAATCTACGATCAGATGGCCAGTGACCTCGAGGACGCGATAGTGCGGAAGTCTGGAAGGGCGGCGCGCAGGCCGAGAGAAGGTCCGCGAAAGGGACGGGCACGGGGACGGAAGGGAGCGCTCCGTTGACGGCCTATCCGGTGCCCGTCCTGGCCTGCCTCATCCTCTGGGGATTCAATTGGCGCGATAAGGCTTCATCTCGAACCTTTTTTCAGCCTCAACGAATGTTATCACGAACAATCTGAAGATCGGTTCGCGTCCGATCAGTATCGGCGGATTTCCTTCCGCCGGAACGCTCACTTCAACCTCGATGGGATCGCAGTATCGTCCTCCTCTGCCTATCATCAGAGACGCCTTCGATGTGAAACGCTCCACGCTCCTGCCGTTAGCCACCATCATCGGTCTATCCGCAAGCTTCAAGTCGAGGCTGAGATAGTCCGCAAGCCCTTTGGGGATGACTATTCCGTCTGACCCGGAATCAAGGAGCCCTTCTGTTTGAGAACCCCTCTTCTTCTCGGAAGAAATGACGAACGGGATGTTGGATGATACACTTCCAGAGTTTTCCCGGTGTTCGCGTCTAGAATGGGCGCCCTCGTCGTGGGATTCAGGGCAATGGTCTTCCTGTAGTTGAACTGGAAATCAACAAGCTTCGTGGTCACCCACCCCTAGTAGAAAGATGCTTGGGGATGGAGCACCCTCGTCACAACCGTATCGTCCTTTGGGTACTTCTCGGCGAGCTCAAACATCTTCTGAGCATCGTCGCTGGACGCAATGACCTTTCCCTTGACAACAACTGTCCACTGTCCCTCAGGACCGGTGACGTCGTCCATGGTCACCTTGTTCAACACTCTGGGCACCCTCCTGTGGTTTCTAGAGCTGGCCGCCTATATAATATTATCACGCCCTTGAAGTGTAACGGTAGCACGGTGGCGGGGTGGTGCAGTCCGATGTCGGCCTTGGATCGTCTGCCCTTTCACCCGATTCCTTCGCTTCCTCAACCTTTAAAGAACCTTCCAATTGCGTCGAGGCGCGTCCGGTCCTGGACGGCTCTGAGCACCAAGAGCAGAGTATTCTCTCTCGCCGCGGTCCTATGGATTTCAGGGTCTCGAGCCCTCCCGCTCGGAAGCATCTTTCGATCCGCTTGCCTCTCCCCACGAGCGACGGGAACTGCGGCATGTACTCCTTCTCGTCTTCGTCCCAGTCACTGTACGGGTACTCATACGCCCGCATCGCGTCCTTGGACATCGCTGCAAGGAACCGTTCTCTTCTCCGCGTTCGGGATGACTTCATGCGACATTGCCTTCCTTTGGCAGACCCCTTCTGCAAGCCTTTCTCGGGCCAAGATGGACGCTGGACCAAGCATCGTATCCCTCATGTCTCCGATGATGTTTCTGTCGCTTCGTCACTGCCCTATCTACGACCTCTGACCGCGAAGCCTCGAGGGTGTGGAACTGGACCGTTTCCCTCGATGAGTCAGTAACCAAGAAATACGGTTGTCGACATACCCTGCTGGGCTAGGCTTGGGGGGATTCAGTAGGCATGTTGCTCAGGAAGTGTTGTTCGGGTCTGTCGTTGGCTGTGATGCTCGCCATGGTCGCTCCTTGCCTGTGGAGCGGCGTTGTGCATGCAGCGGAGTCAGAATGTGAAGCGGTTCAGTACAACCTGTACTTCGGCGACCTGCATTCTCATACCTCATACTCGGACGGTGAGGGCACGCCCGACGAGGCCTATGAGGCCGCCCACGGTGCGGGCGCGGACTTCCTGGCGCTCACGGACCACGGCTACCTCCTGCTCGACTCCGAGTGGGCGGACACCATCCGGTCCGCGGACGAGCACACCTCCTCGGAGTTCGTGGCGATGGCGGGGTACGAGTACTACATGCCCGGGATAAACGAGATCAACATCTACGGCACGGAGAACATGCCTCCGGGGTCGGACGCGAGGTCCGGCATATACACTGAGGCGGGCCGCATGACGGACGGCGCCATCGTGCAGTGGCTCTACGACTGGATCGCGCAGGAGCCTGGCGCGATCGGCCAGTGGAACCACCCCATATCCTACGGATGCCCCTACTGCTTCGACTGGTACAACTACGCCTACCTCACGGACGAGCGCGACGATGGGATGGGCATGGTCGAGTGCTACAACGGCAACGACCGCTCGGCCAGCTACATCATCGCCCTGGACCAGGGCTGGCACGTGATGCCGACAGCGACTGCGGACACCCACTCCGCGGACTGGATCTCCGGATCGGAGCTGAGGACCGTGCTGCTCGCGCCCAGCCTGACCAGGGATGACCTGTACGACGCCATGAGGGACGGCCGCGGATATGCGACTCTTGACAGCAACCTGCGGATATCGTTCGCCCTGAACGGGGCCGTCATGGGGTCTGTGCTGCCGGAAGGGGAATCCGTGCTCCAGGCGGATATACGCATCGAGGACCCGGATGGTGTCGCGACCGATGCGATCTCTATGGTCGAGATAGTCTCCGACGGGGGCGTGGTGGTCGCGAGCATGCGGGGGGACGGCACGACCGTGTTCGACTGGAGCGTCACCCTGGGGTCGGAGACCGCGAGCTACTACTTCGTCCGGGTGTACACCGAGTCAGGCGACCTCGGCCTGCCCGGCGTGACCGCGTGGACCGCTCCTGTGTGGACTGGGCAGTGATTCCAGGGCCGGATGAACAGAATAAGAAGTCCCGCGGCCGCCTCATATCGGGCGGCCGCGGTCCTAATCGGTTTTCCCTCTCAGTCGTTCTGTCAAGAAATCGGGTGGTGCAAGGTAGTACATGTAGTGCAAACCATGAAGAGCCGACCACATCGTTGACCTCCAGATGCCTACGAAGGCACAAGCACGGGCCGGACCTGCCGGCCCGGAGGATGGCAGCGGATCGCGCTCGATGTGTGGGAGAAATCCATATTCCCGAATGGGCGCGTGCATCCGTTTCTGCCCCGACGAGCCTGTCCAGGTGTCGTCGGGAGGTGCGGGACTGCTGCGTACAGCCGTCTTCAACATGACGGCAGGGGGTCTATGGTTCGACCCCGGCGCGCTCCAGCGTGACGCGATGATGGTCCTCTGCTCCCCGCGAGGGGCGTACGGCCTGAGCCGAATGGAGCGAGTGGTCACGAGGGGGTGGTCCTGAGGGCCACCACCCGAGGATTTACAGAACCTGACGAGTCAGTACGCGCCGGGAGGTCAGGCGGCGCGCACCTTCTGGGACCCGAAAAAGGAGAAATACATGGTCGGCGCGTAGATACAGCACCTCGAGGGCGGTTCGAGGAGGAGATGAGGGAGTGGTATTCGTCAATGTCGGGACATATTCCGTGAATCAGGACAAGAGGGAGGAGTTCATGGCGCTCATGAATCGGATATCGGACCACATGAAGACTAATCCGGACGAGTTCAGGGCGATCAAGTCGCACAGGCTCTTCATGAGGAACTTGGGCGGGGTCTACGGTGAGTTCGTCGACATGTGGGAGTTCGAGAGTTGGACGGAGTACGAGAAGTACGAGAGGACATACGCTTCGGACAAGGCATGGGCCGGGCTATGGGCGGAGTTCATGCGCCTGGTCGAGCCGTCGTCGCACACGTGGGCGAACCTCGTCGAGGTCGGATGAGGACCCTTATCGGCGTGGCAGTGCGGTCTTGTCACAGTCAGCTGGCGCCCGAGCGGGCAAAAGGATGGGGGGCCGGGGATTGACCCCGGCCCATTTGGGGGTTTTATTGGGATTTCGGCTCGTCCGCGGTCGGAGGCGCTGAGGTCTTCGCGCCCTTCCTCGGCTTCAGTATCTGGAAGTAGAGGAGGGCAACGCCCAGCACTGCGACCAGCGCCATCAGTATGGCGTACGAGAACAGCGCGGTCGACACGAAGGACGGCGGGTAGTCGCCGAAGGTGAGCGTCGCCTCCGCGCCGTAGGTCACGTCGACATCGGCCTCCACGTACTGGCTGACGGTGGTCATCATGTACTCGTCCACGAGGTGGCCCTGGACCGTGACCGCCTGGTCAGGCAGCCAGAACTCCACCTTGCCGTCCACCGTCACGCCGTATGCGATCGCGTCCCCGCTCGAGTCGAAGATGGCCACCTCGACGCCGTCGAGCGCGGTGCCGTCGGAGTCGACCGCGTACACCGTCAGGTAGGACACTGCGCACTGGACCTCGAGCTCCATGTTCCCGGTCAGGGTCGCGGAGGTCTGGTTGACGAGCGCGCCGAACCAGTAGACCTCGATGTCGTAGCCACCCACGGGCAGCCTGGCGGTCGCCCACCCGGTCTCGTTCACGAACCTCGAATCGATCAGTATGTGCGATGTCGAGTCGAGCCACGCGACCGAGGCCATCGGTATGACCGTGCCGCCGTAGTCGGTCACGAGCACGGACATGTAGTAGACCTCGCAGGTGACGTCGGTCTCGCCGTTGTGGTCCACGGTGACTGTCCCGTTGAACACGAGGGCGCCGCGCCACCAGATGCTCACCGGGCTGTTGCCAACGGGCACTTGGTCTATCGCGCCCACGGAGCCGTTCACATCGGAGACCATCGCCGGGATCTGCTCACCGTCAGGGTACGAGAAGAAAACCGCTGCGGACGGCAGGGGCTCGCCCTTCGAGTCGAGCACGATCAGTTCCGGGTAGTACACCGCGCAGGAGACCTCGAGCGTGGAGGTGTTGGTGACGTCCACCCAGGTCTCGTTCACGGACACGCCGTGCCAGAAGACCACGAGGGTGCCGTTCCCGAAGACCGTCAGGTATGCCCAGCCGGTCTCGTTGGAGTACGCCTCCTGGTTCTCGAATGTCGCGAGCGCGTCGACGATGTCTAGGCCCATGGTGTCCGTCAGGTGCACCGAGAGCTCGTACATTACGCCTATGACGAATGTCCCGACGAAGGTCTCGTCATAGGGCGTGAACTCGTACTGAGCGAAGTAGTAGAAGTAGGTCCAGCCGGAGTTGTCGACCGCCCACACGACGAACGTGTACTCGCCGACAGCCATGTCCGAGTAGTTCCACGCCAGCTCGTAGACGCACGGTGAGGACACGTCGGTCCCGGAGATGCGCTCCATGGGGACGTCCTCGAGGCCGGCCACGACGACGCCCTCGGGGTCGTAGACGGTTAGGTTGACCCACTGGATGTCGTACCCTCCGAACGGGTCGGACACGTTCGCCTGGAAGTACATCGATGTGTTGGTCTCTCCGACGAACCCGTCGACCGCCTTCTTCTCGTAGTCGAGCGCGGCCGCGTCGTCTATCGTGAGCGGGTTCTCGGTGTTCAGGATCAGCCTCGAGTCGAACAGGTGGTAGCTGTCCCAATAGACCGTCACGTTCGTGTACTGGGACGCGACGCCTCCTCCGGACGTGCCCGGGTTGATCGTGAGGACGAACCTCAGGGTCGAGTTGGCGCTGAATGTGTAGTTGAACTCCATCGGGAATATCATCGGTGCAGCGGGCGGGTAGGTGTATATCGGCGTGCTGCTCGGGACGTTGTAGAGCGAGACCTGCGTCCCGCTGAAGTTGAGGTCCAGTATGTTCTGCTCGGTGACCTCGAATACCTCGACGCTGCCCGCCATGTTCGGCTGGCCCGTGCCTACCTCGCCTGATATCCAGATGACGGCGTCGGCGCCCGACAGGGTCAGTTCGGAGGCCACCTGCGGGAACATGTACCATTGGATCGCGAACTGCTCCTGGCCGGTGTAGTTGTGGCCTTCATCGGTCGGGAGGTCGGTGTCGAAGTAGTTCAGGACGCTCAGCTGTGGTGAGAAGTACCTGGCCGTGTCGCCCGTGTGCATGAAGTGCGTGATGTTGTGGGGCGGGTCCGCCGCCATGGTGGTGGCGGACAGCTCAGGATAGTCGTTCGTATTCTCGGTGCCGGCTGTAATGAAGCCGGACATGGTTGCGCTCAGCGCCAGAATGGCGGTCAATAGCATTGCCGTTCGCTTGTTCATCAGAATGACCTCATGGATTGATGTCGTTGGAACAATCGGGGGTTTAAGGTATTTAGGGGCTGACCACGGTTTTGCACTAGTTTTCTCAGGAGTTTCGTACAAGAATAGAAGGATGCCAGTGCATTGTCGCTGTGATATCTCGACGTTACGGTCCTTTTTGTCGCGTGTCTCCTCCGCCGGGTTGAAGTGCGCTGCAGGCAATCAGGGCGCCGAGTGGTCGATATCCATGGGGAAATTCAATACGACGGTTCAGTGCAAGGCGTCCGCGAAAGAGGTCTTCGACTTCCTGTCCTCGGGGGCGAAGACCAAGCTCAAGGTCAAGTCCTCGGATCCGGGGATCATGAAGGTCTCCCTGAAGAACAAGATGGGGCTGCTGAGCTACGGGGAGATCGTGGACTGCTCCGTGACGGGCACGGAGATGGGCTGCAGGGTGGATCTCGAGGGCAGGCCTGTACTGGTGACGAATGTGACCGCCGACGTCAAAGGGTCTGTCATGAATGTCCAGGAAGCGCTTGTGCAGGAGTTCGGGAACAGGTGACGGGCTAGGCATCGGCGGGACTGCGCCGCCCGCCGCGTGGGCAGGCTCTTGCATCGCCGAGACCGGCATGCGAACATCCTCCCGTAGCCAGGTCACCATTCAATAGGCAGCCAAAGGTTATGAACCCCGACACCTGATATCTCACTGACCGCTCGCTCACAGGGAGCGATGCGGATCCGGTGCATACTGTATAGCGAACGTTGGAAGGTGAGCTGATGAGAAGGGTCGTGCGTCTGTTCGTCGGCGGTATCGTGTTCATGAGCGTCTTCGCGTCCGTGACTGTCCTGTTGAGCTCAGAGGCGAGCGCGGCCGGGCTCGCAGGGACGTGGACCTCCAGGATTGATGGCGAAGGGTACACACGCAGCTACCTGTACTTCGATGGTAGCACCATCACCGATTCCGAGGACGCAAAGCTAGTTGTCTCCTCTTCAGGCAGCGACGTCGCAGGCACTCTGACCATCCTGTCCGAGTCCTACAGCGTCACCGGCACCTTCGACGGCACCACGTTCGTGATGAGGCTCTTCTGGGGCTGGGACGGTGTGACCTATTGCGAGGGCGTCTACACACTCACAGTTGACGGAGACAGGATGTATGGCAGCGGCTCATTCGTGAACGTCGGCGTGACCATCCACGGCTCCTTCGACCTCGTGAAGGGGGGCGGCCTGCTCGGTCTGGGAGACCTCGCCGCCCCGCTCGCCGTCGCGGGCGGGATCGGGGGCGCAGTCGGTGCTGTGGCCTTCGTCATACCATCGCCGAAGCCCGGGATGCGGCCAAGCGCAGGCAGGTCGGGGTATGTCCCCGCCCAGCCGGTCCCGAGCGACGTGAGGGAGACATACATGGGCCCGATCGGGCCCCCGGAGGCTGGCCAGCCGCAGGGCGGCGTGGGCATGACATGGGGCTCGTCGGACCCGACCGTGTGGAAGGGCCAGGGACCTCCGCCGGCCCCCAAGGACTGGTACTCCAGCGTTTCCCAGCAGCCGCCCCAGTGCCCCAACCATCCCGGGACCTTCACGACGCCTCACTACAGCGGCCCGACGGATGCGGGCTCATGGTACTGCCCCCACTGCAACGGATACCCCTGGGGAAGGAAGGTGTGACGACATGGCAGCATCCACACCTTTCCCGGTCCAGCAGGGATACGGCTCTGCATACTCGGTCACGAAGCGCCCGATGACCGAGGAGGAGTTCAAAGGGCTCGCCCGGCCATACAAGAGCTTCAAGGGTCCGCTCGGGTTCTTCTCGCTCATCGCGGTCATCGCGTCCATCGTCTCGTTCGAGGCCCCCGCGGAAAATGTGGACATCCTCTCGCTCATGGGCCTCGTGTGCGGAGTGGTCGCGCTCGCACTGGCGGCCGCGTCCCTGAAGATGAGGGCGAAGGTCGCGAAGACGATGGAGGACCCCTATGTGACCGTCGTCCGTGGCACGGCCATGAGGAGCGCCAGCCCCGCGGGCTGGATGATTGGTCCCGTGACCGTGACGGACACGGCGGAAACGAGGTCGGTCATGAGGGACGGACCCGCGACGATGGAGTTCATCCCAGCGCTGAAGATGGCGGTGAGCGTCAACGGCGTGCGGCTGAAGAAGGGCGCGTTCGTGGGCGGCCAGGTCGACGCGCAACCGACGACCGTGTACCAGGCGCCCGCTCCTGCGGCCGCCTATCAGCAGCCTATTCCGGCGCCGACGGACGAGCCGCCGCCACCGCCCGGGTACGAGCCTCAGCAGGGGCTGTTCTGCCCGATATGTGGCGCTAGGAACCCGCAGGGTGCGAGGTTCTGCCAGCAGTGCGCCAGGGAGCTGCCGAGGCTGTAGACCGCTACGCCGGCATCGACCGTGTGCGGACTAAGTCTCCTCGGGCAGGTCCAGGGCATATATGATCCCGCGCGCGTGCGCGCCGGAGTAGTGGGACGTGATGTTGTCGTAGAACGTCCCGACCCTCCTGAACCCCCTCCGCTCGTAGAACTGCCAGTTGCTCATCCTGTCATCGGTGTACAGGGTCACGAGCCTCGCCCCGGTGTCGGCAGCGGCCTTGAGGAACCGGTCCATGAGCTCGGTCCCTATACCTATTCCCCTGTGCCTCGAGTGGACTATGAACATCTCTATCGCAGCGTCCGACTTCGGCATCTTGATCATGAGCTTCAGGTCGGTGAGGACGAGGCTCCAGAGGAACCCGAGCATGCTCTTCGCCGTCGGGCCGTGCTCGAGGGACGACCCGATGATAGAAGGGAGCTCGCCGAGCATGGACCGTCTCTGGACCTGCCTCCCGGGGTAACCGTCGATCCTGCCGAACAGGAACCCTGCCATGCCGTCCGGTGTGGTCGCGATGTCGGCGTAGTTGGACGCGCCCAGGGAGTACTCCATGTACCCCTCCATGCCCGTCTGCTCCGAGTGCCCCGAGGTGATGTCCTCGTCTGCGGGCCACGCCTCCCTCGCGAGGCGGGCGCAGGCGGGTATGTCCCCCGGAGCGTATCTCCTGAAGGAGACCTCGGGTCCCAGGTCGGCCATGAATCATCGAAACGAGAAGCTACTACATGAATGGTGTTGGAGGCCCCGGTGGGATATAGGTGCCCCGGCGGGAGCCGCCGGGGCTTTGGCACGATTGGTCCGTTTAGGACACGTACGCCGTCTGGAGCTCTCCCCAGCCGGCATCGGTCGCGAACTGCACCTGGTCGAGGTACGGCTGCAAGTACTTCAGGTAGTCGAGGGACGCCCACCAGATCGTGAGGCCGTGCATCTCAGCGGCCCACCCGCCGGAGACTATCCCGACCACTGAGGCGTTGACGATCGCCATTACTGCCGTCGACGCGTCCGCGATTGCCTGATCAGGGACATACGCGACGACCTGCTCGCAGAAGTCGTAGATGTCGACCATCGTCCCGACATAGTCGTTCCCGATCGAGCCCGCGATGGCGGTCGCGTACTGCGCCTCGTAGGTCCCCAGCCCTGCCAGGAGGGCGTCGGACCACGCCTGGAAGACCGGCAGGCCCTCGCCGAGGACGGACACATCGGTGACCACCAGGTTGAGCTTCCTTCCATTGTGATAGTACGCCTCCCACCCGTCGAGCATCATCGTGCACAGATCCTCGGGAGCGGCTGCCGGGTCCGCGGTCAGCGGTGTGAGCATGAGGTCGTACGGGAAGCTGTCGTAGGGCACGTACATCTCGGACGCGACGATGTAGTCGACCATGCCCGTCGTGTACGCCTCGTAGGCGACCTCGGTCGCGGACATGATGCACGCGTCGAAGGCCAGGACATCGATGAACGCCCCGGCGTCGGTCAGCGCGTCGCTGAACTGGTTCATGCGTATTAGCCCCACCTGGGAGTCGTCGCCGCAGAACCCGCGCCACGAGCCTCCGTGGTCCCATGGGATCACGCAGAGCTTCTCGGACGGGTACAAGGCCTCGACCTCGTCCAGGAAGAACGAGAAGGTCTCGCCTGAGCCGGAGTTCATCTCGGGGTAGGTCGCGACGACCTCGGACGTGTCCCCGGAGAACCTGATCAGCTCCGTGCCCTCGGTGCTGAGCCTGTCGACCATCGCGACCACGTTGACATCCTTCGAGGCAGGGATCGCGAGCAGAGACGGTATGGAGTATTGGTCCCACGCGGCCTCGAGGTTGTTGTCCACCGCGACGTAGAGCGCCACGGTCCATTCGGGTGGCGGCGGCCCCTTGGCAGCGGACGCCGAGAACGCGACCATCGTTCCTGATGCAAGCACGACCAGAACCATCAGGGAAGCTATTATCCCCCTCGATCTGAAAGCCATTCCTCAAGCCCCTTGCGCATATCGCGCGGTGCGGAGATTGCGGTGACGCTATTTGAACATCGCTCGTCATCCATGGGCAAGTCCCTCCTCTCAGCGGAGGTCTTCGGAGGATCCGATGTGGACCGCCGTGTCCTCTTGCCGGAAGTCCGCGACAATTGCTTAATATCGCGTTCCGTCATTCCCGTACCGTGGGTCTGGGGGGTAGATGGACGTGGATCGTTCGTTGGAGTATGTTCTGAAGCGTCTGCTGGTCATGGTTGTAGGGCTCCTGGTGATCCTCACGGCGGAGTTCGTAATCCTGAGGGTCTTGCCGGGCGACCCAGCGCTCTTGGCGACTCCTCGGGTCCCCTCTATCGATTTCGAGGATTACGAGACGAACATCGAGACGTTCAGCAAGCCGCTGTATGCTCAGTACGTCGAGTTCATCGGGGACATGCTCACCGGGGATTTCTCGATCAGCTACATGTACGACGATGATGTGTCGAACTTCATCTACCACTACATGTGGTGGACGCTGCTCCTGTTCATCTCATCGATCGTCATCGCTCTTCTCTTCGGCTCGCTCCTGGGCGGCTTAGTCTCCAAGATCAGAGCGCACAAGAATCGGCAGATCATGTCGTTCGTGTTTCTGGCCATGCTGTCGGTCCCGATTATCGCATCTGCCTGGGTGCTCCTCTACGCGTTTTCGGTGAGCGGTGATCTGTTGCCCCTGGGAGGGGCCATGACCCCGGGCGAGAGTCCCGAGCTCTCGCCTGCGTTCCTCTGGGACTGCCTGATCCACGCATTCCTCCCCATCATATGCATCTCGCTCGCAGCGCTCGGCTTCTTCACATTGATCTCCAGAGACGGTCACGTCGCGGGCTCGGGACCGGTCGGGCGCGCGCCATCCAACAGGCCTCGGTTCATGGACGCCCTGTTCACCGCCCTGCCGAACATCCAGTTCCTGGTGGCAGGGACGATGTGCTTTGTGGTAGTCGTCGAGGTGTTCTTCAGCTACAGGGGCTTGGGGCACCTGTTCGTGATCTCCATCGCGCACATGGACTACTTCGTCATCCAGGCATCCTTCTTCCTGATCGCGGTCATCGTGTTCCTGTCCAACTTCGTCATCGACCTCGTGGTCACCTTGGCAAGGCCGGGCTGGAAGCTCGACTCATATGTCGACCGCCCCTCCCCCGGACCGGCTGCGGGCGTCGCGTCCTCGGCCGGACCCGCTGCTGTGCCCTATGTTCCGGAGGAGCGGATACGCTTCGAGGAGGCTGCGGTCAGCATAGTCCGAGGGTACCTGAAGAGCCCTGTCGGGCTCGTGGCGCTCATCGTCCTTGTGGGGTTCGTGTTCCTCGCGGCGATAGGGCCCCTGGTAGTCACCGACGAGATAACGTCCTGGCACTTGCGCACCCCCTCATACCTGTTCCTTACGGGTGCGAGCGGCCCTGTCGTGGTCCTGGCCATCGTCGGGCTGTTGGCGTCCTTGCTGGGCATCGTTGTGGGCGCCGTCGCAGGGCTCGCGTGGCCTTACCTCGACCCTCCGCTGGCCGCGGTCGCGCAGGGGTTGATGGCCATGCCGATGGTGTTCCTGGTCCTCCTGGTCACTTACGCTACCGTGGGCTCTTTCGGGTTCGACAACTTCGACACCTACGGGCTCGCCATGAAGATGGCGCTAATCGTCGCCGCACCCGTGGCGTTGCTCGTGTGCCGGGGCCTCGTTGTATCGAGGCGAAGGATGGCTGCCGAGCACGGGTCCTCGAGAGGGGTGCCCGTGACCGTCTCCTCCCTGATGCGTTCCGCCCCGGCCGTGCTGTCGCAGGCGCTTTCCGGGCTGAAGTACGGGCTCGTCGTGGCGGTGCTGACGGTGTTCATATGCGACTTCACAGGCATCACGCACTGGGATAGCTGGGGGGCGGGCTTCGAGCTGGTGTACAATCAGAACATGCTCTTGACGGGAGGCGGCTGGGAGTACGTCGTGCCCCTGTTCGTGGGCATGTCCCTCCTGGTCGCGAGCGTGTTCCTGGTGCTCGACACCCTCGAGCGGGTGGTCCGCACGAGGTTCGCTGGACTGGTGTGACCTCGGAAATGCCCCTGTAGCGGAGCATCGGTGGTTCGGCGCCCAGAGGAAGCTCATCGTCTCGATCTTGGCCGTTCTCGTCGTCGCAGCCTCGGCGTACAGCTGACGCTGGACCGAGGGGTTTTTCCCAGACCCAAGTCCCGCTCAGGCGCCCGCGCACTTGGACGACAGATAGTATGCGGACAGCACCTCGTCCCAGCGGGTGTCGTCCACGAAATCCAGCCCGAGCTGGTCGTACACCCTGGACAGGCCGTCCCAGTACACGTTGTATATGCCCACTCCTGGAGGCGTGAATATGGATATCCCGGTCGGGTTGCCATGGAACCTCCAGCTTGCCCAGTTCTTCACGATGGCGCCCTCCGCCGCGCTGACGATGTCGTCGCAGACATCGGCCAACTCGGGGTGCGTGTCCCTGACCATCGTCGCGAACTCCGAGAACATGCCCTTCAGGTCCGCGTTGAACCCGACGCTCATGCTGTTCTCCCACTTGAAGATCATGTTGTGGTTCGCGGCGATGTTAAGCGATGTCACCAGGGCCCCGTCCTTCGGAAGGACGGCATCGGTGAACGCGGCAATGGCCTCCACTAGGGCGGACATCTTAGACAGGTCCACCGCCGAAAGCGTCGCGAAGTCCTGCATGTACGGGTACAGGCTCGGGTACGTGCCCAGAGGGGCGGAGTACCAGTCTCCGTAGTCGTCCACCATCTTGCACGCAAGTCCCTCGACCGATATGTCGGGGTCCTCCGACAGGCCGCACAGCAGGCCCATGTAGTTCAGCCCGTCGAACGGCACGGTGAGCTCGGACGAGACCAGGTACGTCGCCGTGTCCCTCAGCTCGTACGCGACCTCGACGGTGGACATGCAGCACGCGTCCAGGGCCACGATGTCAACCTTCTCGCCCGTCGAATCCGCGGCATCGAGCATCGCGCTCCTGATGCCGTCTATGCTCATCCAGGCTTTGACGGGCTCGCTCTCGTCGCAGAGCGTCCCGAGGTATCCGAGCCCGTGGTCCTGGAGTATGAGCAGATAGTTCTCCGCCGCTAGGGACGGCTCCGTCACCGTGAACTCGATGAAGGACTGGAGCGTCTCGGGGTCGGACGTGTTCGCCTCGCCCAGCGCCTTGACCTCCTTCCACCCGTCCTCGGTCACCGTGCTGATGTTCGCAGGCCCGTACAGACGGTCGATGTACACGGACAGGGCGATGTCCACCCTGTTCGTGAGCGAGTCCATCCACAGTGCCATGATCGCGTCGGTGATGGACTCGAGGTTATTGTCCGCGTCCCAGTATATCGCGACCGTCCAATCCCTCAGATCGGTGGTGACCGCCTCGGGAGCGTCGATCAGCTCTTCCTCCGCGCCCCCGCCGTCGGCAGAAGGCGCGACGATCTCAAAACTCTCGGCCTGGTCCTCGGGCACGGCTCCGTTCGTGAGCATCCCCGGGACCAGCGCCACGCACAACGCTATGACTACTGCTACCAGTCTCCAGACTACCCCCACTCTTACTCCCCCGCATGAGAAGAGTCAGGTCCTCCCCCCGCCCGTCTCCTCCGAGGAGGGGAACACCGTCGTGCTAGATGAACATTCTTCAGAGGGTCAGCGAGCGCACTCGGAGGTTAACACCGTTCCCTGCAGGGTCCTCCGGGTGCAATCTCCCGGACGAAAAGACTAAGGGTGCCAAGATATGATTAGCCCCGGAGGGAATGTGCCGCCTTCAGCAGTGAAGAACATCCGAGACGTGATATACTGGCAGTACGCCAAGCTTATCGCGAGGTCCGCAGGGCAGGAGAAGAGGTTCGGGTTCGTGATGGACCGGTTCAAGAAGCTCCAGTCGGAGGAGATCGGATGGTCGGGCTCCATACGCGAGTACATCAGGGAGCAGGAGGTCTCCGGCAGGTGCATCTACTGCGGCAGCACGGATGACCTCTCAGTGGACCACCTAATACCGCGCGCGCGGGGCGGTCCCGAGTCGGGCGATAACGCGGTCACCGCTTGCAGGTCCTGCAACTCGTCGAGAGGGGACAAGGGCATCTACGAGTGGTTCGAGCTCGGCGGGAGGAACGACATCCCGAGGATCGTCGAGGGGAAGTACCTGAAGGAGCTGTACGCCCTCCATGATCGCAAGGGGACGCTCAACATCGGCCTCGGGGAGATCGAGAGCCTGTGCAAGGATTGCAGGCCAGGGCATCTGTGCGAGGACACGAAGCTGACGGTGTACTGCCTCGAGAGCATATTCTGAGGGTATATCAGGGCGACGCATCAGGGAACAGGAGAGTGAGGGAATGGAGAACAAACGGTACGGCATGGGCTGGCTTCCGGACTATCCGGACTTGAGGGACTACACGTTCAAAAGCAAGGAACTGTTGAGCAAGAAGGACATCCAGGCGCTGGTGACGCCAACGGGCCTCTCGAAGGCGCCCAAGGGGGCGCTCCCGGGCAAGGCGGACCTGAGGAGATGGTGCCCGCCGATAGAGAACCAGGGGTCGATAGGCTCGTGCACCGCGCACGCGGGCGTGGGCATGGTCGAGTGCTGCGAGAAGAAGGCCTTCGGGAAGCACCTGGACGCGTCGAGACTGTTCCTGTACAAGGCCACCAGGAACCTGGCGGAGCTCAAGGGTGACAGCGGGGCGTTCATAAGGTCCACCATGGGGGCCCTGGTGCTCTTCGGGGTCCCGCCGGAGAAGTACTGGCCGTACACGGACGCCTCCCAGGAGTTCGACCGGGAGCCGAACGCGTTCTGCTACTCGTTCGCTGAGAACTTCAAGAGCATCAAGTACTTCAGGCACGACCCGTCGGAGCTCCCGACTGCAGATGTCCTAGGCAGCGTCAAGCAGTCGCTCGCATCGGGCGTGCCCGCGATGTTCGGGTTCACCGTGTACAGCTCGATAGATCAGGCCGCGAGGACCGGCAGGATACCGTTTCCTACGGGCACCGAGAGGATCGCGGGAGGGCACGCCATCCTCGCGGTGGGGTACGACGACGGCATGGAGATACGGAACGAGGATGCTGGCAAGGCGACCACGGGCGCGCTGCTGATCAGGAACTCCTGGGGCGAGGGCTGGGGGCAGGAAGGGTACGGGTGGCTGCCGTACGAGTACGTGCTCAGGGAGCTCGCGACCGACTTCTGGTCCATCCTGAAGCAGGACTGGGTCGACACGGGGCAGTTCACGATGCGGTGACGATCCCCCTGGTCCCTCTCGAGGGCAGGGACATGCCAGCCGATGCGCGCGCAAGGGATTGCGTACTGCATACGGCCATGCTTCCGCTGTCCCGGGAGGCTGCAATCCTTGAGGCGCACGAGGCGGAGGGAGAAGGAGGTCACGGACAGGGGAGAGATGACAAGGTTGTCCCTCGCGCAGCCTCTCCTCGCTGGAGCGGACCATCTCCTCCCTGATGCCACGGCCCCTGTGCTCGGGGAGCAGGTGGGCCATGTGCTCGTACGTTCGCGTGCCCTCTCCGTCCCTCATTGATGTGCGCAGCTGGCAGCGCAGCCGTTCCCCCGACGGACCACGGTCCTCCCAGCGAAAGTATATATCCCGATTTCCGCAATGAGCTGTCAAGCGGAGGGATTGGATTGACGTCGAGGGGGATCAGACCGACTTCTGAGTTCGAGCTAGGAAACATTGTGGTCGCTCAGTGGAACGAAGGGATCTGGAGGTAGATGGACATGGAAATAATCACAGCACTACTACTCATCAGCATAGTCCTCGTGATATTCCTGCTGGTACCTGGGCTGAAGCTGATCACCGATTACGAGGTCGGGATCCTCACCAAGAGGATGTTCGGGAGGAAGATGCCACAGGGGCAGGTCGTCGCTAAGAACGGTCAGATCGGTGTCCAGGCGGACATCCTGATGCCCGGCCTTTACTGGAGGATACCCATCATCTGGAAGATCAAGAAGGAGCCGGTCACGGAGATACTCCCCGTGGAGGTCGGCATCGTGGAGTCCATCGACGGGAGGCCCATCCCGAAGGGGAGGCTCCTGGGCGACGAGATCGAGTGCAACCACTTCCAGGACGCGAAGATGTTCCTGGACGGGGGTGGCATGAAGGGGCCGCAGGTCGCCATCCTTAGGCCCGGGACGTACAGGATAAACACATATGCGTTCAAGATCACGAAGGCCTCGATAACCGAGGTCCCGGCCGAGAAGATCGGGGTCGTGATCGCGAACGACGGTCTCCCGCTACCGTCGGGGTACATCGTGGCGCCGAGGATGCTCGAGACGCCGACCACGGAACACCCCAAGGTCAAGAACTGCCAGTATTTCCAGGACGGCCAGGCGTTCCTCATCAGCGCAGGACACAGGGGCCCTCAGCTGGACACCCTCCAGCCCGGGAGATACTACATCAACCCCCTGCTCTTCAAAGTGGAGCTGTACGCTGTCACCGAGGTCCCGCCCGGCTATGTGGCGGTCCTGCGGTCCAACGTCGGGATGGAGCTGGAGAAGAAGGTGGGCTCGCCCATCCCCAATGTCGGTGCGGTCGGACCAGCCTCTGCGGCCGCGCCCTCGAAGCAGCTGGTCGAGCTGGGGCAGGCGGTGCACGAGGATGTCGAGACCCTGCTCATACTCGACAAGAACATGAGGGGGATCTGGAAGGAGCCAGTGGCCCCGGGCAAGTACAACCTGAACCCGCTGGCCTTCACGCCCTACCTGGTCCCGACGAGCGCGGTCACCATCGACTGGGCGTCAGGGGTCGACCAGAGGGCGCAGCACAACATTCCGGTGATCGCCACGATGAGCAACATCAAGACGAGCAGCGAGGCCCACGACGAGGTGGAGAGCGACAAGGCCACGGAGTTCTTCAAGTTCTCCCAGCTCCGGGTGACGTCGATGGACGGCTTCCAGCTCGAGGTCGATGTCAGGATGATCATACGCATACGGCCTCAGAACGCCGCGTTCATAATCGCGAGGTTCGGGTCCGTCAAGAACCTGATCGAGCAGATCGTCCACCCGC
>Ga0315292_10000141_pt1 | contig 29119 bp, 21 predicted proteins | sample YL17G13_0_MG_FD_204029 | JGI IMG/M metagenome (GOLD analysis project Ga0315292, IMG submission 204029) | Sediment microbial communities from Yellowstone Lake, YNP, Wyoming, USA - YL17G13_0 | ecosystem: Environmental > Aquatic > Freshwater > Lake > Sediment | place: USA: Wyoming | collected... | reverse complement strand
CGACCGGTGCCGACCGAAGCGTCGGGACGACCAGTGCCAACCGAAGCGTCGGGACGACCGGTGCCAACCGAAGCGTCGGGCCGACCAGTGCCAACCGAAGCGTCGGGACGACCGGTGCCAACCGAAGCGTCGGGACGACCAGTGCCAACCGAAGCGTCGGGCCGACCAGTGCCAACCGAAGCGTCGGGACGACCGGTGCCAACCGAAGCGTCGGGACGACCAGTGCCAACCGAAGCGTCGGGACGACCAGTGCCAACCGAAGCAGCAAGGTCACCGCGTGGTATGGACCCAACTCGCGCAAATCGTTCGACCAAAACCTTTCCGGAAATGGCGGGCTGACTGCCAATGATCGCTGCCAGGGATCCTACCGTCGCGGTCACAATTCTTGACTGGCCTGAGGAAGATGAAACGTCGAATTCCAACGCGCCCGCACTGAAAACACCTGCGCTGGGGCGCACAGATGTCAACTTAGCGCGCAAGTACACCCTTGATGCGCCTTGAACGTATCCACCAGTGAACGCAAGGGCGGAACTAACGAAGTACTCGCCGTCAACTAGTTCACCGAAGAGTGCGACCGCCTGGCCAACCTCTGCGCGTGCAACGAAATCCCGCACGGCGGGATTACCGAGCAGCACAAATTTCTGTCCGAGCACAGATGCGACGAAATCAAACTTGGAAATGCTGTCAAGGCGTCCAATCGCGAGAAGTTTTCCCTTGGCCTCGCGTTCAATTACCAGGACATCAGACACCCTAGATACTGCGCCCACCGAAGGTGCAAGCGAGCGGTCACTGATTCCCGCACCTGCGCTCAGCGACACGACGAGCGCGCCCAACACAAGCGACAACCAAAACCCTGATCGACCAATTTTCATCTACGTGGCTCCAAGTTCGCTTGCTGGTAGCTCCTGGCGTTGCGCGTAATGCGCATCACCACAGCCAAGTACCAACTCAATCGTCAATCTCATCGTCCTCAAATTCCTGAATATCGCCAAAGCTCTCAATCAAGGGTGGCTCGTCGACGGAGACTTCCTGATAGAAGTAAATACCGACGCCAACCTGGACTGATTTCTCTCCCTGCGCCCGCGCTGGCCTCGGGTAAGTAGCTGACTTTTGATCGATCTCCTGAATCACCGTCTCTAAGTACTCACGAATCTCTTGCTGAAAAATCTCCACATCGACGAGTCGCAATCCGTCATCCGGGTAAACCATCCGATCAAACCGCTTGGCTTCGCCTCGACCACGGCCCAGGTTGTAGTCGACTGTTTCTATGTATCGACGCACAGCCTGGGAAAAAATTTGGATCATTTCTGCCGTCATGTCGGTGGGAATATACGTGCGCTTTTGCACACGCAAATAGTGACCACCATCCAACAGACTTGCCGCACCGACGCGAATCAACTCCCCTACTAGAATTTCATGCGGCACATCAGTACTGAACCGACGCACCAGATCTTCAAAAGTCGGAACCTCATCGGTTCCATCGATTTTCAAGTCTCGCGGATAACCGTATGGCGCCAAGAAAGCTGGATCTGAATGCCAAGCCTCCAAGACACTTGCGGCAAGACCTGCGTTGCTCCAAACACCCCACTTGGTCTTGCCTTCGCTCCGAACAATTTTTGCGACTTCCCTACGCCCTAGTCCTGTTGCAATCGCTACGCGAGAAATCGACATCCTTCGTCCAGGCAAAGCCATCTCACGCGCGCAAACAGTTACGTAGACGTCCTTCAGTACCCCCGCGAATTCTTGAAATGTGATGCCGCTTCGCACCAAGATCCTGATGAGCGGAGTCATCAGTGACCTGAATGCCGCTAAAAGGTCCCGTTTAACATCATAAGTAGCTGACATGACTTAATCTAGCTGGATTGAACAATAAGTGCCCACCTGCGCATGTATACACACCGCAGAGCCTTTTGAAAATCGTTATTTATCAGTAGGTTATAGGAACGTGAGTTGTATTCACGTTAGAAATGAAACGGAGTTTGTATCGTAACTGCTTAAGAAATAACGAGAAACATCACGACACATTCTCCCTCACGAATACGTAAGCTCCCGCTCCCACGAGCACCGCCCCTCTATCTTTGGTGGGCCGAATTGCTCTTCGGGCCAACCATTCATCGATGATGTCCACGAAATCCTGGCCCCTAGAACTAACAAGGTTTTCCAAGACCGGCACCAGGTTCTCCGGTACCGACGCGTAACAAGCCCGCTCAAATCTCCCCCGCGCACGCGAAGGCTTGTCAAAGAGGTTGTATTCCACGGAGCCAAGAAATCCGCAAACATGCTCGAGTACAGGCTCGGAAGCGATGACCGAGCCTTCACGGCCGGAGCACGCTACGACGGACTCGCTAATCAATTCGATACTTTCTGACTCAGTCATTCGCACAACTCCAAGTACCTTTAGTGTCTCCAGTAACTCACTTGCACTATCCCCTGGCGATACCAAGTTAACGAGCTCACCAAAAGTTGACGATTCACCGCGCAGTGATAGCAAATTTGGCAGCCCTTCTGATGTCAAGAATCTGGCGTCACGCCGCCACTTCAACACAACGTCGGAACAGGCAATTATTTGACGAGCGGTAGCCGGGCTTTCGTGCGATAGCACGATTGATTCTGAGGTAGAAATTTCCTGCCCTACTATTTCTCGAAGGACCGAATCAGAGATGCCACAGGCCTTGAGTATCCGTATCACGCGGCGAACTAACATCCGTGCACACGAAATCATGCGGCTTGAATGTGTAGATGCATCTAGCATGTGAACCCCCGGCATTCCTTAACCAGTGCAAGGCCTACGAATGAAACCCTGACACGCTTTGTCGTAGGACGAGGTAAATTCCTGCCACGTATGCGAGATCGCACTCGCCAGGTTGAGTCCAAAACAACTGATATGGTAGTCAGCCACACTTTTGCAGCCTGACGTACAAGTGACATCTTCCAAGAGCCTGCTACAGCAGTCATGCCTCCGCCTCCTCCGTCCCCTGGCGCGGATACTGCTGCGCCACGGGTTGTCGACCTATGACTTTTCCCGGATTGCTAATATTGCATTCATCGAGGCAGCTCAAGATATCCTACGTGAGCAGGGCAAAACGGCGAGTTTCTCGCGTGTTTCCACAATTACTGGGCTACACCGGCATGTCGTCAGCGATATCGTCAATTCCACCGAAGCCAGCAGGCCCAGTCTTACAGCGGACAAGGACTATCGGCGAAACCGGCTCGCGCGCGTGCTATCGGGCTGGTTTGAAAGCCCCGAGTACACGAACGAGGACGGCCGGCCGCGCGTTCTGCCCCTCGTCGGGCCGGAGCCGTCCTTCGAAGGACTCGTCCGGTCATTCAGCGGCGACATCTATCCGAAGATAATTCTTGACGAGTTGCTGCGTGTCGGCGCGGTGCGCGTCCTGAAAGACGGCTCGGTGCGTGCCCTGGCTCGACGCTACACACTGGGCGGCGCGGACGCTGCGGCTTTGCAGCAGCTCGGCAGCGCGGGGCGCGACCTGTTCTCCACTCTCGAGCACAACATTGCTGCGCCAGCCGACAGCCGCCTGTTCGACGACTCCGTCGTTTCGGTCCGGCTGGACAGCGCCGCAATTCCACTATTGCGTCAAATGCTGCATCGGCGTGGAGCCAGCTTTCTCGAAGATGTCGAAGGCTGGATATCCGAGCGCGAGACCACCGGCGAAGCAGGATCCGTTCGCGCCGGCGTCATGATCCAGATGTTCGTCGACCAGAACGACGAGTGATCAGCGCTTGCGACCGATCAGCTTGAGGAACTCATCTTCCTCGAGGACCTTTACTCCGAGCTGCGTCGCCTTCTTCAACTTCGAACCAGCGTCATCGCCGACCACAACATAGTCTGTGTTCTTCGAAACACTGCTCGCAACCTTGCCGCCGAGTTCGCGGACGTAATCGCCCGCCTCGTCCCGTGACATCGTTGAAAGCTTGCCGGTCAGCACCACCGTCTTGCCACTCAGCGGACTGTTGCCCGCTGAAGGCCGCTGCGCGGCCGGCCACCGCACCTTGTGCTGGATGAGTGCATCGATGACTCTTGCGTTTCGCGGCTCGGCAAAGAATGCATGGACATGTCTTGCCGTGATCGGCCCGATATCCGGCACCTCCTCGATCTCTTCCATTGAACTGCCGCGCAATGAGTCGAGCGTGCCAAAGTGCCGCGCCAGTGCTTCGGCCGTCGCCTCGCCGACATCGCGGATGCCGAGCGCATGCAGGAATCTCGCAAATGTCGTCTGTTTGCTGTGCTCAAACGACTCGACCAGATTTGCGGCCGAGCGCTCGCCCATTCGATCAAGATTCGCCAGTTGTCCGGCAGTTAGCCGGAACAGGTCGCCCGGATTGCGGACCAGCCCGCTGTCCACCAATTGGTCTATCAGCTTGCTGCCGAGACCTTCGATATCCAGCGCGCGGCGCGAGGCGAAATGGCGCAATGATTCCTTCAACTGCGCCGGGCAGGTCAGTGCCCCGGTGCAGCGCGCGACAGCCTCGCCTTCTTCACGTTCCACAGGCGAGCCGCAAACCGGGCATTTCTGAGGCAATCGTACCGAGGATGATTTCGCGGGGCGCTTCTCGACGATTACGCGAACGACTTCCGGGATCACGTCGCCGGCCCTCCGGATGATCACGGTGTCGCCGACGCGCACGTCCTTGCGTTTCAATTCATCGATGTTGTGCAATGTCGCGTTGCTGACCGTCACGCCGCCCACGAAAACCGGCTCGAGTCGCGCAACCGGAGTCAAGGCCCCAGTCCGTCCCACCTGCCACTCGATCGCGCGCACCGTCGTCATTTCCTCATCGGCGGGAAACTTGTGGGCAATTGCCCAGCGCGGCGCACGTGCGACGAATCCGAGTCGGCGCTGTTGCTCGATCGAATCGACCTTGTAGACCACGCCGTCGATCTGGTAGCGCAGGCTGCTCCGGCGCTGACCGATGTCCTCGTAATATCCGAGCAGCCCTTCTACACCGGTGACGACCCGGGCCTCCGGCGACGTGCGTAGTCCCCAGCCACTCAGTACCTCGAGGATCTCGCTATGCAGGCCCGGGAGTGCCTTCCCCTCAACCTTTCCGGAGCCGTAAAAATAGACCTCGAGCGGCCGCAAAGCAGTTAGGCGCGGATCCAGTTGCCTGAGGCTGCCAGCTGCGGCATTTCGAGGATTGACGAATATTTTTTCGCCCTTCTCAATCGCGCGCCGGTTCATCTCATCGAATCCTGCGCTCGACATGAACACTTCACCGCGCACCTCGAGCAGGTCCGGCCAACCGTGTCCGCCCAGTCGCAATGGCACAGTCGGGATGGTGCGGATGTTGTGCGTGACGTCCTCTCCGATCGTGCCGTCGCCTCGCGTTGCACCGAGAGCCAGCAACCCGGCGCGATACGTCAGGCTGACCGCCAGGCCGTCGAGTTTCGGTTCGCAGGTGTAGCCGATCTGCTCGTCGGTCCCGAGCCGCTCCCGCACCCTGCGATCAAATGCCTCGACGTCTTCTCGCACAAACGCATTGTCGAGCGACAACATCGGCAGGTGGTGCCGCACTTCCGAGAATTCCGGTACCGGCGAACCACCAACGCGCTGGGTAGGTGATTCGGGAACGACCAACTCGGGGTATTGCTGTTCCAGCGCGCGCAGTTCCGCCATCAGGCGGTCGTATGCCGCGTCCGGGACCTCCGGATCGTCCAGCACATGGTAGAGATAGTTGTGGCGCTCGATCTCGGCTCGCAGCCTATCGACACGCTGCCGCAGGCTTGCGGATACGGGCTTCATTAATTGCGGCGCAGGCGCTTGATGCGGTGCTCGAAGTGCACCAACTCCTCGCGAAGGTTGAGGATCCGCTGTGCGGTCAATGTACTGCCCTGCTCGTCCTGCAGCTGACCCTTCAGGCGTTCGGCAAGGTGCCGCCCGGCGGCCAGCACCAGATCAAAAATGGCTGGCGCTTCCAGCGGGCCAGGCACGATGCCAAATAGCGAGATGCCCGAGAATAGCTGGCCATCCATCTTAGCGAGATCGAAAGAGCCTGGCTCCATCATGCTCGCAACATAAAAGAGCGTCTTGCCGTCCTCCCGTTCGCGATGAAAAATTGAGTACCGGCCGTAATGCAGGCCTTCTGCCTCGATCGCTTCGCGCAGCTGCTTGCCGTCCCAGTGTTCTTGGTGGGCAACGAGACGTAGCGCGACGATCCTCTGTTTCGAAGCTTCAGCAGCATGCTGCTCGATTGGATCCATTGCCTTCGGCTCGTCAGGCTCGACCGCGCGCTTCGGGGCGACTGCCAAGCGTTCCAGCGGCTGCGTGCGCACCCATGGTGCGCGATGATCTGCGTCTGCGTCAGCGTCTTCATGCGCGGCGCCCACGGCCGTCGTATCAATCGGTGCGGGCACTGGCAACCGCCGCCGGTCCTTGCCTACGTAAGCTGAGATGTCCACCTCAATATCGTCGGAAATCTCGATGAGTGGCGGCCGCCGCGGCGCGCGCATTCGCTCGATTGTCGGTCGAAATTGCGGTGGCGCCGCGGGAATCTCGTCGCCGGCCTGTGCATCGCCATCGACGCTCGGTTCCGCGCGACCACGCGGCCAGGTCTCCGTCGGATCGACGGTCGGACGCGCCTTGCGGGTCTCCCACCACCATAGGCCGAGAATCAGGGCAACCCCGGCTCCGAGCAGAATCCAGCGCAACTCCGACACTGGGACGCCTCCCGGGCTAACCAACGGCCGCCATTCGGACGGCCTCGTCGACATCCACGGCAACCAGGCGTGATACGCCGGGCTCGCCCATGGTCACCCCAATCAGGTGGTTCGCGAGCTCCATGGTCGCCTTGTTATGCGTGATGAAGATGAACTGGACGCGTTCCGACATGTCCCTGACGATGTCGCAGAACCGGCCCACATTGTTGTCGTCAAGCGGCGCATCGACCTCGTCGAGCAGGCAGAACGGAGCAGGATTCAGTTCGAAGATCGAGAACACCAGCGCCACCGCAGTCAGCGCCTTTTCACCGCCCGACAATTGGCTGATCGTGCTGTTTCGCTTGCCCGGTGGCCGCGCCATGACTGCAATCCCAGCTGTCAGCAGGTCGTCGCCGACGAGCTCCAGGTAGGCTGCGCCGCCGCCGAACAGCCGCGGGAACTTCTCCTTGAGGCCATTGTTGATCCGGTCGAAGGTGTCCTGGAAGCGCGCGCGCGTCTCGCGATCGATCCTGCGTATCGCCTGCTCCAGCGTGTTCAGGGCATCGGACAGGTCGGTAAACTGGCGATCGAGGTATTCCTTGCGCTCCGACTGCTCCTTGAGTTCGTCGATCGACGCGAGGTTGACAGCTCCGAGCCGCTCGATTCGTTCATTGGTCTCGGCGAGTTGCTGATCCCAGGCCGGCACAGTTGCTTCCGGCGGCAATGCCGATGTGACTGCCGCAAAGTCGAAATGCGTCGTCGCGAATTGCTCCATCAGCGACTCACGTCGCACGCGGGCTTCCTGCATGCCGAGGCTGATCTCGGCGAACGCGGCACGCGCGGATTCGACACGCCCTTCGGATCCCTGGCGCTTCGTGTCGAGGTCGCGGACCTGTGCATCCGCCTCCTCGACCAACCGGCGCGACTCGGCAAGCTCCCGTTCGACCGCAAGGCGCTGCTCCAGGTACTGCTGCAACTTGCGCTCGAGGTCCGCGAGCGGCGCCTCGCCTTCCACGAGCTGACGCTCGAGCTCCGAGCGGCGGGCTGCGAGCTGGCGCGCCTGATCGCTCGCGCGATCGAGACTCGTCTGCAGCGTGGCAAGCGTCGAACGCTGCGATTCAAAGCGGATTTCCACCTGTTGCGCAGCTGCGATTTCCGTGGCGCTGCATTCACGTGACGCTGCGAGCTGCGCGCGAATCGCATCGCGCTCGCGCTCCAGTTCGGGACGCTGATCCTGCAGCGAGTTCATCAACATCAGCCCGGATTCCAGCCGTTGCCGCGCCTCACGGATCTCCTGCTCGTCGCGGGCAATCTGCGCGTCGGTCTGGTCGAGCTCCGCACGCACCCTGGCGAGCCTTTCGCTGAACTGCTGCGCGCGCGAACGGATCGCCTCGAGCGCCCCGCGCACATTGACCAGGTCGTGGTGCAGGCGGTTGACGGTGCCATGCAGGTCGTCGCGGCTCGCGTCCAGATCCGCAATCCGCGACCTGCTACTCGCCAGCGCCTGGTCGAGTTCGCGAACCCGGGACTCGCCATCGGCAACAACGGATTGCAGCCTGCGAATGTCCTGCTCCCGCGAGATGACTCCTGCATGTTCGGCTTCATTGCGTGAGACCCGCAGCCAGTCCTGGCCAAACCAGACGCCATCGCGAGTGATGACGGACTGTCCAGGTTTCAATGATCGCCGCCGCGAAACCGCCTCGCGCAAGGTATCGACGGCGATGACGCCCTCGAGGAGCCCCGCGACGACGGCAGGCCCCGAGACCTTGGCGAGCAGCGAATCCGCGGCGGGCTTGGTCGGTCCTGAGTCGGTGGATTCCACCAGCGTAACGCGCCCCGAATCGAGCCGGTCTACTGCCTCGGCGAATGAATCGATCCCGTCAGAGCAGACCGCTTCGAGGTAGCTGCCCAATGCAGTTTCGACCGCGCGCTCCCAGCCTGCGGCAACCACCAGCAGCTGCGCCAGCCTGGAGCGCCGCTCGAGCTTGTGGGCCGCAAGCCATTCGACAACGCGCCCCTGTGCCTGGCCGAGCGCCGCCTTCTGAACGGCTTCGACCGCAACCAGCTCGCCACGCGCTATCTGCAAGTCCGCTCGAGCCGCATCAAGTGCATTCGCCGCTTTGCGCTCGGATTCGCGCTCCAACTGCAGCTGTGCAAGTGTCTGGTCTAGCTCGCGCTGGGCAGCAGCACCGCGTTCCCGTGCTTGCTTCTCCGCCGTGGCAAATTCCTCCGGACGCGCGCCCGAAACCATCTTGTCGAGCTGCGTGCGCTCTTGCGCAAGTCTTTCATGCTGTGCCAACAGGCGCGCGAGCCCGGCTTCAATCTGTTCGATCCTGGTGCGCTCGACCAGCGTGTTCTGGGATGCCTCGGCGGATTCGCGGCTGAAGGTCTCCCAGCGCTGTTGCCAATCCGCCATCGCGGACTCGGCTTCTACCAGTGCAGTGCGGGCCGCGGTTTCGATCTTGCGTGCAGCGTGAAGTTCGGGTTCCGCGCGCGCGACCGACGCCGCAAGCTCGCGCAGCTGCTCCTGGTCGCGGCCGACGAGAGTCTGCGATTCCCGATGTTCCTGCATGACGCGTTCGAGGTCGCTGCGCTGCCTTTGACGCAATTCGCGAGTGTGCAGCAGCGATTGTTCAGTGCGCGTGGCGTCGGCACCGGCCTGGTAGTAGCGACCTTGCACGACGGCAAGCGCATCGGAATGCTCCGCGTGCGTGGCGCGCGCCTTTTCGACGGCTGCCTCAGCCGAGCGCAACTCGGCGAGCGCGGCCTGCGTTGCAGTCTCGCGTTCCGCCGCGAGCGTCTGCCGCGCAGCAATGTCACCGTCCAGGTCGCGGATCCTGAGTCCCAGCAATTCGGCCTGCAACTGCCGCTGACGGTTCATCTGTTCCTGGTAGCGACGCGCGATGCTGGCCTGGCGCTGCAGGTGACGGATCTGCTTGTCGATCTCCTCGCGCAGGTCATTCAGCCGCTCGAGGTTCTCGCGCGTATGGGAGATGCGACTCTCTGTTTCGCGCCGGCGGTCCTTGTATCGCGAAATGCCGGCCGCCTCCTCGACGAAGGCACGCATGTCCTCGGCACGCGCCTCGATGAGCCGCGAGATCATGCCTTGCTCGATGATCGCGTAGCTGCGCGACCCGAGCCCGGTCCCCAGGAACAGGTGCGTGATGTCCTTGCGGCGGCATTTTGAGCCATTGATGAAATAGGTCGAATTGCCGTCGCGCGATAAGAGCCGCTTCAGCGATACCTCGGCGAATCCGGCGTACGGACCGGCGATCTTGCCGTCGCCATTGTCGAATACCAGTTCGACCGAGCCACTGCCAACGGGCTTGCGGCCGCGGGACCCGTTGAAAATCACGTCGGTCATGGAATCGCCGCGCAGGTGTTTCGCAGAAATCTCGCCCATGACCCAGCGAACCGCGTCGATGATGTTCGACTTGCCGCATCCGTTCGGCCCGACCACCCCGGTCAGATTCCGGGGAAATGCCACGACTGTCGGATCGACAAAGGACTTGAATCCGGCGAGTCTGATTCTGGCGAGGCGCATCCAGGCTAGTGTAGATTAACGGCCCGCGATTGAGTACGACCGGGACACGAACCACATGACCCCAATGTCGCCATCTGGAGACATCGAAACCTTCCAGAATCCGAGTGTCGCTCGCGACTACACGATTCGCATGCAGATTCCGGAATTCACCTGTCTGTGTCCCCGGACGGGCCAGCCCGATTTCGCGACGCTGGAGCTGGAATATGTCCCCGATGCGCTGTGCGTCGAGCTCAAGTCCCTGAAGCTCTACGTCTGGTCGTTTCGGGACCGCGGCGCGTTCCACGAGGCGGTGACCAACGAGATTGTGGACCGCCTGGTCACCGCACTTGACCCGCGATTCCTGCGCCTGACGGCACGATTCAACGTGCGCGGCGGTATTTACACGACGATCGTTGCGGAGTGTCGTCGTGATGGCTGGGTGGCCCCGGAACCGGTGACCCTGCCCTGAGCCCATGCACTGACCGGGTCCATTCATCGTGCCACTGGACCGCAGAAATGCGGGGGCTATAATCCGGCGCTCAATTTAGCCGGGAGCGGAGAAACTGATGCCTGCAAAGAAGGCTTTGAAGACCAGAAAGCCAACCGCCAAGAAGGCCGCGTCACGCAGGACGCCGGCCGCACGGAAGGTCGTCCGGGTCGCCAAGCCCACAGCACACAAGGCTAAAGCCGCTGGATCCCGCGCGACCGCCGGCAAGTCCGTCAAGGCGAAGTCAGGCAAATCACCGCGGATTTCACACCTGACCCGGCCCGCGGCAAAGCCGATTGTGCGCGTCCTCGCGCCACTCCCCGTCAAACCCATGAAGGCCGCAAAGGTCGCGGCGCCGATGCGCGCACCGGCGGTTGCGAAGCCACACTCACCGATGCCGCCACCGCAGTTTGCGGAGCCGCGCCCGCCGCTTGCCACTGCGCAGGCGCGCCTCGCGCGCCGCCCTGGTCCGCTTGACGAGGAAGATGAATCTCCAGGCGGCCACAATCTGCTGATGGGCCCGCGAAATGTGCGCCCGTATCATGAGCGCAAGGGCGATCAGTACATGGGCAAGGAGCACCTCGCCCACTTCCGCGTGATCCTGAATTCCTGGAAACGCGACCTGATGGAGGAAGTGGATCGCACGATGACACACATGAAGGACGAGGCGGCCAATCCGCCCGACCCGAATGATCGTGCGACGCTCGAATCGGAATTCGCCCTCGAACTGCGAACCCGCGACCGCGAGCGCAAGCTGATCCGCAAGATCGATGAAGCGCTGAGCCGCATCGACGACGGTACCTATGGTTATTGCATCGAGACTGGTGAGCCAATCGGCGTCAAGCGCCTCGAAGCGCGCCCCGTCGCAACGCTTTGCATCGAGGCTCAGGAACGCCGCGAACGGCGCGAAAAGCAGTACGGCGACCGCGACGACTGGTATCGCTGAGACACCAGTCCAGCGCCGGCTTGTCCGCGTTCCCCCGACCTCCTGATTCTCCGGGCCCTTGCGGCCGCTTCGCCCCGACGCCTTCCGGTCCGCTGCACCTCGGCTCTCTCCTTGCCGCAGTTGGAAGCTATCTCAGCGCCAAACGAAGCAACGGCCGCTGGCTGGTCCGCATCGAGGATCTGGACCGCAATCGTGTCATTCCCGGCATCGCCGATCAGATGCTTCAGACCCTGGAATCCTTTGGATTTGAATGGGATGGAAGCGTAGAATTCCAGAATAATCGAATACTATTTTACGAGCAGGCCCTTGCCCGACTGACGAGCGCAGGCCTCTGCTATCCCTGCCGATGCAGCCGCTCGCAGCTCGCCTCGCAGTCGCTCGAGCCTGGGGAGGAGCTGGTCTATCCCGGCACCTGCCGCAACGATCCTGATGCGAGCCAGCGGCCGCACGCGCTACGTTTTCGCACCGACACCCGGATGGCCGAGATCGCGTTCGAGGACCGCTTGCAGGGCCCGGTGAGCGAGGATTGCCATCGCAAGGCCGGCGACTTCGTGATCCGGCGGCGCGACAGTTTCTTTGCCTATCACCTGGCGGTGGTGGTGGACGACGAGTTGCAGGGCATCACCGAGGTCGTCCGCGGTTGCGACCTGCTTTCCTGCACGCCACGCCAGATCCTGCTGCAGCAGGCGCTCGGCTACCGGACACCCACATACGCGCACCTGCCGCTGCTGCTCGAGGCCGACGGCCGCAAGCTCGCAAAGTCGCGGCATGCCGTGCCACTGGATGCTGGTCGTGCGGCGCCAGCCTTGTGGGATGCGTTGGTATGGCTCAGGCAGGAGCCGCCAGCGGAGCTTGCGGGCGCATCGGTACGTGAAATCTGGGCCTGGGCGCAACCTAACTGGCGCCCCGAACGGCTCGCGGGTTGCCGCGAGCTGCGACTACCCTAGGTGATGCCTCGCATTGAAAGCCGCACGCGGCCCTGACGGTCGACTTCCAGAACCTTCACCTTGACGACGTCGCCTTCCTTCAACTTGTCGCTGACGCGCTCCACGCGCTCGTCCGAGATCTGCGAGATGTGCACGAGCCCGTCCCGTCCCGGCAGGATCGCGACGAAGGCGCCAAAATCCATCAAGCGGACAACCTTGCCCTCATAGACGTGACCCACCTCGACGTCTGCCGTGATCATCTCGATGCGGCGCAGCGCTTCACGCCCGGAAGCAGAGTCGACCGACGCAATCTTGACCGTGCCATCGTTCTCGATGTCGATCGTCGCGCCGGTTTCCTCGGTGATCTGGCGAATCACGGATCCGCCCTTGCCGATCACGTCGCGGATCTTCTCCGGGTCGATCTTGATGGTCACAATGGTCGGCGCCCACTCGGACATTTCCGTGCGCGGCTTGTCCAGCACCTTGTTCATCTCACCCAAAATGTGTAGCCGGCCCACTTTGGCCTGCTCGAGCGCGACTTTCATGATCTCGGCGGTGATGCCGTTGATTTTGATGTCCATCTGCAAGGCAGTGACACCATCCTTGGTCCCGGCCACCTTGAAGTCCATGTCGCCGAGGTGGTCCTCGTCGCCCAGGATGTCGGTCAACACGGCGAAGCGCTCGCCCTCTTTTACCAATCCCATCGCGACCCCGGCGACGGCACCCTTGAGCGGCACGCCGGCGTCCATCAGGGCAAGGCTGGTACCGCAGACCGTCGCCATCGAGCTCGAACCATTTGATTCGAGAACCTCGGACACGACGCGCAGGACGTACGGGAATTCCTCGAGATTCGGCATCACGGCGCTGATGCCGCGCCGGGCCAGGTTGCCATGGCCGATTTCGCGGCGCTTCGGCGAGCCCATGAATCCTGTCTCGCCGACCGAGAACGGCGGGAAGTTGTAATGCAGCATAAAGCGCTCACGACGTTCGCCCGCCAGCGCATCGATGATCTGCGCGTCGCGGCCGGTGCCCAGGGTTGTCGTGACCAGGGCCTGCGTTTCGCCACGCGTGAAAATTGCGGAACCGTGCGTCCGGGGCAGAGCACCGACCTCGACTGTGATCGGCCTGACGGTGCGCGAATCGCGCCCGTCGATGCGCGGCTTGCCGGCCAGGATCAGGTCGCGGACCAGCCGGTATTCCAGCGAATGCAGTTCGGAGCTGACCTCGTCACGCGTGAATTGCGGCTTCTCGCCACCCGAAAGCGCAGCCTGCACCGACTGGCGGATCTCCGCGAGGCGCGCCACGCGGGCCTGCTTGACGACGATGCCATAGGCTTCGGCGAAGGCCTTCTCGGATTGCGCGGCGACCGCCTGCTTCAATGCAACATTTGGCTCCGCCGCCTTCCAGTCCCAGCGCGGCTTGCCGGCCTCGGCCGTCAGCTTGTTGATCGCTGCGATCGCTGCCCTCATCTGCTCGTGGCCGAACAACACGGCGCCCAGCATGACCTCTTCGGAAAGGCAATTGGCTTCCGACTCGACCATCAACACCGCTTCCTGGGTCCCGGCGACCACCAGGTCCAGGTCCGACTCGGTCTTGACCTGGGTCGTCGTCGGATTCAGCAGGTAAGCGCCGCTCTTGTAGCCGACCCGCGCTGCGGCGATCGGGCCCGAGAACGGTATGCCGGAAATCGCAAGCGCCGCCGAGGCGCCGATCAGCGAAGGAATGTCGGAATCGATCTCCGGATCCAGCGACAGCACGGTCGCGACGACCTGTACCTCGTTGTAGAAACCCTCGGGAAAGAGCGGCCTGACCGGGCGATCGATCAGCCGCGAGGTCAGCACTTCCTTTTCGGATGGCCGGCCTTCGCGCTTGAAGAAGCCGCCGGGGATCTTGCCCGCAGCGTAGGTTTTCTCCACATAGTTGACCGTCAGCGGAAAGAAGTCCCGTCCCGCGACCGCCTCGCGGCGACCGACCGCAGTAACCAGGACGACGGTGTCGCCCATGGTGACGACGACTGCGCCATCAGCTTGACGGGCCAGGCGGCCGGTCTCGATCGTGACCTTGTGCTCGCCGTAATTGAAAGTCTGCTTGGAAACGCTCACGCGGATTCCTTCTGGTATCTGGATAAGGTGTCAGTTCCCGAAGGCCTGCCGGAATTGGCAGGCACCGGATCGCTGATGTGCTTCAGCGGCGCAGGCCAAGATCGGTGACGACCTTGGAATAACGATCAGGGGCGTTTGCCTTGAGGTAATCCAGCAGCCGCCGGCGCTGTGCCACCATTTTCAGCAAGCCACGCCGCGAGGCATGGTCGCTTTTGTGATTGGTGAAATGTTCGGCCAGCCCGTTGATACGTTGGGACAGCAAAGCGATCTGCACTTCAGGCGACCCCGTGTCCTTCGGAGCACGTTGGAACTTACCGACGACCTCCGCCTTTTGTGCACTCGTGAATGGCATCTAGATACGACCTTTTAACTCAGGCACTTAACCCTTTAAGAGCCGCGCATTGTACCCGCGGCCAGAGGCTCTCTCAAGCTTGTTTCGGGATTGCGGGAACGATGTCCACCATGATCCTTTCGGGCGCCAATCGGCGCCCTTCGGCGCTCATCCGGCCGGTGCCCAGAAACAGCCCTCCCTCCCCATACATCCGCACCCGGGCTGAGCCGGGACCGGTGACGAACACGGGTTGCCCCTGGAGCACGCAGGCCTGTTCCGCGGTGCCAAGCCTGACGGCTGGCATTCCGGGCAAGGCCGCATCGACCGGCAACAACAATGCGTCGAGTGCACCTGAATGCATGGCGGCTTGCTCCAGGCTCGCCAGCGCATGCATCGCCGGGCGTATGAACGGCCCCAGGCTCAGGCGGCGCAGGCTGCCGACATGACCCACGGTGCCGCAGGCGCGCGCGAAGTCCTCGGCCAGGGTGCGGACATAAGTGCCCTTGCTGCACTCGATTTCGAATTGCAGCCGGTTGCCCTCGGCACCCAGCAGTTCCATCCGATGCACGACGATGCGCCGTGCCGGCCGTTCGACTTCGATGCCCTTGCGAGCCAACTGGTACAGGCGCTGGCCCTCGTGCTTGAGCGCCGAATACATGGGCGGGACTTGTGCGGACTCCCCCAGGAATCCGGCCGCAACCCGCCGGATCGCCTCGTCATCCAGTTCCGGTACCGGCAGTCGCTCAAGGACCGTGCCTTCGCGATCACCTGTCGTGGTTCGCTCGCCGAGGACCATGGTCACCCGATAGGTCTTATTCGACTCAAGCAGCAAGCCGCAGACCTTGGTGGCCTGTCCGAAGCAGATCGGCAGCAGACCGCTGGCCAGGGGATCCAGACTGCCCGTATGACCGGCCTTGCGGGCATTCAGCAGCCGGCGAAGCTGCTGCAAAGCAGCGTTCGAGCTCAGGCCCTCGGGCTTGTCCAACAGCAGGATGCCGTCGATATCACGCCAGCGACTCGCGGGGCGCGCCGCCGCCACCTCGTTCATTCCGCGTCCGGTTCGCGCTCGACGGGGTGCAGGCGGTCGCTTTCCACGGCGTTGTGAATCAATGCGGAAAGCCGCGCCGCACGCTCGATGGATTCATCGACCTGGAATACCAGTTCCGGGGCCACCCGCAGGCGCATCTGCTTGCGAATCTGATGACGCAGGAAGCCCGCGGCATGGCGCAGCGCCTCGAGCGCCGCCGCTGCGTCACCAATACCGGCGAATGGGGTAAAAAAGACACTGGCATGGGTCAGGTCGCGGGAGACCTCGACCGCCGTGATCGTGATGAGGCCGACCCGCGGGTCCTTGACCTCACGGCGAATCTGCTCCGACAGCAGCCGCTTCAACTGCTCTTCGACGCGTCGCGCCCTGGGAAACTCGCGCGGCATGGCCGTTTTAGAGCTGGCGCGCGACCACGATGCGCTCGAAGCACTCGATCTGGTCGCCGACCTTGACGTCGTTGTAGCCCTTGACGCCGATGCCGCATTCGGTGCCTGCCCGCACCTCCGAGGCATCATCTTTGAACCGCTTCAGCGATTCGAGTTCGCCCTCGAATATCACGACATTGTCGCGCAGCACGCGGATTGGGTTGTTGCGGCGCACGTAGCCGTCAACGACCAGGCAGCCCGCCACTGTCCCGAACTTGCTGGACCGGAACACATCGCGGACCTCGGCGAGGCCAACGATCTGCTCCTTGACCTCTGGCGCGAGCATGCTGGTCAGCGCCGTACGGATGTCGTCGATGGCCTCATAGATGATGCTGTAGTAGCGGATTTCCACATTCTGGTCGCGCAGCGCAGTCCGCGCGGCCGCATCCGCGCGCACATTGAAGGCCACGATCTGTGCCTTGGACGCTACCGCCAGCATCACGTCGGATTCAGTCAGCCCACCGACGCCGCTCGAGATCACCTTGACGGCCACTTCGTCGGTCGACAACTTGTTCAGCGCTTCGCGCAACGCCTCGGCCGAGCCCTGAACGTCCGCCTTCAGCAGCAGGTTAACCGTGCCGGCCTTGCCCTCCTCGCCCATCTGCGAGAACACATCCTCGACCTTCTGGCCCGCCTGCTTTGCAAGGCGCACGTCGCGGTACTTGCCCTGGCGGTACAAGGCGACTTCGCGCGCCTTGCGCTCGTTGTCGACGACGAGCAGCTCATCGCCAGCGTTTGGCGGGCTTGACAGGCCCAACATCTGGATCGGAATCGAAGGACCGGCCTCCTGGGTTTCACGGCCGAGCTCGTCGGCAAGCGCGCGGACGCGGCCGAACTGCTCGCCGGCCACCACTGAGTCGCCGACCTTCAGCGTGCCGCGCTTGACGAGCACCGTCGCGACGGCGCCACGGCCGCGCTCGATACTCGCTTCCAGCACGACACCAACGGCCGGCGCGTCACGCACGGCCTTCAGTTCCAGGACTTCCGCCTGCAGCAGGATCGCCTCCAGCAACCGGTCGATGCCGTCGCCGGTCTTGGCCGAGACCGGAACGAAAATGTTCTCGCCGCCCCATTCTTCGGCGATCACCGCTTCCTGGGACAACTCGTTGCGGACCTTTTCCAGATCCGCGCCGTGCTTGTCGATCTTGTTGATCGCAACGACGATCGGCACACCGGCCGCTCTGGCGTGCTGGATGGCTTCTTTCGTCTGCGGCATCACGCCGTCGTCCGCGGCGACGACCAGCACCACGATGTCGGTGACCTGCGCGCCACGGGCACGCATTGCCGTGAATGCCGCGTGGCCCGGCGTGTCCAGGAATGTGATGACGCCGCGCGGCGTCTCAACGTGGTAGGCGCCGATGTGCTGCGTGATCCCGCCCGCCTCGCCCGCCGCAACCTTGGTGCGGCGGATGTAGTCGAGCAATGACGTCTTGCCGTGGTCCACGTGACCCATGATCGTGACGACCGGCGGGCGTGGCAGCGACTCATCCGAGGCCTGCATTCCGGCCTGCAGCTCTTCCTCGACCTGGTCCGCCTTCAGGATCTTTGCGATGTGACCCATCTCTTCGATGACGAGCACCGCCGTATCCTGGTCGATCGGCTGGTTGATCGTCGCGATGACGCCCATGTTGAGCATCGTCTTGATCACTTCACTGGCCTTGACCGCCATGCGTTGCGCCAGCTCGGCGACCGTAACCGTCTCGCCGATGCTGACCTCGTGTTGCATGGGCTGTGTCGGCAGCTCGAAACCGTGCTTGCGGTCGGAGGCGGTCGAAACAGCGCGGCGTCGCGATTCCGACCGGGTCCGTCCCTTCTTGTGCCGCGCTGACAGGCCGCCCGCAATGTGCAGTTCCTGGCGTCCAAAGCGCGGGCTCTTGTCGTCTTCGGCCGACTTGCGGGATTTCTCTTCTCGTTGACGGCGCTCTTTTTCGGCCTGTTCGCGGACCCGCTGCTCGGCCTCGCGCCGGGTCTGCTCTTCCGCCTGCCGCCGTGTATTTTCCTCGACCGAGCGGCGCTCGGATTCCTCGCGCTCGCGACGCTGCTGTTCGCGCTGCTCCACATCGCGCTTCGCGCGCTCTTCGACGGCCAGGCGCTCGGCATCATCGGTCTCGCGCTGGCGGTCCAGCTCCTCCTGCGCCACGCGCGCCTGCTCCTCCAGCACGTCGCGCTTGATGTAGGTGCGCTGGCGGCGCACCTCGACGCTGACGGTGCGCGCCTTACCCATCGGTGCGGCGACCCTGATCTCGCTCTGCGCCTTGCGGCGCAGCGTGATTTTTCGCGGGGCGTCACCGACTTCGGCCTTGCCATGCGACTTTCGCAGGTGCGTCAGCAAATCATGCTTGGCGCCTTCGCTGATGCGATCCTTGGGTCCATCAACCCGGATGCCGGCCTCTTCGAGCTGCGACAGCAGCTTGTCGACCGTGACCTTCAGGACTTCCGCGAATTGTTCGACCGTGACTTCAGACATGGCTACTTACCTCCGTCCCGGCCTCAGGCCTGCCCAGCGCTCTCGAACAGGTGGGCACGGGCCGCCATGATCAGCTGGCCTGCGCGCACCGGATCCAGCCCTGGCACGGCTTCAAGTTCGTCCAGGGACTGGTCCGCCAAATCATCGCGGGTACGGATGCCACGCGCGGCCAGCTCGTAGGCAAGTTCCTTGTCCATGCCTTCGATGGCCAGCAGATCCTCTGCAGGCCCGGATTCGTCGACTTTTTCCTCGCTCGCAATCGCCTGGGTCAGCAGCACGTCGCGTGCGCGATTGCGCAGTTCCCCGACCATCTCCTCGTCAAACTCCTCGATGCTCTGCAGTTCGCTGGCCGGTACATAGGCGACCTCCTCAATCGTCGAGAAGCCCTCCTGGACCAGCACGTTCGCGACGTCTTCGTCGACATCGAGCAGGGTCTTGAACATCACGCGCAGCTGGCCGGTTTCCTCGTCGCTGCGCTCGGTGGCCTGCTGCTCGGACATCACATTGAGCCGCCAGCCCGACAGTTCGCTGGCCAGGCGCACATTCTGTCCGCCGCGGCCGATCGCCTGCGAAAGGCGGTCCTCAGTCACCGCGATATCCATCGAATGTGTGTCTTCATCCATCACGATCGACGTCACTTCGGCCGGCTGCATTGCGTTGATGACAAACTGAGCCTGGTTCTCGATCCACGGAATGATGTCGACCCGCTCGCCCGCGATCTCGTTCGAGACCGCCTGCACGCGCGAGCCGCGCATGCCGACGCAGGCACCGACCGGGTCGATGCGCGGGTCAAGGCTCTTGACCGCGATCTTGGCGCGCGCACCGGGGTCGCGGGCCGCACCCAGGATCTGGATCAGGCCCTGGCCGACCTCGGGCACTTCGAGCTTGAACAATTCGATCAGGAAATCCGATGAGGTCCGTGACAGGAACAGCTGCGGCCCGCGCACCTCTGTGCGTACCTCGCGCAGCAAAGCCTTCAGACGATCCTGCGGCCGGACGATCTCACGCGGAATCATGTGCTCGCGCGGCACGAAGCCCTCGGCATTGCCGCCGAGATCCACGTATACGCCGTGACGGTCCACGCGCTTTACGATTCCGGAAACCATGGTTCCAGCGCGATCTTTGTATTCCTCGACGACCTGGGCGCGCTCAGCCTCGCGGACTTTCTGCACGATGACCTGCTTGGCGGTCTGCGCACCGATGCGGCCGAAAGCCACGGATTCCATGGGCACTTCGACGAAACCGTCGATCACCGCGGCCGGATCGACGTCTATCGCGTCGTCAAGCCGCAGTTCGCGCTCGGTAAACTCAAGTTCGGCCGAATCGTCCGCGAAGACTTTCCAGCGCCTGAATGTCTTGTATTCGCCGGTCTTGCGGTCGATCTCGACGCGCACGTCGATATCTTCGCCATGCTTGCGGCGCGTCGCCGACGCGAGTGCCGCTTCGAGCGCCTCGAAAATGATGTCGCGTGCAACGCCCTTCTCGTTGGAGACGGCTTCGACGACTTCAAGGATCTGTTTGTTCATGCTTCAGCCCACCAGTCTCGCCTTGCTGATACCTGCCAGCGGAAGTTTCCATTCGCGCTGGTCTACCTCGATCATTACTTGTCCATCCTCGACCGGCCCCAATCTGCCGCGAAACCGGCGCCGTCCCTCGAGCGGCTCCGCGAGCTCGATCCGCGCCTCGCTGCCGGCGAACCGCGCGAAATGCGCCGCGGTCCTGAGTGGCCGGTCGAAGCCCGGCGACGACACTTCGAGCTGATACTCCCGCTCGATCGGGTCCTGAGTGTCGAGCACCTTTCCGACCGCCTGGCTCGCGCGCTCGCAATCATCGAGCGCAACCGGCGCACCGTCAGCCCGGTCGATGTACAGCCGGACCAGAGCACGGCTGCTCGCGGGGCTGAATTCGACCTCGATCAGCTCGTAACCGAGCCCTGCCACCACCGGTTCCAGCAAGCCGAGCAACCTGTTCCTCATACGGCCTCCGTCGGCCCCAGAAACGAAAAAATGGGCACGAGGCCCATTTCTGGCGACCCGATCGAAACAAAAAGGCCCCGCGAGGGGGCCTCCTGATCGACCTTGTGGTTCCGGGAGACCGCGGCCGGGCCTCGCTGCCCGACTGCGGTGGCGTCTGCCACGCCCCCCGACCGGCGCGCATGATAGCGCAGGGTACCGGCCGCCTCAACCTGCGGAATAGAAGGGCCGGCAAAACCCCTGCGCTAGACTGCGCCCGGACATTATTGAAATGAGCGCCGAAACAGACGTCCGGCACCACTACCGCACCTGCCACCTGTGCGAAGCCATCTGTGGCGTCGAGATTCGCCTGCGCGGAAGCGAGATTCTGTCGATCCGCGGCGATCCAGATGATCCATTCAGCCGCGGCCACATCTGCCCGAAAGCCGTCGGCCTCAAGGACGTGCATGAGGACGTGGACCGGCTGAGGTATCCGGTGCGGCGGGCTGCTGGTGGCTGGCAGCGCATCGGCTGGGATGAGGCGATCGACGAGGTCGCGCAGCGCATCGTCGCCATCCAGGCAGAGTACGGTCAAGATGCCGTTGCGCTCTACCTCGGAAACCCGACCGTGCACAGCTATTCCGCACTGTTGTCGAGTGCCGTGCTTTCGCGTGCACTTCGGACCCGCAATCGTTTCTCCGCGACCTCGGTCGACCAGCTGCCGCATCACATCGCGGCATACCTGATGTTCGGACACCAGTTCCTGCTACCGATTCCGGACATTGACCGCACGCATTACCTGCTGGTGCTGGGCGCCAACCCGGTCGCTTCAAATGGCAGCCTGATGACGGCCCCAGACGTCGCACACCGGTTGAAGGCGATCCGTGCGCGTGGCGGCCAGATCATCGTCATCGACCCGCGCCGCAACGAGACCGCGGCCCTCGCCGACCGCCATCATTTCATCCGGCCCGGTACGGATGCCTTGCTGCTGTTCGCGATGATCCACGTGCTGTTCGACGAGCGGCGGGTCGCGCTCGGCAGGTTGCTGCCGACGACCGACGGCATCGGCACCGTCGAGCGACTGGCCGCCCGGTTTTCGCCGGAAACCGTCGCGGGCACGACCGGAATGCCGGCCGAGGAGATCCGCACGGTCGCGAGGGAATTCGCCAGCGCGGCTACAGCGGTCTGCCATGGACGCATCGGGACTTCGACACAAGGATTCGGGAGCCTGTGCCAGTGGCTGATCCAGGTCCTGCATGTGCTGACCGGGAATCTTGACCGGCCGGGCGGTGCAATGTTCACCGCGCCGGCTTTCGACCTGGTCGGGCGCACACAGGGTACGAGCCAGGCAGGACACTACGACCGGCGCCGGACGCGCGTGCGCGGACTGCCGGAGTTCGGCGGCGAATTCCCGGTTGCGACCCTTGCGGAGGAAATCGACACACCGGGCAAAGGCCAGGTCCGGGCCCTGGTGACCTCGGCCGGCAATCCGGTGCTTTCGACGCCAAATGGGGCAAGGCTCGATCGCGCACTCGGCGGACTCGAATTCATGGCGTCAGTCGATTTCTACATCAATGAGACGACGCGACACGCCAACATCATCCTGCCGCCGACATTCGCCCTCGAGCGCGATCACTACGATCTCATCTTTCACCTGCTCGCCATCCGCAACACCGCGAAGTATTCGCTGCCGCTGTTTGCACCGCCGCCCGATACGCGGCACGATTGGCAGATCCTGCAGGGAATTGCCGCGCGGCTGGCCGCACACGACCCGAAGCGCCGGCCCGGTCCCGTGGAGCGCCTGCGCGCCCGCTGGCTGACGCCCAAACGCGTGCTCGCGCTGGGGCTGCGCTTTGGTCCGCGTGGCGCCGGATGGAATCCGCTCGCGAAGGGACTGACACTCGCAAAGCTTGCCAGCCTCCCGCATGGCCTGGACCTCGGGCCACTGCAGCCTTGCCTGCCGGATCGGCTCGGCCCCGGCGTCCGCATCCAACTTGCGCCTGCGCCGCTCGTCGCGGATGTCGACAGACTGACCAGAGAGCTTTCGGACGCAGCGACCAAACCTTCGCTACAACTGATCGGCCGTCGTGACTTGCGCAGCAACAATTCATGGATGCACAACAGCCAACGACTTGTGAAGGGCCCGAGGCGCTGCACCCTGCTGATGCACCCGACTGATGCAGCAAGACTGGGTATCGGCGACAGCGCTCGCGTCAGCGTGCGCTCGCGTGCCGGGGCGATTGCGGTCGATGCGGAACTGAGTGACGCAGTCATGCCCGGTGTTGTGTGCCTGCCGCACGGCTGGGGACACGACCGGCCCGGCACCCGGCTTTCCGTCGCAAACGCGCATCCGGGCGCGAGCATCAATGACCTCACGGACGAACTGGTCGTCGACGCGGTCAGCGGCAATGCCGCTTTCAGCGGTGTTCCGGTGACTGTCGAAGCGATTGCGAATTGATCATGGAGATCCCGATGAAGCAATGGTTGCTGTTGGCTGCGCTGTGGTCGATCGCGATCACTGCCGCCCAAGCCCAGGTGACAGCAAGCGAGCTCGATGTGGCAATCACTGCGCTCAACCCACGCGTGATCGAGTGGCGCCGGGATTTTCACAGTCACCCGGAACTTGGCAACCGCGAAGTCCGTACCTCCGGAATAGTCGCGGAACACTTGAAGAAGCTCGGCCTCGAGGTCAGGGCAGGCGTCGCCCACACGGGAGTCGTTGCACTGTTGCACGGAGCGCTGCCGGGACCCACGATCATGCTGCGCGCCGACATGGACGCGCTGCCGGTCACCGAACGCACCGACGTTCCGTTTCGCTCAACCGTCATGAGCGAGTACCGCGGCCGTCAGGTCGGCGTCATGCATGCCTGCGGTCACGATGCGCATACGGCGATCCTTATGGGGGCCGCTGAAATACTTGCCGGCATGCGGGAGCGCTTGTCTGGCACGGTCATGTTCGTGTTCCAGCCCGCGGAGGAAGGCGTGCCGGAGGGTGAACAGGGTGGCGCGCCGCTGATGATGCAGGAAGGCCTGTTCGAGATTGCGAAGCCGGACGCGATATTCGGACTGCATGTGATTTCCACGCTGCATACCGGCACGGTCGGCATACGGCCCGGGCCGTTCATGGCCGGATCGGATTTCTTTCGCATCGTCGTGACCGGCAAGCAGAGCCATGGCGCGAGGCCCTGGGCCGGTATCGACCCGATTGTCACGGCCGCGCAGATCGTCAATTCGCTGCAGACCATCATCAGCCGGCAGACCGACATCACCGCACTTCCCGCGGTGGTGAGCATTGGCGCGATCAATGGCGGTGTGCGCCACAACATCATCCCGGAAAGCGTCGAAATGCTCGGCACCATGCGGACTTTCGGCCCCGCTTCCCGCCAGGACATCATCGATCGGGTCCAGCGCATTGTCACCCATGTGGCAGAGGCCAATGGAGCGACTGCCACCCTTGAAATGATGCCCGCACCGAATCCGGTGGTGGACAACGATCCGGCGCTGACGCAGAAAGTGGTCGCGTCCCTGCAGGCGGTGTTCGGCGTCGCTGCCGTCAAGGCGGTCGGCCTGCAGACAGTGGCCGAGGACTTCTCCTATTACTCGCGTCAGGCCCCCAGCGTTTATTACTGGGTTGGCATCACGCCGCCCGGGCAGGACCTGCGCACGGCGCCCGACAATCACTCGGATCGATTCTACGTAGATGAGGACGGCATCGCGGTTGCTCTAAAGTCCATGCTGCACGTCGCCGTCGATTATTTGCAGGGTGGCGCGGCAAGCCCTGGTTCATAATGGCGCGTCAACAATAATCGGGTACTACACCCATCTAGCGAGGGAGATTGACAATGAAGAGAATGACGATTGCAGCGGCTGCTGCAGCAATGACGCTCACGACATCCGCGATGGCCTTTGAGGCCTATACGGACTACACGCCGAGCAAAGAGGTCTGGAATGTCACCATGGTGAAGGTGAATCCGAACCGCATCGACGATTATCTCGAAGGCATCAAGCAGACCTGGGTGCCCGGCTGCGAAATCGGCAAGAAGCACGGTGTGGTGGTGGACTGCTTCGTCTACCTGAGCGAAACCGCCGCGAACCGCGATTTCAACATGATGCTCGTGATGAAGCTCCCGAGCGGCGCGGTGTCCGACCCGGACGCGGCCTTGTTCAAGCAGATTCAGGCTGAAACACGCGCCCAGCTGGAAAAGGCCAAGCAGGACCAGATTGTCGCTGGTTATGAAGAACTGCGTTCGTTCTGGGGCGAGATGAACTTCCGCCGTATCGAATTCAAGTAAGCGGCTACTGCGTGGCGGCTCCGGGCATGCGGCCGGAGCCGCCCAGCAGGTAGACCGCAAAGCTGCCGAGCCAGTGCCCGCCCTCGTAGTGTTCACCGGTCACGGCGGGCAAGGCGCTGGCGGCATGCCTGTCGGCGGCCGCCATCAGGGACCGGCGACGAGCATCGGCCGCGGGCAGCCCCGACGCAATTCCCAGCAGCATCCAGGCACGGCTGAGATTCAGACCGTCGATGTGCGCAAGCTTTGGATCGGAGCGATCCGTCACCACGCCCGGTTGCAACCAGTCGCTGCGTGAACCCTTCGGAATCTGCGGCATGAATCTGCCGAGCCATCTGGAGAATTCTGACGTCGACATCACGCGCCGCATCAGGTCCGCCTCCGCGAGGCACGGCGACAGAAAATCCTCGCCTGATGGCTCGTAGCGCAGCGGGCAATCCGTATCCGCCAGGTAGTACGCGCGGCTCCGTTCATCGATCAGCGTCGTCATCGCCATATCGCCAGCCGTGACGGACCAGTCACGGATCAGTCCGAAGGCGAAGGCAGTCTGCGAATGTTCACCGACCCGGATCGGGTAATGGAGTTTTGGCAGCCAGGCCCGAACTCGATCTGCCGCCTCGATTTCCAGCGGGCGCAGCAAGGCCGCCCAGCGTTGCGCGTCGGGGTCGGGCCAGGTCCTCAACTCCGCCACCAGTTGCAATAGCCAGGCGAGCCCATAGGGCCGCTCGAAAGAGATGCGCCCGGCGCCATGCAGATAGGCGACTTCGGCCGCGATGTTCGCTTCTGTCAAGCTCGCATCGAGGGCAGCGCGCGCAGCCGCGGCGAATTCAGCATCCGGATACAACCGTGCCAGCCTTGCCAGCAACCAGTGCCCATGCACCGCCGAATGCCAGTCGTAGCAACCGAAGAATGCCGGTGTCAGTTCCCTGGGTGGGCGCACATCCGCGTCGCTGCCGAGCACGTGGCCGATCTTGTTGGGATACTCAAGGTGCACGCAGGCGAGTACCAGTCGGGCAAATCTTCCTGCCGCAGCATCGTCCAGCGACACCAAGGCCTGCGCGCGGGCATTGCCCCAGGCGACGATCACGAGCAGAAATACGAGAATGGCTCTGGCGCGCATCGGCAGTCACTCTATCGCAGCTGGCCTGCTAGGATCGAGTCGTGGCAAGTCGAAAGGCTGCACTCGCATTGGGGTCGCTGGAACGGATTGCACGCCGTTTCGGCCCAGGGCTGCCCGCGCGCAAGCTCGCCCTACTGGCAGTCCTCGCTGACGCGCGGCTCGAATCAGCCGCTCAGCTGCGACGGCTGCACGAGTTGCTGTGCTTCCAGGACGCCTATCCAGACAACCGCCGGGTTCGCGGCCGCGTACGGCGGATGCTGCGGGAATTCAGCCGCCGGCCGGAACTGCGTCGCCATCGCCACGCCCTGGCAGGCAGCGGCATCGCCGGCACCGATACGCCCTTTCGCTTTTTCTGGCCGACTGCGCACTGGATCGCCCAACACTGGCCCGGCGCGCTGGTCCTGGACCGCGACGACGAGGAAGCAATCCGCGAGATCCTCGCGGCGCTGCCGCCACTGCTCGAGCCTGCACAATCAGCGTGGCTGATTGCGCGGCACCCAGAGGACCTTGCGCCAGTCGATCGCCTGGTGCCGCGCGGCATGACCGACGCCGATTTCCTGATCGGCCTGATCGCCGCGATGCCCGGCGATGATTTCAGTCGTGAGGCATTCGGCGATCGTCTCGACCTGTCGTATGTGCTCCGCGCCGGACGAGACACGCCTGAACGCACGACCACGCGGTTTGACCGGGTGGACATCCATTTTCAGAATACTGGCCTGCGGGCCGGTTATCCGGACCTGAGAGTCGAGGCGAAGCGCGGGCCGCGGCGCGTCCAGACGTTGCGCGGCAATGATGCGAGGTCCGCAATCCGGCTTGCGCGCGTCTCGATGATCACGCGTGAACGCGATGTCGCTGCCTTTCAATTTGCGAACCCGGCCGATGTGTTCTTGGTTGATGACGGCCTCGGACTCGCCTTTGCGATGATGGGCATGATCCCCGCACGGCGCGCCACGCTGCCGGCGACCTACACGGCGCTAACGCTGAAGAATGGCGTGCCGATCGGCTATGTCCAGGTCGAAGTGCTGGGACGACACGGTGCATTGTCGTTCAACACTTTCGAGACGTTTCGGGGCGCAGAGGCTGCGTGGATATTTTCGCGCTTCATCGCGGCCAGCCAACACCTGTTCGGCTGCACGGACTTCAGCGTCGAGCCGTATCAGCTTGGCGCTGGCAATGATGAAGGCATCGACTCCGGCGCATGGTGGTTCTATCACCGGCTCGGATTTCGCCCACACACGGGTGAGGCGCGGCGCATCGCGGCGCGCGAACTCGCCAGACGCGCCGCCAACGGTCGCTATCGCAGCCTGCCCCGCACATTGCGTGCGCTGGCGCGATGGCATTTATTCTATTCGCTCGATCCAGGGCGCAAGGCAGAGCTGCCGCGGACTCATCACTGGCTTGCCGCTGCGACGGATGCGACGCATCGCTACGGGCAGCGCGAACCAGATGCACGCCGCATTGCCGCTGTAATGGATGCCTTGGCCCGGCTGGGCCGCATGAAGGCACCTCCCCTTTCGGCCCCGCAACGCGCGATGCTCGGTCACTGGGCCCCGCTGGTGCTCGCGCTGACGGCGCAGGGTCGCTGGAGCGGCGGCGATCGGAAGCGGCTGCTGCGGCTCGTCCTTGCGAAGGCCGGGCGCAGCGAGCGGGGTTTCCTGCAACAGTTTCTGCATCACACGCGCCTGAGGGCGCTACTGGGCTGCTGACTTGATCCTCGTGCCGCGGCACGCCGACGTTTATTCGGCGACCCGAGCGCCAACGATTGAGATGCGGAACTGGTTGCTGTTCTGGAACGGGCCCAAGCCCGTTGCGACCTGAACCTGCTGACCACCGGCCAGTGTGCCGCTGAGTTCCCGGCGAAACTCGCGTGTCTGGCCGCCCGCATCGAGGTACTGCACCGAGACGACGAGTCCGGTGACCGGGACCTTGGTCGCATTCGCGATGGCAACTACCAGCTTGCCGCCCGCATCGAGCGCACCCTGCTTGCGCAGGTATTTCTCCGGGCTCCCGGACAGTTCCAGCCTCATCAGCGAAAGCATCGCCGCCTCGCCGACCGGGCCCTCCGCGCCGGCAGCTTCCGCGAAATACTGACGGGCCACATCGTATTGACGCGCCCGCAATGCGATGTTACCGAGCGAGTTATACGCCGGACCGGTCGGCAACAGCTTGAGACTCGTCTCGAGATCACGGCGGGCCGGCTCATCGTCGTGCTGGCGCTCAGCGAGAATTCCGCGCTGAAGGTAGTAGTAAAAAAAATTGTCATTGCGCTGAATTGCCTCGGTATAGGCAGCGCTCGCCGCCGCATGCTTTTTCTGCACGAGCAGCGCATCGCCCTTCAGGGCGTAGAAGTGGCCCTCATCAGGCTCGAGACGGATCGCCTGCTCGGCCCTGGTGAGCGCGACGTCTGCGTGCTTTTCTGAAAGCGCCTTGCGCCCTGCGTCATAGGCATCGTATGCAGGCTTGGCGCGCATGGTGCGCGCCAGCGCAGCGCGATAGCGATCGACGCCAGCGTCACCGCCCGGCGGCAGGCCCGCCATTTTGCGCCGATTGGCGTCCAGCCGCTCCTGCGACGGTGGGTGGCTCGCAAACAGCCCCGAGAGCCAGTTGCTATCCTTGCGGTCATTCATCTTCACGAAGGTTTCCTGCAGGCTGACCGCGCCCTGCGCGTCATAGCCCGCGCGCTTCATGTAATCGATGCCGTACTTGTCCGCCTCGAGTTCCGCTTCGCGGCTGTAGCGCTGCGTCAGCAACTGCGCGCCGATGCCGGCGCCCATCATGGCGATATTGCCGTAATCGCTATCGTGAGCCGCAACCTGCGCCACGACCAGCCCACCCTGGATCAGCATGC
>Ga0315292_10000139_pt1 | contig 29432 bp, 22 predicted proteins | sample YL17G13_0_MG_FD_204029 | JGI IMG/M metagenome (GOLD analysis project Ga0315292, IMG submission 204029) | Sediment microbial communities from Yellowstone Lake, YNP, Wyoming, USA - YL17G13_0 | ecosystem: Environmental > Aquatic > Freshwater > Lake > Sediment | place: USA: Wyoming | collected... | reverse complement strand
ATCCTATCTTGACGTTCAGTTCCATGGGCGATTCCATGTACGCTCAGCCCCTCACCAATGATACTTCCCACTGTCCACTGAGGGTCAAGGGATCCAAAAGGGTCCTGAAAGATGATTTGTGCCCTTCGACGGAAATCTCGCAGTTCTGTCTTGTCTAGGGCTAAGATGTTTTTCCTTTTAAATAATACCTTGCCTTTTGTTGGTTCAGTGATGCGTAAAACGCACATACCGATAGTCGTCTTGCCGCACCCACTTTCACCTACTAAACCCAAGGTTTCTCCTCTAAATATCTCAAAGCATACTCCAGAAACCGCATGAACAAATCCTTCTCTCTTGAAGAACAACCCCCCTCGAATAGGAAAGGTTTTCTCCAGGCCCTCTACTCGGAGTATTTCTTGGTTGTTTGTCATTCTAACCAGCACCTCACCCAGTGATTTTGCCCCTTTGATTCCAAGGGAGGTTCTTCCGTCGCACATTTCGCAAAGACGTAAGAGCAACGGGGATAAAATTTACAGCCGCTCGGTAAATTGAGCAAGCTGGGAACAGTTCCTGGAATTTCTTTCAAGGGGGTCTTGTATTTATCAATATCCTTATCGATCCGGGGCATAGAGAGCAAAAGTCCTCGGGTATACGGGTGTAGGGGCTTCTTGAACAAGTCCATGACGTTAGCCATTTCCATCAATCTTCCCGCATACATGACACCAACTCGTTGGGCCATTTCTGCGATTACTCCCATATTGTGGGTAATCAAAATAATCGACGTTCCCATTTCCTCCCTAAGCTTCAGCATAAGGTCCAGAATTTGAGCTTGAATGGTAACATCCAATGCCGTTGTAGGTTCGTCGGCAATGAGCAATTTCGGTCGGCACGCCAAGGCCATGGCAATCATGACCCTCTGCCTCATGCCACCACTCAGTTGATGGGGATATTCATAAAGCCTCTTTGGGGGTGAAGGGATCCCTACCATATAGAGCATTTCTGCTGCACCCTTGATGGCCTCTTGTCTATCCATCTTATGGTGTGTTGAAATGGCCTCTGAAATTTGAAATCCGATTGTCAGGACAGGATTGAGGGAAGTCATAGGTTCTTGAAAAATTATGGAAATAGATTTACCTCGGATAGCACGTATACTATCTTCTGAGAGCCTTAGTAAGTCGCACTTCTCGAACTTGATTTCTCCCCGCACTATCTTCCCTGGAGGATTGGGAATAAGTCTCAAGATGGAAAGGGCGGTTATAGTTTTTCCGCTACCACTTTCGCCAACCAAACCTAAGACTTCCCCGCTCTCTACATCAAAACTGACGCCATCTACAGCCTTAACAATCCCTTCCAGGGTATAAAACCACGTACTGAGATCCCTAATTTGAAGCAACACTGCATCTTGATTCATTTCCCGAAACATTGAGCGATACCTGATTTTTTTCCTCCAAAAAGACGTTTAGCCAAGAATACTCACAAAGCGAGAAGGGTCACGCTTAATATTATCCCGTCACTCTCCATTACGGTTCAACATCTACATATTCAAACATGAAGATTATGATTTGATGTAGAGCTTACGACCAAGGCCAGTTAAAACTTCGGCCCCTTCTTCTGTCACTAACACGGTGTCGCTCATCCCTACTGCACTCTCGCCCAAAAACATGCAAATCGGAATGACATGAAAGGTCATCCCCGCCTTTAGTTTGACTGGATTCCCAGACACCAGGTTTATTCCATGTGTTTGAACCCACTCGAGTCCGGTTGTATAGCCTGTCCTGTTCCTGAAGTATTCACCATACCCTGCCTTCTCAATCACACTCCTACAAGCTTCATCTACATCCCCTGCCGTCACCCCAGGCTTCATAGCATCTATGGCGGCTTTTTGAGCTTTAATCACCACCTCGGCGACTTTCTCTATCTTTTCACTTGGAGGACCCACTGAGACACATCGCATTGTAATGGCAGTATACCTATTTACGTTCGCTGGGACCTCAAGATAAACAATATCTCCCTTCCTCAGAATCCTACCACTCCACGTAGTATGAGACAAAGTAGCTCTTGGGCCAGAAGTTATATGCGGGGCCTGTCTTACAAATTCATAATCTGGACACTCCAACATCGCACTTAGAACAGCCGCAGCTATGTTGTTTTCGGATACACCTTCCTTAACAGCGTCTATCCCAGCAGCAAGTCCCTTCGACGCAATCCTTGCAGCCCTTCTTATACGTTCTATCTCCATCGAAGATTTTATCAGTCTTAAATTCTCCACCAGGGAACTTGCATCCACAAAAGTGGCCTTCGGTAAGGCCTTCTTCAAAATCTCGAAACTTGCAACGGTGAATAAATTAGACCCCATCTGAACACCTATCCGCTTATTTCCAAATCCCTGGTCATTTACTACCTGTCCAATCATTTGATACAAAGATGGAAAAGGGGCATCCGTTTCGGCAGCGTCCGCCCAGAAAAAAGTGCGGTCGATAGTCTTACCCAATATAAGTTCTACGTTACCTTTTTCTATGAGACGCTCTATCATTGTTATATTCCCATCAAGAGGAATTATTGTGCAAGTTCCGCGTTCAGGAGGGCCATAGGGATGCCCTGTAAGGTAAGTATTATCTACTCGGTCCGTGATCAACGCAACATCTATTCCATCCCTGCGCATATTCTCCCTAACCTTCTCCAGTCTCGTCTTATACTCCGATAGTTCGAAAACCAAAAGTTCATTTTGTGGTCTCATAATCCAATTTCCTCCTTATTTAAAGATTAATTAATTCCCTAAAAGGATGCATTGTAAAGAAATTGTAAATAATTTGATTACTTATGTCCTCTCAGTTTCGCTAATAAAAACAACTTATTTTATGAGCACCTTGACTCTCTCAATCCTTTACTAAAGTCTTATGCATGTAGAGTGTTTTATGTACGTCTGGAGTGGGCTCCCAATTTTGAACCCGATTACTCATTCCATAGGTATCAACCCCATAGTGGAGAGGGATTAAGGGAGCCTCTTCGTGAGCGAGTCTAAGCGCATTGTGATATATCTTTTCCCTCTCCTTTGGGTCCATGGTGACCCGAGCTTTGTCCAAATAACTGTCAAACTCCTGATTACACCATAGGGACAAGGTCTTGCCACAATGGAGAGGTTTAGACAATGACCCATCTGCGTCATAGGTCCCAGCCCAACCCATCATAAACATGGGGCCTCCTCCCTCGGTAGAATACAATAGTTTTGTGTAGTTGCCCCATTCATGTACTCGCACTTCCACTTTAACCCCTACCTTGGAAAGCTGACCGGCAATGGCCTCGGCAATCTCTTTATCCTTCACATACCGTCCAGAAGGGGTGTTTAGGACCAATGTCAGACCATCCCCATAACCCGCTTCCTTTAGCAAGGCTTTTGACTTTTCCGGGTTATAGGGATAAGGCTTGAGGCTGGGGTTATACCCAAAGTGGAAGGGAGTTATATTCGGATTCCCCAAGGGTGTCCCATGTCCTTCCAGTATATGCTTAATGATAGCTTCTTTATCCACACCATAATTAAGGGCCTGACGTACCCGTTTATCCTGAAGAGGGCCTTTTGTCAATGTATCCAAGTAGATGTTAATACACACCGCCGAAGGACACGATATAACTTTAGCCTTCTTAGACTTGTTGACCATAGGAATTAAATGGGCTGGAATATCTTTGGCAATATCAATATCTCCCCCTATAAGTGCAGCAGCACGAGTAGAATCTTCAGGGATGGACTTAAATGAGAGGGTTCTAATGTTCGGAGGTCCATCCCAATAGTTTTCATTTGCCTCAAGTACAAGTTCCTCATCTTCTACCCAACGCACAAACTTGAAAGGCCCTGTTCCCATGGAATGAGTTGCCACGTAGGCAGCCCCCTTTTCCTTATAATACTTGGGAGCCACAATGGGTAGAATAGCGGCAAAATTGGTAATAATAAGAGGTGATGGGGCTTTGGTGATTATTTTTACTGTATAAGGATCCAAAATGTCCACCCGGTCAATAATGGTAAGGTGATGGCGTTTGGTGGCCTTTGTTGCCGGATCAAGAATTCTATCAATGGTATATTTTACAGCTTCAGCGTTGAAATCCTCTCCATTGTGAAATTTCACGCCCTTTCTCAGATTGAAAACCCAGGTCGTCTCGTTGATTGCCTCCCAAGACGTGGCCAGCATAGGAAAATACTGTATCCTGCCATCCTTATATAGTCGCTTTACTAGAAAATCAAAGACGTTGGTGATCACGATATCGCCATAGATTTGTTCCACTAGGTGTGGATCCATAGTTAAGAGTGATCCTCCCAGAGCTACAACCAATTTACCTTTAGGTGCACTCCAGACTTCTCTTTGATAACCAAAGCTAGCAAAACATAGAATACAAACAATAACAAAAATGATGGATTTAACAGAAACTTTCATAACCGTACCTCCTTATAAAATTATTTTAAATCAAAGAAAAACACTTCAGTCGTTTAATCAGTTTTCTCAATCTCATTTCTGATAACCTATTCAAAGGTCATGACAACTGATTTTAAAAATCCTAATCGCTTGATCTCAACAATTGCTATCTAATATACAGTTTCCGATCAAGACCCGTGAGCACCTCAGCACCCTCCTCTGTCACTAACACGGTGTCGCTTATACCTACTGCACCCTCGCCAAAAAACATACAAATCGGAATGATATGAAAAGTCATCCCAGCCCTTAACTGCATCGTGCTTCCAGGGACCAAGTTTATACCACGGTTTTGAACCCAGTCGATTCCAGTGGTATAGCCTGTTCTGTGCCTAAAGTACTCGCCATACCCTGCCTTCTCAATCACACTCCTACAAGCCTTGTCTACATCTCCTGCCGCAGCCCCTGGCTTCATAGCATCTATTGCAGCCTCTTGAGCTTTAATCACCACATCGGCAACTTTCTGTATCTTTCCACTTGGGGGACCCACCGAGACAGTCCGCGTCGTAATTGCATGATACCTCTTGATACTCGCTGGGACCTCCATGTAAAAAGTATCTCCTTCTTTCAAAATCCTACCACTCCATGTGGTGTGTCCCATAGCGGCCCTTGGTCCAGAAGTTATATGAGGCGCCATAAATGTAAACTCATAATCCGGACACTCCAGCATCGCACTCAGTATCGCAGCAGCTACATCGTTCTCAGATCGCCCTTCCCTAACAGCGTTTATCCCAGCAGCAAGCCCCTTCGACGCAATCCTTGCAGCCCTTCTTATACAATCTACCTCCATCGGAGACTTTATCACCCTTAAATCCTCTACTAAGCAACTCGCATCCTCAAAAGTTGCCTTCGGTAAAGCCTCTTTCAAAAGCTCAAAGTTCTTAGCCGTAAATGAACTAGACTCCATCTGCACACCTACCCTCTTACTTTGTAACCCCTGCTCCGTCAATACCTCACCAAGCATTTTGTATAAAGATGGCCGGGAATCTCCCAAATTGACTGTGTCCCCCCAGAATAAGGCACGATCAATAGTCTTACCTAAAATAAGTTCTACATTGCCTGTTTCTACGAGACGCGATATCATTGTCACCTTTCCCTCAAGAGGAATGATCGTGCACATTCCGCGCCGCGGAGGAGGCCCATAGGGATGGCCTGTGAGGTAAGTATTATCTTCTAAGGCAGTGATTAACGCAACATCTATACCATCCCTGCGCATACCCTCCCTAACCTTCTCCAACCTCACCTTATACTCCAATAAATCAAAAACTAAAAGCTCATTTCGTTCCATCATCCATCTCCTTTCATTATTTGACTGTATAGAAAGTTAACTAGAAACCCTTAGTCATCCATGGCTCCGAATGTTTCTCTAATTTGGCCCTACCAGGCTATCTTTTAGCTCCGAATTCCCCATTCCATTTACTTACACAGCTTCTTCACGTCAACCATTATTACCCCTGTGCAAATTATTTCTTTTGTTAAGTGCTTCGTAAATCCTATCACTCCAGGTTTCGCTGCTCCATAAGGAAGATTTGAGGGCATATGGGAATTAAGGGTTAGCGCCACAATTGAAGCTATATTGATAATCCTTCCGGTTCGCCTTTCCATCATATTTTAAACCACAGCTAGGCAGCAGAGGAATACGCTTTTCAGATTTAAGTCGATGACTCGATCCCATTCCCCTTCTTTGGTTTCGAGGATAGAAGGGAATTGGTTAAATCCTCCAACATTATTCACTAAAATGTCTACTCTCCCCCATTGAATGAGGACATCCTTTACCATCTCAGTTACCTCTTGAACCTTGGTAACATCCAATTTGATGACTTGGGCTGTTCCTCCCATTTTTCGTATGTTGAAGGGAATCTTTTTTGGACCATCAAGGTTGATATCCGCTACGAAAACCGCCACCCTTACAGGCCAGCACTCTGGCAATCTCTTCACCGATCCCCCCCAGCCGCCCCTGTTACAAAATAACATCCGTTCCAAAAGCCTCTTATCGCCGGGCATAAAGAGTTCTTTCTATTTTTGATTGAAGATTATTCTCCTTTGAAGGTCTCTGGGACCGTGAAATGTTAATTGAGACGTTGGTTAGGTGTCCCAAAAACACTCTGGACGGAGACACTTCCCATATTCCAGATGGTCATCCAACCAAAGAAACATTTTGTCAAACCAAGGGGCGTTTTTTACGAACCAACGGATGGTATCATGGTGCATCCCTTTGCCCTTATTGAATGGACACACCCGAATACAAATACCACAGTCCGTCCCAACTTTGCTCCAATATCCCTGACACTTCTCTGCATCCAAGGGATACTTCATCACCCCTGGATTGTTAGAGATACCCTTCGCCTCTGGAGTTGGTTCCCCTTCAGAGATGGCCTGTGCCGGACATTTTTGTGCGCATTTCCGGCAGACGGAGCAAAATTCTTTAACACCGAAATCGATTGGCCTATCTGGTTCAAGAGGCAAGTTCGTAAAGACCTTACATAACCTTTGTCGAGGACCAAATTGGGGAGTAATCAACATTCCATGACGACCTAACTGCCCCAAGCCCGCATCGATAGCAATAGGAATATTGAGGGCCGAATCATTAATTGATGGAATAGCATGGTAGCCGATAAGGCGGATGAATTGAGCGACCGCGCCTACAAGAAAAGCCATTCTGGAATATTGGCGGGCCGCCTCAGCAAGTAACAAGGCGTTAGGAGCCATATGAATCATCTTGTAGTCCTCCTCGACGGCCATAGAGATGACATATGGTAATTGTTCGTCAATCTCCACCGGTTTACTCTCACCTGTCTTCTCTATATAATGGTAAGAGTAGACCCAGCGTAGGTCGAGTGGAGCAATACCGACCAGATCTGCACCTAAGAACCGGGCCACCTTCTTGATCTGTCTTGTCATGCCAGGCCTATCATTGGTGACCGGTTTCTCCCCAGGGAACTTAAAAAGGGCATTTATGGGCAGTCGTTGCCATGATTTGAGCCCACCATTGGGCTGATTGATTCCCGTACCAAATGTTGAAACCAACAATCCAGCGCTAGCACCCAAGACATAATCCTTGAGTTCATGCCCTGAAACTTTTTTTTTAATCTGATACAACTGGGTCTCCCATCGATCTGTGATCAAATGCCGCAAAGAAGAATTCCAGACAGGCCGATAGATCATATTGTTCTTCTGATTGAAACGTTGATATGAATCTAAAACCGTATACGTCATTAAGCTCATCCTCTTTCTCCAGGCAGTGATTAAAAGTTATTGGCGAGAGTCAGCCGGCATGGCAACCTGACTTAAGCCTGAGAAAGTCGGGGAGTAACAGCTTGTAGTGGGACAAGTAGTCCAGAGGCCAGATTTGGCTATCCTGTTGGGATTGCCGCGGCAGCCTGCTCATAACGTGAGTTTCCATTTACTGGATGTGTAGCATACGCTGCCCCTCACAGCAAGATGCATCCCTCGGGTTATTTCAGCCAGCTCCTCCTGAGTAACAAACCGCAGTGATCCACTGATACAGTGCTGGACGCAGGAAGGTTCCAAACCATGGTCGATACGACTAATGCAAAGAGAGCATTTCCCAACAGTTTTTCTTTCTTTATCAATGTAAATGGCACCATAAGGACAACCATATACGCAGAGGCCACAGCCAGTGCATTTCTCCTTATCTATAGCGACAATGCCGTCCTCTCTTTTAATTATGGCATCAACGGAACAGAAATAGGAACAAGTTGGGTCCTCGCATTGGAGGCACAGACCTGGGACAAAGTCCAGGTGCATTTCGTCCCGGATTTTCCTAGGTCCTACGCGGGTAACTATACACCATCTCGATGGTAAGGATAGTTGATTCTCTTGCTTACAAGCCACCTCGCATGCATAACAGCCCACACATTTATCTATATCTACCAACAGTATCTTACCCAACATGCCATTCACCCCCTCCTCACTCTGCATAACTGGCATCTTAGCTGAGCACCTCCAATCCCAAGAGCACAACTTTCGTTGTCCGTGAGTAGGTTTGCGTTGCTTTTCCCAGGCCAATGAGTAGGTACTTGAATTACTCTCGGGTCAATATCTTCCCTCAGCCATGCCCTGGCTTCCATGCTTCCCCTCGGTGTTTCCACTATCACCGCACCACCATCCTTGATGTCTAGTTCGTCTGCTAGCATAGGGTTGATTTTTACCCTCGGCTCAGGCCATATTTGCCGCAGCACTGGTATATTGCGAAATTCCGAATGACGGAAAACAGGCTCCCGTGCCCCAGTTGTTAAGATTAAGGGGTATTCCTTGGCTAATTCTGGGTTACTGACAGGGCTTTCCGTAGGTTCCCTGTAGCTGGGCAAGGGGTCATAACCCATGTCTTTGAGTGTTAGGGAATACAGCTCAACATTCCCTGACGGAGTATCGAATCCATCCCTTTCGTACCTCCGGTAAGTTATAGGAACAGTGAGTATGCCCTTCTTCTTGAACTCTTGCCAGTTCATTCCAGAGGGCTTTAAGACAAAGTCACAGTAGTCTTCTTCAGTATTAAACATAAGCTCGCCAAAGCCTAATCGTTTAGCTACTTCGTTTAGAATCTTGTAGTCCGACCAGCATTCTCCTATCTGGACTATCTTTTGCTGGAGATGAACGGTATTATAAGAGACCTCGAGGTTGGCATGGGCCATGTCTCTCTCTAGCCAACTGGCTGCAGGTAATAGAATATCTGCTATCTCAGCGGTAGGCGTCATGAACAGATCAACAACTACAAAGAAGTCTAAACTAAGTAGCGCCTTTCTAACTATGTTGGTATTGGCGAAGGCTAAAAGAATATTGCTTCCGTGGTTATATATAGCTCTAACCGGATAAGGCTTACTGGTTAGTATTGCTTTCCAAAGAGTAGCATTATGCGCGCTGGGGAAGAAGTTAAATTTTCCGGATAGGAGTGGATACTCCTGACTTCCTAATCGCCTCTCATGTTGCTCTTTGGTTAGGTGATCATTCAAAGCATGCTCTGGCTCAAAGGCACTACGTATGGGCAAAGGCATTGGAAAGACATTACCCCCGGGAATATCAATATTCCCGGTAGTAGCCGCCAGCATCGCTATGGCCCGGCAGGTTGAAATTGTATCTGCGTTTTGGTCAACTGCAACCTCCTGCGTAATACAGGCTGGCTTAGTAGTAGCATATACCCTGGCTGCCTCTATAATCTTGGCCTTCGGCACCCAAGTGATTCCCTCAGCTTTCTCCGGGGCATATTCCTGAACTCGCTCTTTGAGTTTATCAAAGCCCAAGCACCATCTGTCAACAAATTCCTTGTCGTAAAGCTCTTCATTGATAACAACGTTCAGCATTGCCAATGCCAAGGCGGCATCGGTACCCGGCCTGAGTTTTAGCCAAATATGAGCCTTTGATGCTGTTTCTGAAATCACAGGGTCAATCACGATAAGCTTTGCTCCCCTGCCCCAGGCCTCCATCATAGCTGCACCCTTCCATTGCCACGTGGTCACTGGATTCGCACCCCAAACCAACATGCACTGCGTGCTACCATAATCGGCACACCCTATGGCAAGACCACCTATCGTCAGGAAGCCAGAAATTGCTCTGGGAGCAAAACATTGCGCCACTCCAGGTCCAGACCACTGCTTACCCCAGGCGTTGGCAAAACGAGTAATGATGGGTACCCAACCTCTAGAAGTACCAGTAATACATGCTATGCTGTCATTACCATACTTCTGCTCGATTTCGGTGAACCTGGAGGCTATAGTATCCAGAGCCTCATCCCATGAAATCCGCTGCCAGTTACCTTCTCCTCTCCCCCCTACACGCTTTATGGGGTATTTGAGACGCTCTGGATGATAGAGTATATCCTTAGAGGCCAAGCCCTTAGCGCAAAGGGTCCCCTTGGTAACAGGGGAACTGGGGTCGCCTTCGATTCGTATTACCTTTTCGTCTTTTACCCACACGGTTGCATCACATCCAGCGTTGCAGTTCCAACACTCACTCTTATAGACGGTAGCACCAGTTCTCTCATCCACCTTCATAGGCTGTATTTTCTCACTTCTTCGCTTGGCCACATGCGGAACCCTGCCTACCTTTCGCAGCTCACTGCCTATTAATTGTCGGGCAAAGGTCTCCCTCCGGCACTTCTGGCACAACACAAAGAGATCACGAAATGATTCGAGATGTCTCTCGCTGATGGTTTTTGAAATATGCTGGAAGACCTTCTCAAGCGCAAAAGGCTTCCCACATTGCCTGCACACAACACGTTTTGCCGTGCCCTGTGCCTCCCTTAGATTCCAATGTTGATAATGTCTCATCGTAAACGACCTCTCCATTTCTAACTACCCCGAGATAATCACACATTATTGTATCAATATACCTATTAACCCCCAAATCCGGCCGTCTAACTAATAAATTGTTACCGTGCGCGTCTTTAAACTCAAGGCCTGCAAAGGCAGCCATGATTCCATCCACATCTAAACTATCAGCCTTTTTTACTGCGGCAAGGAACCCGTAAAGAGGCTTCATCCAAAGAACCCCTATGGCAGAAAATTTTCCATACTTCTCAGTATAAAGCTTCTCAATTAATAAAGAATTTTCGTTACGCTTTTCGCGGGGCAAATTTGAGGCTAAAACCGGAGCTACCACCCCCTCTATCTGTTCATTAGTAGCCACCATTTTGATTATGTCTTTATGAAATATCGAACTAACCCGTAAACCCCTATAGCCGGCTTCATATAGGGTCTTTAGTTGTAGTCCGTATTCTGTTTCACCTGCCGAGCCTGGGAAAAAGACAAAGTCTGGATTAGCAGTCTTCATTCTAGTGGCTACTGCGCTAAAATCGGTAGTTCCACGTGCATAATACATTTCGTCTTTAAGCTTTTTACCGAAAGCTGCAAGAGCTTGTTTTTGCTCCCTCGCTGAACCGCGAGCAGTTTCATCATCTGGCATAATGAAACCGTAAGTACTCAAATGTGGGTACTTCTTCCCTAAATAACCCCAATTTGAGGCCACAATACTGGGCAGTTGTCCTATTCTAACAGTGTATTTAAACTGCGAGCGCACTATTTTGTCAGAAGCACAGCCAGATATCAATAATGCTTTTTCCGGTTCTGTCACAGCAACTGCCGCATAAGTAGGCGCTGATCCAATCATTCCTATTATATATTTACATTTATCTTGGTAAATTAATCTCTCTACCCCTGATTTCCCTCCATCAGCTGTGTATTTATCATCATATATAATCAGTTCGAGATTATATCTCTGTCCTTTAATCACTAATCCACCAGTTTTATTAATATAATCAACAAGCAACTCCCAGCACTTTTTAGTCTCTATTCCTAAGCCAACATTAAGTGGCATTGTACCGCCTATCTTCAAAGTTTTAGCTGGTTGTCCGTAGGCGCTAGCAGAAAGTACTAATCCAATTAACATCACGATTGTCCCCAACACTATTAGTAATTTTTTGCTTATCATTTTACACCTCCTCCAAATTATATGACGAAAAAATATCTGCCTCTGAGTTATTTGATTCTAAGGTTAAAATACCCTCAGGAAAATATCTTTTATGTTTTGCCTTAACCTGTTTTGGTCCAGCTCTTCCATTTTTAAACTTACTCCCTTTTTATCAAATACTTCTTACCAAGCTGTCTAAAAACCTTTTCTGCCGGAGGCTAAATCACCGCCCATCGATTCTCTCCGGCACCTTAACCGCACCTCAAACCGTTATCCCTTGAAAGCTATCACCCCCTTTCGGCTACTTTTGTCCACTTCTGGGACTGATTTTACACAACTACCCCGACCAATGTCAATTGGTCCTCTCTGTATCCCGGCATAGCCTCTTCGATCAGATTGCTATACTTCCTAGGTAAAGTGAGTGTGCCCTGGAGCACTTTCTTCACGATCTTCTTCACATTGTGCACCAAACACATTAGCAAAAACTCCCCTCGCACCTTCACCAAACCCCCGCAAGTCCATCGATAGCTTCCTGCCATCCCACTTCAGCTGCCCGAAAACCGGCTCCACCGTGTATGCGCGCTTCTTGTATATCTGCCTCCCCTCCTCACTTCTCAGTTTATCCCTCATCACCTCCAAAAGCGGCTCCCGGCCATCTCGACTCACTGTCCGCACCTCCCCTGTAGTACATCGCTCCTTTACAGCACATTCCCTGCAAGACTCTCCTCGGTAGAGGAGAAGTGGGGGCTTCCCTTCACGCTTCTGCTCCAACCATCGTTTCAACTCCTTCCCCTCTGGACAAGTATAGGTATCTCTCACCTCGTCGTAGCGGAAGTTGCTCTTGTGATATCTTTTCTCATTCTCTTCCTTCTCGTCGAGGGACTCCAGGAAGTTATCTGGCATATAGATGTCCAGTCCCTTCCCCTCTGCAAATTCGAGGTTATCGTAAGATGAGTATCCGGCATCGGCACTGCCCTCTTGAGGCAGAGCCCCAAGATTTCGTTCCACCTGCTCCACCAGGGGCCTCAGTTCAGCATGATCAGTAGCATTCTGGCTGACATCCGCTGCCACGATCACCTGCTCTTTTTCATCCACTGCTATCTGACCATTGTAACTGGGCTGGATCACCTTCCGGCTGTCCTTCATCAACCGAGACTCAGGATCCGTTACATTTACCTTTTCCAACTTCTCCCTCTCCAGCCCCTCCATCGCTTCCTGAAGCTTCTTCAGACGGTATTCCTTCCTCCTCAACTCCTCCGCTACCTCTGAGCCATCCCCATCAGGGTACTTCTGATTCTCTAACACATCTATCTTAGCTGACGCCTGAATCATCTGCCTCATCTGCTCCTTGATGCGCTCAATCTCCTTCTCCAAGCCATCTCTGTCTCTGGTCTGTCTCACCGAAGCATTTGCCTTCAGCTTGGTGCCATCAAAGGCAATGTGCCCCAACCCTATCATGCCTAAAGAAGCGCACAGCCTCACCACCTCCACATACAAATCCGGAAGTACATCGGCATGCTCAGCGCGGAAAAGACAAATTGTTCGGAAATCGGGAGATTGCATGCCTGAGAGGAACATGAAAGCGGTATCCGTCTTTAGCTCTCGGGCAATGCTTCGGGAGCTGTAAATGCCCCGGCTATAGGCACAGATGACCAACTTCAACATCATGGCTGGATGGTAATCTGGTGCCCCACCACCCTCATATCTGGCAAGCAGTGGCAACAAGTCCATAGTATCCACCACGTCGTTAATAATGCGTGCCTCATGATTCTCAGGCACAAATTCGTCCAGCGAAGGGGGAAGCAAAAATATTTGACCCTGACTGTATTCCCTGAACATCTTCATTCCCAATTACCTCCAAGCGAAGCATCCTTTTCATACATTATAATACCTCATAATACCTCGTATGTTTTTTTTCAAGGAGCTATCTTCCTCCTGGACTTTTTGGACAGCCTGTTACGTGCTTTTATCATTTCTTTATCTTTCTTAATTGCCCATTTCCTCCTTCCAGAGACATTTCATCCAAAGTCACAAAACCTTTAGTAAATATAGTGCCGAAAATGGTCCTCATGTACTATGGCCATGCCGTAAACTTCGAGAAGCATCTGCCGTTGATAGAGACCTGAATTACCTATCGAATTCCAAGCTGGCTTCTCATTGTGAAAGAACTCGTGCGCTATTTCCAAAACTGGGTCTATATATCCAGGGTCCGAATACGTTCTTATGAAGACAACATTCTCCATGGTTGCACCTATGGACCCTAAAATCCTCACAAACTCATTGAAGCAACATCTGGCCTGTTTTTTTATAGAGGGTATGTCTTCTTCAAGAGAGAAGCCCCCCTGATACATTACTTGCCCAGGAAAGAAGACATAACGACCTACTTTTATAGCTCCCCATAGAATATCCCCTGGATAGTGGCCTACCGTGCAATATGGGATCCATCCACCCAATGGGCGTTTTTCTTTTTCACCCAGAACTCCATATATATGGTGTTGGCCTAAGAGATCCGAGTGAAAGTAGCTTGGCATACTGATTGCAGTTCCAGCTATCCGTTCACTATACTTAGCTCCCATTGTCTTGTCCTTAACTAAGACATCATTAAGAAGTGCCACCGGCCAAAGTCCGCCACGCCGGTCTCTGAAGTAGCATACTACGTCTATAATATTTTCAGATGTACCCCCTGCTTCCTTCATACACTCGACTGATTTCTTCCAGGCATAGCGGAACTGTCCTGGGTAATCGCCAGGAGCTACAACCTTTCCCTTATCATCCATGCCACACATTTGACCCATGATCACCAAATCATTAGCTACTTTACATGGCACAGCTACATCCCATGGGGGCTTGCTATACCATTCCAATCCAGGGTTAATGTCCTTAGTTTTGGCGTCCAATACTGCGAGGCCACTAAAACAAACATCAATCCCCAACTTGTAAAGACCTGATGTTCCAACTGCAGACCAGGTCGGCTTACTTTTTTTGAAAAACTCTTTAGCCACTTCCAGAACAGCCGGTATTTGGCGTACATCCGTATGAAATGACTGAACATCACAGACATCATTTATCGATCCGCCTGCCTGTTCCACACATTCCTTGAATTTTGTCAAGGCGAAACGGGCCTGTTCCTGAACATTACCCACACCGGTAATTCTACCTTCAGAATCCAGAGGCAGTTGACCTCCAATAAAAACCAAATCATCAACTTTCTTTGCCACACAAGTTACATCACGAGGCCACTTGTTATACCATTCCAATCCTAAATTAATCTGCATAGCCTTATTTGTCATTTAGACCTCCTTTCGGATAAGTATTAAGATGCATCAAAATTTACTAGATTTTCTTTATCGCTTTTAATTCCCCCTTTCTTTTTAGCGTTTATAGGATATTTTAAACCCACCAGTTGCCTAAAACAAAAATGTCGTGGGTCCACTCCACCTATTCATTTCATTAATAAATTTGGTAGCCACAACGAAATTTGTGGGAAAAACAAAAAGATCAATAAACATATGGACATGCCAAAAATAAACGGATAGACCCCTTTGTAAACTGTACCAATTGGAACTTTCGTAATTCCCGATACCACAAAAACGGTAACGGCCATGGGAGGAATAATAACTCCGATCATACAAGTTACGTTGGCTATAACCCCAAACCACACCGGATCATAGCCCAACCTTAAAATAATTGGCAGGAATATAGGAGTAATAAGTATAAAGAATGCAAGATCTTCAATCAGAGACCCCCCGATAAGATAAATAAGAATGATAATGATCATGATAATATTCCGGTTAACTTGAAAAGCCCCCAGCCAATCTGCAGTAACGTAAGGTATCTTCGTTACAGCAAAAAAATGGCCGAGGATAGTTGCGCCTGCAATTAGTATTAAAATCATGCAAGCAATATGCACAGATTCCATGGTCGATTTGATAAACCCTTCCAAATTCATGTCTCTTTTGACAACAGAGAGAATTAGTACTGCAAGTGCTCCCACGCTTCCGGCTTCTGTGGGCGTAAAAAGTCCCATCATCAGACCGCCTACAACAAGAAAAAAAATTGCGATGACCCATAATACAGGAAAAAGAGAAGCAAGCCTCTCTTTCCATGTTGACTTTTCACCCTTTGGTCCTAGTCTAGGATTTATTTTGCACCAGAAAAGAAGAGTAATAATAAATGAAAAGGCAATCATCAAGCCCGGAATGATGCCTGCCAGAAACAATTTACCAATCGATGTCTCAGTAATGAGACCATATATGATCATCGCTACACTCGGAGGAAGAATAGCCCCCAAGGTCCCTACAGTTGCAACGGTTCCACAAGAAAGCTTTCTATCGTAGTTATACCTGTCCATCTCAGGCACAGCGACCGTTGCAAAAGTAGCTGCTGTGGCATTCGATGATCCACATACGGCCTTGAATGCAGTACCTGCCAAGACTGTTCCTATGGCAAGCCCACCAGATATATGTCCGATGAATTTGTAAGCGGCATTATAAAGATCCCTTGCCATTCCTGCGCTAGCTGCGATCTGGCCCATGAAGACAAAGAGCGGAATTACGGTAAATCCATATGATGAGAAGGTATTATATATGTCTTGGGCCACAAGACTAAGAGCCGCTTGGACATTCACAATTACAGCAAATCCAATAAAGCCTGCCAACACCATTGAAATACCAATTCCCAAACCCATAAAGAAAAATATAAAAAGCAGTAAAACAATCAAAACGGTAACAATTAGGATACTCAAATTTGCATACCTCCTTTAATTTCTACAACACCTTGTAGAAAATAATTTGATCTTTAAAGCACAAAATAGTAGGCTCTAATATAATTGGTTAAAGAGCAACCTACAAATCTACAGAGTTCATTCCCCCTTCAAATTAGCAAATAATTTATACAAGTCTATTAAATGGACAAAGCAGTTCAGAGCACAACCAATAGCTACAATATACACGAAAGGGAAAATGGGAATTTCAATTGTGCTAGATACTACACCAACTCTCCACATTTTTGTCCCAAGCAGGGTACATTGCCAAGAAATCAAAGCGTACATGCCAATACTTAGTAAACAAATAATGCTACTAATAATTGTTTGGACGAACTTTGGACCGCGTGATGCCATGAACTCCATCGCTACATGGCGCCTCAAAATCTGAGTATAGGCGATTGGTAAGGCGATAACGACAGTTCCTAAAAGTCCAACGATGTCAAAAGTACCCTTAATAGGGTATCCACAATAACGTAGAACAACATCTGAAGAAGTAAGCAACATCATCCCTATCAGGGCAAACACTGATACAATGGATATCCAACGGGAGAAATAATTAACAATATTTATAAAATGAGCCATCCTCATACCTCGACGATATTCCATTCAATATTTTTCACCCATATAACTTGAGATTACTCAACAAGCATTTTATAAAACCTTTATAGAGGGCAACTAAAAGTAGTTATTAAACTCAGTCACCCTCCCTCTATAAACAGTATTTTCATATTATATTGGTGCCTATTCAAACTTCAATGCAGGATACATCTTGCTGTATTTTTCAATAAGCTGTTCCCTATAATTCAGAACTTCTTTTCCGGGTAACCCTTTACCTTCCATAGCTTTAACATAATCATCCTCTAGGTGTTTAACCGCTTTTAACCAGCGGGTTCTCTCCTCTGGAGATAGATGAATGAATGTGTGTCCTACTTTTTTTCCAAATTGAATGCCTTCGATTTCCAAACTGTTCCATGCTTTACCCGAATATTCTACCCATTCTTTACTAACTTCTGTGAATATCTTCTGGATCTCAGGCGGAAGAGAGTTCCACTTGTTCAAGTTCATAGTAACGAAGAAGGCTGTGTTAAAGCCTACCTCATAAATTACTGTACTATATTTTGCTACCTCAGCTGCTTTCCAGCCCATTAGGTCACTTGGAGCCGACCAGGCACCGTCGACCATTCCTTTCCGTAATGCCTCGTATTGATCACCCTTCGGCATGGCTACTGGAGTACCTCCTAGGGCTTCGGTAATTTTAGTAGCTAGTCCAGCAGACCTAATCTTCAGACCTTTAAGATCTTCTAACGTTTTAACTGGCCTTTTCGCTGTAGTAATATAAGCCGGGAGCATCCCATAAATGTAGAGCACATGTGTGTCAGCAAGTTCTTTGGGGCTAAATTTCCTATATAAGTCGTCAGCTACACGTGATGGACTTACGGCATCATACGAATAACCTGGAAGGTCAATAACCTCCATTAGGGGGAAGCGGCCCCGAGAATAAGCAAGAACCGAATGCCCGATGTCAGAGATACCTTTGACTACCCCTTCGTAGCAGTTTGCTGCATCAGTTAAAATCCCGCCGTGATACATGGTGATCTTGACTCTACCATTGGTACGCTTCTCTACCTCCTCTGCCCAAGCCGTTGCTGTCTTTCCCATACCAAATTGGACGGGCCAGAAACTACTATACGAAAGTTCTATAGGTTTATCCTTTGAATAAGCCATCCTAGAATTAGCAAATAAGAAAATACATCCAAACATGCATATCCAAAAAACCAGCATCGCTTTTTTTCTCATGATTGACCTCCTGTGTAATATTTTTAAATCTGCAACCAAATTATTTGTACAACTATATTATTCCCCCCTTTGCTGCAAGAGGTTTCACCACAACCTTGGCCAATTGACTAATTAAAAAGAGCCAAAAGACATTTCAAACCACCGCATTAGCAACGACTATTTCGTCACGTGGCCAACGTCCGAGCAATTCCGCACCTTTTTCAGTAATCGCAACCATGTCTTCAAGTCGAGAACCCCCTACACGCCATTCCCCTATGCTGCTCTCAACAGCTATGACATTACCTACCTCGAAAGCCTGAGGATGCTTAAGAGACCATTGTTGATTGATAACTGGCATCTCGTATAAGTGAAGACCTATACCGTGCCCGATCTCTATAGTTAATACGTGCACTTCTTCTGGATGGCCCCATGCGCTGGCTGGGGTGAAGTATTTCGCTGCATCCGCAGTCGTTTTCCCAGGTTTCATTTCGCTAAGAATAGCATTCTGTTTATCCAAAACCCTTTTATGCCAGTCTTTCTCTTTGGTATTTGGTTTTCTCCCAACAATAAAGCTACGATAATAACAAGCCTTGTATCCCAGATAGTCTGTGTTGCAAATATCAATATAGATCATGTCACCTACTTGTATGATTCTGTCAGTATTTGGCCAGCCTCGCTCAAATGTAAGGGGTCCGCTAAATGTCGCTATGACTCCTGGATTATCCGCTCCAGATTTCATTACCGCGTTCAAACCAGCTCCTGATATATCAACATCGCGAACTCCTGGCCTCATCACCTCATACATCCTATAAAAGGCAGCATCCGCAATCGCACATATCATTTTCAAACAATTTATCTCATCTTTTGTTTTTACGGCTCGAGCCTCGAGCATGATAGGCCACATATCAAAAGTTTCAATACCTAATTCATTTAATGCTACTCTTGTAATGGCATCAAAGCCCACCATCCCCAGTCTTTCACCCTTTAAGCCCTTATCTTGTATTTCCTGGGCTATTTCTTTGGAAAAAATATTAGCTTCCTCCCAAGAAGCATCAGGACCACATATCCCTCCTAACCAAGAATGGGCAATTCTATGGTTCTCTGGCTTTATCCAAGGTGCTTGGTCTTTCATATGAGCATACCGCCCAGCATGTTCGAATATAACCGGCTCATGCTCTACTGAGAAAAAACAGTAGCTCAATTGGGGAACAAACCCTGCTCCAGGCATGCCAGTTGCGTATCGCATATTGTCCGACCTTGCAAGAATACAAGCAGCTACTTTATGTTTTCTCATCACTTTGCGCAGTCTCTCTGCACGTTCCTCTCTCATCCTTTTGAAATTGATGCGCTCCTGCCACTCATTTGCTCCGACTCCAAATAGTAATGAAGATGATAGCTCCATATCTCCCTCCTTTGAAATGTTCTGTCATTTTGCGCCCGATTGAAGACCAAACCTGAAATTTGTTTCTTTGGAAACCATTATTAATTGTCCTCTCCTATTTTCCCGGCTCTTTCGAGATCATCCGCTATCTCTTTTAACCCTAATTCCTCAAGACATTTTCTATGGGGAAAGCCAGTTTTCTTATCCCAGTTATTAAGCTCATAATATTCGTCGAGCAAATTATCCCACTTTTTCTTTTCTAATTTGAAACCGGCAAATGGACCCGTTGGTATCGGTTCTTCAAAACATCTCGGAGGGGGATAATCATCCTTACGCCCGAAATTCGCATGGAGTATATTAAATGCCTTCTCAACATTGAGCATACGTGCTGCAGCCTCTTTTAAATCTTCTTCCGTGGTTTCCCATCCTGTGGCTGCTGAGTATAATTCAGCAATCTCCGGAAATCCGAGAAGAATGGGGGATGACCATGTGGTAACGAAATGGCAAATGCCAAGGGCATTATTTATTCTATGCAATCTTTCAAAGTACCAAACTAACTTGGCTTTCCCCTCAAATGCCAACGGATCATTAATGGTTGTGACCCCGTAAACTTTTGCCGCAAGTTCAGGATCAACTGTTCTTGTTGTCTCAATAGTGGGTGCCCCTGTGGTATGCCCCCCTCCTCTTGTCGAAACACAAGTGCCAAGTCCCCATCCGATTGCAGACCTTATGACCTCGTATAGATCTTGACCTTTTATGTGCATCGCATAGCATTCACTCTTTCTTCCCAACAATTTTGCTGCGTGAGCACACCCCTCTGCCAATAAATTACCAAAACCTTCTCGGAAAGCTATCTTTCTAATTAACTCAAGAATAACGCTAGTATCTCCCCACTCTAACTTTAGCCCATCAGTATCATTCACATTGATAATACCTCTTTGGTAACATTCCATAGCCCAGCCAATTGCTCCTGCGACACTATCTATGTCAAGTCCCAATTGGTTACAGTATGCATTTGCCTTGATAACAAAACTTGGATCTTCTACTGCTAATTTGCCCATAAAATCAACTAAAGCCTCGAGTTGAAAACCTTCTGTTCTTAGGTCAGCATACGGTCCTTGGTCCATCCAATAATAGCGGCTACACGGTCTAGGGCATGCCATATAACTTACATTTCTTAATCGGTAGGTATCCTGCATATCATCGATATCTATTTTTTTGAACAATTCATCCGGAAGGACCAGATGTTGAAAGTTCTTATAGGGGATGCCACACATCTTTTGCTTATACTCGATAACCCCAGCTGTACCCGTTTTAATCAGTCGTTGCAGGCTCTCATCGTTAAATCTTTTTCTTAATTCATCCACCATTCTGATAAACCTACTTGGGTCGGCGACTTGAATGAACCCTCTTCCCCTTGCAGCGACCGCTTTTAGATTCTTCGATCCCATTACTCCGCCCAAACCGCATCTTCCAAAAGCTCTCCCTCTATTTACTATAATACAAGCCCCTCTCGAAATATTTTCACCAGCTGGTCCAATACAAAGTACTTGAGTATTGTCATCACCCAACTCATGCTTTATGATTTCGTCAGTCTCCCAGGTGGTTTTGCCCCAGAGATGTATGGCGTCTTTTATTTCTACACGACCATCATGTATCCATAGATAAACTGGTCTTCTTGCCTTTCCCTGAAAGACTATGTGATCATATCCTGCAAATTTCAGCTCTGATGCAAAATGCCCGTCAGCATTGCTGCTTCCAACTCCTGATGTCAAGGGGTTCTTGGAATCGGCTGAAACTCTCGAAGCCCCCGGTGCAAGTGTTCCGTTCAACGGACCGGTCCCAATGATTAAACGGTTGTCTGGGGAGTAGGCCGTTGTGTCTGGCTTCACCTCGTTATAAAGTATCCATTGGCTGAGACCAGAACCTCCTAACCAACTCCGGTTATATTTCGTCGTAGACTCACTTGAAATTCTCCCTGTCGTTAGGTCCACTCGCAATATTTTTCCTGCATAAGCATTCATCGTATGATCTTTATTTCCTAACAAACTCATTCAAAATGGCTTCCAGTCCGTTCCGAGCTAGGACGTTGCAATACTTAATACAAAAAGGTTCTTGTAATCCTTGGCATCCATCGCAAGTCAAATGACCATTAGAAGCTTCCCCATATAATACGATTGAAAATGTCAGATCCTTTGGGTTATTTTTTATTTCTATACTTGATATACTTGAACTGAAAACTCCTCTATGATGGAATGAACAACCTATCTCACATGTTCTACATCCTGTACAATCCATGGTCTCAAACATCATTTTATCGTTTCCTTCGCACTTTTTATCCAGAGTTCTCATACCTGAAGAAGTGTGATCGTAAAGTTATTTTTTAAGATTGCATTATCGACTAACTTTGGTCTCCGAAATACCTAATATTTCCCTAATGACAGGTTTTTTTCATTATTTCTTTTCAGGTTCTTTGGGCAGTTTGAGTTCAGCGATCACCTTTCCGAGACGAACATAAGCTTCTTCCAAAGATTTCTTCGTGTCTTCGTGGTTGCGATAGGAGATATCGATTCCTGCCTTTTCCATGTAACGAATAAATTCTGGATCATCCATAGCCTTTTGGAAAGCATCATCCAACTTTTTTACGATGGGCAGAGGCGTCCCCTTCGGAGCTGCGAGCATAAATAGGGCATCAATCGCGTAATCATATCCCGACTCTCGAATTGTGGGCACTTCTGAAAACAATTTCATCCGTCTCTCGCCGTGGATAGCCAATAGACGAAGTGATCCCGCTTTGACGTGAGGGATCCATGACGCACCTGCCGAACAGGCACTGACATGACCACCTAATAAAGGAATGTCTGGGTCACCTCCAGAGTAAGGGATCCCAGTCCATTGAATCCCTCCTTCCTGCTTGGCAATATATTCCATGGCTACGTGCGCCGTTCCGGTAGTCCCGGTTGAAGTGTAGGTGACCTTCCCAGGATTCTTTTTTGCATATTCAACAAACTCTTTCAGGGTTTTCCACGGCGAATCTGCCCTCACCACTAGTCCAGTTGTGGTGGTTCCGTAATGCATGATAGGAATGAAATCTTCGTGCCTATAAGGAGCAGCGCGAAATTGAGGAATCCAGATCAAACCAATGCTGGTACAGCCCACCAGGTGGTAACCGTCTGGTCTCTCTTTCGCAATGATGCCTAAGGCAACCGATCCTCCCCCCCCGCCATTATTTGAGATGACAAAGGGTTGACCTAGAAATTTTTGAGCTGCACTTGTGAGCAAACGAATACTGAGGTCTATGGTTAAACCTGGAGCGAATGACACTAGGATATTGACCGGCTTAGTTGGAAACTCTTGGGCAAATAATAAAGTGGGGACCCCAAAAAGAATGAAAGAAAGAAAAAACCCGAACAAAAAGACCGTCTTTTTTGTCTTCCTACAGTTCTTTTTCATAGTATACCTCCTTAAAAATGGACTGAACTACCCTCGCCTTGAAGGCGAGGGGTTCTTTAACACCTTGTCGACTGAAGTCGACCACTGTTTTAACGAGCACAGTTGCTCGGACAAAGAAGAAAACCAATGCTCATGGTCGGCTTAATCGGAAAATGAATCGGGACTGGGTGAAGGACAATCAGCCGACCATTTCTCAAAATTTCGCTTCGCCTGAAGGCGAGGGGTTTCCACCATCCCCGAAGGAGACACTAAACCGCGCTGGCCAAAAGGCCACAAAAGACTGTAAATTATCTTATTTCAAGATCATAAGCTTCTCTCCGCAATCCTCTCGCCATCATGCTATTCTATTCCTTAAATTCTGTATACTCCTGACGTCGCTTTTTGATAGAAGGGAGTATGTTCGAAATAAGGAGAACGAAGGTAACTCCCAACGCAATACCAGAAATCGGACGGGTGATAAAGATCATAAAACTTCCTTTTGACATCAATAGAGATTGACGCAGAGCCAGCTCAAACATTGGGCCCAGAACGAAGGCAAGGATGAGAGGTGCGCCCTCGTAGCCAAGCTTTCTCATCAGGTAACCTACAGCTCCAAACAAAATCATCAGTAAAACATCAACGGTGGAATTATTAACACTGTAGGCACCGATCAAACAGAAGAGAAGGATTAAAGGAAAAAGGATCCGATAGGGAACTTTTAATACCTGGACCCAGATACCGATCAAAGGAAGGTTAAGGACAAGCAGAAGGACATTGCCCAGATACATGCTGGCAACCAAGCCCCAGAAGATATCAGGGTGATTTCTTATAAGAAGGGGACCAGGCTGAATCCCATGAATGATAAGTGCAGAAAAGAGCATTGCAAAAATGGCATTACAGGGAATCCCTAACGAAAGCAGGGGAATTAACCCCCCTCCTGTAGCAGAGTTGTTTGCTGTCTCCGGACCTGCTATCCCTTCAATTGCACCTTTCCCAAACCTTTCCGGGTGCTTGGAGACTTTCTTCTCAACCGCGTAGGAGACAAAGGAAGCAAGAATCGCCCCCCCACCTGGAAGTACTCCAAGGAAAAACCCTATCAGAGTTCCTCTCACAATAGCCCATTTGGCTTCAAGCCAATCCTTTAAGGAAGGCCAAAGATTGCGAATCCGGGTCTCAAAGATTTCTCTATTCTCTAAATTTTGTTCAAGGTTGTCAAGAACTTCAGATATTCCAAAGAGACCCATGACAACAGGAATGATACCAACCCCATCTGTCAGTTCATTGATCCCAAAGGTGAACCGGGGAAGGCCGGTGATCATATCGAGTCCTACATTTCCAATGAGAAGCCCCACTAGTGCCATCATCAATGCCTTCAAAATAGAATGCTGAGCTAAATAGGTGAGGATGACCAGTCCGGCGCACATCAAGGCGAAATATTCTGGTGGACCAAAACTTAAAGCAGCTTTGGCAAGAGGATTGGCAACGAACATCAATCCAATGACACTTAATGACCCTCCAATAAACGAACCCCACGCTGCTATCCCCAATGCAGGGCCTGCCCGCCCTTGCCGTGCCATCTGATATCCATCGAGACAGGTGACTACACTAGCCGCTTCTCCAGGAATATTCACCAATATAGAGGTTGTAGATCCTCCATACATTGCTCCATAGAATATACCAGTCAGCATAATAATGCTCGAAGTGGGTGTGATCTTGAAAGTTATTGGAAGAAGCAGGCCCATTGCACCAATAGGACCGATGCCAGGAAGCACCCCCACCAGTGTCCCCACCAACACCCCAATAACACAAAAAAGTAGATTGTTTGGATCTAAAACAACCTGAAAACCCAATAGAATGTTATCGAAGAATCCCATTTCTCTCCCTTAAAATCCAAAGATCCCATCTGGAAATTGGCCGCTCAGCCATTTCGAAAAAAGATAGTAACTGATGAGTGTGGTGAGGAAAGAAGATACCAGTACCCACCACCATTTCTGTCCTCTTACGATCCAGAATAGAAAGTTCATCAGAAGGAATGTGCTGATGAGGTAACCTAACAATGGCATCAGCTTTGCGTAAATCACGAGCGAGATCAGGACGAGGATAATCCTTTTCCACAATACCCTACCAAAGAGCAAATTGGTGGATTTTGTTTTTTGATTCCTAAAAATGGCTGATATCAAAAGAACCAGGGAAAGAATTCCTAATAGTGCCGAAGTTCCAAAGGCCATGAAACCCATCCCTGGGTTTCCAAGTGTACCAATCCCTAAACGAAGAGATTCGGCGCATACAGCAATGGAGAGCATCAGCCAGAAAAGACTACTCCAATAATCATAGATCTTCATTATTTTTCCTTTTCTGGTTCTTTAGGTATTTTAAGTTCCATGACTAACTTTCCGAGGCAACTATAAGCTTCCTCCAAATATTTCTTTGTATTTTCGTGGTTTCGATAGGATACATCAATCTCCATTGACTCCAAATAGCGAACAAACTCTGGATCATCCATAGCCTTTCTAAAGGCCTCATCCAACTTTTTTATAACTGGAGACGGTGTTCCTTTCGGAGCAGCAAGCATAAACACCACGGGAGTGACGATATCATATCCCAGGTCTTTAAGAGTAGGTACATCTGGATAGCTCTTCATACGTTTCTCACCGTAGGTGGCCAAGATTCGAAGTGACCCTGCCCTGACTTGAGGCAGCCATGAGGCTCCGCCGGAGCAGGCAGTAACATGGCCACCCAATAAAGGAACATCCGGTGTCCCCCCTGTATAAGGAATCATCGTCCATTGGATGCCCCCTTCCACCTTCCCAATATTCTCCATGGCTAAGTGTGGGGGTGTACCGGCGCCCGTAGTTGAGTAAGTAACTTTTCCAGGATTCTTCTTTGCATAATCAATGAACTCTTTTAGAGTTTTCCATGGTGAATCTGCTCTCACCACGAGACCGGTCTGGGGGGCTCCATAATGCATAATGGGTATAAAATCATCAAGTTTATAGGGAACGGTCCGGAATTGGGGAATCAAGATTAAACCAGTGCTAGCGCACCCTACCAAGTGGTATCCATCAGGTTTTTCTTTTGCAACAATACCCAAGGCTACTGAACCTCCACCTCCACCATTGTTTGAAACGATGAAAGGTTGACCTAGAAACTTTTGAGCAGTGTTTGCAAGCATTCGAATGCTAACATCTACGCTCTGGCCTGGAGTGAATGACATCAAAATATTAATTGGTTTGGTTGGAAACTCCTGAGCAAACACTAAAGTTGGTATCAAAAAAAGAAAAAAAACACACATAAAAAACCAATCTTTTATCCTCCTATTTTTTCTCATTATCCCACCTCCCCAAAAATATTTTAAAAGTTGGACAACAACGTATTGACACTAAACCAATAGAAAATTAGCATAAGATGTCTCATACCATGATATGCTTTTGACGAGATTTATTGGGGGATGACTTCACTCATGGAGAATTAAATGTTCCCCCTTTAAACCCTCACAATCAAAACATTAGTTTCCATGCTCCAAAAAATTATTGCATATCGACTGGCTATTCAAAAACCAACCTCATCGACAAAATATGATCCATCTAAGTGAAGTTATGTAAAAAAATCTTTTAGTCACTAACTAATAGGTTACCACAAAAGCCTAATAAAATAACCACTCTAACCTTTTGAAAATTCTCAAAAAGTTCAGGTATTCCGATGGCTTTAGATGTCTTGATAAGAAAAGTAATCTCTGTGTTGTGGAAACAAGAAAGTTGTTGCCAAACCCTATTTCGGCGAGAGGATCAAAAGGGAAACATTTTCTCTTTACCGTGCGTAACCGGGTTTTTACTGAGAGCAAAACTGCTTTCCTGATAAACACAGAATCTTCTAAAATAAATTCAAATGCTTTCTTTTGGGATTCTTTTTAAGAACATTGGTTTTATAAAATATGTCTATATCAATAAAGATTAAGATTGTCAAATGAATTGCTTTCATATGAGTTATTAATGAAATTCATCAATTAAGCTGGGCGAGGCAAATAGGTTTTTAGGTTACAAAAAAAGGTAGAGATTTTGTTTTGGGTGTTCTTGGAGATAACAAAAGGCCTCAAATCCTATTTGAAATATAAGACGTGCTGTTTTTTTTAATTACACCTGAAAGGTATCCTCTATCTTTTAATGAAGGACCCATCTACAAATGCTTCCAAACTGTTTGTTCAATAATTATGATCATTTATGGGATCGCCCTTGAATTCATAGCACCAAGCATAAAATTTCACGAGGTTGAGATAATGAACCAAAAATCTTTTTGGGGACTTCCGAAGAATGTAAGGATTCTGGGCTGGTCCCCATTTTTTCTATTCCTTTCTTAAATGCCGGATCTTTGTAGGTCTTTTTGAAAGCATCAAAAAGAGTTTTCCTTTAACCCTGTTGAATAAAGCACATCAGATGAGTACATCGATATTTCGGGCTTTGGCCTCTTGAGCACCTGGGGTGGCTATCTTTATTCCTTTATGGACTTAACAAGAGAGGGACTATACTACAAACGTCCTCCATCCTCTCCAAATGGTTTATTTGCCAAATAATCTTTTCTATATTCCCTGATGAGAGGGGTTTACTCATCGAGTCCTCTGCATATTTTATGCAATCTCGGAACCGAACCAAATGCTGTTCTTTGCTCAGTGGATTTTCAGGATATCCCTGAGGGATGTCCACCCTTTTGTGATAAACGGCCCCGCTCTTCATTTTCACTTCCACATCCGTCTCGTGAGAACATTTACTCCCCAAAGTCGAATCAGCAATTGGGTGAACCTTTTTGATAAGCTCCATTATTGGGGGGTCCGAGACAGAAGATTCATCAAAATCTTGCAGTTTGGAGCTTTTCCTCAATAGAGCATTGGCCACACAATATTCGATACTATATTTACCGCTTACTGCCGGATTATCCCCAAGCACAAAGGCCCCACCCACCAGTCTGTGTGAACGAGGGGTAACCTTAACCGTGATTCCAGACACTCCTTCAGGGGTAATGTCTTTTTCTTCTATTAGTTCAAGAATAGCTTGCGTGCAACCAGATGTAGTAGCACAACTGGGATATTGCTTAAAAAGAGTTTTACTAATCTCATACCTCTCGCCCAATCCTTCAACCACGAGTTGAGCATCAAAACCATCCTGAGTGTAAAAGTGAAAGTAGCCATAGATTCCTTCAAGAAAATTCTGAGGACCGTTAACGTTTTTTTTTGCCAACTGAGCACAGGTTATCCCCCCTTGACAAACAAACCCAGAAATTATTCTGGCCCCAATAGAATTATCTACAATTGCCTGGAAACTCCCCCCTCCCCTAACGAAAGCGAGAGCAAGTGCGTTCCACATTTCCTTTAAGTCAAGGCCAATTATTTTCCCAGCAATAGCAGCCGTAGCAAAGATACCACAAACCCCTGTAGGATCGAAGCCACCATAAACACATTGACTATTTATTCTGGCAGCAATCTCGCTTCCAACAACCAGACTGGTCAAGAATTCTTTTCCACTACAGCCACCAACGAATTCTGCCATTGCCAATGCAGTGGGAAAAGAACACGCCCCGATATGAAGTCCTGTAATCGTGGCGTCATCAAGGTTAGAGGCCCGTGCCATAGCACTACTCAACATAGCTGCATTGCAGGCCGGTACCTTCCCACCATAAACTAAAATAGTGCTTTCTTCCTCTCCACCCCATTCTTTAATTTGTTCTACCAGTTCCTTACAACCTTTGTTGTGAGCTCCTGCAAAGATGGCACCCACTATCCCTAATATAATGGTTTTGGTGAGGTCAATTACCTCTTTGGGCAAATCTTCATATCTTGCCTTTGCTACATAATTAGCTAAGACCACAGTTTCACCCATAATTGTTCCTCATTCTTTCTTTAAAACTTTAAGACATAGAGACCATTAATTTAAACTCTCGATTACAGTTAAAAAATTTTCCCCCCAACGTGATTTGATTATTTCGCAAAATTCATTTGCCTAATCTAGAAAATTAACTTCATTGATTTTAGATTATCGTCAAATCAATCGCCTATAATACAACCCCTTTAAATTAGCAACACATGACCAGCCCGCCGTTAACATCGATAATGGCCCCTGTTATGAAACTATATAGCCTTGCATAAATAAAGCGACATATGGTATCATGGTATCTGAGGGGGAGATGCCATGAAAGCCAAAAGAATACATGGAACTAAAAGGACAAT
>Ga0315292_10000134_pt1 | contig 29562 bp, 23 predicted proteins | sample YL17G13_0_MG_FD_204029 | JGI IMG/M metagenome (GOLD analysis project Ga0315292, IMG submission 204029) | Sediment microbial communities from Yellowstone Lake, YNP, Wyoming, USA - YL17G13_0 | ecosystem: Environmental > Aquatic > Freshwater > Lake > Sediment | place: USA: Wyoming | collected... | reverse complement strand
TCGATGATATGCTGAAAAAAGTAGGGATGAAGCCGGAAGATAAATATCGTTATCCCAACGAATTCAGTGGTGGGCAAAGGCAACGAATCGGAATTGCCCGGGCTCTGATACTAGAACCTGAATTGGTCATCGGTGATGAGCCGTTGTCAGCATTAGATGTTTCCATACAGGCACAGGTAATTAATCTCTTAACAGAACTTCAGAGAGAATTTCATTTCTCATATTTGATGATCTCACATGACTTGAATGTGGTCAAATATATTAGTGATCGTATTGCGGTCATGTATTTGGGGAAAATTGTCGAAATTGCCCGATCTAACGACATTTATTATGATTCTAAACATCCATACACCTTAGCGCTCATTTCGGCCAGCCCTGTAGCTGATCCAACTATGAAAAAAGAAAAAATCCTTTTAAGAGGGGATATTCCCAGTCCCATTGATCCTCCTTCTGGGTGTCGTTTCCATACCAGGTGCCCTCGCAGAATCGATATGTGTGGCAGAGAAGAACCACAACTTAAAGAGGTACGTCCGTTACATTATTGTTCTTGTCATCTTGTTGACTAAAGTTTTAGAAAGAAGGAACAAAGTCAAGAAATGAAACATTACGTATTCCAGAGATTTTGGCAGTCTATTGTGGTACTTTTGGGAATTACCCTCATTGTCTTCATTATTGTACGTTTAACCGGAGATCCCACACACTTAATGCTTTCCCCAGAAACCCCTGAGGAGGATGTTGCTATTTTCCGCCATATCATGGGCTTTGATAGACCCTTGTATATCCAGTATCTCAAATACATGGAAGGAGTTCTCCAAGGTGACTTTGGACGATCGATTCGTCATGGTGAACCAGCTTTGAATCTTGTTCTCAGACGCTTACCTGCAACCATAGAACTTACAATGGTCGCATTAACTATTGCTTTAGTTTTTGCCATCCCTATGGGAATTTTCTCAGCTGTCAAGCCTAATTCCACCATGGACCATATTGGTATGACCATAATCATGTGGGGGCAATCTATGCCTACCTTTTGGTCTGGTCTCATGCTCATACTTTTGTTTACAGTAACGCTGAACCTCCTTCCCGCCTATGGAAGAAGTGGCCTTACCAGTCTGATCATGCCAGCTGTAAGCATTGGCTTTTTTTCGATGGCCCGGATTGCGAGGATTACACGATCGAACATGATTAGTGTTTTAGGGAAAGACTACATCCGCACGGCAAAAGCCAAGGGGCTCACTGACCACAGGGTCGTCATCCGACATGCATTTAAAAACGCTTCTCTTCCGATTATTACCTTGGTAGGTATAGAATTAGGAAGACTTTTAGGTGGCGCAGTTATCACAGAAACAATTTTTGCTTGGCCTGGCGTAGGGCGTTTAGCGATTCAAGCCATTTACAATCGGGACTTCCCCGTGGTACAGGCTGTAGTATTTACGTTAGCAACGATTTTCTTATTGATTAATCTTATTGTGGACATTCTATACACTTACCTTGACCCGCGAGTTCGGTACACCTGAGGCCAGCAGTTAAGAGTATGCCCTACATGCCCATAAGTCGATATAAAAAAGTATTTCATAGTTTGTGGAAGAACAAGCGGGCTTTAATAGGGTGTTTTATTCTTCTTTCAGTTGTGATGGGGGCTATTGGCGCAGCGTTTATCAGTCCTTATGACCCATTGAAACAGGACCTAACGCTTCGGCTTAAACCTCCTGGATGGCGGCAGGGAAATAACATCTACTGGTTGGGAACTGATTATCTTGGAAGAGATGTAGCTAGCCGAATTATCTATGGAACGCGAATTACCTTACTCGTTAGCATTTTCGCATTATTCATCGGTGCCATTTTAGGAATTACGGTCGGTCTTGTTTCAGGTTATTTTGGAGGGAAAATCGATACTATGTTTATGCGTCTGGCAGATATTCAGTTGTCGTTTCCTTTTATTCTCCTTGTTATTGCTATTATCGCTGTTCTGGGACCAAGTACGACAAATCTCATCTTGGTCCTGGGAATTACGGGTTGGGTGATCTATGCTAGGATCGTTCGTTCTGAAGTATTGTCTTTGAGGGAAAGGGAGTTTATTACCGCAGCCAAGGCCCTTGGATGCAGCGATTTTAAAATCATTTTTTCGCACCTTCTGCCGAATGTGGGGGCTACATGCATCGTTATTGCAACATTAGAAATAGCCCGGATTATCTTGTTTGAATCTGGTTTGAGTTTTTTGGGACTTGGCGTTCAACCTCCAACGCCTACCTGGGGATCAATGCTGGCCGAAGGCCGGGCTTATCTTTTTACATCTTGGTGGTTAGCCACATTTCCTGGGATAGCTCTGATGCTGACGGTTCTCGGGATCAACGTAGTTGGCGATTGGCTACGCGATTTTTTTGTATAAAAATGGGATCGCTTGAGAAGCCTAAATGTACTGAGATTTTTTGACCCAGAGGAGTGTTTGAAGAGTTTAGCTAGATAGTGAGGTCCGATTGAGTGAAAGTGAATTTCACTATGTAAAAGGTAAAATTCTTTAAGATTCGTTAGTAGAGCCGATGAAGATATGTGCATGCGGACTATATATAATATCAGCTATCAAGTCATTTTGGATAAATGACAGGATATCAGAGGGGGAGAAATGGAAATAGAAAAGCAGTTAGTGGAGTTTATTTCTCGCACCAAGTATGAAGACTTGCCCAAAGAGGTAATTGACCTCACCAAAACCGTTATATTAGGCATAGTGGGTGCCACCTTTGCAGGAGCACACAGCAAAGGTTGTAAGGAGCTGGTAGAACAAATTAAAGATTGGGGTGGAGAGGAAGAAAGCACTATTTTAGTTTATGGTGGGAAGGTACCGGCCTGCAATGCTGCTATGGCGAGTAGTGCAATGGCACGGGCCTCTAACCTTGATGACGCCACGATTACAGGACTTCATATCGGGGCGTGTTCTTTTCCCACTGCATTGGCAATGGCAGAATTCGTTGGTGTCTGTAGCGGAAAAGAATTCTTGACCAGTCTAGTTGTTGGAAGCGAGATTGCAGCCAGAATAAATAGTCAATGTGTTTATGGTGGCTTCGATCCGACAGGAGTATGCGGTATCTTTACTACGGCCGCTATTGCTGGAAGAATACTCGGCTTGGGATTGAAACAGATGTGGAACGCACTTGCTCTCGCTTTCGTTAGGGGAGGGGGGAGTTTCCAAGCAAGTGTGGATAAGTCTCTGGGGGCCAGAATAATTTCTGGATGGGTTTGTCAAGGGGGGATAACCTGTGCGCAGTTGGCAAAAAAAAACGTTGATGGTCCTCAGAATTTTCTTGAAGGGATCTATGGCTACTTTCACTTTTACACTCAGGATGGTTTTGACGCTCAACTCGTGGTTGAAGGATTGGGCGAGAGGTATGAGATTAGTAAAACTCTTTTCAAGCAATATCCCAGTTGTGCTACCACATCTGGTTGCACGCAAGCTATTCTTGAATTATTGGAAGAAAAGGACATTACCCCCGAAGAAGTGTCTGAAATCATTGTTAAGGTTACCCCTCGTTCACACAGACTGGTGGGTGGGGCCTTTGTGCTTGGGGATAATCCGGCAGTAAGTGGTCAATATAGTATCCAATATTGCGTGGCCAATGCCCTATTGAGGAAAGGCTCCAAACTGCACGATTTTGATGAATCTTCTGTCTCGGACCCCCTAATAATTGAGCTTATCAAAAAGGTTCACCCAATTGCTGATTCGACTTTGGGGAGTAAATGTTCTCACGAGACGGATGTAGAAGTGAAAATGAAGAGCGGGGCCGTTTATCACAAAAGAATAGAGATACCCCAGGGATATCCTGAAAATCCACTGAGCAAAGAACAGCATTTGGCTAAGTTCCTAAATTGCATAAAGTATGCAGAGGACTCCGTGAGTAAATCCCTTTTGCCGGGGAATATGGAAAGAATTATTTGGGAAATAAACAATTTGGAGGAGATGGAGGACGTTTGTAGATTAGTTCCTCTCTTGTTAAGTCCGTAAAGTAATAAAGATAGGCTTCCTGGCTGACGTAGGGCCTGGTTAATATATTTTTGCAATTCGTAACATACGACTGCTTGAGACGGATTTATAATTTTTTTTCGAGAGGAGTTATGGATCTCCGTGATCTATTGAGTGGTCTCTTTTGGTTAGTAATTTCCGGTTTCGTTTGTTTAGAATCCACTCGTCTTGGTACTGGAACTCTGGACTATCCAGGTGCGGGATTTATTCCTTTCTGGTCGGGAGTTATTTTGGGTATACTTGCAATTTTAGTTATAGTCAGGGGTGGCCTGAAGAGAAAGGGGGAACGGAGGATCACTGACTTATGGACAGGAGTAAGATGGGGAAAAGTCATATGGATTCTATTTTCTCTTTTCCTCTATTGTCTTCTTCTTCCCACCATAGGGTATATCATTACTACTTTTGGACTGATGGTTTTTTTATTGTACGTAATGGATCGTTCGAAGGTGTGGATAGTGGCAGTGAGCGCTTCCATCATTATATTGGTGAGTTATCTGGGTTTCCATATTTTGTTGGATGCTAAATTGCCAAAGGGGGTATTTGGGTTTTAACCCAAATATTTACCTAATAGGGAGAAAACCTCGTTGGATATTCTTCATAGCATCTTTTATGGTTTTTCTGTCGGAATCGAGCCTACCAATTTATTGTTCTGTTTTTTGGGGGTGCTGGTTGGAACTTTAATAGGGGTTCTCCCCGGAATAGGGCCAATTGGAACCATCTCAATTCTTTTGCCATTAACCTTTCGGATTTCCCCTGTATCTGCGATCATTATGTTAGCAGGTGTTTATTATGGTTCCATGTATGGAGGATCTACGACATCCATTTTAGTTAATATACCTGGGGAAGCGGCATCTGTTGTAACTTGTTTGGACGGTTATGAAATGGCCAAACAGGGAAGGGCAGGCCCCGCCTTAGGCATAGCTGCCTTTGGATCCTTTATCGCCGGAACACTGGGAATAGTAGGACTTATGTTTGTTGCGGCTCCTCTTGCAGAACTTGGATTAAGGTTTGGTCCTCCTGAGTATTTTTCAGTCATCCTTTTTGGAATGACCTTGATTACCTATCTCTCCCACGGCTCGGTTATAAACGCCCTTATCATGGGAGCTTTTGGCATAATTCTCAGTTGTGTGGGGATTGATCCTATCCATGGGTCACCCAGGATGACCTTTAACACGATGCAATTGTGGGATGGGGTTGATTTGGTGCCAATTGCGATGGGACTATTTGGAGTCTCTGAAATCCTCATTAATGTTGAACAAACGGAAAATCTCGAAATTTTAAAAACAAAAATTAAAAGCTTTTTTCCCACTGCGGCTGATTGGATAAAGTCTAAAGGGGCCATCTTAAGAGGGACTCTTCTGGGGTTCTTATTGGGGGTCTTGCCAGGAGGAAATCCCATTATTGCCTCATTTTTGTCTTATGGCCTTGAAAAAAGGATATCCAAAGAGCCAGAGAAATTTGGGAGGGGTGCCATCGAAGGTGTTGCGGGCCCAGAATCTGCAAATAATTCTTGTACTTCTGGGGCTTTTGTCCCGCTATTTACTCTTGGGATTCCTTCGAATGCGGCCATGGCATTGATGTTTGGCGCACTATTGATCCATGGAATCCGTCCGGGGCCATTCCTCTTGAAAGATCATCCGGATCTGTTTTGGGGTGTGATCAGCAGTATGTATATTGGAAATGTCATGCTTTTGATACTTAATCTTCCTCTCATACCGATGTGGGTACAGGTCCTGAAGGTTCCACGAAGGATTCTTTATCCGATTATTATACTTTTTTGTATAATAGGATCGTACTGTGTCAAGAATAATATCTTTGATGTGGTCACCATGATTATTTTCGGAATACTTGGGTACCTATTTAAAAAGTTTGAATATGAAAGCGCCCCATTAATCCTTGCCTTCGTTCTCGGACCGATGTTGGAATTAAATCTTCGCCAATCACTTATCCTTTCAAATGGAAGTTTTCTTATCTTCTTTAAACGACCAATTTCTGCGGTCATTATCATTATTTCTTTGATATTCATTGCCAGTTCTCTTATCTCGTTGTTTTTAAAAAGGAAAAAAAGGAATATTCAGGGGGAGTTGATTAAGTAAGGATTCAGGAGGAAATACACCATTAACGTAACATATACCCTGGTCAATGAAAAACAATTCCGAAAGGAGGTTGTCTTATGTGGAGAAAAGTATTGATTTTGGTAACATTGTTGGTTGGAAATATTTTTTTAATTTACCCCGTACTGGGAGCTGAATATCCCGTAAGACCTATTGAAATTTATGCCCCATACTCTGCGGGGGGTCCTATTGATCTCATGTCGAGGTGGGTCGGAGAAATCGCCCCGAAATATTTAGGGCAACCCGTAGTTGTGGTTAATAAAATAGGGGCTGCAGGAAGTGCTGCAGCTGCAGAGGTAATCAGCTCAAAGCCTGACGGCTATAAACTTTATGTAACTTCACAGTTTTTTTTCGCAATGACCACTAAGACTCAAAAGGTACCCTTTGACCCAGGCCAGCTTACACCTTTGGCAAACCTTATGCAACTTGTGGATGGTATTTGCGTTAGGGGCGATGCGCCTTGGAAGACATTTAATGACCTGTTGGAGTACGCAAAGAAAAACCCTCGTAAGCTAAGTTGGGCTCACTCTGGCCGCGGAATGGTGGGACATGTGAGTATATTGTTGTTATTTAGAAAGGCCGGTGCTGAAACGCTCGACGTCCCCTATAAGGGCCCCGCTGAGAAATTGGCTGCTTTGTTAGGGGGGCACGTGGATGCTGCAAGCTTGAATTATGCAACCTGTGCGGATCACATAAAGGCAGGGAAGGTTAGATTCTTAATCTTCAACACCGATCGAAGATATACCCAGTATGAGGTGTCCAACGTACCTACTACAGTTGAACTTGGTTATGCAGACGTGGCGAAACTTACTCCTTATATCGGTTTCTATATCCATAAGGATACTCCCGAAGAGGTCAGGAGAACTCTTTTTGATACATTTAAAAAGACTTACGAAGATCCAGCCTTTAAGAAAGGAATAGAAAAAATTGGAGACCAACCCAGATTTGATGGGCCGGAATTCATGAAAGAATCAATCAAAAAGGGTGAAGAAATAGCTCTTCCGATGTTAAAAGAATTAGGACTCTACGTAGAGAAATAATCCTTGTGGGATAAGACCAGACAGGAAGATAAAAGGATAAGCGATAATATTAAGCCGCGATCAAGTTTTAGATAAGAATTGACGGAGAAGAAAAATGGAATGATGGATGCTATCGATCGGAGAAGTGGGATTTGGATGGTTGGTTAGTAAAGTACAAAGAATAGCAGTGGAGTATTGCTATATGAAAACCCTGAAGCAGGTGTTTAAAGGCTGTTCTCCTATCGCAAAGGAAAAGATCATAGGATACACCGCACGGGCAATGGGGTGATTGAATGTTTTGTCACCTGACAAGTACATCTTATAGGAGGTTCTTTATGAAAAGCAGAGGATTGGAGATGAAGGCAATAGTTGTTTTGTGTGGAGTTATTATTTTTTTGATACCCAACCTATCACCTGCTCAAGAGTTTCCAACAAAACCAATCAATATCTTAGTTGCATTCGGTCCAGCTGGACCCTTTGATGTCTCAACTCGAATACTTGCAAAAAAGGCTGAAGAAATGCTTAAACAACCGTTTATCATTTCAAATAATGGGGGAGGGGGTGGATCGGTTGCTTTTGGTATTGTTGCCAAAGAAAAACCGGATGGGTACCACCTTGTGGGTGGTGCAAGCACCCATCTGATTAGAATGCCACAATTAAGGTCCCTTCCTTATAAACTTGAAGATTTCGTCCCGATCATGCAATTTGGAGCTGGACAAACCTTACTGGCCGTGAGAGCAGATTCACCTTGGAAAACAATGAGGGAGTTTCTGGACTATGCTAAGAAGAATCCTGGGAAAGTGACTTACAGCTCACCGGGGCCCGGCTCATCACACCACTGGGCTATGGAATTTGTTGCAAAACAAGAAGGAATCGAATGGACGATGATTCCTTTTCCGGCGGGTGTCGGTGCGTCGACCAGCGCATTGTTGGGTGGAAATATCACCGCCGTGTCCGGGTCCCCAGAGATCATTCCTCACGTCAAGGCGGGATCCATTCGCATTTTGGCAACTCACGGTGAAAGGCGGATGAAGTCCCTTCCAGAGGTACCTACATTCCGGGAACTAGGATATGATTACGTCACCGAGTCCATGTTTATGTACGCTGCTCCAAAGGGAACACCTCTATCCATAGTAAAAAAATTGGAAGATGCTTTTCATAAAGCAATGGATGACCCATTATTTTCTAAGGCCATGGATAAGTTTGAGATAGAAATTATTTATCGAAACTCTGAAGAGACAATGAAATATCTTGAAGAGGCCTATGTGCGAACAGAAAAGATGATTAAAGATTTTAGAATAATGAAGGAAACCGAAAAGAAGTAAGTGGGTCTCCATTGTCTGTTATTCCGCTAAGTTCCACCTCACTGTGGGAGTTCAGCACAATCTGAAGCTGACATCCACGACAAGAGACTGATTTGATGCCTTATGAATGGAAAGTTTAACGTCAGAGAAGAATCACTCGATTTAGGTGGAAATGAGACTTCAATTCTTAATTGTTCTTCACTTAAGCACATTAGAATGGAGGTATGAATGGACAAGGAACAGAGGATTAGGAGGATCGACAGGATAGGCTCTACTGCAAGCATTCCTTATACACGAACAGTCATTGACTTCAAGTCACAGAGATGGATTGCTGATCGGTTTTATCGTTTAATGGGTCACGGTGCCTTTTTCTGGGCCAATCCAGAAGAAAGCTTGGGGTCGGGAATATTACGAGGCTTCAACTACTTTGATCTAAAAGATACGAGTTCAAGGATAAAATGCTTAGATGAATTCCCAAAAGAGAACATTAGGATGGCAAAGAAGCTCGAAAATCTCGCGAAAAGGGAAGAGGATGCAGGACACAATGAAACCGCATGTGATTACTACTTTCGGGCGACCCACTTTTATGTGTCAGCGGCTTGGGGAATATTTGATTCTGAAAACAAGGAGCTTATCTGGCTCACAGAAAAGATCAGAAGCACATTCGATAAGGTGATAAAGTACAATTGGTACCCAATGGAGAGGGTGGAAATCCCTTTCGAGGGGAACTCCTTTCCGGGAATTCTATCCCTTACTCCAGGCAGGAAGAGGGCCCCGACTATACTATTTGTTCCTGGTATGGATCTGCACAAGGAGAACGGGATAAATTATTTGAGCAATCAATTTGTCTTGAGGGGTATGAATTCTCTGGCCATAGACGGTCCTGGGCAGGGTGAGAGTCTAATCCGAAAGCTATGGGTGGATGAAGAGAACTATGCTAGGGCTGGGAAGGCAGCGATTGACTACCTAGTTAAGCGCTCTGAGGTTGACCCAGATAAGATTGGCATCCACGGTGTGAGTATGGGAACATACTGGGGGCCGCTGATAGCTATCCATGATCAAAGAGTAAAGGCTCTATCAACCCACATGAGTAATCAATGCAACAAGGATCACATCTTCAACGAGACCTCTCCAAACTTTAGGTTAAGGTTTATGTGGATAGCCGGAAATCTGAGTGACGAGGAGCTTGACAAATTGGCCACTAAGATGACGCTGAAGGGACGGGAGTCTCAGATAAAGTGCCCTCACATCATCTTTCATGGAGAATTCGACCACCTTACCACTACCGAGGAGGTATATCAATACTTTAATAATCTGGGTTCTAAAATCAAGGAGCTCAGAATATACGAGAATGAATACCACGGGATAAGCAGGTTTGCAGATGAGATTTACAGCATGTCGGCAGACTGGTTGCGAGATCGATTGAATGGTGTGCCACCTAAGCAAAACCGCAGAATTTTACTTGTGGATTGGAACAAGATAGAACATCCAGTAAATGAGGAACAGATAGAAAATGGATTTTCGTATATCACTGCCGAGGAGTGATAAAGGATAAACTAAAGTCGTTGAAAATAATCTCCAAATAGGGGAGACAGATGGACGTAAAGATATTAAATAAAGTCAAATTTATCGAAGGCATGAAGGAGCAATTGACAATAAACCCCAGAACAACTGCGCTTATTGTGGTGGATATGCATCAAGGCCATTTAGACCCGACGGTTGGACGGATGATCGTCCCTGAGGATGAGCGAAAAAGGGTCCTGATGAACTCGAAAAGATTGATAGAGGTAATGAAGAAGCACAAGATTCCTATTATCCATGTTATTGTAACTCTCCGACCGATCGAAAGAAAACATAGGATAAATCCGTTTGTTGAATACGCTGAAAAAATAAATTCTGAACTTGAACCTGAAGAGCGCAGTTGGACAGGCAAAAATGACCCGATAGAAGGTTGGTGGCAACCCAAAATAATGCCAGATGTTGCTCCAGGACCTGATGATTACGTAATAAACAACAAGAAGACATTCAGCATCTATCTTGGGACGGATCTAGAACAGCTCCTCAGAACTTTTGGGATTGACACGGTTGTGCTCATTGGAATCAACAGTAACACCTGTGACCTATGTTCCTCCTTTGAGACTGTAAATAGAGGTTTTAAGCTAATCGTCATCTCAGACTGTGTTGCCAGCGCCTATGGACACGATCTTCACGTATTCGCCCTCCAGAATATTGCAAGATGTTTAGGGTGGGTGTTATCTATCGCCGAACTGGAGGAAAAGATTCAACGGGGATTTTGAGGGTCACTCAGAAGAGAAGATAAGAAGGTGTGAACCAATGTTGAAAGTTGATATGCACAGTCATATCGAGATCCCTGAGGTTTTTGACCTATTGCCAGAAAGGTATAAAATTCTGCCATCTGACCTTGGCCAAAAATCTGCTGTCCAACAAGAGCGATTGTTAGTATCCATACGGGAGCAGCTCTGTTTCCCTGAGAGAAAAATTAAGGATATGCAGAAGATGGGCATTAACGTGACCATCCTTTCTATCACACCATCCCAGTTCTTTTATCATTTAGACGAGAGTTTGGTTTTAGATGTATGTCGCATACAAAATGACCGAATTTCTGAAATTGTTCAGAAATTTCCAAAAAGGTTCGTGGGGATGGCCACTGTTCCACTACAAAACGTTGAGGTAGCGATCAAAGAGCTGGGACGAGCGATTATAGATTTGAAATTAAAAGGAGTGGAGATCGGTTCCAACGTCGGAGCGCGATATCTTGGCGATCCCCATTTCTGGCCATTCTTCGAAAAAGTAAAGGCTTTGGATGTGCCAATCTTCATCCATCCAGTAAATGTGGCCGGCGCCGAACGAATGAAAGATTTTTATTTTTCAAATTTGATTGGAAACCCCTTGGATACTACTATTACTGCCGCTCACCTTATTTTCAGCGGAACATTGGATCGTTTTCCAGGATTAAAGATCATCCTTTCTCACGCAGGCGGGCAAATTCCATACATCATCGGTCGATTGGAGCATGGATTCGAGGTGAGGCCGGAGTGCCAGGAAGCCATCAAAAAATCTCCGGGCGAATATTTAAGGCAGTTTTATTTCGATACAATTTCTCATAGCCCGGATACTCTTCGGTTTCTTATCTCTAGAGTAGGTGCGGAGCGGGTACTTATGGGAACGGATTATCCTTATGACATGGGAGATATGAACCCATTGCAGTCTTTAGAAAGCGTTTCTGGGCTTACGGCAAAAGAAAAGCAGAAGATTGTTGGGCAGAACGCAATTTCTTTGTATAGAATTAATGAGCTTAATAACTGGAATTAATAAAGGAGGGGAGAAAATTAAGAGGTGCATGATTTGGGATCGGTGAAAAGATCAATTAATCAAGAGAAAGAAGTAATGAGTGGTTGTGCACATCACTGTGGAGGAATATGCCTTTGGAAGGTCCATGTTAAAGATGGTTTGATTACTAGATTGGAGGCCGATGATGGGCCGGAACCTCAGCTTAGGGGGTGTGCCAAAGGGCATGCCCTGCGCCAGCAAATATATGCTCCTGACCGCCTTAAATATCCGATAAAAAGGATAGGGCAACGTGGTTCTGGAGAATTCCAGCGAATATCTTGGAGTGAAGCTTTAGACACTGTCGCTTCGCAGCTTAAAAGGGTTAAGGATACCTATGGGCCCTCGGCAATACTTTTTAGTTATGGTGGTGGCAACGTAAGTTTGTTGCACGGAATGGGAAGGATAATAGGCAGGTTACTTGCCATGTTTAGCGGCTACACTGGAACTTGGAGTGCTCCTTCTTGGGAGGCAGCTCTTTTTGCATCTATGGTAACTTATGGTACAACTGCTGTGGCTAATACTGGAGACGATGTTCTCAATTCAAAGCTTATCATACTGTGGGGAGTTGACCCAGTCGTTACAATACACAGTACCAATTTTACCTGGTATCTCATACAAGCCAAAGAAAAAGGGACTAAAATCATTTCTATTGATCCAAGATACACCGAATCAACGGCTACTTTTGCTCATCAGTGGATTCCTATAAAACCAAGCACCGACACTGCAATGCTATTAGCCATGGCTTATGTAATGATCAAGGAGAATCTCCATGATCGGGTGTTTATAGATCAATATACGATGGGATTTGACAAATTTAGGGACTACGTGCTTGGCATAGAGGATGGCATACCTAAAACACCGAGCTGGGCTGAGCCAATCACCGGTGTATCGGCAACGGTAATTGAGAAACTATCTAGAGAATATGCTACGACGAAATCTGCGGCATTAATTAGTGGTATTGCTCCGGGGCGGACCGCTTTTGGAGAGCAGTTTCATCGGGCTACAATGACCCTGGCATCGATGACCGGCAATGTCGGTAAGCACGGGGGAGAGGCTGCGGGTCGGTCACTGGGAGATCAATACCCTTTTCATACTTATCCCTTCAAAGTTGGTCCACAGATGCCCTATGGGGATAATCCAGTGGATAAAGAAGCACCCATCCGTAACATTGCCCTCAAACGTTACAAGGTACCCAGAAGCTATGCTAGGGTCCACTTTGCTAAACAAGCCGATGCCATTCTTAAAGGTAAAGCAGGCGGCTATCATGCAGATTACAAATTATTCTTTGTCTTTAATGGAAATCCTGTAAACCAGCATGCCTATGCTAAGAAATGGGTTGAAGCCCTGCATCAATTAGAATTCATGGTGGTTATGGAACAATTTATGACATCAACAGCTAAATATGCAGACATTGTATTGCCAACATGCACTCTATGGGAAAGGAACGATATCATAGCAGGGGGAACAACACCGCACTATGTTTATTTGAAAAAGGTCATAGAACCGATGTATGAATCCAAATCTCCACTTCAAATCGCGTTTGAATTAGCGGATAGACTGGGGATTCCAGAGTATAAAGATAAATCAGAGGATGAATGGTTGAGAATGCTTATAGAAGGGAGCGAAGTTCCTGATTACGACGACTTCAAAGAAAAAAGTATCTATAGAGTGAAACTGTCAGAGCCATATGTTGCTTTTAAGGATAATATTGAAGATCCAGGGAACCACCCATTTGAGACAGATTCGGGAAAAATAGAGATCTACTCGCAGGAACTGGCCGATAAACAAATTCCATTACTGCCTCCTATTCCCAAGTATTTTGATCCGCCTGAAGGTCCTAACGATCCACTTACTTCTAAATATCCGCTGCAGCTTATTACCTGCCGCACTAAGAGACGAGCGCATACTCAGTTTGAAACCCTTCCTTGGCTTAGGGAGCTCGAAGATAATAGGGTTATGATCAATACTAGTGATGCCAAAGCAAGAAGGATCCAAAATAATGACTTAGTCAGTGTATTTAATGACAGAGGGAAAATAGTTATTCCAGCCATGGTGACAGAGAGAATAATGCCGGGTGTTATTAATGTTCCCCAGGGCGCGTGGTTTTCCCCTGATGAAAAAGGAATAGATCGAGGAGGATGTCCTAATGTATTGACTAATGATGAATATTCGCCATGTGGTGCTCTTATTTTCAATACCGCCTTGGTACAGGTTGAAAAGGCATAGGAAAAGTTTTTTTTCTAAATCTCTTTGAGGGTTCTTTATCAAGAGGCTATAAAAAGATGCATTCCGAGATGAAAATCAAACTGCAGTTGGGGTTATATTTTAACCAAACTCGCTGCACTGGATGCTATGCCTGCATTGTAGCTTGTAAGGACTGGCATAATATACCTGCGGGGCCAGCAAGTTGGTTGAGGGTTCACAGCATTGAGAAGGGTATCTATCCCAACCCATGTTTAGGTTTTTTTGTTGTGCTCTGTTATCAATGCATAGATCCCCCATGTATAACTGTTTGCCCCGAAAATGCTATTTTCAAACGAGAAGATGACGGAATCGTTGTCGTTGACAGGAAGAGATGTTTAGGACGCGACGTCTGCGGGGGTAAATGCAGTGATATATGTCCATACAATGTCCCCCAATATGATGCTGAAGATAATCCCAAAATGCAAAAGTGTGACTTCTGTTTGGAGAGATGGTCCGAAGGTAAAAAACCAATATGCGTTTGTTCTTGCCCAACGAGAGCATTAGATGCCGGCCCTCTTATAGAGCTTCAGGTTAAATACGGAGATGGGAAGAAGGGGGAAGGATTCAATTATTCGGAGAGGTGCAAGCCTTCGATCATAATCCATCCAAAGCTGTATTTAGCCACGTAAAGGGACGAAATGTCGGGTCATGAAGAGTGGAGAGTTGATCGATAGTTCAAAAAGAACAAGGGAACGTATATAGAATACGATGGGTGTGATCAACACGATGTAGTCAAGGAGGATAAAAATATGCCTGAATGGAAAATTGAGGTTCTATATTATGGCTGGAGTACGGCACCTGCGCAGATGTTGCATCCAGGTTTGGGAGAGGGCGAATTTACTATTCCATACCTTGGGTTTTTATTACGACTTGGCAACCGCTGTGTGTTAGTGGACTGCGGAATCAGTGAGAGGTTTATTGTCGATGGCAAAGCCTGGGGCGGCTTTCCGGCAAGGGGGGGAGCCTCATATGTTGTGCAATCTCTTTTGAAAAGCGGAGTCACACCAGAGGGGGTGGAGATGGTTATTTACACACACCTTCATAATGATCATGCCGGTAATTGTGACCTTTTTCCCAAAGCAAAACATATCTTTCAGAAAGAGGAATGGCTCAACCTCTTGGATCCTCTGCCGATCCAAAGAACAAGAAGGGATTATGACCTTGATATCTTACCTCTGCTGGCCAAACTTAATATCGTCAAGATCAACGGAGACATTGAGATTCTCCCAGGAGTGAAGCTTTATAAAGCACCCGGCCATAGCCTCGGAAGTCAATTGGTGACTGTTGAGACCTCAAAGGGGGTTATGGTTATTCTGGGTGATCTTTGTTCGACCTATTGTCGCCTCTTCCCCGAAATTGACGAAATGGTCGATCTTGAGGGCAGAAGGCACAAGGTCAAAATCGACGTGGAGCTTTATGGTCCTGCGATACCCTCCACGATCATATACAATTACTTTGACTGGTACGATAGTGTTTACAAGGCGAAAGCCCTGGCACAGTTCAGCCCTGAGTTTGTTTTGCCAGGGCACGAGGCTTCTCTTGTGACACAGTTCAAAAAGGATTGAAAGGGCTTTAGCTAGAAAAGGAGTGAAAATAAGTGAATGCCGGCCAGATAATAGCTCGAACATTGAAGTTGTATGATATTGAGTATTTTTTTGCCTTTACCGGTGGAGATATCGAGATATGGCAAGGTCTACGTGATGCAGGAATAAGGTATGTCCTTCCCCATAGTGAACGCTCAGGCGTTGCAATGGCGGACGCTTATTCACGGATAACGGGCAAGCCGTCATTTACTTATGGACAAGCAGGTCCAGGAGCAGCAATCTGTGTCTCAGGAATGGCAGATGCTTATTGGGGACATAGTCCGGTGATATGTATAACAAGCGATATCAATTCTAAGAACCTTTACAAGTATGCCTATCAGGGGATTGATGATCAACAGAGTCTTTTTGCACCCATCACTAAGTGGAATGCCCGTGTGCCAAGTCTCTTCAGATTGCCTGACATACTTAGGACTGGGATTAGGATAGCCGTGAGTGGTGCACCAGGCCCTGTCCATATCGATATTCCCTCTGAATTGACCTTGTTATCTAAGGAAGATCTTGCGGATGTCCATCTATATGCCGAACCCGGATGTAAAAAATTTCCAGCTTATAGGGTTACCCCTTCACCTCAGGATGTGGAGAGGGCTATAGCAATTATAGCTCAAGCACAGCGACCCCTGATTTTAGCGGGAGGAGGGGTCATGTCATCGGAGGCATGGGAGGAATTGACTGAGTTCGCAGAAACCTTGTCGATTCCCGTAGTTACTACAGCGGCCGCTAAATCAGCTTTGGCTACGTCACATCCGTTGGCCGTGGGAGTCTCTGGAAAGTACTCGAGAAAGGTTGCTAATGATGTTGTCGGGAGATGCGATACTTACATAGTCATAGGCTCGAATCTCGGGGACATGACGACAAAGAACTGGCAGCTGCCGGCGCCTGCTGCCAAGGTAGTTCATGTAGATGTGAATCCGTACGTTTTGGGTGCTAATTTTAAAGAAGAGATTTCTGTTATCGCTGATGCAAAGTTGGCGCTTAAGGCCATGGTCGATGCAGCGAAGATTTTTGGGCTCACAAAGAAGGCTTGTCCTTGGATAGACTGGGTCAAGGAGGTTCAATCCATGGTAGCCTCGTGGAAAACAGCTTTTCAAGAATTAGCGAAACATGGCGGTCCGGCCGGGGCCCTCAACCCTTATTTTGTTATATCCAGTTTGAATAAGATGATCTCTGCTGAAGACGTCATTGTGGGAGATACCGGTTATATGGGGGCTTATATGGCTGCCCTGATTGAAGTAAAGGGATCTGGGAGGAAATGCGTTCGTACAGCTGGCTCCTTAGGATGGGGATTTCCTGCGTCACTGGGAGTGCAATTAGCTATTAAAGATAGAGGTCGAGCAATATGTATTACAGGAGATGGAGGAATGGGGTACCATGTCGCCGATATAGAAACAGCGGTAAGATGGCATCTCCCAGTCTTGGTAGTGGTAATGAATAATAGTTCGCTCGCTTTTGAGTATCACCTGCAAAAATTCCTTTATAAGGATGTCGTACCCGAGGTAAACGATTTCTTGGACATTGATTATGCGGCGGTAGCCAAGGACTTCGGCGCTTATGGAGAGAAAGTGAAGAGAGCTGAGGATGTGGAAGGGGCTTTGAGAAGAGCTCTGGATTCTGGTAGGACGGCAGTCGTTGATTTTGCTATTGATAAGGAGGCTTACGCTCCAGTTACTTCATATGAGTCGTTGATGGAGCGGCGCGTGTAACCTATTAGAGGTTTTAACTTTGCAACCTGAATGTTCATGAGAACATGATAGTGAAGCCAAAGAAGATTAAGAGAGAAGCATTCTTTTCATTGATAAAATATACAGATGTTATTGAGATGCCTGAGGATCGATCTTAAGAACAGATAAAATTATTCCACATACAAGGATCTAATGCCCAACGTTCGACCAATAAAGTAAATAAGCGATTTGATTTAAGCCAGGCTAATTTTAGAATAGCACTATTCTTTTTTCTATTCGTTTTAACTGTTTCTACTTATGCTTCTAGAATAGATGATGAGGAGGGATCTATAGATGATCATTGATTTCCACACGCATGTATTTGAGTCCCTCGAATGTTTTCCAAAACAGTGGATTGAAGAAACTTTAAAGGTCATGAGATATAAAATGGGTGAGGAGGCTTATGAAAAGGCAACGTCCAGTTTCGACTCGATGGGTAGAGTTGAAGAACTTATTAAAACGATGGACGAAGCTGGGATAGAAAAATCTGTAGCTTTACCACTAGATTATGGAATTCAATGTCATGAGGAGCCTTCCATCTCTATTTGGAAAGCCAATGAGTATGTAGCAGAGGCACAAAGAAGGTATCCAGACCGGGTGATCGGTTTTGTTGGCGTTGATCCATTAAGACCTGATGCAGTGGAACTCTTGGAAACAGGAGTTTCTCAATGGGGATTAAAGGGTGTCAAAGTTATGCCTTCCACTTTTCAAATAACCGATATCTCGGTTCAGAGGTTCATGGCCAAGATCAACGAGTTAGAAATTCCTGTTTTATTCCACCAAGGAGCGGATCCTCTGCCTTATATTACTAAATATGGATCCCCAGTGGACTTAGATGAGTTAACCTTATATTACCCAAAAATGAAGATTATTGCAGCACATTGTTCAAGGGGTTGGGAAAGACTTTTGGCAGCTATAGCCGAATGGAGAAGAGGGATTATTTACACGGATTTATCAGGATTACAAACACCCTATCAAAAAAGTACATGGTGGGTTATTTTGCTTTTAAGGCACTTGATGGATTTAATTCCTGATTCGGTTTTAATGGGGACGGATTGGCCGTTCATGAAAACTTTAACCACTAAGCAATGGGTCGACACAATTAATAACTTAGAAATACCAGGGGCTGCTTTAAAACTAGGAATGGGGATAAAAGATTTTACACGAGAAGAGAAGAATAAAATCTTGGGAGAGAATGCGAGGGCATTACTCAAGTTATGAGATAAGCTGACCTAAGGGAGAGGAAATACGCCTAAAATGTTGAAGAGGGTCAAATCCAAAGAACTCTTTGAAAAAGCAAAACAGTCTATTCTTGGAGGCGTGGCGAGCAGTTTACATAAATCACCTTTGGAAGAATATCCTATTTATATAGAACGAGGAGAAGGATCAAAACTTTATGATGTTGATGGAAACGAGTACATTGATTATACAGGGGGTTTTGGCCCGATGATATTGGGTTACTGTCCCCCTGCTGTTGGAGAGGCAGTCATCGAGCAGATTGCTAAAGGATCGCAATTTGCTCTTCCTACAGAATCCCTCAATGAGGTTTCAGGTAAAATAACTCAGATCATTCCATGTGCTGATTTGGTGACTTATTCAAGTACCGGTACAGAAGCCAACATGATTTGCTTTAGATTAGCAAGAGCATATACAGGAAAGGATAAAATCGTAAAATTTGAAGGACATTATCATGGATGGTCAGACGAGGAGATGGTCAGTTATAACCCGGATTCACTAAAAATGATGGGACCTAGAAATAAGCCATGGAAAATTATGGGGAGTGCTGGGCAGCGGGAAAAAGCATTAGAAGATATCCTTGTTCTTCCATGGAATGATTTGGAAATATTAAGAAAAACTATAAAAAGAGAAAGACACAAGATCGCGGCTGTGATTACAGAACCGATTATGTTAAATTGTGAGCCGATTTTTCCCAAATCAGGTTTTTTAGAAGGATTGAGGGAGGTAACAGAGGAAAATGAGATTGTTTTAATCTTTGATGAGATCATTACTGGATTTAGACTTTCTTTGGGAGGGGCACAAGAATATTATCGAGTGACAGCTGACCTTTGTTCTTTTGGTAAAGCTGTAGCGGCTGGTTTCCAATTGGCAGGTGTTGCAGGAAAACGAGAAATTATGGAATCAGGTGTACATTGGGGAGGGACCTTTAATGCAAATCCTGTCGCTATCGCAGCATGTAAAGCCACCCTAAAGGAATTGGAAAAACCTGGCTTCTATGAACAGATTGCTAAATTAACGAGGAGATTGATAGAAGGAATAGGCGAAATCACCAAGAATAAAAATATTGATCTATATTGTGATGGGATTGAGTCTATCGGGCAACTAACATTTGGCATTCAAGAAAGAATGGTTGACTTCAGGGATAATTTTAAAGTGGATAAGATGAATTATCAGAGACTTAGAAAAAGTTGCCTTGATAGAGGAATTAGGTTGCATCCTAGTAGGGGACGAATATATGTATCAGCAGCTCATACAGATGAGGATGTGGATAAGACATTATTGGTTATAGAAGAAGTACTTAGCGAAATGTTTAAGCATTAGAAAGGGAAGAAAGAGGAAATAATTTTCTGATGGATAACTCTAACCGGGAAGGATGGTCCCCAAAATTTACCCGGCCTGCAACCTTTCCTAACAAAATTATCGTTGATGTGGGAGCAGCGAACCAAGTGGGTGAGGAGGCAAAATCTCTTGGCGCGAAGAAAGCACTTATTATTACAGGTCAACAGGTGACCAAGGCCGGTTTGGTAGACGGTATTAAAGAATCGCTGCAATCTGCCAAGATACACGTGGGCGTCTTTGATCAGGTAGAAGCTGAGCCGCCTGCTCACCGGGGAGACGAGTGTGCAAAGTTGGTTCGTCAAGAAGGATACGAGGTCATCATTGGACTAGGAGGAGGAAGTTCATTAGATATAGCCAAAGCGACTTCCATTATGGCGACCAACAAGGGAAAACTACTTGATTATGTTATTCCAAGTGTAGTTCCTAAAAAGGGACTCCCTATGATTTTACTCCCAACTACAGCAGGAAGTGGAAGTGAAACGAGCCCGGGAATTGCAGTGGTGGATGAGGCAGATCATACGAAACGGGCAGTTTCGAGTCGGTTTATGCATCCTGATGTGGTTATAATTGACCCCTTGCTTACCTTATCTATGCCAAAAAACATAACTGCGTATACTGGAATTGACGCTCTATCTCATGCCATTGAAGCCTTTATTGCTGTTCATCGCCATCCATTCGGCGATGTTTTAGCCATAGAGGCTATTCAATTGATTGCAAGAAACCTCCCTGTTGCTTATCTTAAGGGCAATAACATAGAAGCGAGGTTTAATATGAGCCTTGCAGCAACAATGGCAGGTCTATGTGTAGCTCGTGGATTAACGATTCTTCATGGACTATCGGTGTTCTTAGGGGCGAAATATCACCTTCCTCATGGTGTGGCTATCGCTATTATGCTACCACATGTGATGAGTTATACCATCACAGGGAATCCAAAAAAATATGCCTACATTGCCCAAGCTATGGGAGAAGATATAGAAAATCATCCTCTCCATGAAGCTGGTGCAAAATCCATATCAGCTATAAAGAGATTGCTTACGTTGCTCAACATATCTATTAAACTTAGGGACTATGGAGCTTCGTCCGAAGACCTTCCTGATCTGGTGGAAGCAGCTATGAAACTTCCAGCGAGACATTTTGAGAATACTCCGGGAGATTTAACTCAAGAGGATATAAGGAATATCTATTTGGAAGCATTCTAAAGCTGTTTCCATCCCTCATGAATCTTCGATCAATGAAACAGTAGGGTAAGAGGAAAATTTTGGATGGCCATTTTGTGAACCATAACATGAACTAGTTGAGGGAGCGAGATGGAAAAGGACTGGCATGAGTTTTTATCACAGCCCAAGTACGAAATTGTACTCGAAGAAGACACTTGGGTGACAATGCGTGATGGGATACGACTCTGTGTGGACATATATCGACCCAAGGGGAAGGGCAAGTTCCCGGCGTTAGTTTCATTTTCACCTTATGGTAAAGATCAGGAGAAGCTTCCTAGCCACCCAATATTCCAACCTTCAGACTATGTAAGAGGGACCGGAGGCCATGAGTGTGGGGAGCAGTGGTATTTTGTATCAAGAGGCTATGTACAGGTTATTCCTGATATCAGAGGGGTAGGTCAATCCGAAGGTAACGCAGGAGAAATCATAAAGACCTATGGACAAGATGGATATGATCTTATTGAGTGGATAGCTAAACAACCTTGGTGTAATGGTAACGTGGGCATGATCGGTATGTCCGCCTTTGCCACTGCTCAGTATCAAATTGCTTCCCAGCAACCACCTCATCTTAAGGCTATATTTCCTTTTGAGGGTTGGACAGATCGATATCGTCAAAGTGTTTATCATGGAGGAATCTTTAACTATCTGTTCCAGCTTCACATCAACAATCTCCGACCAGTCCGAATGAGAGAAGTGCCACAGCCTGCAAGCTTTAAGGAGTTTACCGAGCAGGAGTTGCAAGAGAGGATCAGGGGTTTACAGAATCATCCAGACATCAGATGTACTCCTTATCTTTATCTGATCACCCTATGTCCTGAGATGAATACCACAGTGTTCGACCTGATGTTACATCCCTATGATGGACCGTACTATCAAAGGCAGTCCGCCTGCTCATGGTTTAAAGACATAAAGATTCCTGCCTACTTGGGATCTCGATGGAATGGATGGGCAATACATCTAAAAGGGGCCTTTGATGCTTACAAAGAAATAGCTACCTCCGGGAAAAATAAAAAATTGTTGCTTGTGCCCTCTGATAACTATGGGGGGATGGATCGGCCATTCCACGAAATTCAGGATATATCTCTGAGATGGTATGACCACTGGTTGAAAGATATAGATACCGGAATGATGGATGAACCACCTATATTGATATTTATCCATGGAATAAATAAGTGGAGATATGAAAATGAATGGCCGCTGGAAGTCACTGAGTGGACCAAGTTCTATCTTAGAGGAGATGGAGTTCTATCACCCGACTTACCTGGAGTCGACGAAGAGCCACAGATTTTTACCAGCAAGCCTTGGGCAATTCCAACAGAGGGGTTCCATCGGGCGGATACAATGGCTAAGGCTGATCCTGTTCCCATGGCCAGATTTGAGACAGAACCTCTTAATGAAAATATGGAGGTAACCGGCCCCATTGCAATTTACTGGTATGCTTCAATAGAAAGCAAAGGCATTCAAGCTCGGAGCTGGAAAGGTTCACCCAATTCAGGGATAGAGTTTTTGGACACGCCCGTTAACGATACAGACTGGTATCTAAAGGTTAAAGATATAGATAAGGACGGTGCCGAGAGATGTGTGGCAGAGGGTTGGCTTAAAGCCTCCCATTATGAGTTGGATAAGAATAAATCGAAATTTTATGCGCCTTACCATCCCCACGCACGAAGTCTTCCTATTCAACCGGGCCAGGTGATCCTTTATGCCAGCGACCTCAGGATGAGTTCTAATGTATTTCTGATCGGGCATAAAATACGCCTCGACATTGCAGCACAAGACCAAGTTCAAGCTCTATGGTATCACCTGCCGCATATGGCCGAGGTTAAACATACCATCTATAGCAACAGGCATTATCCCTCTTATCTTCTTTTACCGGTCATCCCAAAAGGTTACAGAGGAGTGGGAGAGCCAGCTTACCCACCTGCTGGGCCTTTCCGATTCCCAAGGTACAGCTGAGAATTCTGAACCCGAGTCATACGTTTACAGAATGAATGCCGGATGAGATAGCCCATTTTATTTTTAGGTTTTAGAAAGAGAATCTTGAAATACGGGCAATAGTCCCGAGAAAGGAGTTGAGCAATGGCGTTCGAGAAACTATTCGACCTATTAAAAATAGGTTCCTTGGAGATCAAAAATAGGTATGGGATGGCACCTATCAATTCTATGTTTAATGACTGGACAGGAATGGTAAGTGATGAGGATATCGCCTTCTGGATCGCCAGAGCCAAAGGTGGCGTCGGTCTTATCATTGTTGGTTCAGTTCTATGTACAGAATTGGGGAGAAAACTTGCTTCTCACCAGTGGATCCATATGACGGGCATTGAGCACGTCCCTCGCTTGGCGCTTTTGGCCGAAAACATTCATTTGTGCGGAGCAAAGGCCTTTATACAGATATTGCCATCCCCAGGCAGTCGGGCCAGACCGGTGTCTGGTGAGATGCCGATAGCACCATCAGCGGATGTGGTATATGGATATGCAGATGAAAAAGCTCACCAGATAGCAGACACACTTTTGACAAAGGGCCTCACTGGTCGGTGGTTACAGGAGATGTATACCTCATATCCGAGGCCCAGGGAGGTAACAGAGGAGGAAATAAACAAAATCATTGAAGAAAGTGCTCAGAATGCAAAATGGGCTGTCTTAGCGGGTTATGATGGCATTGAAATTCATACCTGTCATCATTACATTGTGGATCAGTTTCGTGATCCACGATTTAATAAGAGGACAGATAAGTATGGAGGGAACCGCGAGAATAGGCATCGTTTTTTGGTTGAGTTTGTTGATGCGATTAATGGATCTGTTAAAGAGGAGAAGCCTGATTTTATAGTGGGGGTACGTGTAGGGAGTGAATGTGGGAGTGACGGAGGATATACTTTTGATGACACGAAGTGGTTAGCTGGTCAACTCCAAGAACTTGGTATAGACTATTGGCACACGACAACCGGCTTTCCGCTTCTACCTGCAATGAGGAGAGATCCTAAACAAGATGGTGAGTATCTTCATTGGTCGGGAGAACTGAAGAAGATCTTGAGGATTCCTGTTTTAACACCCCGCATACATAGTCCTTTTCTGGCAGAGGAAGCTGTTACGAAGGGATTAACAGATATGATCATGATGGCCAGACCACTTATGGCAGATCCAGAATTTCCCAAGAAAGTAATGGAAAATCGAGTTGAGGATATCAAGCAGTGTAAAAAGGATGAGTATTGTCGTGTGACAGAACTTCTTTGCTTGCCTCGAAGGTGTTCGGTGAATCCTGAGTTAGGGAGAGAGAAGTTTAATCCAAAGTACCAAGTCAGAGAGGGATTCAAAGGAGAAGAAATGTTGCCCTATGTTCTTCGTGAATGATATAAATAGGGGTCTTTTTTGTTTTAGCAATATTTTAGGAAATAGTTCTTTGCTATTTCTACAAGTTATACCGGAATAAATCCTTTATAAAAGAGGTGACAAATAACGATCTGTGTTCAGGGGTATATAGCTTCCTGATAGAAGATAGAGACTCAAGAGTGATAGAGAACTTTACTACAAAGTTATAAAGGAGGGGTTTGATGATTATCGATATCCACAACCATTTTTATCCGCCAAAGCTTTTTAAGGAAATTGAGAAACGAATGTTCCTTAAGCAGGATCTTATGATCGAGAGAGATTCTTTAAACCGGAAAATAATTATTCACAGAGGAACTCGGGTAGTAACGGTTACCGAACCAATGACCAACGTAGATCTCCGGCTGAAAGATATGGAAGAGGCAGGGATAAATATGCAGGCTCTTTCTCTTTCGATTCCTGGGGTTGATTTCTTAGAACCGGAAGCAGGATTGGAATATGCTCGAGTTTCTAATGACGGGATCGCCAATGTTTGTCGCCGCTATCCCAACCATTTTGTAGGAATCGCAAGTGTCCCATTAAAAAACACTGAAATGGCTATTCGAGAAGTTAAAAGAGCCCTGAACGAATTAGGAATGAGAGCAGTATGTATTGGTTCGAATATTGATGGATTTTTTATAGACGACAGGAGGTTTTGGCCATTTTTCTCAGAAGTTGAAAAACTATCGATTCCAATTTTTATTCATCCGATGACCCCACCAGGGAATGAAGCAATGAATGACTATCGTTTGGCCCCTATGATTGGTTATGAAATGGATTTGTGTCTCGCAGTGGTTCGAATCGTTTTTAGTGGCCTAATGGAAAGATATCCCCAGCTTAAATTCATCATCGCTCACCTGGGAGGAGCAATTCCTTATCTGATTGGAAGAATCGAAAATTGTTACAATGCATATCCAGAGTGCAGGGAAAATATCTCAAAAAATCCATTAACATACCTACACGAATTATACTTCGATACTGTCTCATTTTATGAACCAGCATTAATGTGTGCCTTCACCTTTACAAAAGCCAACAAATTGGTAATGGGGTCTGATTATCCTCATGTCATTGGAGATATTCAACGAGCTGTAACTTCAATTAACAATCTCCCCGTTCCTGATTCAGATAAAAAGATGATTTTAGGCGAAAATATTAAGAAATTGTTGACAATAAAGAGGGAATAAAAATATTTTACTTTATAAGAGGACAAAATGCAGCTTCCTTATTTCAAGCGTGGGGCTCGAATCGACCTGGGATCAAGAACGGTTCGTATTGTCACCCTGGATGATATTTTTTACAAGAATTATTTAGGGGGGAAGGGAATTGGAGTTCTCCTCCTTTACAACTACCTCCCCGCTTTAATAGATCCGTTGTCCTCTGAGAATATACTTTTGTTTCTCACCGGCCCATTAACGGGTTCTAACTTTCCATGTTCATCAAGAGGGGTAATGGTGACAAAATCACCGTTAACAGGTACTTTTCTTGACTGCAATATAGGAGGTTACTTCGGCAGAGCGCTGAAGTCCACAGGCTTCGATTTTTTATTAATTGAAGGAAAGTCGGGGGCTCCAGTTTGGATAATCATTGATAATCAAAGAATAGAATTCAGAGACGCTCAAAATCTATGGGGACTCTCGACTTTGCAGACTCAAACTGAGATTAGAAAAGAGATGAAGGATAGTACCGTACAAGTTGTTACTATTGGGCGAGCTGGAGAACAGAAAGTTCTTTTTGCTTCAACCTCTTGCGGTGGGAGAATGTTTGGGAGAGGTGGGTCTGGGGCAGTAATGGGTTCAAAAAATCTTAAGGCAATAGTACTGAAAGGTTCATCGGATACCCCTTGGTTTGAATCAATTTCATTTATTGATCAGGTAAAAAAAGTGAGAGAAAAGATAAGATCAAACCCTATGACCTGCAAGGATGGAGCTTTTCCAAAGTATGGGACGACATTTACCACTGAAGTTACACAAAATGCAGGGGTGTTACCTACTCGGAACTGGCGAGAGGGCATATTTGAAGGAGCGGAGAGTCTCTTCTCTGAAGCATTTTTTGAAAGAAAAGTTAAATCGGCAACGTGCTTCCAGTGCCCCATAGGATGCAGCAGGATCGTACAGACCAGGGATGGAGAAGTGAATATAAGAACCGAAGGCCCAGAATATGAAACAATTTACGCCCTCGGTTCAAATTGTGGAATAGGTGATCCAGATACAATCATTAAGGCGGATTTGTTATGTGAAGAATATGGACTTGACGTTATTTCCTGTGGGATTGTGATTAGTTTTATTATGGAATGCACTGAGAGAAGAATTTTAAATGGTCGTTATGGAGGATTGAATCTAAAATTTGGTGATTCTGAAGGACTGCTTGAAACCATCAAACTCATTGGAGAAAGAAAGGGATTGGGTCGAGGGTTGGGTGAAGGGGTCAAGAGATTATCTGAAGAAATTGGGGGCGAATCAAAACCCTTTGCAATGTGTGTAAAGGGATTGGAGTTGCCGGGTTATGATCCAAGAGGAATGAAGGCAATGGCTCTTTTATATGCAACTTCAGACAGAGGAGGATGCCATTTAAGAGGCAGCACATTTCGCTCAGAGCTATTGGGTTTGCCAAAGCCAATAGACCGCTTTGGATATGAAGGGAAAGCTGGGTTGGTAGCTGAATTACAGAAAATTTATACTCTTATGAATGTTTTTTCAGAATGTCTTTTCGCAAATTTCGTTCTAACTCTTGAGGATTATTCAACAGCACTTAGTGCACTATTTGAGGAATCAATTAACCAAAATGATTTGCTGTTAATAGGGAAGAGGATATGGGATTTAACAAGGTTGTTCAATTGCCGTGAAGGTTTTACAAGTGAGGATGATACGTTGCCAGATAGGTTATTTGATGATCCTATTCCGTATGGACCATCTAAAGGACAAGTTATCGATAAGTATTCTTTTGAATTAATGAAAAAAGAATACTATGAAATCCAAGGATGGGAGATAGAAACAGGCCTGCCTTCGTTAGAATTGCAAGATTATATTCTATAGAATATAACAAGTTTTATTAGTAGATTCGGTAAAACTTCCTTGTTATAGCCTGGGTTAGCGGATAAAGAAGGAATTCTAAGAAATCTCAAAGGGCATACACGTGATTAATACAACCAAGAAAGTTGCGTTACTTGTTGCGACATTAGGTGGTTTCCTAACCCCCTTTAGTTCACACTCCATAAATATTGCGCTTCCGTCCATTGGGAAAGAATTTTCAATGAATGCCATTTCACTTAGTTGGCTTGTTACAGCTTATCTTTTAGCCTCAGCCATATTCCTTGTCCCATTAGGGAAAATAGCGGATATCTATGGAAGGAAAAGAATTTTTATTTATGGCATTTTGTCATTTACAATCACCTCCTTTTTTTTAGCTATTTCTAACTCTGTAACGATGCTTATTTGCTTCAGAATCTTGCAAGGAATTGGAGGGGCCGTTTTATTTGGTACTGGGGTTGCTATATTAACTTCGGTCTTTCCCATCGAGGAGAGAGGCAAAGTGTTAGGGATCAATGTGGCTGCGGTTTATATCGGAGCATCCCTCGGGCCATTTTTAGGAGGATTTCTGACCGAGCAGTTTGGTTGGAGAAGCATTTTTTTTGTAAATGTATTTCTCGGGCTGGGAATCCTTTTACTTATTTTTTGGAAATTGAAGGGAGAGTGGGCTGAGGCAAAAGGAGAGAAGTTTGACTTTGTTGGTTCCATCATTTACAGCTTTACGCTTATAACGGTCATTTATGGTCTCTCTCTATTGCCCAAGATGCTGGGAGCCTTCTTAATTCTTCTGGGAGTCTTAGGAATCTTAACATTCGTTAAATGGGAAATTAGGACGGAAAGTCCTGTTTTAGATATCAATCTTTTCAAAAATAATAGAGTTTTTGCATTCTCTAACCTAGCATCTTTTATTAATTACAGCGCTGCATTTGCTGTAGCTTTCCTCTTAAGTTTATATTTGCAATACATAAAAGAATTTACCCCACAAGATGCAGGCTTGATTTTAATATTTCAGCCTATTATACAAGCTTTATTCTCTCCTTTTGCTGGAAGGCTTTCTGATAGGATCGAACCACGAATCGTCGCCTCAATGGGAATGGGGATGACAACTATAGGTCTATTTTTATTATCTTTTTTAGATGTAAAAACACCCATAGGGTTCATCGTAGCAAATCTAATTATTATTGGTTTTGGTTTTGCTCTTTTTGCATCTCCCAACACAAATGCAGCCATAAGCTCTGTCGAGAAGAGGTTTTACGGAGTAGCTTCTGGAATACTTGCAACGATGCGGCTCACTGGGCAGATGTTTAACATGGGAATTACTATGCTGATATTTGCAATATATATCGGCAAGGTTCAAATTACACCCCAATACCATCCACTTTTCTTGAGAAGCATCAAAATAGCTTTTACATTTTTTGCGGTTCTTGGCTTAGGAGGAGTACTTGCATCGTTTGCAAGAGGCAAGGTGCGCTGAAAGTATTTGAGGAATGTGGTAAAAAAAATTAAAAGTAGGGTAAATCAAAAGATGAGAAGGATAAAAAAACAACCCAAAGGAGAATGGATTAATTCTCAGAATAAAAAAATGAAAGCTACTGGGTGAATTTCGATTGGTATTTTGTGAATCCTATGGTAAATTGATTTTGAATTTGGAACTTAGGAAAAGCCGTCTGAACTTCGTCTGAACTTTGGTGACCGATATATAAGGATTTTGAGGGATTTTCAGGGACCAAAAAGGACAATACCTTTTTGGCTTAACTAATTGATATCATTTTAAAATTATTAATTTTTACGCTGCGTTACGTGCCAAGAATTATGGGACTTAAAATCCCTCGGTGGTCCTCCACCGTGCCGGTTCAAATCCGGCCCTAGGCACCAATGATTTCAATATATTAGAGGGCTCTTCGGAGCCCTTCTTTTTTGCCTCATTGGTGCCCGTCTGAACATGGTCTGAACTTTTGAAAGATTTCTGTTCAGCCAAGAAGAGATCTAATCTCTTCATCGCTTCCATTGCGT
>Ga0315292_10000133_pt1 | contig 29724 bp, 26 predicted proteins | sample YL17G13_0_MG_FD_204029 | JGI IMG/M metagenome (GOLD analysis project Ga0315292, IMG submission 204029) | Sediment microbial communities from Yellowstone Lake, YNP, Wyoming, USA - YL17G13_0 | ecosystem: Environmental > Aquatic > Freshwater > Lake > Sediment | place: USA: Wyoming | collected... | reverse complement strand
GATCAGCCCCATGAACGAGGGCATGCAGCCGTGCTTGTTCGCGAGAAGCATGCTCCAGGACGCACCAATCAACGCCAGCGGGATCGCCGACATGATCGTGAGCGGATGCAGCCACGACTTGAACGCCGGGACGAGCGAGAAGTACAGCAGCACGAGCCCCAGGCCGAGCGCGAGTCCCAGACGCTGGAACGAGTCGTCCATCTGCTTGACCTCGCCCTCCTGGCTGATCGTATAGCCGGGCGGCAGCGTCAGGTCGGCGAGCGCGGCCTCGACGTCTTCCTGCAGGTGCGAGATGGGCTGTTTGACGCGGTACGCCTGGATGTCGAGCGTCCGCTGCAGCCCCTGCCGCGTGATGATCGACGCGGAGGCCCGGGGCTCCAGCCGGCCGAGTGCCGAGAGCGGCACCACGGCGCGCGGCGTGACGATTGGGTAGTCTTCGAGCTGGGCCGACTGCGCCCGCTGTGGCGCACGCAGTTGCACCCAAAGCGGCAATCCGTCCTCGTTGGCGACGCGAAAGGTCGAACTCGGCATGCCGCGCACGGCGCTCTGCAGTTGCGAGGTCAGCACCGCCGGCGAGAGCCCGTGCAGCGCCAGTTTCTCGGGGTCGGCCGTAAACGCGGTCTCCACACTATCGAGATGCCACGAACGAGAGACGGACGTCACGCCGCGCACCCGCGTCCGCAGACGTTGTTCGATGTCTGCACCGAGTCGATCGAGCGTGCCCAGATCCGGGCCCGAGATCATGACGTCGATTGGCGCGCGGATTGTCGAGAGCGGTGTGGCACCGAAGTCGAAGACGTCAACGGTTCGAATGCCCGGGACGCGTGCCATCCTTGCCCGCAGGTCTGCCTCGATCTGCCACACGGACGCTTGGCGGTGAAATCGGTCGAGCAGGTGGATCGTGATCGTCCCCTGCTGCGGCGATCGTCCCCCGCCGAACGAGATGACCGCCGGCTCGGACCCGATGACCGACGAGACGCCCAGCACCTCTGGACGACTCCGGACGATGGCCTCCAGTCGCGTCAACCCCGCCTCGGCGGCGCCAAGCGACGCGTTGGCATCCGTCTCGAACGCGACCTTAATGATGCCCGAGTCCATCGGTGGCATCAGATCGCGACCGACCAGCGGCATCTGGCGCGCCGACACGACGAACAGCACGAGGCCGCCGATGACGAATACCAGCCGGTGGTGGAGCGCTAGCACCGTCAAGCGCACGTAGAACTCGCGGATGGGGACAATCACCTTCTCGTCGAACAGGAAGATGAGTCGTTCGAACCACCCACGCCCCGCAGCGGTGCGGCGCAGCAGCAGCGGCGCGAGCAGAGGAATGATCGTCACGGACACCACGTAGGAGGCGACCAGCGCGATCGAGAGGCTGATGGCCATCGGCCGAAGCACGGTCTGCACGTAGCCGCCAATGAAGATGATTGGGAGCAAGACCATGATGGTGGCGTAAGTGCCGGAGAAGATCGCGAGCATCACCTCCTCGGTACCGCCCACCACGGCGTCGCGCACCGCCTGGCCGAGCTCGTGATAATGCCGTTCGATGTTCTCGAGCACGACGATCGCATCATCGAGGAGCATGCCCACCGCGACGATGATGGCCGTCAGTGTGACCATGTTGAACTCGAAGCCAGCGAGCCACATGACCGCGAACGTCAGCAGGTACGTAAACGGGATGGACACGGCGGCGAGCGTCATCCCGCGCCAATCTGCGAGAAACAGAAAGATGACGAGCACGGTCATGATGATCGCATCGCGCAGGGCGTCGAGCATGTTACCCACCGCGCGGTCGATCAGCTCGGACTGACTGTCGGGAATCGAGAACGCGATGTCCGGGTAGTCGCGTTCGAGCGCGGGCAGCAACGCCGCCACGTCGGCAATGGTGCGCAAGGCGTTTCCCGATGGCGCTCGCTGGATATTGATCGCGATGGCCGGCTGGCCGTCCCCGTGATAGGCGCTCTGCGGTTCCTGCACGCCTGTCATCACCTCGGCGACATCCGCCAGGTGGACAACGCCGCCCGGACGCTGCGCCACCGGAACCCGCGCGACGTCGGCCGGATTGGTGAACGCGCCGACGCGCCGCACGAGCACCTGCCGGTCGGACGTGGTGAGCAGACCGATCGGCTGATTCGCGTTGAAGGCGACGAGCGCCTGGCGCACATCGAGCGGCGTGAGGTGGTAGCGCTCGAGTCGATCACGATCCAGGTCGACCCGAATCACCGGTTGATGCGCGCCGAACACCTCCGCGTTCGCCACTTCCGGCAGTTGGAGCAGACGCTCCTTCACGGCGTTGTCGGCCACCTGGCGAACCAGCGCGAGGTCGAGCGACGACCCCGCCTTCGGGCGCAGCGCCAGCGTGAGCACGGCAGGGGTGGCGGAGGAGACCTTGAAGATCATCGGCGGGCGCGCCGCGTCGGGCAGCGACGCGCGGATCTTCTGCAGGCCGTTGGCCACATCGGTCGCAGCCGAATCGAGTCCCTTCGCGTATTCGAACTCGACGGTCACCGTGGACACTTCATCCTTGCTCACCGAGGCCACGCGCCGGACCTGTTCGATGCTCGACAGTTCCTTCTCGATCACACGGCTGACATCGGCCTCGACATCTTCGGCCGACGCGCCGGGGACCACCGTCACCACCGCCGTCTGCGGCCGCTCCGAGTCGGGGAACAGATTCACCGGCATCTGGCGGTACCCGACCAGCCCCACGACCGCGGCGAGCAGGACAAGCGAGGTGAGCAGGTGCGGACGCTTCAGATACGCGTCAACCATCGACATGGGATGTCTCCGTCTTCGGCGGGGTCGAGGCCCCGCGTCACAACTCGAGCCTGCTACTTGGATCCGTGTGGCGCCACATCGACCGACGCCCCGTCGGCGAGCATCATCAGGCGCGACGCGCTGGCGATCACCACCTGGTCCCGTTCCCGCAGCGCGCCCTGCACCAGCACTTCCTCGGGCGACCGATCGATCACCTGCACGCTCACCGCATGCACCTTTCCACCGGCGACGACAAAGACGACGCGCCGCGACTCGCCCTCGAGCAGCGCGGTGGCGGGCACGACCAAGCCTGACACACCAGCGCGCGGCAGATCGACGCTCACCGTGGAACCAGGCATCAGTCCGGAGACTCGCGGGGGCACGTCCGCTTCGAGGGTCGCGAGGCGCGTGGCATCCATTGCGGGGAACACGCGCGAGATCGTGATGGCCTGACGGGCGCCACCGATCGTCAGCCCGATCTCCCGGCCCCCTGTCAGTTCATTGACAATCTCGGCGGGCACTCGCACCCGCACGCGGAGCGCGTCCGGCTGGACGAGGGTGAGGAGGGGTTTGCCCGGCGACGCGAGATCCCCGGCGTTCACGAACTTCGCCGAGACGATGCCGCTGAACGGGGCATCGATCCCTGCGTACCCGCGCCGCGTGCGCGCCGTGTCCACCGCAAGTTCTGCCTGTGTCAACTGCGCGCGCGCCCCCTCGAGCCTGGCCTTGGTCGCCGCCACAGTGGACTGCGACCGTTCCCATTCCTCGCGGGCAATCGCACCGGCATCGACCAGCACCTTGTCGCGCGCCGTGACAGCGCGTTGGACGGTGAGGGCGAGATCGGCGGCCGTGACCGCTTCGCGCGCCGCCCCGACGCCGGCCTCTGACGCCGCCGCGGCGTCATCCAGTTCGCGCAGGTCGAGATCGATCAGGCGCTGACCGCGCCGCACCTGGTCGCCTTCGCGGACCGCCACGCGCACCACCTGCGAGAGGATGCGCGACGACAACGGCGTGTCTTCCGCCGCGACCACTTCCCCGAGGAACTGTCGCGCATGCTGGAGGACGCCACGCCTGACGGTGCCCACCTCAACGACCACCGGGTTTCTGACCATCACCGGCGCCGAATCCTTGTCGCGAACGCGCATCAGACGGACCGCGGCGAGACCGGCCACCAGGACGACAACCACCACGATTCCGACCACGCGTTTGACAGTCATTGCACGATCTCCTTCTCACTCAAGGCATTCAGCCGGGCCGCGGCCGTGATCTGGTCGCCGCGCGCCTGGGCCAGGGCACTGGCGGCCGCGAACTCACGCGCCCGCACCCGCAGCAGGTCTTCCACCGTGCCGACGCCCGTGTCATAGCGCACCAGTTCTATCCGCGCGGCCTCGTCGGCGGCCGCCACCCTGGCGCGAGCGGCTTTCAGGCTGTCGCCCGCCGCCGTAAACCGGGCCTGTGCTTCCACCACCTGGGCTTCGCGATCGAGCAGCGCCCGAGTTGCGGCAGCGCGTCCCGCCGCAGCCAGCTCGCGGGCCGACGCGGCAGCTGCCGCACGTGCGCCGCCGTCAAACACCGGCACCGTGACGGCCACCGACAGCTCCCAGGTCTTGAGCTGCTCGCCGATCGACAGGCCCGCATTGCCCATCAGGTTCCCGCGGAAGGCCACGTTCGGCAGGCGGGCGCCGCGCGCTGCCGCCACGGCTTCCCGCGACTGCTCGGCAGCCAGCTCCGCCCGACGCACCACCGAGGTGGCCCGCGCCAGGGAGGCCACGTCGGATCGGCCGGGCGTTAATGTCAGGTTGAGGTCCGGAAGGGGGTCCACGACCAACGGTGAGGCCGGATCGCGTCCCATCACGGCCAGCAATAAGGCGCCGACGCGTGTTCGGTCGGCCTCGATCGCGGCGCGCCGGCCGCGAGCATCCTCGAGTTCCTCTTCCACCTTGAGGAGATCGAGCCGTGGGCGCCTGCCCTGTTCGACCATCAATGTCAGCCGGCCGTGTGTCGCAGCGAGCGCATCAATAGATCGATCGAGCGCCATCGCCACCGCGTCCAGCGTCTGCACCGCCGCGTAGAGCGCGGTCGTATTCGCGCGGATGTCCCACCGTGTCCCTTCCGTGAACAGTGACGCCTGCTCGGCCTGAAGTGCCGCGATCCGAATCGAGGACGAGAGCCGGCCTCCCGTATAGACGGGCACTTGGAACGTGACGCCGTAGTGGATCTGATCGCGGTCCCATGGCAGACCGAGGAACCCCTGGGCCCCGAACAGCTGTTTCGACATGGGGCGCAGGATCTGGTCGTCCTGGAAGCGCGAGTAACTCAGGACGCCGTCGAGTTGACCAAACCGGGCGCGCCCGACTGCTGTCGCGGTCCACTGCGCCGCGCGATCCTGCGCGGCGGCCGCCTGCAATCCTGGTGCGTTGGCCAACGCCTCGGTCACCGCCGCCTCGAGGGAGAGGTGCGGCCCCTGTGTCCCAAGCGCCGGAGTCGTTGTCTGGGCCATGACCGGGGACGCCGTCAGACAGGCCAACACCACCCACGTGGCGGTACGTCGGACGTTCATCGTCGTGTCCTCCTCGACGGGGCGGTCGCACGCCCGCCGGCGATGGCCGCGAGCAGCCACGGCGCCACCTCGGTGATGGCCTGTCGCTCGATCGCGCGCTGTGGCTGGAGCCGGTGCTGGATCGCCAGGGCGGCCGGCACGCCGAGCATTAGGAGCGCGAGTGAGTCCGGTCCGATCGCAGTCTCTGGCCCATCTGTCCCCGTCACGCCCGCTCGCCCACTGCGGCCCTTCGGTCTGACCTGGGTCAGCAACTCGCGCAGCAGCGCGCGGTAAGGCGAGAAGATGTCGCGCATACGCTGAACCAGTTTCGGGTCGCCAGACGCCGACGCCTCGGCGAGCAGCAGGATGGGCAGGCTGTCGTGGTCGAGGACGATGCGGAGATGGTGCGTGAGTATGCTGGACAGTCGATCAGCCGGCGGCGTCGTAGCGTCTGCCGCGATCGCGCGAATCGGATCGAGCAGAAGTCGTTCGAGCCGATCCATCAGGCTGATGAGCAGGCGCTGTTTGGTTGGGAAGTGGCGGTAGATAGCGGCCTCGGAAAAGCCAACCCGCCCGGCGATCTTCTTCATCGTCAGGTTGGCGAGACCGGCTTTCGCCACCAGTTCCACTGCTCTGTCGAGGATCTGCTCCTGGCGGATGCTGGAGGCCATGCCGGTGGCGCGCCGTCTGACGGGCGACCGGCGAGGCGTGGGGGGCGGCTGCATGACGAGATGTGAGTGAGTCATCACTCACAATGATACACCTGCAGGCGAACGGTGACAAGCGGCCAGATCGCCGTCAAGGAATTCGCTTGGCCTCGGAACACGCACCGTCGTCGGCCTGGCCACCGCGGGCGCTGGGTCCACTGCGAGGATCCGCGCGTCCGAGATTAGACTAGAGCCATGGTGATCCAGCGGCGGTCCATCGGCGAACTCCTGTCAGCCGACGTCCCTGTGCTCATGGAAGGCGCGGTGGTCGAGCGCGTCAGACGCGGCGCACCGTTCCTGTTCGACCCTCTCCTCGCGAACGCGCCCCTGATCTATGGCGACGCTGGCCGCGCACTGCTGCGACAGATCTACTCGGAGTACATCGACATCGGGCGGATGTATGCGCTTCCCCTCCTCAGCCTCGCACCCACCTGGCGCGCCAACCCAGATCGACTGGCCGCTTCCGCCTTCGCGGGTCGCGATCTCAACGGGGACGCGGTACGGTTCCTCCAGGAGATCCGGCGCGGCTCTGGCGATTTCGGGGCGATGGTGTACATCGGAGGACTTATGGGCTGCCGCGGAGATGCCTACAAGCCTCAAGAGGCCCTCAGCCGGGAGTCGGCTCGAGCGTTTCACGCGGTCCAGGCCAGGGCACTCTCTGACGCCGGGACCGACTACCTCTTGGCCTCCACGATGCCGGAAATCCACGAGGCACTCGGTATCGCCGAAGCCCTGGCCTCCACCGGTTGCCCGTACCTGGTGAGCTTCATCGTGCGTCCCTCCGGCTGCCTGCTGGATGGAACACCCCTCGACGACGCTATGTCGTCCATAGACGATCAGGTGGTTCCGCGTCCCCTTGGCTACCTGGTGAATTGCGTCCACAGTTCGACTCTGGAATCAGCCCTCAGCGCGCCGCCAGGCCGACGCGCCCTCGACTCGGGCAGGTTGCTGGGTCTCCAGGCCAACACGTCCTCCAGCAGCCCCGAGGAACTGGAGGGTTCTGAGGAACTGGCAGGCGAGGACCCGGTGGTGTTCGCCTCGGAGATGTGCGCCCTGCGAACGCGGTTCGGCCTGCGCGTACTTGGCGGGTGCTGCGGCACGGATGGAGGCCACATGGCCGCCCTGGCCCGAGGCCTGGTGGCTGGCTGATTAGCCGCGGTGTCCCAAGAAGCCGACGGCGCCTCACTTGCCGAGCGCGTACTCCCGCGTCGACGCGGCAGACGTCCCTTACGACTCGAAGGGGTTCCAACCCACCAGATAGAGGTAGCTCGCGGCCCAGTTCCCGAGCGCGGTCGCGACGCCAAAGATCAGCATCCCCACACTCATCAGCGCCCAGCCAGACAGGATGTTCCCCACCACGCATCCCGTAGCGAACGCCGCGCCGATGCCGACCAGCACACCGCCGAAGAATGCGATCACCGTCTGCTCTGGCGGACGCGGCAGCAACTTCACCGGCCCGCTCATCCTCGCGGAAGCCCAGGAACCAAGGGGCAGTGACAAGACGACAGCGACCAGCCACCAGTTGATGACCTTGGCCGGCTGAGCTGGCGGAAGCGATGGAGCCGGCAACTGCGGCGTCGGAACAGACGACGCAACAGGCGCCGCCAACGACGCGGCAGGCGTTGCAACCGGCGCGACCAACGCGACCGGCGCCCGCCACACGTGTTTGAGGTTGGTCTCCGTGAGTAGCTGGTACGATTGCAGGACGCCATGCGTGACGCCCAGCGGGTAGTTGCGGCCCGTCGCCGCTGAAGAGAGGTACGCGGGCACCGCCAGGATTCCGATCGCCAATCCCGCCTGCCAGGGCTTCCAGGTGCGCGTGAGCCACGGCTTCGGGACCGCGTCTGGTTGCACACGGTTTGGCTGGCGACGATGCTGGCGCATCCAGATCACCACCGCACCTGTGACCCCGGCAATAAGCAGCGCGAGTACCCAGTACGGCAGGCCCGTGAGACTCGCAATCGTCACCGGCTTGCCACCGGTTGCCTTCACGACGTTGGCCATCATGGCCACGTGCACGCCGTGGAGCGGACCGGTCTCCACGATGCCGACACCCAGGGCAATGCCGCCGAGCGCCGCCATCGAGTTCAGATTCCCCTCGGCCGCTTTGAAGAGACAACCGCTGATGCAGCCTCCGGCCAGCACCGTCCCAACGCCGAAGAGCACGCCGCCGACGAGGGCGCTGACCCAGATCATCGGCTTGGGCGCGAGTAGGACCCACCCCGCCGCTTCGATTGCGGCGAAGCCCATCATCGACACCACGATGGCGATCCAGATCCCAGCGACCTTCGTGCGATCCCGAAAGACGACCACTTCGCTCAAGGCCGCCGCACCACAGAGGGACCCCTTCTGGAGGAAGAACCCAAACAGGAAGCCCACCGGGATCGCCGTCAACACCCAGACGCGCGTGACCGCCGCAATGATGGTCAGCAGGATTAGGCCGAGCGTAGCGACAAGAGCGTACACGCGCCAATGGATGGGAGGTTGCGAGGATGCCATCGAAGTCTCCTGGGGACTCATGAATCGTAACGGGAGCCGAGGACGATCGGGTCTGACGACCGACTGAGCCTCGGGGTGGAGCGTACTCGACCACGGGGTTCTCTTCCATCCGCAAACGCCTTGCCGTCCGGTTCGGCGAGGCTGCAACAGTGGCGAATGTCTCACCCTGGGCAGGTCACCACGCCCATGTCGCCTGCACCATGCGCCAGAGTGCCGGGCGCGCGGAACCCGTCTGGCGCACGAACGACCCGGGCGAGAAGTAGCCGAGGCCTGCCATGAGTTCCAGCCACGGACGCGGACGGTAGACGGCGCGCAGATCGATCTCCCGGCCCAGTTCGGTTCCGGCCATCCCACTCGTGTCGCGCCGCACCACCGACAAGGACGTGCTGTACCAGGCGTCGCGAGCGGATGCGAGTGCGAAGGTATGCGCCTGCACGTGAAGGTCGAGCCGTCCGGTGGGTTGCAGCAGGAGTTGCAGTTCGCGATCCCAGAGGTTCGCCCAGAAAAAGAGGTTGCAATACCCGTAGAACGCGATGTCGGCGCCGCCGAACACGCCGTCGAAGGTCCCATGAACCCCGTCGTGGGGATCTCGGTCTCCCGACCCCCAGGTCAGGAGCGCACGCAGTCTCGGCTGCCACGGCAACGGGAGGCGTACTCCCAGGGTCCCGCTCGCACCCTCCGCGCGAATCCGGTCTTGGCCCCACCATCCCCGTTGCATGACCCCCGTCAGCGCGTAATCCAAACGGCCCCGCGTCCCCTCGGTCTGGAAGCCAACCGAGTTCGAGCGCAGGTCCCCGGCACCGTGTTCGCCCGCCGTCGTTCCCGACCGATCCTCCTTGCGCACCACGAACACGTCAAGGCGGGCCGGCAGCCCCAACACGCGCAGGTAGACCACGCCGGCAACCGGCTCGGGGACGCTGGCATTGGGCCAGCGGTCGGGTCTGTTTCTGACCGGCCGCCCGATCCAGACGTCCGCATCGACGTGGGAAAGCTTCAGGTTGACGAGCGCGGCGTCCCACGCCCATCGCCCCGTATTCCCCCACTGCCCGGGCCCAAAGACGCGCTGATCGCCGTACGAGATCTGCTGGCGACCCAGACGCACGCCCAGCGCGGATCCGGCGAACCCACTGCCTTCGTAGTACAGCTGCCGAATGTCGAGCCCGTCGACGAAGGGGTTGCTGCGGGGAAAGTCGCGCGGCGTCAGGTGCGACCCGATCTCCCGTGCGTCGCGTAACTGAAGGACGAACCGGTGCCGGGGTGACACGCGGACCGAGACATCCAGCATGACTCGACTGAGCAGGAAACAATCGTCGGTCGCGGGCCGATACGCGCGCACGTCGAAGGCGTCGTCGTCCTCGAACCGCAGGCGGACCTGCCCTCCAATCTCAACAGCCGTCGAGCCGAGGGTGAATCGGAGCGGCTGAGCCGGCTGGGCGACCGTGGGCGTCGGCCCCGCGAGGACCACCAGCAGAACAAGCGCGGACACGGCCAACCGGGGCATCTGTTGTCCTCCCTGACGAGCCTGCGCCAGGGCGGGCGAACCGCCCGGCACCCCCGCCTCCCCTATAGCACCTTCAGTTGGTGGAGCACGATCTCCACGGCGAAGAACCACATGATGACGGCGAACGCCACCTTGACGAACGTCGGGCTCGCCTTCACGGTCACGTGGGATCCCACCGCGGATCCGGCCGCCGCCGCCACAGCCGTGACCCCGATGAGCATGTACTCGATGTGGCCCACCGCGCAGTGGCCCGCACTGCCCACCAGCGAGCTGACCGTGACGATCAGTGCGTTGGCCCCCGCGGCCTTCTGGGCCGAATAGCCCATATACAGCACCAGGAACGGGAAGATGACGAGCCCGCCACCGACCCCGATGAGGCTAGAGAGCACGCCCACGGCGAACGAGAATCCGGCGATGAGCGCCCCCAGGCTCCACGACAGGGGTTTCACCGGCTGCCCGGCGTCGCCCTTGCCCGACCGGATCATCAACCCGCCGGCGACGACGAGGAAGGCGGCGAAGAGCCACAGCAGAAGATCCTTGGGCGCGCGACCGCTCAGCAGCGCGCCGAGCACCGACCCCGCGACTGTGCCGGGAAGAAAGACCGCGCAGAACCGGAAGTCGACCAGGCGGTTCCGTGCGAAGACGATCGTCGCGACGAGCGCCGTCACGAGGTTCAAAAAGAGGGCTGTGGAAATGGAGACGCCCACGTCCCAGCCCAGCATCACGAGGACCGGCGTGTAGAGCGATCCGCCGCCTTTACCGAACATCGAGAAGACGACCGAGACGATCAGGACGACGAAGAACGGAACGACAAACATCGCCTCACCGCCCGTAACCCGAACACGGGATACAGACCGGTTTGCCGTCCTGATAGCGGACGTACCGCTCGAACACGTATTCTCCGCACCTGGAGCACAACGACTTGCTGAAGGAGCCTTTCGGCGGCTGATACTGGAAGTCCGGGCGCGGCTGCACGGTGTAGATGCCCTCGTCAGTCAGGGCCAGTGTCCAGTCGATCGCCGCCTGCGTCACCGCCGGCGGAATGCCCGACGGCTCGACCCCGCGCTTCCTGTAGGCGAAGAACTCCTGCTTGCCGAACTCGTCCAGGAACTCGGCGCGCAGCCCGTAGCGCACCGCCGTCTTGCCGGGATACCAGAAGGTCGCGGCCAGCTTGCCCCAGAATGTCTTCTCGATCAGGGTCTTGCCGAACGTGGCTCCGGTCGCCGCCTGGATGCCGTCCATCAGGCACGTCTGGGGATGGCCTTCACCGAGTTCGCAGATGACGTGGAGCGTGTGGTCCATCTCGCGGACCACACCCATCGTACCGAGGGCAAGCACCCCGATCCGATAGCCCAGCGGCATGAAGGGGCAACGGTGCCCGTGGAACGCAAAGGCCCAATCGGGGGGAGTGTAACGGACGACGTCAGTCATGAACGGTCTCCTTTGTTCAAGATCGCGGAATATGCACGGATCGTCTGCGTCACTTCGTGTGTGCCTCGCCCGAGGCGACGACCACGCCATACTGGCTCAGCAGGCGACCCGTCGCCCGGTCCAGGGCTGATCGCGCGATACCATAACCCGCCCGCGCGGCGGCTTCAGCGCTCTGCGCCTGGGCGAGATCGCGCTGGTACTGAATCACGAGATACGTCGTCGAGACTCCCACCCCAAGCCGATCTTGCTCTGCGGCCAGGGCGCGTTCCTGGTACTCCCGTTCGCGAGAGGCCGACTCGAGGGTGGCCCTGGCCTGCCCCACCGCGATCACGGCATTCTGAATCTCGACGGCGACCTGCTTTTCCAGCAACTCAAGGCGCAGTTGCTGTTGGCGGACGGCGATCCGATCGCGCGCCACGTCCGCGGACGCCGCACGCTGGCGGAGAGGGATGCTCATTTGCACGGCGATACCGTAGTCTGGAAACGTGCCGCGCCCGATCTGCGCTAGTGCATCCCGAAAGTTCCCGACAAACCGCGGATCGGGTACGTGAGCCGCGCTCCCGGCTATGACGAGCGGGTTCACATCGCCAGTCAACGCGTTGCTGCGCGCACTGACAACGAGATCGAGGGCGGGCAGCAGGGCGTTTCGGCTGCCCTCCAGCGCCGTTCTGGCATTCTCGATCTGCAGCCGCGCCTGCGCCAGATCAGGCCGCGATTCGATCGCCTGCCGAACCATGTCCTGGAGCGAACCCGGTTCACTGTCCGGCATCGCTGGCGGCCGATCCGTCAACTCGAGAGACCGTTTCGCCAACCCGGAATCGGCGATCGTGCCCCGTGAGAGAAAGTCCTTCAGGATGGTCTCCTGCTGACGGGCCAGCCCCTCCACCGCGATGAGATCCCGGCGCGCACGAGCCACTTCGGCACGCGCGCGGACGGCGTCGATATCGGCTCGGGTTCCTACCCCCACCTGCGCGTCGGTGTCGCTCAGCAGTTTCTCCGACCGCGCGAGATTCTGTTGTCGGACGGTGACCTCCGCCGCGAGACTGGATAGGTCCCAGTAGAGACGAACCACAGCCGACACCGTGCTGATCACCTGTTGTTGAAAGACCAGGTCTGCGACGTCGCGATTGCGCTGCGTGATCCGGATGAAGCGCGAATTCAGGGCCCAACCGAACCCACGGAGCAACGGTTGGGTGAACGAAATCCCGGCGCCGGCCTGGGTGAACGGATTGACATCCACACGGCGATTGTTCAGATGTTGGGAGGTGGCGTCGAAGGTGATGGCCAGTTCTCCACCCGTTCGAAATCCCTGCAGGAACGAAAGGCTGCCGGATGTGGTGTCGGATTCGAGCACGCCGGTTCCGATGGCAAACGAGTTCGCCTGCGGGATGGTCTGATGCCCACTGCGAATGCCGGCGGTCACAACAGGGTCAAACGAAGGAGGCAACCGCCCCGCCGTCGGCGTCTGTCCGCCCGACAGGGACAAGTTCGCCTCTGCCCCAAGGCCAAGTGGCGCGTTGCCGGCGACGGAGGTCGTCGAACTGGACACGCTCCGGGGCCCTTCACGAACGGCCAGCGTCACCCCACGCCCCTGGGCGCCTGCGCTGGCTCGCCGAATGTCCGTGTCGGCCAGGTCGAGCCCGACACGCTGCAGTTCGATATCGAGGTTGCTGTCGAGCGCCAGCGCGATGGCATCCGCCAGCGACAGACGGACACGGTCACCCACCTGCAACCGCTGCCACCGCGGTGATTCGCCCGGGCTCTGACCTGCGGGCGACGCCGCCGAAAAACACACCAGCATCACGGCCACCGCTACAAGCACAACGCGTCTCATCTGGTCGCTCCCGTCTTCGTCACCGGGTCTTGGAAATGTTGCCCGGCTGCGCCTCCCCGGAACCCCGTCCCGCCGCGGCCGCCGGCACCACAGGCGTCACCCGCGCACCGTCCGGAACCGCATCGGTGACCGTCGTGACGATCTTTGCGCCTGGTTCGAGGCCCTGAATCACCTCGATCTGCGCCCCCAGATCTCGCCCGAGGCTCACCTTCTTGAATCGGACCGTATCGCTGGCATCGACGATGGCTACCACCGGCCCGTCGGCCCCCGACCGGTAGGCGCTCGCAGGGATCAACACCGGGGGTGTCTTGCGTGTCACATGGATGGCGACAGTTGCGTACATTCCTGGCAGAAGCACCCCGCCAGGGTTTCCCACTTCGATCTCCGTGAGCATCGTGCGCGACACCGAATCGAGGGCACCGGCTGTGCGGGTGACCACGCCGGGAAATGTCATCTTCGGAAACTCGCTGACCGATAGTTCGGCGGCGGTGCCTGCCCGCACCGTCGGCGCCTCCCCTTGCGGAACTTGGATGTGCGCCCGCAGCGTGTCCACCTGGGCCACTCGGAACAGCTCACGCGCAGTCGTCCCGCTGCCCGGATTCACGAGTGACCCCACGTCGATGTTGCGCGCGGTCACCCGGCCGTCGAAGGGCGCATGAATCTGACGGAACGCCTTCAACTCGGCCACCCGTGCCAGCGACGCTTCCGCGGCCGTCGTCGCCTCGGCTGCGGACTGGACGACCGCCCGCGCGGCACCCTCGTCGGCCTGTCGGGCCGCCAGGATCGTGCGCTTCTCGTCTCCGTCCTGTTTGGAGAGGACGCCCTTACCAACCAGGGTCTGCCACCGCTCGGCGGTGACCTCGGCCAGGCGGAGATTCGCCTGGGCCTGTTCCAGCTGGGCCTGGGTTTGTCGATGCGCCGAGCGAGTGCGGCGGAGCGTGGCTTCCGCTTCGAGGAGTTGCTGATCGAGTTCAGGCGAGCTGATCTCGGCCAGCACTTGATCCCGCTTCACGAGGTCGCCCATATCCGCGAGGCGCCGGCTCACGTACCCTTCCGCGCGCGCGTAGATCGGGGCTTCCACCATCGCCTGGATCGACGCCGGCAGCGTCAACTGGACCTCGGTCGGCCCCCGCTTCGCGATCGCGACCGTGACGCGTGGTGCCCCTGGATTCGCGGTCTCCTGTTGGCGCTGTTCCCGCGCCAGCCGCGGGAACAGTCCCGCCAGGAACAGCGTACCCAGCACGACGACCACAACAACACCAATGATCAGCAGGGTGCGGCGCGAGGCGGCAGGACTGGGTTCACCGACCGTCGACCCCGTCACGGCCGGTCGATCTGTATCGGGATTCATGCGAACAACTCCTCATCGGCATTACGTCCAGCAGTCGACCTGCGGCGTCCGACCATGCTGTAGATCACGGGCACAACGAACAACGTGGTGGCGGTCGCCACGAACAGCCCCCCAATCACGGCTCGACCGATGGGGGCGTTCTGCTCGCCGCCCTCACCGAGCCCCAACGCGGATGGCAGCATGCCGCAGATCATCGCCAGCGCCGTCATCAGCACGGGCCGCAGGCGGGTCACGCCGGCCGAGTGCGATGCCTCGGCCTGGGGGACACCGGCTGCGATCTGATCATTGGCGAACGTCACCAGCAGGATGCTGTTCGCCGTCGCCACGCCGATACTCATGATGGCGCCCATCAGCGCCGGCACGCTGATCGTCGTCTGGGTCACGTAGAGCATCCAGATGATGCCGGAGAAGGCTCCGGGCAGCGCTGAGAGGATGATCGCGGGATCCCGCCAACTCTGGAAGTTGACGACCATAAGCAGATACGCGAGCACGACGGCCAGCACGAGGCCACCAGCCAGTCCGACGAACGACGACCGCATTGTCTCCATCTGTCCACGAATCTGCAGGCTGGTGCCTCGCGGCAGCGTCGGATCGATCGCCTGCACAACCCGCCGCACCTCGGCACCGACTGCACCGAGATCCCGATCCTGGACGTTGGCGAAGACGTCGACCACCGGCTGGATGTTGTGGTGGCTCACGACCAGGCTGCCCAGACCGCGCGACATCCGGGCAATGTTGCCCAGCTGTTCCGGTGCCTTGCGTGCTTTCGTGGCAAGTGGGATCGACGCAAGCGCGTCCATCGAGTCGATGCGGAACTCCGGGGTCTGCACCGCCACGAGATAGCTCACGCCGTTGGCCGGATTGAGCCAGAAGTTCGGCGCCACCTGGCCCGACGAACTCAGCGCGATCAGTACGCTGTTCGCCACATCGCGCTGCGTCATGCCCATCTGGCTTGCCCGGATGCGATTGACATCGAGTCTGAGCTCAGGGGCATCGGACACCTGGTGAATGTGGACATCGACGGCGCCCGGGATCTTCGCGACCTGTTGGGCGATCTTTCTGGCGACACCCTCGCTCACGACGCCGTTCTGACCGACCACCTGCACGTCGATAGGAAACGGCACGCCGAAATTAAGAATCTGGCTGACCATGTCCGGGGCCTGAAAGTAGAAGCTCGCGCCCGGGAATGCCCGTGACAGTTCCTGGCGCAGCCGTCTCGCGTAGTCCCACGTCACGCCTCGCGGACGGTTGCGCGTCAGCGACAGGACGATCTCGCCATCTGCCGACCCGAGGGTGGTCGAATCACTGTAGGCCAGGTTGATCGGCAGGATGGGCAGTCCGATGTTGTCGACGATGGTGTCGAGGTGTTCCGGCGCGATGATCTGCCGGATCCGATCCTCCACCTGCGAGAAGAGCTGCTCGGTGGACTCCAGGCGCATGCCCGACGGACCACGCACGTGCAGCCGGAGTTGGCCCGTGTCGACACTCGGAAAGAAGTCCTGCCCGACCTTGAGCGCGAGGCCGGCCGACAGCACGCAGAGGCCGATGAACAGCATCAACACGACCGCCCGGTGGCCGAGCGCCCACGACAGCGACCGGCCATAGCCGTCCCGGAATCGCAGAAAGCCGGCAGAGAAGGACCGCTGAATCCGGGTGAAGATGCCGCCGCTCGCCGGCGTTGCCGTTCCGGCATGTTCCCGATTGACCTCGGGGGCCAGCATCGTGAGCGCCATGGTTGGTACCAGCGTGCGCGACAGCACGTAGGAGGCCATCATGGCAAACACGACCGACAACGCGAGCGGCTGGAACAGGTACTTGGCTGTGCCGCCCAGAAAGATGACGGGCACGAAGACGATGCAGATGGTCAGCGTGGCAACGAACGCGGGCAGGGCTATCTGCTGTGAGCCATCAAGGATGCCCCGCACCAGGGATTTCCCCTCGGCGAAGTTGCGGTGGATGTTCTCGATGGCGACCGTTGCATCGTCAACCAGCATGCCGATGGCGAGCGCCAGCCCCCCCAACGTCATGATGTTCATCGTTTGGCCCATCCACTGCAGCACCACGATCGAGAACAACATCGACAGGGGAATCGAGACCCAGACGATGAGCGTGCTGCGCCAGCTGCCCAAGAACAGCAGGATCAGCAGACCAGTCAGCACTGCGGCGATCACACCCTCCTGGAGCACGGCGTTGATGGACGCCCGGACGAATATCGACTGGTCCAGTAGTAGGCGGACCTCGGGCGCGGTCGGGAGCGTCGCCAGGATCTGGGGCAGCACCTGTTTGACGCGGTCGACGATGTCGAGGGTGGAGGCGGCCCCGCTCTTGAGGATCGAGACCAGCGCGCCCCGCTGCCCGTCCTGCCTGACGATGTTGGTCTGCACGGCCGCGCCGTCCCGGACCTGGGCCACATCCCCAACCAGCGTCGTTGTTAGACCGTCCGACAGGACGGGCAGGCGGTTCATCTCCGCGACGGTGTCCGGGCTGCTGTTGAGCCGGACGTTGTACTCGCGGTCGCCGATCTTGACCGTTCCTGCGGGCAGGATCAGGTTTTGCGCGTTGATGGCGGTCGACACATCGGCGGGCGACAAGCCGCGGGCGAACAGCGCCTCGGGATTGAGGTCCACCATGATCTGCCGGGGTTTCCCGCCGGCGGGCATGAGCACCGAGGCGCCCTGCACGGTGGCCAGACGGGTCCGCAGGAAGTTCGCACCGATGTCGTAGAGTGCCTGTTCTGACAGTCCTGCGCCCCCGAGGCCCAGTTGGAGAATGGGGACGCTCGAGGCGTTGTAGCGGATGATCAGCGGTGGGGTGATCCCGGGCGGCATCTGGCGCGTGACCGTCTGCGAGATGGCCGTGACCTGGGCCACGGCGGCATCGACCCGGGCACCCGGATGCAGGAACACCTTGATGATGCCCATGCCATTGTACGTCTGCGACTCGAGATGCTCGATGTCGCTGACCGTCGTCGTCAGGGACCGTTCGGAGAGGGTGACGACCCGCTGCTCCATCTCGTCGGCTGACATGCCCTTGTACTGCCAGATAGCACTGACGACCGGGATGTCGATGTCGGGGAGGATGTCAGTAGGCATCCGCACGATGGCGATCCCGCCGAGGATCACGATCAGGGCGGCCATCACGACGAAGGTGTACGGACTGCGCAGTGCGAGCCTGACGATCCACACGACGACGTCTCCTTCCCGGACGGAACATCACACCGCAGGGCACGAGGGCCGTGCGGTCAGGCGTGCTTGAGCCACGCGAGCGCGTCTGCCGCGGTGTCGTTGACCGTGGCCATCTTCATCAGCCGGGCGACCAGGATGGCCTCGGCGATCTCGGCGCTGCTCACGCCGGCCTGCCTCGCCTGTTTCGTCCACATCAGCGTGCAGGTGGACGATTGCAGCGACGCGGCCACGCCGATCCCGATGAGCAGCTTGTACTTCAGTGGTACGGCCTGAAGCGCCGAGTTATCCATCGTCGCCGCGCCGTGGTCCATGTAGGTCTTGGCGCCCTCGGGCGAGATGGCACGCAGGATATCCATCGGTGTCGGAAGCGTCGGGTCAGCCATCGTCAGTGTCCTTTCAGGTTGCCGAGTGTGAGGCGACGCATGAGTGGTAATGTGGCCACTCAAGCACGTCGCAGGTAAAAAAAGGGCCCCCATGGTGCATCAGGCCCGCTCCTTCAGCACCTGGGTTGCGCATGCAAAGAAATTCACGACGCACGGGGTCAGGAGCGTGTAGAACACGACGTTCCCTTCGCGGCGATCGGTGACGATCCCGTGCGCACGCAACACCGCCAGATGTTTGGAGACCGTCGTGCGGTCCGAACCGACCAGATCCGTCAGTTCGCTTACCGAGCACTCACCCCTGGCGAGCCGATTCACGATCACGAGGCGTGACTCACTCGCTAGCGCTTTGAGCACCTGCGCTTGCCGCTTGAATTTGTCTTCTGCCGGCCTTGGCACTCTGACCTCCCCACTCTGGTTGTCAATCATGTGGTAACATGGCCACGTTGTCAAGTTCCCATCACCCTCGATCGGTCAACGCGCGGTCGGTAATGGCCACAGACTTGAGTCAGGCCACGTGGCACGGAGTTCCCCGATAAGAGCCCGTGGACGAACAGAGACGGGTTATCGCTGACAACCACCTGGTGTGGGTCGAATGAACGCGTTCTTCACCGCACGTCGGCAGATCTGGCCTGTGGCCTTGGCGGTGGTGGCCGCCAGGAGTCTGCTCGTCAGCGACATCTCTATCGCGGTGCCGTCATGACGCATGGAGAGAATGCGATGAAGACCATCAAAGTGCTGGGTATCGGGTGCGCCAACTGTCGGAACACCATCAGGCTGATCGAAGCGGTCGCGCACGACAAGGGCGTGGACCTCCACGTGGAGAAGGTTGAGGAACTGCAGGAGATCATGCGTTACGGCATCATGTCCACTCCCGGTGTCGTCATCGACGGGCAAGTCGTGCATGTTGGCGGCGTGCCGAGTCGTCAGAAGGTCGAAGGCTGGTTGCAGGAACGGCCGTCGTCATGAGCGCCGACCACGATCACGGCCCTGCGACCTTCGATCGCGCGTTTGCCCTGGGAGTCGGGCTCAACGTCATCTTCGTGGTCACCGAGGCCGTGTTCGGCGTCATCGCCGGCTCAACGGCTCTACTGGCGGACGCCGCACATAACTTCAGCGATGTTCTGGGCCTCCTGTTGGCGTGGGGCGCGAGCTATCTGTCGCGGAGGCCGCGCTCGGCTCGCCGCACGTACGGGTGGCGCAGTTCCTCTATCCTGGCCGCGCTGATTAACGCGGTCGTTCTGTTAGTCGTCACGGGCGGCATCGCGTGGCAAGCCATTCAGCGTTTCGGAACGCCGGAACCGGTTGGCGGCGGCATCGTCGCGTGGGTGGCGCTCGTTGGGGTGGGTGTCAATACGGCGACGGCCTTGCTCTTTATGCGAGGACGCAAGAACGACCTCAATATCCGCGGGGCATTCCTGCACATGGCTGCCGACGCGGCCGTGTCCGCCGGCGTGGCCGTGGCAGGCGTGGTGATCCTCGTGACCGCGTGGTCGTGGATCGATCCAGTGGTGACGCTGCTCATCGCCGGCGTGATTCTAGGAGGCACGTGGGGACTGTTGCGGGAATCGTTCAATCTGGCCCTGCACGCGGTACCCGAGGGGATTGACCCGGAGGCCGTTGAAGCCTATCTGTTGGGCTTGCCGGGCGTGACGGCCGTCCACGATGTGCATATCTGGGCCATGAGTACCACGGAGACGGCGCTGACCGCGCACCTGGTCAAGCAGGACGCTCGAGGCGACGACGCGATCATCGCCGACGCGACCCGGGTACTGCTTGATCGGTTCGGGATCGAACACACCACGTTGCAGTGGGAACGCGGCTCGGACGCGTGCTGCCCTCGTGCGATGAGGTAGAAGGACCATGACGACCGAGGCCGGGAGTCATGACTGGAGCCACCCGGAGCGATGCAGGCCTGTCGCAACATCGGTCCGGCAGGGACGATCCGGGGCGTCGCGCGGTGTTGACGCATAGCCTCTATTTTGATACTTATGCAAATATGAATGCGCCAAAGGCTCAGGACGATGTCGTCCGCCTCGCCGGCATGATGGCCGCCATGGGCACCGAGTCCAGGCTCCGCATCATGCGTCTTCTGCTCTCCGCCCACCCCGGCGGCCTGGTCGTCGGCGAGATCCAGGAGGAACTCGAAATTAACGGGGCGACGCTCTCACACCACCTCGAGAAGCTCCGTCACGAAGGTCTCGTGTACACCAAACGGGAGGGCACCTTCCTCAGATGCTTGGTCAATACCGAGGCCCTGCAGACATTGGTCGGCTTTCTCTTTGCTGAGTGCTGTGGCCGTAACAAGGCTATCGCACCCGACGTGATCCTCAAGCGCTGTTCGTGCTGAACGCATCCACCATCCCTACTCATCAGGAGTCCGCCATGTCCGACGTCATCAAAGTTGTCCAAGACCGATACGGCAAGGCCGCGCAACGCGTGCTCGATGGCCAGACCACCAGTTGCTGCGCCAGCACTTGCTGCGGACCCTCCGATCTGCTCGTCTCCGGAGCCGTGGACCCCATCACCGAGAACCTCTACGACGCGACCCAGACGGCCGGGCTGCCGCAGGATGCCGTCACGGCGTCGCTGGGCTGCGGCAATCCCACCGCACTCGCCGCGCTTCACCCCGGCGAGGTAGTGCTCGATCTCGGGTCCGGCGGCGGCATCGATGTCCTCCTGTCTGCGCGGCGGGTCGGGCCCACAGGAAAGGCGTACGGACTCGACATGACCGACCAGATGCTGGCGTTGGCGCGTGAGAACCAGCAGAAGTCGGGTCTGAAGAACGTCGAGTTCTTGAAGGGCCAGATCGAGAACATCCCGCTGCCGGACAACTCGGTGGATGTCATCATCTCGAATTGCGTGATCAATCTGGCGGCCGACAAGGACCGGGTAATGGCCGAAGCCTTTCGAGTCCTCAAGCCGGGTGGCCGCGTCGCGGTTTCCGACGTCGTCGTGAGGGGCGAGATCCCGCCGGCGATCCGCCGCAGCGTGGAGTTGTGGGTCGGGTGCATCTCTGGTGCGCTCGACGAGTCGGTGTACGTCGAGAAGTTGACCCGGGCAGGATTCGTCGACGTCTTGATCGAGCCCACGAGGGTCTATCGGGCGCAGGATGCCCGGGAGTTCCTGAACACCCAGGGCATCGACATCGACGCGATTGCCCCGCTGGTCGACAACAAGTTCTACAGCGGGTTCATCCGGGCGACCAAGCCGGCCCAGTAGCGGCAGGCCTGGCGCGGGATATCCATCCGCCCGTTACGACTGAACGGTGTCGGGAACTTCCGGGACAAACACGACCGCAAGCCGTCGTCGCAGTTCGTCGCGCGTCTGCCGAAACGCCGCGGCCGTGTCGGCGTCGGAGTCGGTCACGCTGGCTGGGTCGGGCAGACCCCAGTGCAGGCGTCGCGCGCGACCCAGAAACACCGGGCACTCTTCTTCGCCGCAGAGCGTGACAACCGTGTCAACCTCCCCTGCCGGGATTTCGGAGACGTCCTTGGAACGGTGATGGGAGATGTCGATCCCGATCTCCGCGAGTACGGCGATGGCCTCTGGGCGGACCCGTGTGGGCTTGGATCCCGCAGACCACACGGTGACTTCGGGCGATGCGAGAGCCCGTGCGATGCCTTCGGCCATCTGACTGCGTGCGGAATTCGCCACGCAGAGAAACAACAGGCCGCGCGGCGAGAGCGCCCGGAGCACGGCCGCTTCGACCAGCCACTCGGGAGGAATCCCAGAGCCTCCCTCGTACCTCCGGCAACACAGTCTGCCCTTGGACGTGGTCGTGCCCTCGACATCGATCTCATTCACGCGAATCGACGGAGAACCGACAAAACCCAACTCCGTCGCCCGTTCGGGCGAGTCGACGTCGACACGATCGACGGCGATGCCGGGACCGAGCCGCTCCGCGACCGCCCGTGCCAGCCGAACGGCGTCGTCCGCATGCGGACATCCGTCGAACACCAGCACCTCAATACGTACAGCCTCGCTGGACATCACCAACGCTCCTCCTCCACCCTACGCCGTATAGATCAAATACACGCCGCCTGCCAGCACGAGCAACCCGGATGCGTATCTGAGGTACGCCGCGCCTCGCGACGCCGCCGTCCACCGTAGATAACGGCCCACCCAACTGGTCGACGCGCCGGCCAGCACGATGACCGAACAATGGCCGACACCGTACGCGGCGATCAAGAGTACGCCATAGAGAGCCCGCGTGCCGGCGACCGAAAAGGTGACCCCCAACATCGGAGCCATGTATGCAAATGTGCATGGGCCGAGGGCCACGCCAAAGATCAACCCGAGCCCCAACGCCGCCAGAAGGCCGCGTCCGCGAAATCGGCTCGAGTCGGGCACGCTCCATCCAAGTGGCAAGACATCAAGCAGCGATAGACCGACCACGAAGAACACCGCGGCCACCACGTAGTTGGCCCACGGTCCGACGTCACCCATCAGGCGACCCGCGGCGGCTGTCACGCCCCCGATAATGCCGATGGTCGTGAACAGGCCGAGGGAGAACAAGCCAGCGATCGCTGCCCCTCGCGCGGGGGATGCCTGTCCCTGCCCGTTCACAAAGCCTACGACGAGCGGGATTGACGCGAGGTGACACGGACTGAGCAGCAAGCTGGCCAGTCCCCAGGCAAAGGCCGCTGCCAGCGCGATGGCCGGTTGGCCTTCAACGGCGTGAGACAAGGTCGCCAACAAGGTATCCATGGAGGGGACTAGCTTTTCGGCGTCGGCACGCCGGCCGGGCCGAAGTCATAACCGTACCGCTTCCACGTCGCGAGAATGTCCTGTTTCGAGATGAAGCCCTCGTGGCGTGTCAGTTCCTTCCCGCTCCCATCGAAGAACACCTGGGTTGGGATGGCGTAGATGTTGAACGGGTCACCAGCGCCCGGATTCTTCCACACATCGATAAAGTCCACCTGCAATCGGCCGGCATACTCTGTCCGAAGCTCGACGAGAATCGGGGCCATCGCCTTGCATGGAATGCACTTGTCTGCCCCGAGATCCACCAGGCGCGGGATGCCGGCGGCGGCGGGGACAGCGCCGTGACTGGCCACCAGGGCCGGCGCCGCCACCGATGGCGCGGGTTCGCGCCCAGGCTTGCTTGCGAACACGACGATGACCGTGACCGCCAGCAGGACTGGAATGGCGATCCGCCAGAGACGGGTCAACAATGGCGCGGAGTTCCGCGCGCCGGATGGGTTGGGTTTCGATGTGTCCATCTCTCGTCTCCTCAAGGGCACAGCACGATTCCCTGCGCCCACAGGCACTCGCTGCAGGCCGGAAACGGCGTGCCATAACAGTCAGTCTCGTTGGTCTCAGAAACGGCGCACCCGCCGCACGTCAGACAGGGCGACATATCGAATTGACGAAGGCGTGCCCGGAATGCGCGAAACGGCGGATCGCGCCAGATATCACTGAGGGGCGTTCGCTCGACATGACCCACGTCGAACGACCGTACAATCCTGTCTCGTCCCCCGACGTGCTCCGTATGCGTATAGAGCAATGAGAGGCATGGCGTCACTCGCCCATCCCACGACACGGCAACGACCCCATCGCGGACGAAGCGACAGCGGTTGTACCAGTCGCCCCTGTCCAGGGCCGGCGGCGGCACGACGGGCAAGTGCCGGAGCAATGCCTCGAGCAGCGGGCGCGTGGCGTCGTTGAGGTCGAACCGGCCGATGGCCAGACGAGGCCGCCAGGTATCCGGACTGGCATTGGATACCTGGGCCGCATGCTCGAACAGCACGTCGGCGGCCATCTCGCGGGTGTGGGGCACGACATTGGAGATCGACACGAAGTCTACGCCGACGCGACGGGCCGTCTGGATCAAGGCCGGGAGCGATCGAACGGTTCGCCGCGTCGCCACGCACGCCACGCCGATCGACATGCGGTGTGGCCCGCGCCGGGCTTGTTCGTGCAACTGGACGACGGCGTCCAGGGCGGGACCTCGGCCCGTACCTCGCATCGCGGCATGGGCCTCGTCATTGCCGCCATCGACCGACACAGTGACCTGCGCCACGCCCAATTCGCCCAATTGCTGAGCCAGCTGCGTGGTCATCGTCATGCCGTTCGTGATCAACTCCACACGGCGCTGCGCCTGGCGGGCCTGGCCGACCATCTCCAGAAATCGGGGGTGAACAGTTGGCTCGCCGAAGCCACCGAACGCCAGCGTGATTCGGTTTGGCCAGGCGGCCGGCAGCCCCCCCAATAACTGATCGAAACAGACAGCCGTCATGTGGCCGGAGTCGTCGGCCCAGGCCAAGCGTGGACACATGGCGCATCGAAGATTGCAGTGGCCCGTCGCTTCGACGTACACCTTGCGGAGGGAATCTGATCGCACGACGACGCCGTCGCCGCTCGATTCGGCCCAGAGTTCGTCGCCCGGGCGAAGGTCCGCGGCCGTCGCGATCGTGTCGGGAATCTCCCAGGTCATGCGCGCCGACTCATTCCGATACACTCCGTACCATGCTAAAGGGTCTGCGCGCGTTTTGCCGACGTGTGTCGCGATGACGTGGCGCGACGACCACGCGTCTGGCTGCGCTGCATGGCCTCAGCCAGGTCGAATCCGCCGCCGCTCACCGTCTCGACAGGTATGCGGCGCACCTGACGCACAACTGCCGCATCCATGTCCGCCTGGTCGTCGGTGGCCAGCAGCATGAGGACGTCGTGGATCACCGCCGTGATTCCAGGACCATCTGCCAGCCGGTAGTGGACCCACTTCCGCTCCTTCCGCTCGATCACCAACCCGGCCGCTCGAAGGTCGGCGAGGTGGCCCGACACCGTTGAAGCCGCGAGATCGAGTACCGCCGTCATCTGGCAGACACACAGTTCGCCGGTCGTCAGCATGCCAAGCATCCGCAGACGCGCAGGATGGGCCATCGCCTTCAGCGCCCGCACCACAGAGGGCAGACGATGCACGGGCGCGTCGAAGGAGGCGGTATCACCTCCGCGGCGCGGCGTTGGGAGCCGCACACGTGAATGGGCCTTTGAACCATTGATCGTCGATGTCACGTCACTCCCCCATTGGAAACCCGGAGCCGCCGCCCCTGGGTTCCTAGTCCTACACCGATGTCATGTCCCTCGCAGCGTGCCGCAGGACGGCGCTTCGTCACTTCGAGATATTCCGAATTGTACGCATGCCCGACGAGTGCGTCAAGGGTGAGGCCCCGCGCGCGCCGCGAGGACTGAATCGGGAACCAAGACGTGCGGCTGTCGGCGCATGGTGGAAATCGTCGTCTGTCACTGTTGACACTGCCTGGCGTCTCGTCGTATCGTTAATCGTCGATTGTCTATGAAAAAGAACTCACGCCCCAGTCGCCCTGACGCTTCAGATCCCCTGTGCTGCCCGCCCGACGAACTGGCCATGCCCCAACCCCAGGCCGTCGAACTCCCGCTCGATGACGCCGTGGCCAACGAGGAGCTCGCCAAGTTCGCCAAGGCGCTGGGCCATCCGACGCGCGTACGCATCCTTCGTATGCTGGCCAGGAAGGAGGCGCGCACGTGCAGCCTTATTGTCGACGAACTGCCGCTCGCGCAGTCAAGCGTCTCAGAGCACCTGCGAATCTTGAAGGCGGCTGGCCTGATCCGAGGGCGCGAGGATGGCCCGCGGGTGGCGTACTGCATTGAACCAGCCATGCTCCGGCGCATGAAGGCCCTGTTGGGGGCGTTATGACATCACGGCCTGATTCCGCTCGCCCGAACAGACCCTCATTCAACATGAACGAAAGGATCTCATCGATGACCCGCATGCAGGTATTCGATCCCGCGATGTGCTGCCCCACCGGCATCTGCGGTCCCTCGGTGGACCCCAAGTTGGTGCGGTTCGCCGCCGATCTCGATTGGTTGAAGACCCAGGGGATTTCCGTGGAGCGCTACAACCTCTCCAACCAGCCTTTGGCCTTTGCAGAAGACGAAACGGTCAAGGCGGCGCTACACGCTCAGGGAGAAGCGGCCTTACCCTTGATCAAGGTGGATGGACAGATCCAAAGCCACGGGACCTATCCTTCCCGCGACCAGCTTGCTACGTGGGCTGGGGTGAACGGTCCGGCCCCGTCCATCTACACAGAAGCCGTCCAGGAATTGGTCTCTATTGGTGCGGCCATCGCCTCGAACTGTGAACCCTGCTTCAAGTTCCACTACGACAAGGCCCGGAAGCTGGGGGTTTCTCAAGAGGACATGTTGCTCGCCGTCAACACTGCCCAGGGCGTGAAGGACGTACCCGCGAAGTCCGTCCTGGCTCTGGCCGATCGCTACCTGAGCGAGCCGACCGTGGAACGCATCAAGGCCCAGGCGATCACGCTGACGCCCGCCGCGCCTGCGACAGGCTGCTGCAGCGGACCCAGCAAGACCAGCGGCTCTTGCTGCTAGAGAAGAGCCAACGATGACCCTGCTCATTCCCCATCCCACGCCGGTCCTGTTCTTCACGGGGAAGGGCGGGGTCGGCAAAACATCCGCCGCCTGCTCGACGGCCATCGGCCTTGCCGACGTCGGCAAGCGGGTGCTGCTCGTCAGCACGGACCCAGCCTCGAATCTGGACGAGGTGCTGGGCGTTGTGCTCACCGGGGTGCCGCTGTCAGTCCCTGGTGTGCTTGGCCTCTCGGCCCTGAACATCGATCCGGAAGAGGCCGCCCGCGCCTACCGGGAGCGCATGGTCGCCCCTGTCCGTGGGGTCCTGCCCGCTGCCGTGGTTGCGAGCATGGAAGAACAGCTCTCGGGGGCCTGCACCACCGAAATCGCCGCGTTCGACGAGTTCTCTAAGCTATTGGGCGATGCGGCCAGGACCGCGGCTTACGATCACATCCTGTTCGATACCGCCCCGACCGGCCATACCCTGCGCCTGCTGGCGCTCCCCGCAGCCTGGTCCAGCTTCATTGATACCAATGTTGGAGGAAACTCGTGCCTGGGTCCGCTTTCGGGACTCGCGGCCCAGAAGACCCTCTATGCGGCTTCCCACGCCGCGCTTCGTGATGGTGCACGGACCACGCTCGTCCTGGTGGCCCGACCGGATCGGCCTTCCTTGCGAGAGGCGGAACGCACTCGCGTGGAGCTTGCCCAGCTTGGCATCCAGAATGTTCACTTGATCCTCAATGGCATCTTCAGGGCCACGGATCCTTCGGACGTCGTGGCCGTCGCGATGGAAGATCAAGCCAAGAAGGCGTTGGTGGATCTGCCCGAGGGGCTCCGGAGCCTATCCCGGACAACAGTGCCGTTGCTGCCCTATGGCCTCGTGGGCATACCGGCGCTCCGTAGCATGGGAGCCCGGGAACTGGCTCCGCCAGCCTTGACTTTGAGTGGCGCCATCGATTTATCCCGCTTCGAGACCATGACATCCCTGGTGGACAGCCTCGCCGCTCAGGGCAAGGGCGTGGTGATGGCCATGGGTAAGGGCGGCGTGGGGAAGACGACCCTGGCCGCTCACCTAGCCACCCGCCTGGCGGGGGAGGGTTTCCGCGTCACCCTCACCACCACCGATCCCGCCGCCCACGTGGAGCAGGCCGTCGGCACACGACCGGCCACCCTTCGTGTGACTCGCATCGATCCCGAGCTGGTCGTCCAGCGGTACCGGGAAGACGTCCTGGCGACCGCAGGTCAGGCGCTGGATGCGGAAGGACGAATGATGCTCGAAGAGGATCTCCGTTCGCCATGCACGGAGGAGATCGCCATCTTTCGGGCCTTCGCAGAGACCGTGGCGCAAGGGCAGGACGAGTTCGTCGTCATCGATACCGCCCCGACGGGGCACACCCTCCTCTTGCTGGATGCCGCGGAAGCCTACCACCGAGAGGTGCTGCGGACGACCAGCGATATGCCGGAGGCGGTGCGGCAGCTCCTGCCCCGGCTCCGGGATCCGGTCTTCACGCGCATCCTGCTCGTGACCTTGCCAGAAGCCACGCCCATCCACGAGGCCATGCAACTCGAACGAGACTTGGCACGCGCCGACATCCATCCCTTCGCCTGGGTGGTGAACCAGAGCCTCACGCCCCTCACACTCACGGATCCGGTCCTCCGGGCTCGCCAGACCAATGAGGCGAGGCATGTGAATGAACTCTTGAGCCATGCGTCCCGGGTCGTGCTGGAACCCGTCTCCTTTACTTATTCAACGCCACCCATCTCACCGGAGTTCAGTCGTGAACCTGCCCAAACGCCTCTCCTTTCTTGACCGCTATCTGACCCTCTGGATCTTCCTGGCCATGGGCCTGGGCGTGCTGCTGGGCTACGCCGTCCCCGGCTTCAACTGGGCCATCAATGCCTGGAACGTAGGCACCACCAGCGTTCCCCTGGCCGTCGGTCTGATCTTGATGATGTATCCGCCCCTGGCGAAAGTGCGCTACGAGGAGCTTCACCTCGTCTTTCGAAACAAGAAAGTACTCGGTCTTTCCCTCCTGCAAAACTGGGTCATTGGACCGTTGTTGATGTTCGGCCTGGCGGTGCTCTTTCTGCGGGACAGGCCAGAGTACATGACGGGGCTTATCCTCATCGGCCTGGCCCGTTGCATCGCCATGGTGATCGTGTGGAACGACCTGGCCAAGGGCGACACGGAATACTGTGCGGGCCTGGTGGCCTTCAATGCGATCTTCCAGGTGCTGTTCTTCAGCGTCTACGCCTGGTTCTTCATCACCGTGTTGCCCGCGAAGCTAGGACTGTCTGGCGCGGTGGTGAACATCACGATCCTGGAGATTGCCAAGAGTGTGGGGCTGTATCTCGGCGTGCCCTTCGCGGCGGGCTTCCTCACGCGGCTCATCCTGGGAAGGCTCAAAGGCCTGGATTGGTATCACCGGGTCTTCGTGCCGAAGATCAGCCCGATCACCCTCATCGCGCTGCTGTTCACGATCATCGTCATGTTCAGCCTGAAGGGCGACACCATCGTGAAGCTGCCCCTCGACGCGATGCGCATCGCGGTACCGCTGCTGGTCTATTTCGTGGTGATGTTCGCGATCAGCTTCTGGCTCAGCTATAAGGCCAAGGCGAGCTACCCGCAGAGCGCCGCCCTCTCCTTCACGGCCGCGTCCAATAACTTCGAACTGGCCATCGCGGTGGCCGTCGCCACGTTCGGGATTGCCCATGGTGCGGCCTTCGCCGCGGTGATGGGGCCCTTGGTGGAGGTGCCTGTCCTTATCGGGCTGGTCAATGTCTCGCTGTGGATCAATCGGCGTTGGTATCCGCAGCCTGCTGAGTTGCTGGCCACCACCGAAACACAGGTGTGAGCTTCATAGACGAGGAGTCCTGTCATGTTCAGCACAGTGCTAGTCGCCACCGACCTGTCTCCCGCGTCCGATCGCGTGATCGCGTGCATGCGTGGGCTGCGACCGCTTGGGACCACCCGGATCATCCTGACTCATGCGTTGGGGGTCAGGCATTTGGAGGAGATGGTGCGCCTGCTCGCGCAACAGGCTGAGCCGAAGCTGCATCAGCAGAAACAGGCCTTGGAGGATCAGGGTTTCGCGGTCGAGACGGTGATGGCTCCGGGCATCCCGTCCATGGAGATCAATCGGGTCGCCAGCGAGAAGCGGGCATCCATGATCGTCATCGGTTCGCAC
>Ga0315292_10000132_pt1 | contig 29821 bp, 32 predicted proteins | sample YL17G13_0_MG_FD_204029 | JGI IMG/M metagenome (GOLD analysis project Ga0315292, IMG submission 204029) | Sediment microbial communities from Yellowstone Lake, YNP, Wyoming, USA - YL17G13_0 | ecosystem: Environmental > Aquatic > Freshwater > Lake > Sediment | place: USA: Wyoming | collected... | reverse complement strand
AGCCCTCGATCCGAGTCATCTCGACCGCGAAATCGATGTCCTCAGGCAGCATCTTCCGGATTGACACGTTCCAGCCTCGGTGTTCCGTCTATCCAGATTCCACATCCAGTATATCAGTCTCGTGCCACCGCACCCGCGCCCAGGCTGCATCCCGTCACAGAAGATGAACGACGACGGGTTCGTCCTTCTCGATCAGGTCCACATCCGCGGGGATGACCACGTACCCGTCCGCGAACGCCATGCTGGTTATGGCCCCCGACTCCTTGAACGCGGGCTGCGCGACGCCATCCTCGAGACGCACCGTCAAGAACTGCGTCCGGCCGGTCGTCGAAACCACCCTCCGGCCCATCCTCGCCTGGACGGTCTGCGGCTCCCTCTTCGGAAGGCGCGCCATCGCCCTCAGGACCGGCGCCAGAAGTATGTAGGCGTTCGACAGGCAGGCGGTCGGATATCCAGGCATGCCGAACAGTAGCTGACTTCCGATGGTCCCGAACAGTGTGGGCTTCCCGGGTTTCACCGCGATGCCGTGGAACAAGACCTTGCCGTTCCTCTCGAGAACGTCGAGCATGATATCCCTCTCGCCGACTGAGCTGCCCCCGGAGAAGACCAGCACATCGCAATCCCGATACTTCCTCAAGACCGCTTCGAGGTCTTCGAGGGAGTCGTCGACTATCTTCGACACCAGCACCTCCCCGCCGTTGGCTGTTATCACCCCGGGGAGCGTGTAGCTGTTGATGTTGTACACCTGACCCGGCCCCAGTTCCGCTCCCAGATCAGCTATCTCGTTGCCCGTCGGTATCACCGCGACCCTCGGCCTGGCATACACCTTCACGCGCGCCCTGCCTATCGCCGCGAGCGCGCCCACCTTGCTCGGGTTCAGCAGCTCGCCCTTCGAAACGACCTTGACCCCGGGGGCGATGTCCTCGCCCTTCTTGGACACATGCTGGCCCGGGTGCGCCGCCTCTGTGACGGAGACCCGATCCCCATCCTTCTCCGTGTTCTCGACCATAACCACCGCGTCCGCCCCCTTGGGGAGCATGGCCCCGGTGGCGATCTCCGAACAACGACCCTTGACGACGGACTCGCGAGGGACGGTCCCGGCATACACGGCCTCCGTAATATTGAGCCTCACGGGCCGTAGCTTCGATGCGCCGAACGTGTCCTTCGCGCGGACAGCGTAGCCGTCCATGGCGGACCTCGAGAAGGGCGGGACGCTCAAGGAGGACACCACATCCTCCGCGGCCACCCTTCCGGGCGAGTCGATGATGTCGATCGTCTCCGTCCTGCTGACCGGGCGCACGGCTTCGAGCGAGAGGTCCAGCGCCTCGTTCAGCTGTATGAGGCGCTTGATCGGCCTCATCTGTTGGCCTCCCAGACCATATGGCCCAGCTCGGGGGCGATCAGCTCGGCGACCGCCAGTCTCACGGCCTTCTCGGACCCGGGCAGGCAGAACACGACCTTCCCTTCCGATACGAAGGCCGTTGCGCGTGACATGACTGCGGCGCTGCCGATCTCGCGATGGCTCAGCATCCTGAACAGCTCGCCGAAGCCAGGCATCTGCTTCTCCTCGAAATGCGACACCGCCTCGAGGGTGACATCGCGCCTGGCGATCCCCGTGCCCCCGTTCATGACGATTGCCTGGATCTGCGTGTCCTCGATCATCTCCCTCAGGGCCTTCTGTATCTCAGGCACTTCGTCCTTGACAATGGTCTTCCTGAGGATACGGTGCCCGTGCAAGCCGAGGACCTCCGCGATCGCCTTCCCCGACGTATCGTCCGAGTCCGTCCTGCTGTCGCTGACCGTGATGATCGCAACGACCACGCTCTTCGGCGCCTTCCCCCTGTGCTCGTCCACACCCATCTAGCCGTCCCCCTTCTTCTTAAGCGTGACTCTGACATCCTGGATTACGGTTCCCGGATACTGGCCCATCTCGTCCTTCTCCAGGTACTTGACCATGTCCCACGCATTGAGCAGGGCGGCGCTCACTCCCACCAGCGCCTCCATCTCGACGCCCGTCCTGTAATGCGCAGACACGGTGCATCTGGCCTTCAGCACGTCGCCTGCCGCAACGAGTTCGATTTCAACGGACGTCAAGGGCACCTGGTGGCAGAGCGGCAGAATCGTGGAGGTGCCCTTCGCAGCCTGTATCCCCGCGATCTTCGAAGCCGATATGACATCGCCCTTCTTCACCTCGTTTCTGGCAATCGTCTCCACCGTCGACCTCTTGAGCTTCAGGGTCCCTTCAGCTGTCGCGACCCTCCGGACGACTTCCTTCCCGCCAACATCCACCATCTTGGCCATGAAATCAAGACTCCCCTTTCACCCACTGTCCTCTTCTGCCCGACAGCTCCTTCTTCCATATCGGAGTGGTCTTCTTGAGCTCGTCGATCATGTACTCGCAAGCGTCGAACGCGTCCTTCCGATGAGCCGCGCTGACCGCGACCACGACGATGACCTCCCCGACCTTCAGGCCGCCGATCCTGTGCGTCACCGCCACCCCGATTAGTTCGTGAGCCGACATCGCTTCCTCGGCGATCCTCTGAAGGTCCTTCCTCGCGAGGTCCTCGGCGGCCTCCAGGTGCATCCCGGTCACCATCCCAAGGCCAGACTTGTTCCTAACGGTGCCTATGAAACTCACGATGCATCCCGCGGACGGAGACTCAACGGAACCGATCACATCGTCGATGAGGATGGGGTCCCTGACGATCTTGACCTTCGGGCGCATGCCGGAATCAGCTCCAATATGGTCGTCTGCTACCTATAGCCTCAGCGAACAAGGCGCGCAGCTCGCCGTCGGTCGCGCCCGCCCTCATCGGCACCAGGAGATCGACCGCTCCTTCTCTGTCGAGCAGGCAGGGTTTCAGCTTCCCGTCGCTGGAGACCCGTATGCGCGTGCAGTTCGCACAGAACTCCGTGTTGTGCATGGGCCGGACGATCTCCACCGTGACCTTGGTGCCGTTCGCGGGCACCAGGTATCTGTGCCTTCTGTGCAGCTCGTTGACGGTTGTCTGGGAGGACGCAGCCGCCAGGCCCTGCTCGAAGGGGACCAGCGAGAAGTGCTTCTTGGCGAAGTCCGAAGTTCTCGCGGAATCCCTGTCGGACTCATACTCGATGAGCTGGAGAACCGCACCTACTCGCCCGCAGAAGTCCATCATCGGCTGGATCATGTCGTCGTTGATGTCCCTGAAGACCACCATGTTGACCTTCACCGGGTTGAGGCCGACCTCCACCGCATCCTCGATGCCAGCCACCACGCGGGCGGTCATGTCGACGCCGCACATTCTCTCGTTCGTCCCCGGATCGAGGGAGTGAAGGCTCACGTTCACGCGCGCGAGGCCTGCAGCCTTGAGCGCCGCAGCCATCTCGGACAGGTGGGAACCGTTCGTAGTCATCGAGACCTCCCGAACTGACGGAGATATCCTCGACACGACGTCTACGATGTCACTTCTCATCAGCGGTTCCCCGCCGGTGATCTTGACCTTGCGCAGTCCCAGTGACGCGCCCACGGCCACGACCCTCTGTATCTCCGCGAGGGTCATCTCTTCAGCGGAGGCCTCCTGGCCTTCCCTGTGACAGTGAGCACACGCAAGGTCGCACGCCTGGGTGACGGACAGGCGCAGGCTCCTGATTTCCCGGCCGAACGGGTCCCTCATCGGGGCCGGCACCGGGCCGATCTCCTTGGGCATCCTGGACATGTTCGGTCACGCATATCGCATTCGCCCTATAATGGTTGTCCTGCACGGCAGGACATCGAAGCATCTGGCATCTCCCGACATGTTTTTATAAGATGATGTGAATCCCAATTTTGGGATGCACCGATGAGGGACGATTATGCAGGGGCCGTCTGTCAGGACTGAGGCTCCAGGCATCACCCAGCAGGGTATCCGACCCCTGCCGATCTCCGACATGCTCGACATACTCAGGCTCATCTCCAAGGTCGAGCCGTTGGACGTCCTGCTCGAGAAGGTCATGACGACCATCGTGGAGACCTTCGGCATCAAGGCACTCACAATCTGTGTCCTCGACGAGAAGACAGGGGTCTTCACGCCGCGCGTGCTCCACGGGTTCGCGGTGGACCAAGTCCTCGCGATAAGGAAGCACACGTATACGCTGGAGAGGAAGAAGAGCGACCTGAGCGAGGAGCACAGGATCGGCCGGCGCGCATACTACGTCCGGGCAGAGGACCGCGTCCGGTCGTGCAGCGACGAACTTGACTACATCTCGAACCCCCTCACCATCAAGAACCCGAGGGCTTCGCCCGACGACTGGCACGAGCTAGACTATATCGAGTTCGCCATGACGGACAGGCTCGGGAACTGGATCGGATGGATCGAGATAGACGAGCCCGCGGACGGAAAGGTCCCCACGAAGGATTCCGTCGACAGGATACAGTTTCTGGCGGACCTGACCGCGATAGCGGTCGAGAACTCGAAGATGTACGAGGAAGCCGTCTGCTCGATGACCGAGTCCCATGGATATCTGGACCTGATCGTCCACGACATAGGCAACATGGTCAGCCCTCTGCAGTACCATCTCGACCAGCTGCAGAAGAACCCGACGATGGACCCGAAGAACCTCGAGACCGCGAAGAAGGCCTCTGCGGTCTCTGGCGCCATGAGGGCGCTCGTCGACAACGTGAGGAAGATCTCCGAGATGAAGAGCACGGAATTCGAGATCAAGGAGGTCTACGACCTCAGAGAGGTCCTGGTAAGATGCATCTCAGCCGTCAAGAGGGACTTCCCATCGAAGGACATCATAGTGAATCTCGACTGTCCTGACTGCGAGAGCACGGTCATGGCCGACGAACTCATCCATGACCTGTTTGCGAACCTCCTCAACAACGCCGTCAAGTACAATCCGAAGTCCGTCGCAGAGGTCGATGTGCGGCTCATCGACGGCCACAGCGCGTGGACTGTTAATATCGAGGACCACGGCCCTGGAATAGCCGACGACAGGAAGGACAAGGTTTTCGCCAGGTTCGCGAAGAGGCCGGATGGGATGAGCGGGACCGGCATGGGGCTGTCGATTGTATCGCTTCTGGTCGACCGCTACAACGGAATCGTCTCGGTCAAGGATCGCGTGCCCGGCGCGCCCTCGCACGGCGCGCGCCTCGAAGTAGCGCTACCCAAGGTCGCCCGGCAGGAGATCGCGAGAACGCCGACCCAGCCGTCGATGACCACCGCGGGCGATTGGGAACAGTGGTGACGCCCGTACCGGACGACCCGAAAGAGATATCTCGCGGCCTTGTATTCCATGGTGCCGATGGACGGACAGAACCACAACGGGCCCGAGCTGAAGAGGACGGCGGATTTCGATGCCATAAGGGCCCTTGCCCTCTCGTCCGGTCTGGAGGACGGGACCTTCGAGAACATCATCACTGCTTACGGCTACTACTTCGTGCCGGAGCTCGTCGGGTGTGTCGCCCTGAAGAAGGACGGCAACCGGTACTCGATAGAGTGGCTCGCGGTCGCCGAGCGCCTTAGGAGCAAGGGGGTTGGCTCCCTGCTGGTGAAGACCATCGAGAACGAGGCCCGGATCCGAGGCGCGGACAGGCTGTGGGCGCTCGCCAGGACCCCACGGTTCTTCGAGAAGATAGGGTACAGGACCAGCACGATGATGGAATCGGGCGGGCCCAGCATGAGCAACTGCATGCTCTGTCAGCAATACGAGCGGACGTGTTTTCCTGCAGTGATGGTCAAGAGATTGTAACGTTCAACAACGTACATCGACAAATGCGACACCTATAAGTACGGTGCCCTTGCTCGCATCAAATGGGGTATCATAGTGGCTATCAGCGACAGGACGATTGCACGGTGCGCAAAGAGCATGGTGGACACGTGCAATCTCAAGAAGGGTGAAGGAGTCATCATCAAGGGAGGCGCTCACACTCAGAGGCTTCTCGAGGACATCGCCATCGAGTGCTACAGGAAGGGCGCTACCCCAACGATAGTCATCACCTCGGACCGGTACCTGCAGAAGGTGTTCGATGTTGTCCCGGCAAAGACTCTTGCAGTCCCGCACAAGCAGTATGTGGGCATGGTCAAGGCCGCGGACCTCATCATCGCGGTCGAGGAGATGGACGACCCCCGGATCGCGCAAGGGTTCGCCCAGGAGAAGCTGCAGGCTAGGCGCAAGGCCTCCGTACCGGTCAACGATATCGTGCATCATCCCAAGGAAGGCAAGAAATGGCTCTACGCGGGATGGCCGACGCACGGGTCCGCGAAGAGGTTCGGGATCCCCTACAGCCAGCTCGAACAGACAATCATTGGCGGCATTTCGACCTCGCCATCTCTCCTCATGAGGATCGGCAAGAAGCTGTCTCAGAAGTTCGTGAAGGCCTCGTGGGCCCACGCATGGGACGACAATGGGACCGACTTCAGGATCAAGATAGAGGGAAGAAGGCTGAACATCGACGACGGCTTCACCAGCGACTACGATTTCTCGGTAGGAGACCGGGGAGCCAACCTCCCGGCGGGCGAGCTGTTCGTCTCGCCACACGAAACCGTGGGGGAGGGCACTTTCTTCTGCCCGGTGACCAGCGACCGTGACTCCGGCAAGATTATCAAGGAGGTGCACCTCGAATTCAGGAACGGCGAGTTGCAGCTGGACAAGGTCAGAGCCAGCAAGAACGGCGACGCCGTGATCTCCGGGTTCAGAGAGAACGAGCAGGTGGACAAAAGGTCCGGTAAGACCGTGAGGACGAGGAATGTTGCGGAGCTCGGGATCGGGTTCAACCCCAACATAAAGAAGGCCATAGGCTACATCCTCGCGGACGAGAAGGTCAACGGGACGGTCCACATCGCGTTCGGCTCGAACATATCGTACGGCGGGACCTCGGAGTCCATCCTCCACTGGGACTTCGTCAGCGCCCCCGGGATCAACCTCGAGGTGGAGCGCACCGACGGGAAGATCGCCCAGGTCATGTCCAAGGGCAGGTTCGTCTGAGGCCTGCGGACTTCACTTGAGGAGCGCTGCGCCCCTCGACTCCGCATCTTCGAGAGCGACTTTCTTCCTTGGCCCGAGCCCAGGGTCGTCTGTGAATCCGAGCAGGACCTCGCCGGCATACTCGTAGTCTATGGCCGCGAAGAACGCCTTCACCACATGCTTCGCCGGCTCGAAAACCATCGGCTTGTCGGAGCCCGCGCACGACAGGAACAGGCCCTTCGGACGGCGACGGTCCTCGTACACCCTCCTGCGCATGACGTAGCGCTCGATCCAGAAGCACTGGCACCTGTCTATCATCGCCTTCGTCTGGGCGGTAACGCTCATGAAGAATATCGGGGACGAGAGCACGATCGCGTCCACCTCCCTGATCTTCTTGTAGATCGCGCCCATGTCATCGTGCCCGTGCACGCAGGACGCGCCACTGTCGCATGCCCTGCACTCCCTGCACGGGTGCACATTCATCCGGGCGAGGTCGAGCCGCGCCACATCCGCACCCGCGCTCCGGGCACCTCTGAGCGCGGCATCCAGCAGCTCGGCCGCTGTGCCGTCGAGACAAGGGCTGCCTAGAATGCCTAGAACTCTGGGGCTCATCGAGGACCTCGCAGACATCGGGAACGAACGAGCAGGGATTATTTGTATTTACTGGCCCCCGACAACGCAGGGTTAAATCGGCCAGGGATCATACACCCTCGGATTGATGGATTTGGAGGACGGGAGATTCAAGGATTGGTCCGTGGTCGTGACAGGAGGAGCTTCCGGCATAGGCAAGGCAACTGCGAAGCGCTTCCTAGAAGAGGGTGCGAAGGTCACCATAATCGACGTGTCGCCCAAATCGTGTGAGAAGGCCCTGGTCGAGTTCAAGGCCAAGGGGTTCGATCCCTTCGTTCTCGCCGGCGACGTCACAGACTGGAAGGACGTCCGCAGGATGGTCGACCGCATAGTCAGGAAGCACAAGAAGATAGACGTGCTGTTCAACAACGCTGGCATCCTGGTCGAAGGGACCGTGGAGGACGTGTCAGAGAAGGACTGGGACAGGATAATGGCCGTCAACGTCAAGGGCGTGTTCCTGATGTCCAAGGCGGTCATCCCGATCATGCTCAGGCAGGGGAAAGGAACTGTTGTGAACAACGCTTCGTGCAGCGGGCTCGTGGGGGACAGGAACGCCATCGCATACAACACCTCCAAGGGGGCAGTGGTCCTCATGACGAAGTGCCTCGCGCTTGACTACGCCCTGAAGAACATCAGGGTCAACTGCGTGTGTCCTGGAGAGATCGACACGCCGATGTTCAGGCAGGAGGCGAAGGCCAGGAACATGGACGTCGAGGAATACAGGAAGCAGCTGTCCGAGTGCCACCCGATCGGGAGGCTCGGCGAACCCGAAGAGGTGGCCAACGCCGTTCTGTTCCTCGCATCCGACGACGCGAGCTTCATCACGGGGGCGGCGTTCTCCGTAGACGGTGGGTACACCTGCCAGTGAGCGCCGTCGGGCGCACGATATTCAGGCACGGGACACTCCGTTTCGCGATAAAGTATAAGGCACCCGACTCCATAGGTCACCCTACGAGGGCTGAGCGCGGAGCCGGCCCAGTGTGGGGGAGTTCGGCCCGAGTCTAGGGAGGAATGGATTTGACGTCTCAGAAGTTGAAAGACCTGTTGAACCAGGCAATCGCGCGCGAGATACAGGTGTCCGTCCAGTACATGTGGCAGCACGTGCAGTGGATGGGGGTCGAGCACTTCGCCGTCAGCGGCGAGTTCAAGACCATCGCTGTGGCGGAGATGAAGCACGCAGAGAAGATAGCCGAGCGGCTATGGTACCTCGGTGGGGTTCCGACGACGAAGCCTAGCCCCATCAACATCGGCGGAGAGCTCTGGGAGATGGTCGACAACGACATCAAGGCCGAGGTCGAGGCGATCGAGCTCTACAAGAAGATCGAGGGTGTCGCCGAGGCCGAGGGGGACGTGACCACGAGGTTCATCTTCGAGAGCATCCTCGAGGACGAGGAAGCGCACCACGACTTCTTCACATCGCTCAAGGAAAAGGGCAAGAAGAAATAGGTGGAAAAGCCAAAATGAAGAGGCCTAGGGCCTCTTCTGTTTCTCAGTGTTTTCAGGAGCTTTCCAGGGTCAGCTCTTGCGCTTCCTTCTGCCGAACAGCTTCCGCTTCACGGCCTTGATCTTGAGCCGCTGTATGGCCTCGGTCGGGTTCAGCTTCTTCGGGCAGACCTCGACGCAGTTGAAGATCGTGTGGCACCTGTAGACGCCGTTCTCGTTGTCCACGAGGTCGAGCCGCTCGTCGGTGATCGTGTCCCTCGTGTCCGCTATGAACCTGTACGCCTTCAGCAGGGCTGCAGGCCCGAGATAGTTCGAGCTTGTCCACGCGACCGTGCAAGAGCTCGTGCATGAGCCGCACATGATGCAGTCTATCGGCTCGTTGATGGGCACGCGCTCCTTCGGCAGCTGGATGTACTCGCGCTCCGGGTACGGCTCCTTCCCCACGAGGTACGGCTTGACGTCCGTCAGCCTCTTGAAGAAGTGGTCGTAGTCCACCGCGAGGTCCTTGAACACCCTCTGGTGGGGCAGCGGGCTTATCATCAGGTCGCCCCTTCCGACGAACTGGCTTATCTGGGTCTCGCACGCCAGCCTGATCTTTCCTCCGATGACCATCGCGCAGGAGCCGCACACGCCCGCCCTGCAGCAGAACCTGAACGCCAGGGTGCCGTCCTGGTGGTTCAGTATCTCGAACAGCGCGTCGAGCACGGTCATGGCGGGCCTGAGCTTCACATGATATGTCTGCCAGTAGGGCAGCTTGTCAGCCGTCGGGTCGAACCTCTGCACCTTGACGACTATCTCACCTTCGGCCATCTCAGTACCTCCTTGCTTCGGGCTTGTACTTCGTTATCTTGACCGGGGTGTAGGTTATCTGCGGGCCCTTGGGAGTGTAGGTCGCGATCGTGTGCCTGAGGAACTTCTCGTCGTCCCTCTCCTTGAAGTCCAACCTCGAGTGCGCCCCCCTGCTCTCCTCTCGTTTGATGGCGCCCACGATTATGGCCTCCGCGACGTCCAGCATGCCCTCCATCTCTATCGCGCGTATGAGCTCGAGGTTGTACGCCTTACCCTTGCTCTGGACGGTGATGTTCCTGTACCGCGCCTTGAGCTCCTGTATCTTCACGAGGGCCTCGTCCATCGCCTTCCGCTCCCTGTAGATGCCGGCCTTCGTGATCATCGTCTGCCTCATCTCCTCGCGGATGTCGGCGTGGTTCTCGGGACCGTTCTTGGAAAGCAGGTTGTCGATCCTCTCCTTCGTCTCGCGCATGCACTTCTGGATAGCGGCCTCACCCTCTTTCTGCGCGGTCTTCTTCAGCACATACTCGGCCGCGACCGCGCCCGCGCGCTTCCCGAACACGACGGTGTCCAACAGAGAGTTGCCCCCGAGCCTGTTCGCCCCGTGGACGCTCACGCACCCGCACTCGCCCACGGCGTACAGGCCCTTGAACTTCGTGGCCCCGTCGATGTCGGTATCCAGGCCGCCCATGGTGTAGTGCTGGCCCGGCTGGATCGGCACTGGCTTCTGAATCGGGTCGACCCCGACGAAGTTGATGGCCAGGTCCCTGATGCCGGGGAGCCTCTCGAGGATCTTGTCCCTCCCGAGGTGCCTGAGGTCCAGGTAGACGAAGTCCTTGCCGTCGATGCCCCTGCCCTCGTTGATCTCGGTCTGGATGGACCTCGAGACGATGTCCCTCGGCCCCAGCTCCATGACCTTCGGGGCGTACTTCGACATGAACCTCTCGCCTAGGGAGTTGATCAGATAGCCTCCCTCGCCTCTCGCGCCCTCGGTCATCAGTATGTTCGTCCCGAACAAAGATGTCGGGTGGAATTGGACGAACTCCATGTCCTTGAGGGGCACGCCGCGCCTGTAGGCGGCGGCCTGAGCCGAACCTGTGGATATGAGCGCGTTCGTCGAACGGCCGTATATCTGACCGCTCCCGCCACTGGCGAATATGACCGCCTCCCCCATGAACGGCTCGAGCTCGCCCGTCCGCAGGTTCCAGCATATGACCCCCCTGCACGCGTCGCCGTCCAATACCAGGTCGACGACGACCCTGTCCTCGTACAGCGGGACGTCCACCTTGACCGAGCGCTCCCAGAGCGTGTGGAGCATGTACAGGCCGGTCTTGTCAGTCGCGAAACAGGTCCTCGGGTACCCCGCGCCTCCGAAAGGTCTCTGGGCGATCTTGCCCTCATCGGTCCTTGAGAAGGGACAGCCCCAGTGCTCCATCTCGATGATGCACGGGCCCGCCTCCTTCGTCATGAACTCGACGCAGTCCTGGTCCGCCAGGAAATCGCTGCCCTTGATAGTGTCGAACGCGTGCTTTTCCCATGTGTCGTCCTTCGCTGCGGGGTTGTTGGCAAGAGAAGCGTTCACGCCGCCCTGGGCGGCGCCAGAGTGCGACCTCACAGGGTGCACCTGCGAGATGATGGCCGTGTCGACCTTCGGGGCGGACTCTACGGCCGCCCTGAGCCCGGCCAGGCCTCCTCCGATCACCAGTATCTTGTGGTAGTACACGTGCTCACTCTCCAAATATGAACGGTAAGAGGATGATGATGCCCCATATCAGGGTCGCTATGCCCAGGACCCAGAGACCCACGTCTATGAGCTTCTTCCTCTTCGCGAACATGTCGAAATCGAACATGACCGTCCTGAGGCCGTTGAGCCCGTGGAGCAGGACCATCGAGAGCATGCCGTAGTCGACCACGACGTAGATCAGCTGGTCGAGGCGAACCTGAACCTCGTTGAAGGTTATCAGCGTCTCGCCAGGCTTCTCCTCGCTCACGCCCATGAAGTGGGCGACATACAGGTGTATGCCCAGGAAGACTACCAGCAGCACTGCGGAGAGCCTCTGGAAGAACCAGGCCCATGTCCCCGCGACCTTTGAAGTGGCTATCCTCTGTTCAGGCATCTAGGCACCTCCCGTGCCGATTATCAGATGCCATATCGCCCACAGGCCGCCCACTATGAGCACGCCCGCGGCGGTCATCGTTATCCAGAACACGAGCTTCTGGCGTCTGATGCCCATTCCCAGGTCGAACAACACGACCCTCGCGCCGTTCATCGCGTGGTATATCACAACGATGACCAGGAAGAAGTCCATCGCGATGAAGAGCGGCTCAGAGGTCGTGGCCATCAGGCCGTCGAAGTCGCCCTCACCCAAAAACGCGGTCGTCAGGAAAGACAGATGCAGGAACACGTATACCACGAGCGCCAATCCGGTCAGCCTGTGGCCGACCCATGCCCACATTCCCGTCTTCATGTTCGTCGGCCAGAACTCGGAGTTCCTGCCGAACAACCACTTGAAGTTGTTGATGCTGATCTTCATTCCAACACCTTGGCCGTTCGATTGCTGTTCTCATCCCGACTAGAGGGCTGTCTGATGTCCATGGCCGGATAAGCCGGCGTACCCTAGTCCCCGGGCCGCCTAGACGAGTGAGATTATACTTAAGCATATCTAATCGAACAATGTGTGAGCTTGTTCCCTACACCTTCGGTCATTTTTCGAACAATTATCACAATCGTCGCAACGAATTTCGTCTCGGCGGCGCATCGGGCATTCAATTGACCGCAACTCGAAAAGATATTCGTGACATCTGGCCAATCGTCCGCGCGAAGGGCGGGAACGGCTGACAGACGCAATCCACGCCCAAGAGCGATTCCCTCGAAGTGATGGCTCGACGAACAATGTAAAGTACCCTTATTCTGATACCTAATACGATGAGCGACTCGGCGAAATTCCAATGCAACGTCTGCGGCTACGTCTACGATCCGGAGAAGGGAGACCCGACCCAATCGGTGGTTTCCGGGACCCCGTTCGAGGACCTGCCCGAGGATTGGACCTGTCCAGAGTGCGGTGCGGGGAAAGACGAGTTCACGATGATCTGAAGAGTCTTCGGGTGGCCGATGACTGGAACCATACCGAGAGATGATACGAGATGATTCTTCGCCTTGCGATAATCGGGTTCGGCAACGTGGGCCAGGAGTTCGCACGGCTCCTGCTCAGGAAGAGGGAATGGCTCCTCAAGATGAAAGGCCTCGACGTGGAGGTGCTCGCTATCGCGACGAGGAGCAAAGGCTCCCTGCTCTCGAAGAAGGCCCTCGACCTCGAAAGGGTGCTCAAGGGCCTGGAGACCAGAGGCGACCTGAGAGGATACGGGCCGGAGGTCACGGACATGGACCCGCTGAAGATCATCGACGAATGCGATGCGGACATCATGGTCGAGCTCACGACCCTCAACATCGAATCCGGCCAGCCGGCGATCGACCACATCTCGAACGCGCTCCAGGTGGGGCTCGATGTGATAACCGCGAACAAAGGACCGATCGCGTTCGCTTACGACAACCTGAGGAACATCGCGCGCTCCCGCAACGTGCGCTTCAGGTTCGAGGGGACCGTCATGGACGGCACCCCGGTCTTCAACCTCGTCGAAAGGACACTGCCCGGCTGCGAGGTCCTAGGTGTGAGCGGCATACTCAACAGCACGTCCAACTTCATCCTGGACGAGATGGCGCACGGAGAGAGCATGGACGGTGCGGTAAGGGCTGCCCAGAGGAGGGGGTTCGCGGAGGCGGACCCGTCGATGGACATCGACGGATGGGATGCGTCCGCCAAGATAACGGCTCTTGCGAACGTCCTCATGGGCGCCAGGGCCACGCCGAAGGACGTCGACAGGAAGGGGATCAGGGGGATCACGCAGGCGGACATCGCGAAGGCGGCTGCCGCCGGCATGAAGTACAAGCTCGTCGCGGAAGCCACGATGGACCACAGCAAGGTCCGCCTGACGGTCTCGCCTCAGATCATAGGCCCGGAGAACCCCTTCTGGTCGGTCGACGGCACCTCGAGCGCGATAACCATCAGGACCGACCTGATGGGGGACATCACGGTCGTCGAGACGAACCCCTCGATCACCCAGACCGCGTATGCAGTGTTCTCCGACCTGTTGTTGACCGTCGAGTCGATCAGGTCCGGCACTGTCCAGTAGCCTACTCCACCTCGAGGCTGAACTCCGCGCTGTCGTAATGGAATCCTGAGCGGGACCTGTTGTCGTATTCCGCGTTCAGGACCGTCAGATGACCCGCCTCTTCGCCGACTAGCCAGCTGAAGACCTCCTTGGCCCGGCCATCCCCGACGCTCTTTCCCGCGGCCCGATAGTAGTCTATCGACTTCTTCTCGACGGCCATGCCAATCCTCAGAACCTCCAGCTCCCCGATGCCCGGCCTCATTGCGAGATGCTTGACCTCACGGTCCCTGAACACCGAACCGACATCCATCCCGGCCGCCCTCTTCCTCATCTCCTCAAGGGGAGCCCATGTCTGGCCCTGCTCCAACCTCTTGAGCTCCTCGCCCAGGACGAGCGCGTGCCTCTGCTCCTGCTTCAGGAGGCCCATGAACATGTCCTTCGCCCTCTGGTTCTCCACCTGCTTGGAGGCCCGCTCGAAGAAGTCCATGCCCTCGAGCTCCATGTCGATCGCCTTCCTCAGGACATCCAAAGGGTCGCCGGCCTTCTCCTCCATGAGGTTCACCTTATCTCCAGCAGAAATCTGGTCGCTTATAGGACTTTCCCCGCAAGGCCCGCTCGTCCGAAAAGTAGTTCAGGGAAGACTCTCTCCACGGGCGCATGACAGATGCTCCGTTCATGAGCACCTTCGTCGCCCTGGCGCTGATCCCGGTGGCGTTCCTGTTCACACACGCCTACGTGAGCGGCAGGAGACATCTGGCCCACCACACCCTGACCGGCACCATCGGAGTGGTGTGGGACCTGGGCCTGTCGATATTCTACATGCTCTACAGGCTCTTCGGAGGCCATGTCGAAGGGAGCAGCCTAGAGGTCGAAGGCGCCCTCATCGCGTACTTCGCGGTCCACGGCATCATCGCGATCGTGGTGATAGGTCTTGAGATATCGATGCTAGTGACCGGCCTTGCTCAGATGAGGAGGAAGAAAGATATCGGGCTGCACAGGAAGCTGTCGACGCCGCTCTACATCCTCTGGTTCGCGGCGTTCGTATCCGGCGAGGCCGTCTACATCGGGTACTACATCCTCGGATGATCACTGAGCCGTCAGGCCGCCGTCGACGGACAGGGCGGCACCGGTCACGAACGACGCGGCGTCCGATGCCAGGAACAGCACGGCCTGCGCGACCTCATCCGGTCGGCCGACCCGGCCGATGGGGTTCTCTTCGTCCATCTTCTTGAGATAGGCCTTGCGATTGCCGGACGCCTTCGCCTCATACGCGAGCATCGGGGTGTCGATGGTCCCCGGATTGACGCTGTTGACCCGTATGTTGTACTTCGCGTAATCGAGGGCCATCGCCTTGGTCATTATCGTGACCGCACCCTTCGACGCGCAGTACGCGGGACACGACCTGTTCCCGACGAGGCCAGCATCGGACGAGTTGTTGATGATCGAGCCCGAGCGCTGCCTCTTCATGTACGGTATCGCGTACTTGGACACCAGGAAGGTCCCCTTGAGGTTGATGTCGAGGACTCGGTCCCATTCATCCTCGGAGGTATCCTCGGCCAGCTTTTCGACGTACACTCCCGCATTGTTGAACAGTACGTCGATCCTCCCGAACCTGCGGACGGTGCCCTCCACCATCCTCTGGGCGTCCTTCGCCTTCGACACATCGCCCCTCACGAACGCCGCCTCGCCCAGCCCTCTCATCTTCGCCAGGGCCTTCCTCCCCTTCTCCGCGGACCTCCCGGTGACGACGACCTTGGCCCCTTCCCTCAGGAACAGCTCGGCGGTGGCGTAGCCCATGCCTTCCGTCCCGCCCGTGATGAGCGCAACCCTCCCCTTGAGTTTCATCATGACAATCCGTACCCCAATCAGGGGACGACGAAAATAAACGTTCTGGCCTCTGCAGGCCGATCTCACTTCGCGGACGTCATCGGGAGCGCCACCCTGAAAACGCTCCCCTTCGAGTGGTCCCCGCGCACCCTGTCCTCGACCCAGACCATTCCATGGTACCCCTCGACCACCGCCCGGACGATGGACAGACCCAATCCGCTAGCGGGCGGGCCCTCGATGCTGCTGCTGAATCTCCCGAACACGACATTCTTCTTGGAGTCCGGGATGCCAATCCCGTTGTCAGCGACGGAAACGCACCAGTATCGCCGGTAGTCGATGAAGAACTCGCCTATGTTCACTTCGACCACGACATTCTCATGAGGGTCGTACTCGACGGCGTTCCTGAGGATGTTGACGAATATCTCGTCCGCGAGCTCGTTCCCCATCACGAAATACCTCGAGTTCGCCAGCTTGAGCTCGATCTTGACGTTCTTGTCCGCGTGCGCCTGAAGCACTTCCGCGACGCTCTCCTTGAGCACCTCTCCGAGTTCGACCGGGCCGAGGTTCTTGTCCCCCTCCTCCTCGATCTTGTTCAGCTTGTTCGCCCTCTGGATGAGCTCGCTGATGTTCCAGGCCGAAGACGAGGCCCGCTCCAGATACGTCCCGATCTTGTCCGGGATAGACCCGCCCGACAAGGCCATCTGGAGGTAGCTCGTGACCGCCTGGTTGTAGTTGTTGATGTCGTGCGCGATGATGTCGCTCAGGAACCTGGCCCTCTGCGCGTCCTCGGTCTCCTTCTGGAGTACCTTCGCGTTCTCGATCGCGACTCCGGCCAGCTGCGCGAATATCTGCATGGCCTCGAGGGTCTCCTTGTCGAAGACCTTCCTCGACAGGGGTTCCTCGATCTCGATGTAGCCCCTGATCCTGTTCTCGCGGTCGGTGAACATCAACTTGAGATAGTCAAGCTCATGCCACTGGCTGGGATCGACCCTTGGATTCGTGATGTCCGCGATCCTGAAATAGAACGGCTCGTCGTCCTTGACATAGTCCTCGGGCGAAGGACGGATGAAATAGACGTTCTCCCCGAGCTTCCACTGAGGCTCGAGGTCCTTCTTGAGCCTCTCCTGACTGTAGACTGTCTTCATGATCCGTGCCTGCTTCTCGGCGTCGAAGCCGTACACCGCGTGTATCCTGAAGACCTGCTCGTTCTCGTCGAGGACGGATATGAACAGGGCCTTGATCGAGAACAGCTCCGCCACGGTCGATGCGATCTTCTGCAGAACGGAGTCTAGATGCTCCACTGACATGATGTCGGAGACGACACTGAGCATCTCCCCAGCGAACCTAGGCGGTGTCGGGCATCGCTTGACTGACGGCCTGTGCCTTGACTTCTCGCTAGCGTTCTGCATTCCTCATCCCTTGGCTGTCCACACAACGAGCTAGCTGAGTGAGATACTCCCCCCTATTATAACTTTCGCGGAATGGCGCAAGACGTGGTTTCGCCCAGCATCCCCAAACGACGCCATGCAAAACAACGAAATATCGGTAAGAGGATTCCACGGACGAGGAGAATATGGCGGAAGAGGTTCAGGTGGGCGTTGTAATTCAGTTCTTCGCGAAGCCTTGCGTCGCCGCGATTGAGATCACCGCAGGGGCGCTCTCGGTGGGCGACACCGTCAAGATTAAAGGCATGACGACCGACTTCGAGCAGAAGATCGAGTCGATGGAGATCGACAGGAAGCCCGTGGCCAGTGCATCTGCGGGCCAGTCCGTCGGCATCAAGGTGAAGGACAGGGTCAGGCAGCACGACAAGGTTTTCAAGTTAGTGCTCTAGCTGGTTCAGTTGCGAAACCAGGCAGCGGCTCTTCACGCCGCAGCCCCCTCGCAACTCGCTCCATTCGGCTCCGACCGTGCGCCCTTCACAGGGTCGTAGAGGATCATCATCACGTCATGCTGGAGCGCGCCGGGGTCGAACCGTAAACCCCCCACCATCTCCTTCGAGACGGCTGTCTGCAGCAGGTTCAGGCTGGCGTTGATGTGCCTGTCGAGATGCCAGCTGCACTCACACGCGAACTCCGTGCCCTTTCGGGAATCCTGTAATCTCCCACATACCGAGCACTTCCTGCTGCTGTTCCTTGGATCTACCGTGAGGACCGTCACCCCCCTCCACTTGGCCTTGTACTCGATGAACTGGTGGAGCTTCCTCCTCGGCCACATGCTCAAGCGTCTGTTGAGGCGCTTGTCCTCCCTCGGCTTGAAGACCCCCTTGAGGTCCTCGAGCATTATCGCCGCCGTCTTCTCCTCGGCGAAGTCGAGCACGGCGTTGGCCACCTGATGCATCCGGTACTCGACCCGGTCATGCTCCATCTTCCCCTCTCTCCTGCAGAGTCGTCTGGAGGCCCGGCGGTCGTGGTACTTGGACTCATCCACTGCATGTAGCATCTGCCCTTCCATGCCCTCCTCGGAACGCCCTGGCTGCCTCGATAGATCGATTGGCCGCGTCGCCCTGACCGCGGAACGAGCATTTTAGGCAGACGGACCTCCCGCATGATTAGCACCCTGATAGGAGGGTCGGAAAAGATGCGGTAAGACACAGGGCGGAAAACGGTGCAAGGATCAGGCACCGATTGCCCGTCCTCGTTCGGCTGGCTCTGAATGAGAGACTTCAGTCGCTGGATTTCTGCAACAGAGCCCTAGCTATATTATCGCCCATCACCAGTTACCCCGCATGAAACCCTCGATCATCGTCCACGGAGGGGCTTGGGACATCCCCGAACACCTCGTCGAACCGCACGTCAGCGGCTGCAGGAACGCCGCTGCCATGGGATTCGACATCCTCGCGCGAGGAGGTTCGGCAGTGGAGGCGGTCGAGAGAGCGGTCGTGCTCCTCGAGGACGATCCCACTTTCGACGCTGGCAGGGGGTCCGTTCTGAACCAGGAGGGGATGGTTGAGATGGACGCCATCATCATGGACGGGGCGAACCTCAGGTCTGGAGCAGTCGCGGCCCTCAAGAACATCAGGAACCCCGTCAAGGTGGCTCGGAGGTTGATGGAGTCCACGCAGTTCTCGATGCTCGCAGGAGAGGGGGCCCTGAGGTTCGCGCTGCAGAACGGCTTCGAGAGCTGCCCAGAGGAGGAGCTCCTCGTGGGCAGGGAACTGGAGGACTACCGGGAGTTCCTCAGGACCGGCGTCCTCAGGACGAGACAGGAGTTCGCTGGCAACAGGAAAGACACTGTCGGTGCGTGCGCGATCGACAGGGACGGGCACGCCGCATGCGCGACGTCTACGGGCGGCATCAACAGAAAGCTCCCGGGGAGGGTCGGAGACGCGCCCTTGATTGGCAGCGGCGCATATGCGGACGACCGGTTGGGCGCTGCGTCTGCCACCGGATGGGGCGAGAAGATCATGTCGGTCGTGCTCTCGAAGACGGGGTTGGACCTCCTGCGCGAATCGAACGATCCCTTCCTAGCCTGCGAAGGAGCGATCGGGATCATGGCCGAGCGCGTGGACGGGTTCGGGGGGCTGATAATGGTCGACTCGAAGGGAAGAGTGGGATATCACCACAACACTCCGAGCATGGCGTTCGCGTTCGAAGAAGGGCAGACAGGCAAGCGCGGGGCGGCCATCCGAAGATAGGCGTCTCTGGGCTCAATGCTCCGAGTCGGCATCGGGGCCGTCGCAGCCCGGCGGGCCGCACATCGCGAGCGAAACCTCTCGGAGCAGCTCGTCGTGCTCCTGGTGCGAGATCCTGAACGTCTTCCTCAGGCTCTCCAATATCTCGACCTCGGGACCCAAGAGCGTCCCATCCGCCAGCGCGACCTCCAGGACGGACCTGTATATCCTAAGGAACTCCATGTGAGTTTGCGCCAGCTTCTTCAGGATCTCCTCCTCGAGAGCCATGTGCTGACCGTCGCTGATCTTGAGATATTTGCGCAGTTCCTCGACCAGGAACCTCTCGGTCGCGGTGACGACGCCGTCCCGCCAGACAGTCTGCAGGGCCCTCTTGTAAGCCTGGGACGCCTGGTCCTCGGCCTCGACCAACTCCCTCTTCCTGGCGTCCACCCTGTTGAGCCCCTCGATGTCCAGCTTCCCGTGCTGGATGGCCTCCCGGACTATGTCGCAGAACGTGACCCTCGCGGGGGCCATGTCATCGATCTCGCATACCTTCTTGTCGAGGACGTTCCCGTTGACTAGGATGGGGACGACCACGGACGTGATCTGGTCTCGGATCGCGCCCGACTTGGAGTACCCAGAGGTCGTCAGGTAGTAGCCGTTCATCCTCTGCTTCATGCCCTTGATGTGCGCCTTGCGCTCTGTCACGAGCCCTTCGCCCATCAAATCGTCAAGATACTGGGAGAGGTGCTTCCTCTGAACGCCGGTCGCGAAGGCGATGGACTCCTGGACGACCTCCCCAGGGAGCTCGTATCTATCCTCCATGTGCGAGAAGTCTGAGAGATAGAGGAGTATCCGTTCCTTGCTTGTGAGCGATGTCAGAGCCTCAATACCCATATCGAGGGGAATTGTCGTAACCTCTATTTGCAGGTTTTCAGACCTGCATGGCAAAAGGGTTAAGCATGAGCGCGGGGATGGCGACAGCCGAGGTCACATGATAGACCAGAGGGCGCTGTTCTTCCTATTCGTCCTGTTGATGGGAGTCATACTCGCGATAGCCCTCATGCTTTTCGTCTCGAGCTGAGAAGCGGCCCTCGCGAGGACCCCAGTTTCAACGTCGTCCGCAATTAAATTCTGAGTCTAGTATACATACTTTGAATTTATATAATCATATAATATTGTTCATAACTGTACAATGAGCCAGAGCACAACAATGCATACAGGAACCGACGCCGAACAGCCGTTTTTCGATAGTCGTCCGTGTTTTTTATTGCATCCGTTTTATGCTCCGCGGAAGTGACGGGCAAAGCCTCAAATACCCGACGAGCTTCAGGAGCATTCGATAAGTATGTTCGCGCTAAAACGTAGCCCGGTGGATTGTTCACCCCTAGATAGCGGGCTAGCACGAACATCCTGCAAGTGAATGGTCGTCTCTGCAAAAGTTCGGAGTACGCCGTTGTTCACTTTTTGGAGGTGGAAGGAATGCGCACGAGCATCGTCTGGAACACACTGAAGCAGGTCAGGCTTGAGAAGAGCCTGATCACTCTCCCGAGGAGGGAGAGGATTCAGCTCAGAGGCTTCGTCGCTGGCAAGCGCACGAAGTAATTACAAACCATTTCCCCCGTTTTTCACTCAGTCTCATGAGCCAGGGCTAGATCCGTCAGAACGGAGACCACTTCCAGCTGCGCCATTTGACGAAGGTCTCCTTCAGGTATCCAGTCAGTGTCTGCGGATACTGGACGGGGTTCTTAAGCTTCAGGAACCACAATGAGCAGGCCGCTCTGCCGAAGGCGGATATGGCGTAGACCGCACCGTAGGCCATCACGAAGTTCGCGGCGCCGTAGTAATCGAGGAAGAAGGCGGCCAGGTATCCTCCGATGACCGAGCCGATGAAGGTCGCTATCCCGATCATGGTGTTATAAACGGCGAAGTACTCGCCCTTCTTCTCCTCGGGTGCCACGTCCAGTATGTAGGCGAAGAACGCGACGTTGGCCATAGCGGTCGCGAATCCCAGCGCCGCATTGAGGACGTATATGTGCCACACATCGGTCGCGAGCGCGTACACGATCGGCACCGAGATGAAGGCGAATCTCGAGATCAGTATCTGGGGCATCGGACCTATGAGGTCGAGCAACCTGCCGACCTTTGTCTGGAAGAAGAGCGTGGCCCCAGTCGAGATGACGGTCATGACCGCGATCTCGAACAACGATGCGCCCAGCGTCCTGATGTAAGTCAGATACAGTATCGGCCATATCAGGGACATTATGAAGTTGAACGTGGTGTTCAGGACTATCAGGTCCCTGAAGTACCGGTTCTCTCCCAGATCCGATATGAACACGAACGATCTGAGGCTGAAGGCGAATATCCTCTTGGGGGACGCGTAGACCCGCCTCTTGGCCTCCTTCACCTCCATGAGGATCAGCGATCCGACGATCCCGCTTATGCCAGCGATGAAGAACGGGATGGCGTAGGTGGACGCTTGTTGCTGGAGTCCGGGGTCGGATGGCATGATCGCCCCGCCTGCGAGGGTCGCGATGAGGCTGGCCGTGGAGGACGCCGCGAAGAACTTCCCCATGATGGTCCCACGATTCCTGGGGGTTGTCATATCGCCGACCAGAGCCGACCAAGTCGGAATCATCATGGAGCCGATGAACATCTGCGCGGCGACGATGAATATGAGCTGCCAGGGGCCCAGGGCGCCGATCATGAAGAAATAGAGCGAGAACGAGAGAATGCCGCCTATGACGAGGAACGGGATCCTCCTGCCGAAGAAATCGCTCAGCTTGCCCCATGGCACCTGCATCACTGTGGGGAAGAGATTGATGAACGCCTGCAACCAGCCCAGCTGAGCGGGGGTCGCGTTGAGCACGTTCACCGCGAAGGCGGGTATGAAAGGGTCGGCCATGCCCCTGCCGAAGTTCACCGCGACCTGGTTCTCGTACATCGACGAGAAAGTCTCGTGACGAGGGTCCTTGTTGCCTTTGCCAGTGTTCGTGTTTACATCAGGCATGGGCCCCATCCTTTCGTACCGAAATCAACTGGATTGAGTATAATTTACTTTCGACCAAGCCATCGACCCACGTCCCGGACGCACGTCCGCCTATGCTACATAGGGGAAAATGCCCGCTGCAGCTCCTGCACTGGAAATCATCCAAGAGAATATATATTAGCACGAGGCGATACAGGGATGGTGGGATATTTGGTAAAGGCCTACTGTGTTAAGTGCAAGAAATCAGTCGAAATGAAGGACCCGAAGAAGGTTAAGATGAAGAACGGCAAGCCTGCCACAAAGGGCACGTGCCCGAAGTGCAGCACGAAGGTCTTCAGGATCGGCGGCTGATTCGGCGGCATTCCTTCAAACTCCAACCGGGAAGACTCCCTCACCCAAAACGAGGGAATACGCTCGAGGCGAGTCTTCTTGACAGGTTTTATTTCATCCTTGCGAGGTAGGCTCCTCGCTCGGACAACGCCTTCAACGCCCTGACGGCTCTCCAGATGGTCGGATATGCGGGTATCTCGAGCCTTTCGAGGGACGAGAGCAGCTCCGATGTCCTCCCCCCTCCGAAAGCGCTCACGACCACCGGAGCGCCCTTCGAGGAACGTGTCCTCGCAGCGACCTCTATCAGCCTGTCGCTCACGTTCGGGGGCTGCAGTTCGAGGGACATCATGATGCCGTTGACCCCTGCGTCGGCCCTCAGTATGCCGAGCACGGCATCGTACATCTCATCGGTGACCCCCGCGGTGAGGTCGACCGGATTCCTAACGGAGGAGAATGCGGGAACGACCTCCCTCAGCTTGTTCTTCGTGGACTCCGAGAGGGATGCCATCCTGAGCCCCGCCCCGTGCTCCTTCGATTCGACGTAGTCGGTCGCGATGACCCCGAACCCTCCCGCGCTGGCTACCACACAGATGCGGTCGCCTTCGATATGGTCGATGTACGCCAGGGCCTTGGACACATCGAGCAGCTCCTCCTCGTCGTAGACCCTGACCACGCCCGCCTGCCTCAGCGCGCCGTCGACCAGATGATCTGAGGATGTGGCAATCGCACCCGTATGGGAGCTCGCGGCGAGCGAGCCCGCCTGGGTCCTCCCCGACTTGAGCAGCACGACCGGCTTCTTCTTCATGACCGCGCCCGCGATCCGGATGAACTCCCGACCGTCCACAAAAGACTCCAGGTAGAGCGAGATGCAGCGCGTGTCATCGTCCTGGGCGAGGTATTCGATCAGTTCGTTCTCGGCCAAGTCGCCCTTGTTCCCGATCCCGACGCACGCGGATATCCCCAGTCCGGACGCCTCCGCTCTCTCCAGGAACGCGACCGACACGGCCCCGCTCTGAGACAACATCGCGACCTGCCCAGGACCGGGGCGCATGCTCTTCTCCGCGGGGATGAACAGCGTGTCGAGCTTATGCGACGGCACCAGCATCCCCATGGTGTTCGGGCCCAACATCCTCGTCCTGCTGCCGCGCATCGCCTCGAGCAGGCGTTCTTCGAGCGCAGCGCCCTCCGGTCCAGTCTCCTTGAACCCGGATGATGTCACCACGACGAACCCGACGCCCTTGCGCGCACAATCCTTGACGGCCTCGACGGAGAACTTGGCAGGGAGGGACACCACCGCAAGGTCCACTGGCTCTGGCAGCTCGGTGACTGACGCGTAGCATCTCAGGCCGAGTATCTCCTTCTCCTTCGGGTTCACAGGGTACAGCCTGAACCCGCCCTTCGAGAGGCTCCTGAGGGCGACGTTGCTCATCTTCTCCGGACTCGCAGAGGCGCCGATGAGCGCGACGGATTCGGGCCGGAACAGGCGGTCCAAGGGATGACTCATCCCGCGTCCGATTGCGTTCGGAATGTATTAGTCTATTCCACCAACCCGACGCATTCGGTGCGAGACCGTCCCGTTACCCTGTCAGGTGTAGCTGGATATGTTCATGGCTCTGTTGGTGGGGGGTTTACGGTTCGGCCCCGGCACGCTCCAGCATGACGTGATGACGGTCCTCTACGACCCTGAGAAAGGCGCACGGTCGGAGCCGAATGGAGCGAGTTGCGGGGGGCTGCGGCGTGAAGGGCAGCGGCCTCGCTTCGCAACAGAACCGTTCATATATGGTCACGGCAATAACGGAGCAATCTCGCATGGGGTGGAGGATAACAGATGGAACTTAGGGATATCGTCAAGAGTTCGCGTCCCCCCGTCAAGATCTCGCCAACAGCAACGGTCGGGGACGCTTTGATGTCTATGATGGAGAACAAGACGGACTACCTCCTTATCGACAGAATGGGCCCGAACGATGCCTACGGCATCGTGACAAGATGGGACATCGTCGAAGGGGCGATCGCGAACGGGGTCGACCTCGGCAAGGCCCCGATCCTCGACCATTCGAGGAAGCCTCTCGCGACCCTGAACAACCTCGACCTCGATCTAAGATGGGTCGCGAAGAAGATGTCAAACGAGAACGTGTCGAAGATCGCGGTCTTCGACAGGGAGGAGTTCCTAGGCTTCATCTCGGACGTCGATGTCATGAAGGCCGCGGCCAAAGGAAAGAAGGAGGCGAAGGAATGACGAACAAGACGCTCACCCTCAGGGACGTCGTCAAGACCTTCGAGCTCCCCACGATCGACAGGGACGAGTCTGTCCTCACCGCAATCGACACCATGTTGGAGAAGAACTGCTACTCGCTACTCGTCCCCCGTCAAAACAAGAGCGACGCGTACGGCATCGTCACGAAGAAGGACATCGTCTCGAAGGTGATTGCAGAGGGAAAGGACCTGGGCAAGACCAAGGTGAAGGACGTCATGTCCAAGCCTCTCGTGGTCCTCACCAACCTGTCCCTCGAGCTCCGATGGGTCGCGAAGACGATGGCGAACTCCAGGGTCTCGACGATCGCGGTGTTCGACAAGGGCGATTTCTACGGATATGTCACCGAGGCGTGCATACTGGAAGGAGTGTACAACGCGTTGCGCAGGGCGAAGCTCGAGGAAGGCGTCGAGTTCGTCTCCTGCTGAGGAAATGGCTCCCAGGGATCAGGACGGTGAACCATTATGACGGACAAGCTTGATGCGACGGCTGGGAAGCGCAAGGGCATCGCAGTCTTCCTTTGCGGATGCAAGGGCCAGATCGGCAAGAAGGTGGACCTCGAGAAGATACTCGAGGAGGTCAGGAAGGACCCGAGGGTCGTGGCCGTCGGGATACACGATGCCCTATGCTCGCGCGAGGGGCAGAGGTTCCTGAAGGACGAGTACGCCTCGAAGGGGTTCGAAAGGATTGCGGTCGCCGCGTGCTCCCCGAACATACAGGGCCTCATCGTGAGCCGGTCCCTGGAAGAGGAGGGGATGAACAAGTACCTCTTCGAGCAGGTCAACATCAGGGAGCACTGCGCGTGGGTGCACCCTGACAAGAAGGAGGCCACCCGGAAGGCGAGGAGCCTCCTCAGGGGGGCGGTGGCTAGGGCGGAGAAGCTCATCCCGCTCGAGGACATCGAGGTTCCGATCCTCGGGTCGACCCTCGTGATAGGCGGAGGCGTGACGGGGATGCAAGCCGCCCTCGACATCGCGACCCAGGGATACAAGGTCCACGTCGTCGAGAGGAGCGGGGAGCTCGGGGGCCGCGCGTACAAGCTCAGCATGACATTCCCGACGCACAACTGCGGCATCTGCTGCATGCAGTATTGCAAGGAGTGCGTGTTCACGCCCAAGATAGAGGATGTGACCCAGAACAAGAACATCGAGATCATGCTGGACTCCGAGATCGAGGACATCACAGGAGGGTTCGGGAACAGGCATGTGAAGGTGAGGACCAAGGAGGGCGTGAAGGAGTTCGATGTCGGCACCATCATCGTGGCGACGGGCACGAAGACCTTCGACCCGAAGAGGATACCCGAGCTCAGGTACGGGCACCCGAACGTCATCACGACGGTCGAGCTGGAGCAGCTCATCGTCGAAGGGCGCGAGAAGGGAGGGGGGCTGAGGCGCCCATCGGACGGGAAGCAGCCCAAGACGGTCAATTTCATCCAGTGCGTGGGCTCCAGGGACAAGGTCAAGGGGAACCTGCACTGCTCGTTGGTGTGCTGCACGTATGCCATTGGCCAGGCGAGGGAGATCAAGAAGCTCGACCCGGACACGGCCGTGTACATACACTACATCGACCTCAGAGGGCCATACAGAGGGTTCGAGGAGTTCTACAGCCAAGCGAAGGAGGAAGGGATCAACTTCACCAGGGGCAGGGTCTCGGAGGTCGTCGTGGACAAGAGCAAGCTCTTCGTGAGGGCCTCCGACACGGACTCTGACTCGCTCCTCAACATCGACAGCGACCTCGTGGTCCTGGCGGTGGGCCAGGAGCCCTCGGACGGCAGCGACAGGATAGCGAAGATGCTCCACATCCAGACGGACATCGACCGGTTCATGAAGGACATCAACCCGATGTTCCCGTCCGAGTTCAGAAGGGGGATATACGTCGCGGGCACCGCGCAGGGGCCTAAGGGGATCAGGTACTCCATCGAGGATGCGAAGGCGGCCGCGGCCAGCGTCGTCGAGCTCATGAAGAAGGGAAAGGCCACGTGCCCTCGGATAGTCGCGTTCGTGGACGAGGACCGGTGCAGGGGCTGCGGAAGGTGCGAGGAGACGTGCGAGTACGGCGCCATCACGGTGACCCTGGACCAGAAGAAGGGGGTCCTGGTGTCGAAGGTGGACGAGGTCAGGTGCGAAGGCTGCGGCGCGTGCGCAGCCACCTGCTGCAACAAGGCGATCACGATAAACAACTTCACAAGGGAGCAGGTCGAAGCGCAGATCAGGGCGATCGTGGAGGAGGTGCTGTCCGATGGCTGAGAAGTTCGAGCCGAAGATCATCGCGTTCACGTGCACCTGGTGCGGATACCCCTCCGCCAGCCTCGCCGGGGTTAACAAGATCGATTATCCCCCGAACATCAAGATCGTCCGGGTGATGTGCAGCGGGAGCGTGGAGCCGAGCGTTGTCATGGACGCCTTCGAACACGGCGCGGACGGCGTCATCGTGATCGGGTGCCTTATGGACAACTGCCACTACGTCTCGGGGAACAAGAAGGCCCAGGAGCGCGTGGACGCCCTCAAGAGGCTGTTCGATATCATGGGCCTCGACTCCAGGCGGCTCAGGACGGAGTGGATAAACGCCTCCGAGAGAACCAAGTTCGCGAAGACGGTCAGCGAGTTCGTCGAGGAGGTGCGCGCGCTGGGGCCGGTGCCCGTCCCGCAGGTCAAGAAGGCGAAGAAGGAGAGGACGAAGGCGCAGACGGTCACCGCGGTCAAGCAGATGATAGAGGACACCGGCGCGTTCGACTGCGTCGAGTGCGGAAAGTGCACCACCGTGTGCCCTATCGCCAAGTTCGACACAACCTTCGCGCCAAGGACAATAGTGCTCCGGGCGATGGAGGGCATCGTAGAGAACATCGCGACCGACCGCGACATATGGACATGCACTACGTGCGAGCAGTGCAACTCCATGTGCCCGTACAAGGTCGACTACTCCGGGTTCATCAGGAGCATGAGGGAGGAGGCGGCGATATACGGCTCGGCCCCGTTGTGCTCCCAGGGAGGCCTCATCCATTCGGTGCAGCGGATAATGGCCCTGGCCGACCTCAAGCAGAAGAGGCTCGACTGGGTCAAGAAGGACATGCAGGTCGCCGACAAGGGCGATGTGTTCTACTTCGTCGGATGCCTCCCGCACTACGACCAGATATTCTTCGACAGAAAGGGCCTGAGGCTCCAGGACATATGCGAGAGCGCGGTCAGGATCATGAACAAGGCGGGGGTCGTGCCAGTCGTGAGCAACGACGAGAAATGCTGCGGGCACGACCTGAACTGGACAGGGGACGAGGAGAACTTCGAGAAGCTCATGGAGTACAACATCGATCTGATCAAGAAGTCGGGCGCGAAGAAGGTCGTGTTCACCTGCCCCGAGTGCTACCGGACGTTCAACTCTGACTACAAGGACCTCATGGGGGACATGGAGTTCGAGCTGGTGCACATATCCGACTACATCAAGGAGCTGATCGACACGGGAGCGCTCAAGCTCGACGACGCAGTGAGGTCCTCGGTGACTTTCTCATACCACGACTCGTGCAGGCTGGGAAGGCATTCCGGCATCTACGACAGCCCGAGGGAACTGGCCAAGGCGTTCGTCGGGGCGAAGTTCGTCGAAATGGAGAACACGCGCGACAAAGCCGTGTGCTGCGGCGTCAGCGGGTGGTCGAACTGCAGCGCCCAGACGAAGAAGATGCAGCTCGAAAGGATCATGGAGGCGAAGAAGGCTGGAGCGAGCAGGATGCTCATGTTCTGCCCGAAGTGCCAGATACACTTCAGGTGCGCTGTGCAGGACAAGGTTCCCATGGACAAAGCCCTCGTGGACGTGGAGCTGGACGACTTCACGGTGGCCATGGCGAGGCTGCTGTCGCTCATGCCAGAGCCTGAGAAGGAAGCGAAGCAGTCCCCGTGACCTGAGAACGAAAAGGAGAATGCTCAGCAGAGGGCGTGAGCCCTCTGCTCTTTCGGTTTCCAGGGAGCGCCGTTCAGTAGTACTTGGTCGAGGTGGTGATGTGCTCCTCGACGTTGATATTCCTCTTCCCGAGCTCCCTGAAGAACGGCTCCGGGTCCACCGTCGCCTCCGCGGGGAACACGCCCGGCTCCTTGATCTTGCCGGACATCTGCCAGTAGCTCACGATCGCGGGCGGCACGGAGGTGTCCCTTGCGGATGAGATGCCCCTCACGGGGTCGTTCCACGTCACGATGTAGTACGTGACCATCGAGGGCATCCCGTCCTTCTTGCCTGCGCAGTCGATCCTGAACATGTCGTATTCGAACGCCTCCTTCGGCGGGGCACCCCTGCCGGCGGCGACGCCCTTCTGGTACATCGCGGTCAGGAAGTCGAGCGGGGAGACCTTGGCCTTGCCCGCCTCGAGCGGGGCCTCGTCCGCGAACCCGAGCGTCCTCAGTGTCAGGAAGGTGTTCATGTCCTGCGCGGGGAAGCCGATCCTGAATGTGACATTCTTGGCGTTCAGGTACTTGCCCATCGTCGCGGGCTCGGAGTGCTTGATGTAGTACGACCTGACCTTCCCGATCGGGTCGGGCATGACGACCTCCTTCTCGCCTCCGAGTATCTGCTGCTTCACGTACTTCCCGCCGAGCCACTGGACGGACTGCTGTGTGAACTCGTCGAGGACGGTCCTGATCGAGTATCCTGGCCAGCCCGCCTCCTTGACGGGTAGCGTGTTGCCCCACGCGCACACGATGTCTATAGAGTCTACGGTGTCCAGCCTCTTGGCGCCTGCTGCCCCGGCGATGTTCGTCATGCCAGGCGTGCTGCCCAAGCCGATGGTCGCGTTGATGCCTGCTGCCTTCCACTTCTTGTGCAGGTCTATCTGCTTCAGACATGTGTCGAAGAAACCACCCAGGTCGGTGTACGT
>Ga0315292_10000128_pt1 | contig 30073 bp, 24 predicted proteins | sample YL17G13_0_MG_FD_204029 | JGI IMG/M metagenome (GOLD analysis project Ga0315292, IMG submission 204029) | Sediment microbial communities from Yellowstone Lake, YNP, Wyoming, USA - YL17G13_0 | ecosystem: Environmental > Aquatic > Freshwater > Lake > Sediment | place: USA: Wyoming | collected... | reverse complement strand
CTCGGCGCGATGAAGGACTTGATCTAAATCAGTCCCAACAAAAACGGTACCCCTCCCGTGAACGGACCGCCCAGGAAGTGAGCTCTTCGTAGCTCTTGCCCATTCTGTTCGTATTTCTTAACCCCCTTATCCCCCTCTGTAATTAGGGGGAACTGGAGGACGGCGCTTCAAGATACAAAAGCGCCTCTCAAGACTCTGTTCGTATTTCTTAACCCCCTTATCCCCCTCTGTAATTAGGGGGAACTGAAGGACGGCGCTTCAAGATACAAAAGCGCCTCTCAAGACTCTGTTCGTATTTCTTAACCCCCTTATCCCCCTCTGTAATTAGGGGGAACTGAAGGACGGCGCTTTTGATTAAGGAATGGCGGGGCCGACGAGACTCGAACTCGCAACCTCCGGCGTTACGGGCCGATGTTCCTTGCTAGAACCAAAAGACCGGCCGCCTCGTTGGTAGTCTTCCCGCTTTGTCTATGCTCAACTTGTGCTCAGCAGATGCCTAGAACGTTAGAAAGTTGTACAAAATTGCAACAAGTGCCCGATGCCGGGGACGATGATTAAAGCGCTGATTTCTCAATGAAGATGATCTTCAGAGTCTTGGGGAAGGCCGGGTCACTCTCGCTAAAGAGGCCCCCGGGGAGAGGGCGGGACTAGGGGCATAGAGACTAGGGCCAAGAGAGGGAAGGGGGTGATAAGATATAACCTATCAAATAGCCGTTAGGGGTGATTGACCTCCTGGGAACGGCGGCCGAGAATGCGGTTTGGCATGTTTATCATGACGGCTCCTGGAGGACCGTGAAATGGAAAACCGAAAGGACAAGAGGTTTGGGGAACAAAACAACGTTCTCGTAAAGGACAATTACCTGGCTCTGGGGACCGGCACTAACGGCGGGATTAATGCCTATACCCACGATATTTCCGTGACTGGGGCTCGGATCCGCACCAAGCTGGGTTTCCCCGTCGGCTACATCATCCGGATCGCCATCGACCTCAAAAGAACTCAGCGGTCCCTCAGAGTGGACGCCGAGGTCATATGGACCCGGAAGAGCAAAAAGGGCAAGCACTTCGACATCGGTGTGCAATTCCTGCATAGCGTTCCCGATACGATTATTTTGCTGATCGCACATTTCTATGGCAAACAGGCAGGGATCCCTTCTTCGGTTTCTCAGGAACGTCCGGCCTTGTAACCTTCCCCGGCTCAATGTGCAGCCTTGGAAGCCAAAAAACTCCATTTTTAGCTGGATCGGTTTTCGGGCGAGGCTCCCATTTGACCTGCCCCCGAAAAATCGGCTCAGGTATTATGAGGCCTTACTTCAACGTTGCCTTACGGAGATAAGGAAAGAGGAGAGGAGTTCATTCCCCTCCCCTCTTTTTGAACGGCATGAAGAAATTATCCCTGTTTAGAACCAGAACCTCAAACCTAGTTTAAAATCTCTGGGAGCACGAATCGACGTGACCTTTTGATAAGTTGGCACGTTGACTTGGGTGAGCCAGGCAAGAGTCTCATCTCCATTGAACGAATTAAACATGTCGCCATAGACGCCCAGCCTGTGATTGCCCGTGCCTACTATCAAAATAAAGATTATGCTAGAGTTGTGGGGCTCCTTGAAAAAGAAACCATTATAAAGAATTATCCAGTCCTTATACTCCTTGGGAATTCCTGTCTGGAACTTAAGAAATATCAAAAAGCGGCCGAATATTTCGAAGACATCAGAAAATATGGAGATACTGTGGAAAACAACAGAATTCTAGGCGCGGTCTATTACTCCTTGGGGGAAAGAGAAAAGGCACAAGTGTGTTATGACCGAGCAAAGAAATTAGAGGAGAAATTGAAAGATAAAAATAGCGAGATAAAAAAGGAGCCGTTCGATTCGCTCGATCACCAAAACCGTTAGGCTGGGCATCCTTCTAACTTTAGCTTTTGCATTGAACCCTCTCTGGGGAGCGACCACGGGCGCAGTGAAAGGGATGATCAAAGATTCGGCCACAGGAGTCCCGCTCACTGAAGTCAAAATAACGCTTGTTTCTTCTGAATCCGAAGCCCTGAAATATGAATTACATTCCGATAAAAAGGGGGGTTTTTATAAGAGTGGCCTAACTCCTGGCATCTATAAAGCTCTCTTTGAAAGGGAGGGGTATCTCCCTTTAAGCGTTTCTATTCGGGTCAAACTCGATGATACAGCGAATCTGGAAATCCAACTCGACCAGGCCCAAAGCACTTCTTCGGATTCCATGGAATTGATAAGAAAAGGGCTAAAACTCTTAGAGGCGGGAAAGTATGAAGAGGTTATCACAAACTTTGCGGAAGCCATTTCCTTAGATCCCTCGAATCCTATTTTCTATTATTACCGGGCCGTGAGTTTAGAGAAAAATGGAAAGACTGAGAAGGCTCTTGAAGATTATCAAAAAGCGGTAGAATTAAAGGCAAATTTTATTATGCCCCTCTCAAGGGCTGGAATCATTTTTGGGAAAAGGGGAGATTTTGAGAAAGCCATCGAATTTTATAGAAAAGCCGTTGATTTAGGCGATAAAGATCCCTCCACTTATTATAATTATGGAGTGTGTCTGGTCAATCTTGGCAGAAGTCCGGAAGCCCAGGACATTTTTGAAAAATTGCTAAACCTAGATCCTCTCTACTCAGACGCATATTATCAACTTGGCATTATTTATATTGGATTGGGAGAAACGTCCAAAGCCAAAGAACATCTTCTTAAGTTCATCGAGATAGACCCGGAAAACAAGAATGTTCCCCTTGCCAAAGAGATCCTGAAAACCTTGAAAGAGCCTTTCTTAGGAAGATCTCTTGGAGCATCTCCGAGGGCCAGGATTCACTTTTTGTGAGGGCACTCGTTACTTCTGTTTTTAGTTCGGAATGCATATTGCCAACATCGCCATAAAACTTGGGCCTTGAGTGGAATTCCCATCAAGAATTCGATAACTATTGGCCAAAGGTTGGAATGCGCATGAAAAGAGGATGGCGCTTTTGATTAAGGAATGGCGGGGCCGACGAGACTCGAACTCGCGACCTCCGGCGTGACAGGCCGGCGTTCTAACCAACTGAACTACGACCCCGCAATGGGCTGGCCTATTATAGAGAAATGCCCGGGCACTTTCAAGAAGCCCTCGGCTTCTCGTAGCAGCGTGGGTTTTCTGATACATTGGGGCCAGGAGGGAACATCATGGCAAAGCTCACCAAAACAGACGAATTTCTGGAGAGAATCGGCATCGAAATGGACCACGTCAAGGCGGGGCTGATGGAGCTCAAGGCCAAAAGCCGGAAGCTCAAGCTCGAGGCGCGCCTGGAGTACGACAAGGGCCTCAAGTCGCTTGAGAAGAAGGAGGGAGAGCTCAAGGTCCGGATGGGGGAATGGAGTAAGGCCGGGCAGAAGGCCGGGGAAGACGTGAAGAAGGGGCTCGAGCGCGCGGCCAAAGACCTCAAGAAGGCCGTCGACGACGCCTACGCGCGTCTGAAATGAGCCGCTGAGGCGCGACCCAGTCGCGCCTACATCTTCTCGAGGGCGGCGATGCGCTCCTCGATGGGCGGGTGGGTACTGAAGAGCTTGTTGACGCCGCCCTTGATGTTTTTGAGGGGGTTGACGATGTAGAGGTGGGCCGTAGCCTTGTTGGCCGCCTCGAGAGGCTCGGTGTCGGCCGAGATCTTCCGCAGGGCCGAGGCCAGGCCGGCAGGGTAGCGTGTCAACATAGCTCCGCTCGCGTCGGCCAGGAATTCCCGCTTCCGCGAGACAGCCAGCTGGATGATCGTGGCTATGAACGGAGACAGCACCGCCAGGACCAGGCCGACGATGATCAAGATGCCCCCGGCGCCGCCCGATCCGCTCCGGCTCCTCCCGCCGCGCCGCCGCCCGCCGCCCCACATGAAGCTCCTTAGCATCCAGTCGCTGAGGAGAGCCACGATCCCGGCCATGACCACGACGAGGGTCTGGAGCCGGACGTCGTAGTTCTTGATGTGGGACATCTCGTGGGCGATGACTCCCTCAAGCTCAACGCGGTTCAGTTTTTCGAGGATTCCGGTCGTGACGCAGATGACGGCCGTCTCCGGCTTGCGCCCGGCGGCGAAGGCGTTCGGGGCGGTGTCGTCGATGACGTAACAACGAGGCGCGGGCAGACCGGCGGCGATGGCCAGACCCTCGACGACGTTATAGAGGTACGGGAATTCGTCCTTCGTCGCTGGACGGGCCCGGCTGATGGTCAGGACGATCTTGTCGCTCGCGTAGTAGCCAACCACGGCCATGGTCATGGACACGACGACGGCCAGGACGAGCCCGCCCTTCCCCCACCCGGTCACGTATTCGAAGAACCACGTCAGGACGAAGATGAAGGCCATGAAGAATCCGACGAGGGCGATGGATTTCCACTTGTTGCGCGAGATCTGTTCGTACATCGTTTGACCCGCCCTTCGTCAAGTCAAGCACGAAGACAAGAAGGAGGACACGTACCGGAAGTACATGTCCCCAAGGCGTGTCTCCGCGTTCCGGGGGAGCATGTCCCCATTTTAAAATACCTTCGCCCGGATCAGAAACTGACCTTGACCGGGCCCTTGGCCACTTCCTCTTCGATCTGGAAGTATTCTCTGGTCTTGAAGCCGAACATGTTGGCCAGGATGTTCGAGGGGAAGACCTGCTGCTTCATGTTGAACTTCATGACCACGTCGTTGTAGAACTGCCGGGCGTAGGCGACCTTGCTCTCGGTCCCGGCCAGCTCCTCCTGGAGCATCAGGAAGTTTTGGTTGGCCTTGAGGTCGGGATAAGCCTCGGCGACGGCGAACAGGGATTTCAGGGCGCCGGTCAGCATGTTGTCGGCTTCGCCCTGGGCCTTGACGGTCTGGGCGTTGACGGCCACGTTCCGGGCCTGCGTCACGCGCTCGAAGACCCCGCTTTCGTGCTTGGCGTAGCCCTTGACCGTCTCCACCAGGTTGGGGATGAGGTCGTAGCGGCGGCGGAGCTGGACGTCGACCTGGGACCAGGCGTTGTCGCAGCGGTTGCGGAGCGTAACCAGACTGTTGTACATGCCGATGGCCATCAGGACGACGGCCCCGATGATGATGAGCAAGAGAACGAAAGCACCCATGTGTTCCTCCTTCAGACTGTTGTCCGTTCCTAACAATACGGGGCCGGGGCTAAAAAATCAACCCCTTCGGCTCCCGTTTCATCCGGGCTATTGTCATTCCGCCCCGGATACTGATAATCTTCCCTCCTAGTCGAGGAGGTCATTATGAAGAAATACGTCGTTCCGGTCCTTCTGGTTTTTGCCGCGTTCTCAGCGGCGGGTTATCTCGCGTCCCAAACCACAACTGCGGCCGCGAAGCCGGACGTCAAATCCGGCGCCAAAGTCGAAAAAAAACCGGCCCTCACGCCCGAGCTCCTTTCGGGCCTGGCCTTCCGCAACATCGGCCCGGCCCTCATGTCGGGACGGATCAGCGACATCGTCATCCACCCCCTGAAGCGCCACACCTGGTATGCCGCCGTCGGCTCGGGCGGCGTCTGGAAGACCGAGAACGCCGGAACGACCTGGATGCCCGTCTTCGACGCCCAGGCGTCGTATTCCATCGGCTGTGTCACGCTCGACCCGTCGAACCCGGAAACGGTCTGGGTGGGCACGGGCGAGAACGTCAGCGGGCGCCACGTCGGCTTCGGCGACGGCGTCTACAAGAGCCTCACCGGGGGCAAGACCTGGACGAACGTGGGCTTGGCCAAGTCCGAACACATCGGCCGGATCCTCGTCGACCCGCGGAACTCGAACGTCGTCTATGCCGCGGCCGAAGGGCCCCTGTGGTCCTCCGGCGGCGAGCGCGGCCTTTATAAGACCTCCGACGGCGGCAAGACGTGGACCCTCGCGCTCGAGATCTCCAAGGACACGGGTATCACAAGCGCCGAGTTCGACCCGGCCAACCCCGACATCGTCTACGCCGCGGCATACCAGCGGCGCCGCAGCGTCGCCGCCTTCATGGGCGGCGGGCCCGAATCGGGCATCCACAAGAGCGAGGACGCGGGCAAGACCTGGCGCAAGCTCGCGGTCGGCCTGCCCTCCGGAGACGTGGGCAAGATCGGCCTGGCCGTCTCGCCCATCGATCCTCGCGTCGTCTATGCCACGGTCGAGGCCGGGCCGGAGGAGAAAGGATTCTACCGCTCGACGGACAAGGGCGAAAGTTGGGAGAAGCGCAGCCCCTATATCAGCGGCGGCACAGGGCCGCACTATTACCAGGAGATCTTCGCCGACCCCAGCGTCTTCGACCGGATCTACCAGATGGACCCGTCGATGATGGTCACGAACGACGGCGGCAAGACCTGGCGCCCCGTCGGCGAGAAGAGCAAGCACGGCGACAACCACGCCATGGCCTTCGTCAAGGGCGACCCCGACTACATCCTCAACGGCAGCGACGGCGGCGTCTACGAGAGCCACGACGGCGGCAAGACCTGGCGCTTTTTCGAGAACCTGCCCGTGACCCAGTTCTACAAGCTGGCCCTCGACAACGCCCTCCCCTTTTACAACGTCCATGGCGGCGCCCAGGACAACGGCAGCCAGCTCGGGCCGTCGCGGACCCTCAACGGCAACGGCATCTCGAACTTCGACTGGGCCATCACCTACGGGGCCGACGGCTACGCCTCGGCCATCGACCCGGCCGACCCGAACACGGTCTACGTCGAGATGCAGGAAGGCGTCCTCTTCCGGTACGACAAGAAAAGCCAGGAGACGCTGAACATCAGCCCGAAGCCGGAGGCGGGAGAGCCGCCCCTGCGCTTTAACTGGGATTCGCCGGTCGTCATCAGCCCGTTCTCTCACACGCGCGTTTATTACGCATCCCAATACCTGTGGCGGAGCGAAGACCGCGGCGATTCGTGGACGAGGATCAGCCCCGACCTGACCCGCGGCGTCTTCCGCCTCGAGCAGAAGATCATGGGCCGGGCGTGGAGCGTCGACGGGCTCTGGGACCACGGGGCCATGTCGAAGTTCGGAACGGTCACGACGGTGAGCGAATCTCGCCTCCAGGAAGGCCTGATCTACGCAGGAACGGACGACGGCCTCATCCAGGTGACCGAGGACGGCGGAAAGACATGGCGAAAGATCGACCGGGTTGCCGGTGTCCCCGATTTTTACTTCGTCAACAAGATCATGGCTTCCAAGCACGATAAAGACACGGTTTATGCGGCTGTCGACAGCCACAAGACGGGCGACTTCAAGCCCTATCTTTTAATGAGCGGCGACCGCGGAAAAACCTGGACGAACATCGCCGGCGGGCTTCCCCAGCGAACGATCGTCTGGTCGGTGGCCCAGGACCACATCAAGAAAGAACTCCTCTTCGCCGGGACCGAGTTCGGCATCTACGTCACGCTCGACGGCGGGAAGGCGTGGACGAAGCTCGGCGGCGGAGTGCCGACGATCTCCTTCCGCGATATCGAAGTGCAGGAGCGCGAGAGCGACCTCGTCGGGGCCTCTTTCGGCCGGAGCTTCTTCATCCTCGACGATTATTCGCCGCTCCAGGACATGAGCGAGGAGAGCCTGGCGAAAGACGCGGCCCTCTTTCCGGTCAAGAAGGCCCTCCAGTACATGCCGTTGAAGCCCATCGACTCGAACGGCAAGGGCGGCCTGGGCGAGACGTTCTACCTCGCTCCCAACCCGCCCTTCGGCGCCGTCTTCACCTACTACCTGAAGGACGGGCTCAAGACGGGCGCCGAGGCCCGCCGCGAGGAGGAGGGGAAGCTGGTCAAGGACGGAAAGCCCGTCCCGTTCCCCGGCTGGGACAGCCTCCGCAAGGAGGAGAACGAGGAGAAGCCGTCCGTGGTCATGACCATCACGGACGAAGCGGGCCAAGTCGTCCGCCGGTTCCCGGTGCCGTCAGGCAAGGGCCTTCACCGTGTCGCCTGGGACCTCCGCTACCCTGCAATCGACCCGACCGAAGTCGAAGAGCGGCCGCGCGAAGAATGGGGTTGGAATCCAATGGGGCCCCTGGTCGTCCCGGGCAAGTTCACGGCCGCGCTGGCGAAGAAGGTCGACGGCGTCCTGACGCCTCTCGCCGAACCGCGGGCTTTCATTGTCGAATCTCTCAACCTGGCCAGCCTGCCGGAAAAGGACCGGACCGCCCTCCTCGATTTCCAGAAGAAAGCCGGGGAGCTTCAGCGGGCCATGATGGGCGCCGGGGCGGCGGCCGAGGACGCCCTTAAGAACATCTCCTTCATCAAGAAAGCGTTGCTCGACGCACCCAAAGCCGACCCGAAGCTCGCCGAAACGGCCCGGGCCATTGAAAAGCATCTCCAGGACGAGGTTTTTGTCCTTTTCGGCGACAGGACCCGCCAGCGCCGGAACGAAGTCGCCCCGCCGTCGCTCATGGACAGGGTCGCCGCCCAGCTCGACACGACCGGGCCGATCACGGCGACGGTCAGGCGCGATTATGAGATCGCGGCCGACGGATTCGGGAAGCTCCTCGAGGAGATACGTGCGACGATCGAGGTGGACATCAAGAAGCTCCAGGCCGAGCTCGAGGCCGCAGGCGCGCCCTGGACACCCGGCCGCGGCGTCCCGGTGTGGAAGAAGAGATAGAAAAAGGGGGGAAATAGGGGGACACAATACCAATTTCCGAATTTAAAATCGGAAATTGGTATTGTGTCCCCGAATTAATTACCAGCGGTCGGTGCGGAAGGGCGAGGCCGGCAGGCCCTCCTTGTTGGCCAGGTTGGGCCCGGCCAGCTCGTGCCAGCCGAAGCGGACCGCTTTGGGCGAGGCGACGCGCGGGCTCTTGACGACGACCGTGTCCCCGACGATCTCCGCCTCGGCCCGATAAAAGATATGGTCGTCGCCGGCGATCTCGAACCAAACGGGGGGCTGACCGTCGTTCGTCGTCAACCCGCCGCCGACGGAGTCGAACGCGACCTTCGCTTTATTCCCTTCGACCGTTATGGATCTATAGAGCGGACCTGAGTAAACGAGGTCCTTCTCGCCATAGATCTTGGCCCTGGCCCAGAGGGACAGCCGGCGGGCCACGTCGATCTTATTCGTGGGGTGGATATTCCTGAGATCGGCGATATCCGTGACGACCGCCATCCCCGTGTTGGGCAGATGCAGCACGTTCGTCTGAGCCTCCCAAAGAAGCGGCAGGCGAAGAGCGTCGACGACCGGGCTGCCCTTCATGTCCTGGTCATAACCATAGTCATACGGCGCGATCTGAACGTAATAAAAGGGGAAATCGCCGAGCTGCCAGACCTCGCGCCAGCCCTTGATCAGGGCTTCCATTTTTTTCTCGTAGAGCAAGCCGTCGTTCCGGTTGGCCTCGCCCTGGTACCAGATCGCGCCGCGGATGGCGAACGGGGTCAGGGCATGGATCATCCCGTTGTAAAGCGCCGTCGGAGCCTGCGGATCATCGTAAGGGTTGGACGGAAAGTCGGGTTCGGGCTGGAGCGGCATGACGGATTTTGCCTTGAGGGCTTTCTGGGTTTCATGGATCCAGAGGTCCCACGCCGGCAGCGCTTTCTCCAGGGCTTTCCGATAATCCTCATAGCTCGCGGCCTGCTTATCGAGGATCGGCTTTGTGTCGGGGACGGCCGCGAACCCGGCCGGCGGCGTCCACGGCTCGATCAATGTCCCGCCCCAGGCCGACTCGATGAGTCCGACTGGAACGCCGAGCTTCTTGTGAAGCTCAAGCCCATAATAGTAGGCGACGGCCGAAAACGGCCGGACGGACGCCGGCGAGCAGTCCTCCCATTTCGCGACGACGTCATCCTTCGGACGGTCCGCGGTTTTTTTCGGCACAAGGAACAGCCGCAGGTTGGGGTGAGCGGCGCGCATGATCTCGGGGTTCGGATTGGGGAGCCAATCCATGGCCCACTCCATGTTGGACTGTCCGGAGCTGAGCCAGACCTCGCCGACGAGGATGTCCTTGACGACGATCGCCGGATACGTCTCCCCGCGGACCGTCATTTCAAGGGCGGGACCTCCGGCCTTGAGCGGGTCGAACACGGCCTGCCATTTCCCGTCGACCGAGGCCCGGACCTGCTTCTCCTGACCGGCCAGTCGGACCGTGACCTGCTCGTTCTTTCCGGCCCAGCCCCAGATCGTGACCGGCTTGTCCTGCTGGACGACCATGTGATCGCCGATGATAGAGGGCAACTTGATCTCGGCAGAAAGGGCTGACGCGAGTCCGAGAGAAATAATAGCCGCGAGAGCGAGACCGATGAAGCGATTTTTTTTATCGATCACGGAATGTCCCTCCTCAAGAGTATGAATATCGAGGCCCGATATTACCTCCCGGGCCGAGTCCTCGTCAAGAATTCGGCAGGATCCTAGAACTGCAGCCGGAAGCTCAGACCGCCCGGCCAGACGCCGAGGGACCACCTGCGTTCCGGCGTCGAGACCCCGCTATTCCCCAGATCGCCGGACTCGTATTTTTTCAGGTCGCGCGTCGCCCGCATGGGCTGGCTGAAGATATTCAGCAGGGAAACGGCCTCCCCGGCCGCGAACGTGATCAGCCCGTCGGTCCAGGGCCGCTTGAAGGCGGCCGCGGTCACGACACCGGCCGCGGCGTTGACGCCGGCGTTCATCAAATGAGTTTTAAGGCTGCGGCCGTCCTTCTCGCGCCGGGCGCACTGACGGAGGAGCTCCTCGGCCCGCCGCAGCTTCGCCAGCCGTTCCGTGGACGTCCCCTCCGGCAGCGGCCGCAATTTTCGCCCGGCCGTGGCCGGGACGAACGGATCGATGACGAGGCCGACGACACCGATGGCGAAGGTCGCGCTGCCGACGAGCATGTCCTGGGCGAAACTCCGGTCGGGTTTGGGGACCGGCGCGAAAGTCTCTATCACCGGTTCGTTCCAGTTCGTGGCCGCCAGGACTCCCATCGCGACGGCCCCGACCGAATACCCGGCGATCCAGCCGTACCACCACGTTTTGGCGCGGGGCTGGCCGGCGTCGAAAGCGCCGGTGATAAACGCGAGCCGCGCTTTCACCTGCTCGTCGGAGGGAGAAGCCTCCTGCGCGTAGGCCACAGAAAGGTTGGCCAGCAGGATAACCAGGACGATCGAAGCGAAGCTTTTTGAGCGGCTCATGCGTACACCTTTCATTTCTCGATCAAGCAGATGAAATCTTATCACGTGTTGCGTCAACGGACAATCCCGCCTTCTGATGCGCTACGGCGCAGGGACCTCCGCGTCTGTCATGAGGCCCAAGTCGGATGGTCCGAATAGATGCCAAAGATCATTTGTCCACGCCCATTATGAGAAAAGTCACGGGCTCGAGCGTCTGATTAATGGGAGCCGGAAAACCGCCTAGCCACTATCGGTTGACTTCCTGTCCGAGTGTAGTAGAATGTAATACAGGAGGCCACCATGAGAGCGGTCATTTCCGTCAGTTTCCCCGAGAACATGGCCAAAGAGCTGGACCGGATCGCCAAGGAATCGGGCCGCACCAAGAGCGACCTGATCAAGGAAGCCCTCCGCGAATTCCTATGGGAGGAGCGGTTCACGGGACTTCGGAAGAGCCTTTCCCGCAAGGCCAAGGCCAAGGGTGTAGTAACGGACGAAGACGTCTTCAAGGCGGTTTCTTGAGGGTCGTTTTCGACACGAACGTCCTCGTCGCCGCCTTCGCGGCCGACGGCCTCTGCGCGAAGTTGCTCCGGCGGGCCAACAAGCGCGAGTTCGTTCTTCTCGTCTGTCCGATCATCCTGGAGGAATTCCAGGGCGCCCTCAAAAAGAAGCTGGATGCGACAGAAGAAGAGATCGGTAACGCTCTCTCCCTGCTTCGCGAAGTCTCGGTCATGACCGGCGAGAGTCCGCCCACGATCAAACCGGCGCGCATCGTCAGGGATCCGGGCGACGACCTCATTCTCTTCTGCGCCGTCAAGGCCGAAGCCGATTTTCTGGTGTCGGGAGACAAGGCCCTGTTGGCGATCGGGGAACACGGCAAAATAAAAATTCTGAACCCGCGCGGATTCGAGCTGCTTTTCGCCTGACAGGCATCGACGCGCCGCCGCCGGGAACCCTAACCTCATCCGTGCCGCCGAAAATCCTATTGCGGTCGGCCGTCCGAATGTGGAGAATAGGGTCTCGTCCACTCCCGATCAAGGAGGCCTTCCATGAAGCCCATCAGCCGGGCCCTCGCCGCCATCTCTCTCATCATCGTCTTCAGCGCGTTCGCGTCGGACCAGACCCCGACCGTCGATTGGAACACCGTCGCGAAAATCCGTGAAGAAGGGCTGCAGCGCTCGCAGGTCATGGACATCGCCGGCTACATCGTCGACGTCCTCGGCGCCCGCCTGACGAATTCCGAAGACATGAAGCGGGCCCAGGCCTGGGTCAAGGGCAAGATGGAGCAGCTCGGGCTCGAGAACGTCGTCATCGAGCCGTTCATGGACTATGGGGTCACTTGGGACAACGAATTCTTCTCGCTCCACATGCTGGAGCCGGATTACCAGCCGATAACGGGCTTTCCGCTGACCCACACGCCGGGGACCCAGGGGAAGGTCGCCTGCCCAGTAGTGATCGCCGAACTCCAGACGAAAGCCGACCTGGCCAAGTTCAAAGGGAAGGTGAAGGGGGTCGCGGTCCTCGCCACACCTCCCCTCGCGATCAGTCAAGCTACCCTGGCCCAGGGCGTCTCCCGGCTGACCGACGAAGACCTGAAAAAGCTCCAGGAGAACGTCGTCCCGCCGCCTCCGCGCCCGGCCTCGCCCCCGCCGAACCCGGACCTGCTCAAGTCCTATGAGAAGATCGCTTTCTACAAGGCCGAGGGAGCCGTCGCGGTCCTGCAGTGCGAAGGGGGCCGTCCCGGCGTCGTCATCGGCTTTGGCCGGCCCGGGACCAAAGACGATAAATGGTCTCGGGAGGAAAGCCTGGGGTCCCTGCCGATCGTCGCCGTCACGCCCGAACATTACAACCGCATGTACCGGATCCTGAAGCGGGGCCTCGCGGTCAAGATCGAGGTCGAGATCCGGAATAGGCTCGGCGAAAAGGTCGAGAAAGCCGCCAACGTGCTGGGCGAGATCCCCGGGACCGACCTCAAGGACGAGGTCGTGATGATCGGCGCCCATTTCGACAGCTGGCAGGCCAGCCCCAACGCCAGCGACGACGCCGCGGGATGCGCCGTCGCCCTCGAAGCCGTCCGCATCCTGAAGACGATCGGCGTCAAGCCGCGCCGGACGATCCGCGTCGCCCTTTGGGGAGGCGAGGAGCAGGGGATCTACGGCTCGCAGGAATACGTCCGCAAGCACTTCGGGAATCCCAAGGAGCCGAAGAACCCGCCGACGGCCGACTACGAGAAGTTCTCGGCCTACTTCAACCAGGATTACGGCGCCGGCCAGTTCCGCGGCATCTACCTGCAGGGGAACGAGCATGCCCGGCGCCTCTTCGCCGCCTGGATGGAACCGTTTCGCGACTTCGGCCTGACGGCCATCTCCATCCAGAGCGTGGGCAGCACGGACCACGTCGCGTTCGACGCCGCGGGCCTGCCCGGCTTCCAGTTCATCCAGGACCGGATCGCCGGAACGGCCGGGCACACCAACCTCGACTTCCTCGACACGCTGTCCGCCGAGGACCTGATGAAGAACGCCGTGGTCGAGGCCGCCTTCGCCTACCAGGCCGCGATGGCGGACGAACGGGTACCGCGTAAGCTATTGAAATAATAACCTTTATAGTCGTTCTCAAAGGCCGGTCCCAGCCCGGTGCGCGGCCATTTTTCGATTGACACCCCGCGGCGCCCGTGTTAATATGAAGAACTCAGCGAGGGTGAATCGCACCCTTCAAATACATCAAACAGGAGGTTTATCTCGAAATGGCGACTTTGAAAGAAAAATTTGTCACCGCGATGGGCCCGATGAAGGAAAGGGTCCAGAAGCTCAACAAGGAATTCGGCGACGTCAACGTCTCCACCGTCAATGTCGGCCAGATCGTCGGCGGCGCCCGCGACATCATTTCGATGCTTTGGGACTGCTCTCTCCTCGACAAGTTCGAGGGCATCCGCTTCCGAGGTTTCTCCATTCCCGAACTTCGCGAGAAACTCCCCAAGGCCCCGGGCGGGACGGAACCCCTGCCCGAAGGTATCTTCTATCTCCTCCTTCTCGGCGAGATCCCGACCGCCGCCGACTGCGCCGCCATCACCGAAGAATGGCAGAAACGCAGCGTCCTGCCGCAGTATCTCCTCGATACGATGAACGCCGTCGCCAAGGACACCCACCCGATGACCCAGTTCTCCCTGGCCATCCTCCAGCTCCAGCGGGAGTCGGAGTTCGCCCGGCGCTACAAAGAGAAAATGCCCAAGTCGCAGTATTGGGACGCGACGTACGAAGACGTCATGAACCTCATCGCCAAGCTCCCCAACATCGCCGCCTACATCTACCGCCGGTCCTACAAGGGCGGCAAACACATCGCCCCCGACCTGAAGCTCGACTGGGGCGGCAATATGGCCCATATGCTCGGCGTCACCGACGACCCGTCATTCAAGGAGCTCATGCGGCTCTACCTCTGCATCCACAGCGACCACGAGGGAGGCAACGTGTCGGCCCACACGACCCACCTCGTCGGCTCGGCCCTGTCCGACGCCTATTACTCCCTGTCCGCCGGCATGAACGGCCTGGCCGGGCCGCTCCACGGGCTGGCCAACCAGGAAGTGCTCAGCTGGATCCAGGACCTCATGAAAGATCTCGGCGGCGTCCCGACCAAAGAACAGCTCGAAAAGTACATGTGGGACACCCTGAACGGCGGGCGGGTCATCCCCGGTTACGGCCACGCGGTTCTCCGGAAAACCGACCCCCGTTACATGGCTCAGCGAGAGTTCGCCCTCAAGCACATGCCGGACTATGACCTGTTCAAGGTCGTCAGCCTGGTCTACGAAGTCGCCCCCGACGTCCTGACCAAGCACGGCAAGACTAAGAACCCCTGGCCGAACGTCGACGCGCATTCCGGCGTCCTCCTCTGTTACTACGGCGCCGTCGAGTACGACTTCTACACCGTGTTCTTCGGCGTCTCCCGCGCCCTCGGCGTCCTGGCCCAGCTCATCTGGGACCGCGCCCTCGGCCTGCCGATCGAGCGGCCTAAGTCCGTCACCACGGAGTGGCTGGAGAACTTCATCAAGGAGAATCCCCCGGCCGCGAAGTAAAAGTCTCTCTTAGAGCAGACGTCAAGGGCCGCCCGTCCTCATCGCCGGCGATGAGGGCGAGCGGCCCTTTTTATTGGGGACACAATACCATTTTCCGAATTTCACCTCACCCCGAATAGACCATCCTGGCATTTGGATATTACGGACTGGCAGGGGGGAAATTCGGAAAATGGTATTGTGTCCCCGATTTTGCTATCATCCCATTTCAGAAGCAGACACGAGGAGGACAGGAATGGAACACCGGATCGGGCTCATCGGCTGCGGTACCGTCGGGCAGGGGCTGCTCGGCATCCTCCACGAAAAAGGGGACTTCCTCCGCGACGCGTTCGGCTTCGAGGCCAAGGTCGTGGCCATCACCGACAAGATCAAAGGGACGCTCCTCGCCCCCGAAGGGATCGACATCCCCACCGTCCTGGCCCTCCTCGGCCAGGGCAAGGGCCTGGCCGAATACTCCAAAGCGACACCGGACCAGGTCGAACCGCTCGACCCCCTGGACATGATCGAACGGACCGACGCCGACATCATCGCCGAGATGACCTACACCGACCTCAAGACCGGCGAGCCGGCGACGAGCTACATCAAGAAGGCCCTCCTCCGCGGCAAGCACGCCGTCACCTCGAACAAGGGGCCGGCCGCCCTCCATTACCGCGACATCCAGGACCTGGCCCGCAAGAACGGCGTCCAGTTCCGGATCGAGGGCACGGTCATGAGCGGCACCCCGGTCTTCCACCTGGCCGAATGCGGCCTGGCCGGGAACACGGTCCGGGAGGTCAAGGGCATCCTCAACGGGACGACCAACTTCATCCTGACCAAGATGGAGACCGAGGGCATGGACTACGGCCCCGCCCTGGCCCTGGCCCAGAAGCTCGGCTACGCCGAAGCCGACCCGACGGCCGACGTCGAGGGCTTCGACGCCCTGGCTAAGATCGTCATCCTGTCCAACGTCCTCCTCGGCGGTTCGCTCAAGACGACCGACGTCCCCTGCAAGGGGATTTCAGCCATCACCAAGGCCGACGTAGAGGCTGCCAAGGCCGCCGGCTTCCGCTACAAGCTCATCGCCCACGCGAAAAACGAGGGCGGGGTCGTCGCGGCCAACGTATCGCCGCAAAGGCTTTCCCTCGCCGACCCTCTTGCCGGAGTCATGGGCGCCCACAACGCCCTGAGCCTCGAGACCGACCTCATGGGCAAGGTCACCATCCAGGGGGCCGGCGCCGGCAAAGTCGAGACGGGCTTCGCGATACTATCGGACATTCTGGCCATCCACCGCTGTTAATACCTATCGCGGCTTGACTAAGCCCCTCTCTTCTTTATATGCTAAGGGCGCAGTAACAACTGTGTCATGTCGTTTGTCATAACGCTTTTTTCCCATCCTTTCGAGCCGCCGTCTATCCCGACAATCCCACTGGAGGACCCATGATCTCCGCCCCGAAACTATCGCCCGGAGTCCAGAAGTACGTCGACGCCGCCCGGAAGCTTTTGGCCCAGCGGGAGGCCTCGTTGGCCCGGATGAGGGCCATGAAATTCGACACCATCGCCGTCCACGGCCTCTACACGGTCGAGGAGGCCCTCGAGCGGAACCAGGGGGCTGTGATCGAACCTCTCTACCTGTCATCTTCCCAGGCCTACGCCGACTCGGACGAGCTCGAGGCCGCCCTCGCCTATCTCGTCCCGACGTGGTGCTACACGCGGATCGCCAACCCGACGACCTATTACCTCGAATGGGTCCTGGCCCTGCTCGAGGGCTACCGGACCGGCTACGACACCTCCTGCCTGGTCACCGCCTCCGGCATGTCGGCCATCGCCGCCGCCGTCGACCCATTCCTCGTCGACCAGAAGGACGGCCGGCCGGAACGGAAGAACTTCGTCACCTGCATCCAGGTTTACGGCGGCACCTACCAGCATTTCGCCATCCGTAAAAAGAAAGAGCGCGGCATCGACGTCCGTTGGGTTCAGCACCCCTGGGATATGGAGGATTGGAAAACGAAGATCGACGAGGACACGCGTTTCCTCTACATGGAGATGCCGTCCAACCCCCAGCAGTCTTTCACCGACATCAAGGTCCTCGCAGACCTGGCCCATTCCTGGGGGATCCCGCTCATCGTCGACGCGACCTGCGCCACCCCGGCCCTGATGCGGCCCATCGCCCACGGCGCTGATATCGTCGTCCACTCCCTGACGAAATCGATCACCTCGGGCGGGCTGGCCATCGGCGGCGCGCTCATCAGCCGCAAACCCATCACCACGAAAGTCGTCAACGACAGTCCCCTGTTCAAGGAGAGCTTCGCCGAGTACGTGAAGTTCCTGCCCTGCCGCGATAACGGCCCGGCGGCCTCGCCCTTCAACGCCATGGTCGCCCTGAACGACCTCCGGACCCTCCGATCCAAGATGGACCTCGTCAGCACGAATTGTCAGAAGGTGGCCGAGTTCCTCCAGTCCCATCCTCGGGTCTATCAAGTCGATTACCTGGGCCTGCCCAGCGATCATCTCCACGGGGTGGCCAAAAAATACATGAAACTCGTGGATTCCGACGACGGAAACGGAAATGAGGTCAACCGCTACGGCCATCTGATGAGCTTCCGGGTCGACGGCCCCCCGGAGAAAGCGAGGAAAGTCTTCGACAACTTCAAGATGATCTTCCGGGCCACCGACCTCGGCCGGATCAAGAGCGTCGCCACGATCCCAGCCATCTCGACCCACCAGCAGCAAGGCGAAGAAGCGCGGCGGCTGGCCGACGTCCCGCCCCAGCTCATCCGGCTCTGCGTCGGCGCCGAGCATCCCGACGACGTCATCACCGACCTGGACCAGGCCCTGCGGTCGCTGTAAAAATATGGCCATGCCCGAAGCAATAAAATGACTGGATACAAGGGCCGCTGGGCCTGGGTCGACCTGACCAACCGAACAATCCGCGTCGAGCCGGCCGACCCGGGATACGGCCGCGACTACGTCGGCGGCAGAGGGCTTCAGGCCCGTCTCCTGGCCGACCACTTGGAAAAAACGGGCCCGCTCAAGGACCCGCTCGCTCCTCAAAACAGGATCGTCGTCGGCGCCTCCGCTCTCAACGACACGGCCGTTGCGACGGCCGGGCGCGGTTCCTGCTCGTTCGTCGGGACGATGGCCCGCTCGCCCGAGCCGGCCTCCTGGGTCCCGGGCCATAAGCCCATCTATGGGCTCGTCACCCATTCGAGCGCCGGAGGCCTTTTCCCGAACATGCTCAAGCGGGCCGGTTTCGACCAGGTCATTATCGACGGCCGGGCCGACCGACCGGTGCGCCTCGAGGCCGTCGACGGCGCCATCCGCATCGTAGACGCCGAGGACGAGCTCTTCGAAAACGCCCAGGGACGCCGCGTCCCGCGTCGCGCTTCCGAGATCACCGACGCCCTCGCCGGCCGGATCAAAGGCGGATCCACGCTGACCGTCGGGCCGGCCGGCTGGAACCTCGTCGACTTCGCCTGCCTCACGGCCGACTATCATCGCAATTTCGGCCGAGGTGGGGCCGGTGCCGTCTTCGGTTCAAAGAACCTCATCGCCATCACCACCTACGGCAAGGACGCCGTAGTCTACGCCGACGCCGAAGCGTTCAAGACGTTCGGGCAGGAGATCGACAAGCTGGTCAAAGCCAGCGTCGAGGACCCGAACCGCACGGCCTCCTTCCGCCCGACGACAGGCACGACCTGGTGGCTCGACCGCGCCTTCAACGGCCGCTACCTGGGCGTCAAAGGCGGCTATCTCCCCTGGCACAACTTCGACGAGGGGGCCTTCGACTCCGCGGACTACGACAAGGTGTCGACAGACGCGTTCCTGGCCATTTCCGGAAAGCACAATGTCTGCAACAAGTGCCGGCACGTCTTCTGCACCCGCTCGGCCAAGGTCGAATCGGGCCCTTACGCGGGCGAAGGTGTCCGGCCCGAATTCGAGACGATCGCCCTGTGGATCAACTGCTGCATCCTCGACCGCGACGCCATTTTCCACCTGAATGCCTTGTGCAACGAACTCGGCGTCGACACGATGACCTTCGGCAGCGTCATGGCCGGGGCCATGGAGCTCGCGGAAAAAGGGTATCTCGCGAAGTACGGAAACGCCCCGAAATTCGGAGACGCGGCCGGCATGGTCCGGACGCTCAAGGAAATCGCCTATCGCTCGACCGAGCTGGGCCGGCTCCTCGGCGGCCACTCCGACCGGGTCATCGCCGAGGTCGCCGCCGGCGCCCAGCCGGCCGCCCTCTCCGAGATCGCGTACTGCCTGACGACGGCCTACGGCGGGCTCGGATACGCCGGGATCCACCCCAAGGCCTTCCCGGGCATGTTCACGGCTTACGGCACCTCGAACCGGGGCCGCGGCGACCACACTTACGCCTGGACGATCCAGGCCGAAGAGGGCGGGCTCAAAGAGGCCCGGGACCTGGCCGCCTACGTCGCCGAAGGACAGGCCGGCAAGGCCCTCGTCGATTCCCTGGGGCTCTGCGACTTTTTCACCGGCGACATCACGGCCGAGCCGTTCCTTTCGCTCTACGGCGCCTTGACCGGGACTGCCTATACGCCCGAATCTTTGAAGGAATGCGGCCGGAGGATTTACGCGCTCGAGCGCCGCCTGAACAACCTCCAGGGCCGGGACAGGACCTACGACGCCTTCGTCCCGCCCAAGCTCAAGGTTCCGCTCGGCCGCGGCGCCCACCAGGGCCAGGCCGTCGACGAAGCTTTCTACAACTCCGTCCTCGACGCCTATTACGACGCTTGGGGCTGGTCGAGAAGAGGGACAGTCGTCTGATGGAAAAACTTGTTATCCGGGGCGGCCACGACCTGCGGTTGAGCGGCGAAGCCCGCATCAGCGGAGCCAAGAACGCCGTGCTCCCGGCGATCGCCGCGGGGCTGCTGACGAGCGAAGAGGTCCGCCTCTCCAACATCCCCCGGGTGAAGGATGTCGAGACCATCCTGACGCTCATCGCCGAGCTCGGCGGGACGTACACGATCGACGGAGACACCATCGCGATCCGCGTCCCCAAGATCCGCTCCGACGAGGCGTCCTACGAGCTCGTCCGGGCCATGCGGGCCTCGATCCTCGTCCTCGGTCCGCTCGTGGCCAGGTTCGGCAAGGCCGTCGTCGCCCTTCCCGGCGGCTGCGCCATCGGCTCGCGGCCCATCGACCTCCACATCGCCGGCCTGCAAAAACTCGGGGCGACGATCTCCCTCGAGCATGGCTACATTCAAGCCCAGGCCGACCGCCTTCGCGGCGCGGTCGTCGAATTCGAGAAGAAGACGGTCACCGGGACGGAGAACCTGCTCATGGCCGCCGCACTGGCCAAGGGCGAGACCATCCTCAAGAACTGCGCCCGGGAGCCAGAAGTCGCCGACCTGGCCGTGCTCCTCAATAAGATGGGCGCCAAGATCGAGTGGCTCGACGACGACACGGCCCGTATCCGGGGCGTGCGCGAACTCGGCGGGGCGACGCACGCCATCATCCCCGACCGGATCGAGACCGGCACCTTCCTCGTCGCCGGGGCCCTGACGGCGGGCGATTTCCTCCTGCGCAACGTCTGTCCCGAGCATGCGGCCGTCGTCATCGAGAAACTCCGCGCCTCGGGCGCCGTCATCGAACCCGAGGGCGAAAGCGCTCTGCGCGTCGCAGGCGGCCGGGAGGTCAAGGCACAGGACATCACGACCTCGCCCTACCCCGGTTTCCCCACCGACATGCAGGCCCAGTTCATGGTCCTGCTGACCCAGGCCGCCGGCACGTCCATCATCACCGAGACGATCTTCGACCGGCGCTTCTCCCACGTCAACGAGCTCGTCCGGCTGGGCGCGTTGATCGAGGTCCAAGGCGACAAGGCGATCGTCAAGGGCAAGACGCTCCTTTCCGGCGCCGAGGTCATCGCCACCGACCTCCGGGCATCGGCCGCCCTCGTCCTGGCCGGCCTCATCGCCGCCGGCGAGACGACGATCAACGAGATCGAGCACCTCGACCGGGGTTACGAGAGGATCGAGGAAAAGCTCCGCGGGCTCGGGGCCTCGATCGAAAGGGTCAAGATATGACTTCACCTTCCGTGAGCGACTGCCTTTTCTGCCGCATCGTCCGCAAGGAGATCCCGGCCAAGATCCTCTTCGAGAACGAGCGCGTCCTCGCCTTCGAGGACATCCGGCCCAAGGCGCCGGTCCACGTCCTGGTCATCCCCAAGGACCACTTCGCCTCCCTCAACGACGCCCCCGACGGAGCGGAAGCCCTGCTCGGGGAGATCCTTTTCCGGTCCCGCGAGATCGCCCGGGAAAGGTGGATCGGAGAGAGCGGCTACAGGATCGTCCTCAATACGGGCCGCGACTCCGGCCAGGAAGTCTTCCACATTCATTTCCACATCCTCGGCGGCCGACCCCTGGCCTGGCCGCCGGGCTGAGAGGGAGACGCCCTCCCACGGCACGCCATGGCCTACCTCATCGACGGCAACAACCTCCTCGGCCGCATCGCGCCCCACGAACTGCGGGAGAGAGCGGGACGGGAAGGCCTCGTGGTCAGGCTCCTCGCCTACCAGCGCGTGACCCGCGCCCGGATCCACCTCGTCTTCGACGGCAACCCCGAGCCGACGCCGACGGACGTCCCGGTCAACCCCAAGTTCACCATCCACTATCCCGGCGAAGGGCAAAGCGCCGACGACGTCATCCGGGACATGATCGGCAGGCAGACGGACCGCCGCCGCTTCTTCGTCGTCAGCTCGGACCGGGCCATCCGGGAGCTGGCCAAAACAAGCGGCCTCGAGCCCGTCAAATCCGAGGCCTTCGCCGCCGAGCTCAAGACGGCCATCAAGGAAGGGAAGAAACGGCGGGAGCTGGAGAAGAGAGCGGAAAACCCTTCGCCGCTCGAGGTCGATCTTTGGGGCGAGGTTTTCAAGTCCAAGCCATGAAGAGCTTTTCCATCGTCGGCGCCGGACGGCTCGGGACCGTGCTCGGGGCGGCGCTCGTCCGACGGGGCTGGACGGCCGCGGTTATCGTCGACAAGGACGCCCAAGCGGCCCGGGAGAGCCGCCGCATCATCGGCCGGGGGAAAGCCGCGCTCCGCCTGGGCGGGACGTCCCGTCCTGGCGATGTCGTCATCATCGCCGTGCCCGACGATGCGGTCGGCCGCGTCGCCGCCGGGTTGGCCCGGTGCGGCGTGACATGGGCCGGACGGATCGTCTTCCACACGAGCGGGCTCCTCGCCGCCCGTGTCCTCGAGCCCCTCCGGAAACGGGGAGCGCGTACCGCCTCGGTCCATCCCATCCAATCCTTTCCCCGAAAGGACGCGCCGCCCTCGATCTTCAGGGGCATCACCTGGGGCGTCGAAGGCGACCCGGCCGCCGTCGCGGCGGCCGAAGAAATGGTTCGCGATCTCCTGGGGAACGTTCTTCTTCTTTCGGAAAAGGACAAGCCGCTCTACCACGCCGCGTGCAGCCTGGCTTCAAGCGCCATGGTCGCCCTGGGATGGACGGCCTCCGGCCTGCTTGGGGCGGCCGGGATCGAGGAGCAGGCGGCGGCCGGTATGTTTTTCCCCCTGGTGCAAGGAACTTTACAGAACGTAAAAAATCTTGGCCCGGAAAAAGCCCTGACAGGGCCGATCCTCCGGGGGGATGTCGCCACCGTCCGCAAGCACCTGGAAGCCCTCAGGGACGACCCTCCCGCGAGGGGGGTTTACCTGGTCATGGGGAAACAGATCCTCAGGCTGGCCGAAAAAAGAGGATTGCCGGCGGGCCGGGTCAGGATCCTGAAGCGTCTGCTCGAAGGTAGATGACTTCCTCTTCGAGACGCACTCCGAACTTCCGATAAACCTTTTCCTTAAGCTCTCCGGCCAAGAGGAGAACGTCGCGCGAACCGGCGTTGCCCTTGTTGATGATGAAATTGCAGTGTTTCTCATAGACGGCCGCGTCGCCGACCGCGAGACCCCGGGCCCCCGCCTGCTCGAGCAGTTGGCCCGCCGCGATCCTCTCCCCGGTAGCGGAGCAGGAATTCTTGAACCAGCTCCCGGCGCAAGCCGTGCCCAGGGGAGGGTGTTTGGTCCGCCGTTTTTCGAGAATGTCGCGGATCTTGGCTTCAGAAGCCTGGGCATCCCCTGGAGAGCACGAGAGGACGGCATCTAAAATAATGCCGCCTCCCCCATGTTTGAGGGCCGAATCCCGGTAGCCGAAGCGCAGCGCCTCCCTGGTCACGGTCTGGCGCCCCCCGCCCGGGGAGAGGAGAGTCGCCGTCTCGAGGACATCCCCGATGCTCCAGCCGTAGGCCCCGGCGTTGCCGTAAACGGCCCCGCCGACGGTCCCCGGTATCCCGGCCAGGAATTCGAGGCCGGAGAGCCCCGCCGAAAGGGTTTCCTGCAGGATGGCGGGAAGGCCCGTTCCCGAGAGAACGCGGATCCGGCCTTCTTCCCTGACGATCCCCTCGAGGCGGTTGCGGAGGAGAAGCCCCCGATAGCCGGCATCGTCGAAAAGGATATTGTTCCCGCCGCCGATGACGTAAAAAGGGTATTTCTCCCCAACCGCGAGAGCGATGGCCTTCTCGAGCTCATCTTCCGTACGGGCCTCGAAGAAGAGGTCGGCGGGCCCGCCGATGCCGAAGCTGGATAGGGCCGAAAGTGGCACGTTCTCGGAGGGCGAATTCCCGATCTTCTCGAGGAACGCCTCCCGAAACTGGGTTTTCCGGTCCATGGCCGGTATTATAATGAAACGGGGGCGGGGAAGCAAAACTCCGGCCGCCAGCCTGCATCTTGGCATAATAATTGCTTTAGAGTTAATCCGGAGTGAGCGGATATTGACAAAACTCAGCATGAGGATTATCATTCCAGAAATTTTCGAGAGAGGTTAGGCATGAAAAGGACATTAGGGACGACCGTGACCTTGGTTTTTCTCCTGGCAGGCCTCGTGGCCGCCCAGAGCGCGGACGAGGACTACCTCAAGGCCATGCAGCTTTCCGATAATTGCGCGAAAGTCCAGGCGCTCGAGGCCTACGTCGCGAAATACGCGGGCCAGGGCACGACCAACGAACATTGGGCCTACGCCTACTACTGCCTGACCCCCTGCGCGACGAAGAACAACCAGAAAGCGGCCGAATACGGCGAGAAGGCCCTCGGCATGTCCGGGATTGACGGCTCTACAAAACAACAGCTCATCATCGCTGTTCCCCAGCTTTATTATGGCGCCGGACAGCCTGACAAGGGTGACGCTGCGTCCCGGAAGCTCATAGAATTCGGCAAGGGCCTGAGCGACGCCAAGGCAAGCTCCCAGATCCAGGCGACCGGCTACTTCCTCATTGGAAATTCCGCCGAGAAGGCCGGCGACAATGCCAAGGCCACCGAGAATTTCATCCTCGCCTATAACGCGTTTAAGGATCCGAGTATCATCAAGCAAATCAAGAGCCTCGCGGATAAGCTTTATAAGGCCCAGAAATACCCCGAGGCGGAACAAGTTCTGCGGAAATTCTACGCCGCGGACCAGGGCCCCGAGAGCGCCACGGTGCTAGGTCAGACGCTCTACAAGCAAGGCAAGGTCGACGAGGCGCTGGCCATCTACCGGGAGGCCTACGCCAAGAAAAAAGCCGGGGGCCTCGCCCAGAATATCGCCATCATCCTGAACAGCCAGGTCAAGACCGACCCGTCCAAGACGAACGAAGCCATCAACGCGAACATCGAAGCCGGCCTCCTCAACCCTCCCCAGCAGAAGAACTTCCTGGGCCAGGCCCAGAACCTCTTCGTCGGCCAGGACAAGGAGCTGGCCTCGAGCTACGCCAAGATCGAGGAACACAAAAAGGCCATCGAGGAATTCACCAAGACCTACAACTCCAAGGTCGACGGCAAGACCGAGGACGACCTGTCCGACGCGGACAAGAAGGTCATCAAGAAGCTCGAAGCCAATATCGATGCCGAGAACCAGGCCATCGCCGGCATCCAGGCCAGCCAGAAGGGCGTCCTGGACAAATTCAACGCGCTCGTCGCCCAGGTCAAGACCCGGCTCGGCAAGTAGGGCGGCGCCCGGACCGGCTCGCGACACCCGCCCCGCCCCGAAAGGGGCGAGGGCGAGGAGTTTCCGATAATTTAGGAGGGAAGACGTGTCCTCCTCTCTCGCCGGCGGGAAGGACCGCGCCCGCGCCGAGCGGCTGCGCCGGGAGATCCTCTTCCACGAGAGGAAATACTACGTCGAGAACGACCCCCAGATCTCGGACGAGGAATTCGACCGTCTCGTCCGCGAGCTCAGCGACCTCGAGGCCCGCTTCCCCGGCCTCGTGACGCCCGAGTCCCCCACGCAGCGAGTGGGCGAGAAGCCGCTCGAAGGCTTCCCCTCCGTCGTCCACCGGACTCCGATGCTGAGCATCGACAACTGCTACAACGAGGGAGAGCTCCGGGAGTTCGAGGGGCGCGTCCGCAAGCTCCTCCCCGAAAAGACGGTCGCCTACACGGCCGAGCTCAAGATCGACGGGCTCGGCATCTCCGTCCTCTACCGGGACGGCAAGTTCGCCAGGGCCGTCACCCGCGGCGACGGCGTCCGCGGCGACGACGTCAGCGGCAACGTCAAGACCATCCGCTCCCTCCCGCTCGTCATCGACGAAACGGGCGAAGTCGAGGTTCGCGGCGAGATCTACCTGCCCTTCGCCTCCTTCCGGAAGATCAACAGGGAGCGCGAGGAGCTCGGCGAGCCGCTGTTCGCCAACCCCCGGAACGCGGCGGCCGGCTCGATCCGCCTCCTCGACCCGAAAGAAGTGGCCTCGCGGAACCTCGGCGTCTTCCTGTACACCCTCTCGATCGACGGGAAGGAGCAGGACGGCCAGTGGCTCTCCCTCGGAAAGCTCCGGGAACTCGGCTTCATGACCAACCCCCACTCGCGCTTCTGTCCCGCGCTCGACGACGTCATCGCCTACTACAAGGGATGGGTCGAGAAGAGGGACAGCCTGGACTACGACGCCGACGGCATCGTGGTCAAGGTCGATTCCGCGTCCGAGCGTCAGGCCCTCGGGACGACGGCCAAGTCCCCGCGCTGGGCCATCTCCTACAAGTTCCCGGCGCGGCAGGCGACCACCCGGGTCAACGACATCGTCATCCAGGTCGGCCGCACCGGCGCCCTGACGCCCGTGGCCTTCCTCGAGCCGGTCAAGCTCTCCGGGACGACCATCGGCCGCTCGACCTTGCACAACGAGGACGAAGTGCGGAGAAAGGACATCCGGGTCGGCGACTTCGTCCTCATCGAGAGGAGCGGGGACGTCATCCCGCACGTCGTCTCGGTCATGAAGGAACGGCGGACGGCGCACCTCCAGCCCTTCGCCTGGCCCGGCCGCTGCCCCGTCTGCGGCTCGGAGGTTTTCCGCCCCGAAGGGGAGGTCATCTCGCGCTGCGTCAACACGTCGTGTCCGGCCAGGGTCCGGGAATCCATCCTTCACTTCGCGGCCCGCCGGGCCATGGACATCGACGGGCTGGGCGAGGCCGTCATCGATCAGCTCCTCGCCGCCGGGCTCGTCCGGTCCATCCCCGACCTCTACGGCCTTCGCTACGACGACCTCGTCGGCCTCGAGCGGCTGGGCCCGAAGAGCGCCCAGAATCTCCTCGACGCAATCGAAGGATCGAAGACGCGCGGCCTCGCCCGGCTCATCTTCGCCCTGGGCATTCGCCGCGTGGGCGAGCGGCTGGCCCAGACCCTGGCCGCGCGCTTCCGGACTCTCGACGCCCTCGAAACGGCCGGCGAAGAGGACCTCGTCCGGACGGAGGATATCGGTCCCAAGGTCGCCGAGAGCATCCGTTTCTTCTTCGCCCAGCCGGAAAGCCGCGAGCTCGTCGGAAGGCTCAGGAAAGTGGGGTTGGCCACCGAGGCGGTCGGGGAAACCGGCGCCCCGAAGCCCCTCGCCGGACAGGTCTTCGTCATCACCGGGACGCTCTCCGGTCTGAGCCGGGACGAGGCCCGGGAGCTCCTGGAGAAACTCGGGGCCGAGGTGGGTTCTTCGGTGACCCTGAAGACGACGGGCCTCATCGTCGGCGAGTCGCCCGGATCCAAGCTCGACAAGGCGCGCGAGCTCGGTGTCAGAATCCTCGGGGAAAGGGAATTTCTGGAGCTCGTCGGAAAGACGCCCTAGCTATTTCTTCTTTTTCTTCGAACCGAAAAGGTCCATCCCGAACAGGCCCCCAGCCCCTTTCTTCTTGCCCCCTGTCAACTCGTCGAGGGCTTCGCGCGCCGAAGCGTGTTCCGGTTCGACCTCGAGGGCCTTCTCGAGCTGCCTGATGGCTTTCGTCTGGAGTCCTTCGACTTTGTAGAGAAGGCCGAGGCCGACGTAGCCCTCGGGGTTCCAGGGCTCGAGCTGGATGGCCCTCAGGAAATCCTGTTCGGCCTTCTTGACGTAGGCCGGGACCTTCGATTCGGCCATGGCCAGGAGGAGGTAGTAATCGCCCTTGTCTTGGCGGAGCCGGACGGCCTCCTCGAGGTAGGCGATAGCTTCGTCGATCCGTCCCTGGCCGTGGAGGGTCTTCCCCTGGCGGAACTTGATGTCGGCCTTGCGGAAGGAGCCCTGGATGTCTTCCTGGGTCGCCGCCGATCCGCTTTTCGCATCGTAGACTCGCCGAGCTTCTTTGTTACTCAGGACGCGGTAAGCGTTGGTGATGCCGTCGAAGACCTCGTCGATCTGGGCCTTGTATTCGGCCGCGAGCTTGCGCTCGAAGCGGTCGGGGTGGAAGTTGCGGGCCCGCTGGAAATAGGCCTTCTTGATATCTTCTTCCGCGGCCGTCTTGGGGACGTCCAGGATCTGGTAGAAGGTCATCGACGGCAGGGTGTCGCGGAAGGCGAGGACGGCGGCGACCTGAAGCGGGACGTCCGTCCGCGGAGCGGCGGAGGACGGCTTGCGGGTCCCTTCTTCCGACGGAGCGTCTTGCCGGACCCCGCCCTCGAACTCGACGATATCAAGACAATAGAACAGGTAGAGGCTTTTCCAGAATTGGTCGGGCGGCATGGTCAGCGTCCGCAGAATGGCTTCGGCCGTGTCCGTGCCATTGACCTTCTCCAGGATATCCTTTTCGTCCTCAGTGACAAGATAGGCGAAGGTCTTCCGGCCGGGGGCGGGGGTCCTCCGGGCCAAGAACATCTGCAGGAGGGGATCCGCCTGCATCCGCCGGATGCCGTATTCGATGAGGAGGGGGACACTGACTCGGGGGTCGTTGACCTCGCCGGTGAAATCTTCGTGCTCCTGAAAGTCGATCTCGGCGTCGAAGAGTGGGAAGGTGTTGAGAACGGTCTCCCGGATCTGATGGGCCAGTGCTTCGGTCAGGTCGTCCTCGGAAATGACACCGCGGCTCTTGAGGACCTCCCCGAGGCTTTTGTTGGGCTCGATGTAAGCGTCTATCTTGGCGTGGGCCTCTTTGGGGATGCGCTCGAGCTTGTAGAGGACTTCGCCCAGGCGTTCGTCGGGCTGGTTCGTCTTGACCTGGATGATGGCGCCTTTCTGGAAGAAAAAGTACTTGAGGATATTCCCCCGGCGGAAAACGAGGCGGCCGGTCTTCTTGTTGAAGAAAATGTCCCTCAAGTGGCTGGCGATGTGATTCATTTCGGCTCGGGTCCTCTTGGAAGGTTAACTATAATGGAATCCGCGGCTTTTTTCAATCCGCTCCGCATTTGAAAATCGCCCCCGGTTTGTGCTACTTATGGGCCATGAAAGTCGCTCTCGCCCAAGTTTCGCCGCGGCTCGGGGACGTCAAGGCCAACGTCGAACTCCATCTGGACATCCTCGAAAAGGCGCGCCGGGAGAAGGCCGACCTGGTCGTCTTCCCCGAGCTGGGCCTCACCGGTTACACACTGAAGGACCTCGTCGAGGAGGTCGCCCTCAACCCGGATTCGGACCCGCTCTTCCGAAAGATCACGGCCCGCACGCGAGGCCTTGCGGCCGTCGTCGGGTTCGTCGAGGAGAGGCCGTCGGAAAAGGGCCTCTTCTACAACTCGGCCGCTTTCATCGCCGACGGCCGCCTCCTCCATGTCCATCGCAAGGTCTACCTTCCGACGAACGGGATGTTCGAAGAGGCCAAGTTCTTCGCCCCGGGCCGCGACCTCCGGACGTTCAAGACGCCCTTCGGGCGCGTCGGCCTGCTCATCTGCCGCGACTTCCTCCACTACGGTGCGAGCTACGTCCACTATTCCTCCGGGGCCGACATGATCATTTGCATCTCCGCGGCGCCGGGCCGGGGGGTCGGGGGCGGCGACGCCTTCGAAACCAGCCGGATGTGGGAGCTCATGGGCGAGGCCATGTCCTATTTTTCGACCGCTTTCGTCCTCTATGCGAACCGCGTCGGCATCGAGGACGGCGTGACCTTCGCCGGCGGGTCCTTCGTCTTCGCCCCCGGCGGCCGGCTCGCCGGCCGGGCCGCCGACCTCGACCCGGAGCTTCTCGTCCGCCGGATCGACCTCGCCGCCGTCCGGGAGGCCCGGAAGAGATGGCTTTTCAAAAGGGACGAGAAGCCCGAGGTCATCCTGAGATCCCTTGAAAGGGCCGCCCGTGCCGCCGAAGATTAACGCTCCGTTCGTCGAGAAGGTCCTCGTCCGCTTCATCCGGGACGGGCTCGGCAAGTGCGGCTGTAAGAAGGGCCTCCTCGGAATATCCGGCGGTCTCGATTCGGCCGTCTGCGCCACGCTCGCCGCCCGGGCCCTGGGGCCGCGGAACGTCCTCGGCCTGATCATGCCCTACGGAAAGGCTTTCCCGGAGGATGTCCGCGACGCCGAGAACCTGGCCCGGCGCCTGGGCATTCGGCACCAGACGATCGACATCGCCGCCCAGGTCGACGCCTACTTCGCCACCCATCCCACGAAGAGCCGCATCCAGCGGGGGAACAAGATGGCCCGCGAGCGGATGTCGGTCCTCTACGATTACTCGGCCCGGGAGGGAAGCTTCGTCCTGGGGACGAGCAACAAGACCGAACTCCTCATCGGCTACGGCACGATCCACGGCGATATGGCCTGCGCCGTCAACCCCATGGGAGACCTGTACAAGACGCAGGTCCGCGAGCTCGCCGCGCACCT
>Ga0315292_10000126_pt1 | contig 30128 bp, 33 predicted proteins | sample YL17G13_0_MG_FD_204029 | JGI IMG/M metagenome (GOLD analysis project Ga0315292, IMG submission 204029) | Sediment microbial communities from Yellowstone Lake, YNP, Wyoming, USA - YL17G13_0 | ecosystem: Environmental > Aquatic > Freshwater > Lake > Sediment | place: USA: Wyoming | collected... | reverse complement strand
GCATCAAGATTTACAACACATTCAACGATGGGGTGAACGAACCGCCGAACACCATTGGCACTGGAAATGGCGGCGGCCCGTATCACTTCTACCATCTCGAAATTTGCGGCACGGGCGTCAAAACACAGGTGAAGGGCGGCGACGGAATTTACAACAGCAACCCTTCCAGTCCGCAGAAGGGGTTGCACATTGCCTCTTGTTGGATTCATGGTGTGGATAAGAACGGCCTGACGCTGGGTGGTCTGGTGGGTACCAGTTACAGCGATTACGGGTTGCTGTTTGAGAGCAACGTCATCAGTGAAACGGGTGGGTCCAGCGGCGTTGGGTGGCATGGACAGGGGATTCAGATGTCCTACAATCTGCCCAGCCGCTGGTGCATCTTCCGCAATAACATCTTTCGGAACATCCTCGGCACCGGATACATCGCACTGATGGACGGGGTGGGCGTGACACACAATGACTACCAGATTTACAACAACATCTTTCACTGCACAAACGCGACGGTGTTCAGTGTCAGTTCACCTGGAGTCATCAACAATCTTTCGGCCAATATCCCCTGCACCAACATCTGGATTGCGAACAACACCTTCTACGGAATCTCGGGTGCGACCTTGCTGGCCCAGGTGCGCATCTTCGGCACGAACACAGCGAACTGCACCCTGACCAACAACATCTGGGAAGCGTGTTATTTCTCGGCGGATCATGTCACGACTGGCGAGGGGAACAACGCTTACTACGCGAACACCGGCGCGGGCGTGCCCAGCGGCACACCGGGGCAGGTGAATGGCGCGAGCACCACCTTTGCCGACGCGGCGAACCGTGATTTCACACTCAAATCCGGTGGCTACGCGATTGACGCAGGGGCCGATCTAAGCGCGATCTTCACCACCGACTTTGCCGGCAACACACGCGCCGGGACGTGGGACATCGGCGCCTACGATGACGGCAGCACGAACGCACCCGTGGCATCGGGCACGGTGACGACCATCGGCACTTTGAACGTGGTAAACCTCCACATCGGCCCTTAGAGTTATGAGCGAACAACCAAATCACAACTCGGAAACTATTTGGAAGGCGGCACAACTCATCACCACCATTTGCAGTCTGGTTTTGGTCGCCATCGTCGTCCCGTGGGGTACCTGGGTAACGGGCCAGATATTCGACCTTCAAAAACAACAGCTTGCCAGCAAGGCGTGGCAGGACATCGCGCCACGGTACACTGAGAAGGACGCGGCGCTGGGCCGGGCAGTCCAGGAAAAGGAATGGAGCGAACGTCTCGACAAAAAACTTGACGAGATCATGGCGCTGTTGAGGAAACACATGAATGGAGGAGACAAACCGTAAAGGACAACATGAAACTTGAAACCGTCATTCTTGTTACAAAGGGGTGCTGCTACGTCTTCATCGGAGCGTTCACGCCCTGGTCGTCGTCCCTCGCACAATGGGCCAACTCAGGCACATGGCCGGAGAAGATCGTTTGGGTGGGAGTGATTCTGCCCGCATCGTTCATTGGCGGTGCCAGCGGCCTATTGGCGTTCCTGAGCGGCAGCTACGGGAACTACATGGCCAGTCGCAAGGGGAACGGGGACACGCAAAATCTGGGTAACAAGCCGCCCAGTCCGCCTCCACCGAACACATGAACACCCTCGCGGAAATTGACGAGCTGAAAGACTGCGCGAGGCTGCTGGCGAAACGGGTCCGGCAGTTGAAACTGCCGCGCTACCAGCGGGTGAAAATGGGATCGGCCTACGTCGCAGACGCCGTGCAACATTTGCGGTGTGTGCGTGAAGATTTGCTCCTGCTCCGCGATCAACTCCAATACGAACCAAACAAAAAAGGAAAATAAACCATGAAGAAACACATCAAACAAATCGCAGTTCTCGCGGCAGCCCTCGCGCTGACCGTATCGGCCTTCGCCGGCTCGGCGTGGGATAACTTCATCTCCTTCAACCGCGCTGTCGAGACGAATAAATCTCTGACGCTGGTGCTCTCACCGAGCTACGCGCCGGACATTGTGGTTGAGGGCGAGAAAGCGCCGTGGGGAATGTGCGCCGCCGTGCTCTACCCCGTGCTAGACCTGGGCATCGTGCGCGGGTTGACCGGAGCGCGCATTGACTGGATGGCCACGGAGTTCTGGGCGCCAAGTGTGGACGTGACATTGGAAATGCCGTTCACGTTTCTCGGCAAGATTGAGGTGACGCCATTTGCCATCGGCGGGGCGATCTTTCCCCTGAGCAACGGGAACGATAATGGCGAATCGGTGGGCGGCATTTATGGAGGGGGCGTGAGCGTCTCGGTGTTCAACTGGGAACGCGGGGGCGTGAAGGGCAACCTGAGCATCGGGGGTGGGTGCGAGAAATGGACGCCTTACCCCGGCGAGGTTTACCGCGTTGGGGTGGCATTGACACTGAAGTTCTGACGTGAAAGCCATCCTGGCCATCATGCAAAAATGGCTCTGGTGCCGGCTGTTTCACCGGAGATACATCTGGTTTCACCGGCGAAACGGCTGGCATTGTGCCAGGTGTCATTCCTGTTCTGAGGGATTGGGTATATGAAAGCCATCTTGTCCATCCTCTCATTCATCGGCTGGCTTTGGCAACGGCTCGCGGCCCGGAAGGACGCCGACGCGCCGGCCAAGGCCAGGGCTGAAGTTGATGCGGCGGTGGACAAGGACGATGGCGGGAAGGCATTGGAGAAGATGATGCAAAAGGACCTGAGGACCTGAGATGAAACCGCTGTGCCATTGGCGTGATGAATCATGGTTCTGGCTGATCCTGGGTGTGCTGGTGCTGTGCGTCTTGCTGCTGACAAGCAGTTGCGTTACCCCCGAGCGCATCGTGCTGATCCCGGCAGACGAGTGGCTGGTGCGACTCAATGCCGGGCAGAGCTTCACAGCGACCAATACGGTGTATGTAGTCAGCCAGGAGATGATGCGGAAGATGGCCGAACGCATACACCAGCCGCGATGACAGACTGGCTCGACAACCTGAATCGTACCGGCCCGAAGCTGATTCGTCTGCTAGCCCGAATGGACGACGGACGCGCGCCGATTTCAAATCGTGAGATTGGACGACGGGCAGGAATGAGCGAGTCTCGAATCTCCCAAATCTCCAACACCGACCGCTGGGATCGTTTCACCGCCAAGACCATCTCAGCTTTTTGCTCCGCCTGCGGCTTCGACTTGAGCAAGCCGAAGACCTCGATCTACCGGAAGCTGAGGAGATCAAAAGCCTACGTGAAGAATCTGACTTCCCAGCAGCGCCGGATGATCGGCCGGCTTCAGGCTGACGTGCTCAACGGAATGAAGTCACCGGACTGACACTATCAAGCCTCCGGTGGGTCTGGGACCCACTCTGGAAGATGAAGAAAGCTCCAATTCGTCTTTGCATTCTTCGAGCAGCGCGTAGGTCAAGGCGTCGAACACATGCTTGTTGGTGTCGCTGCGATTGATCGTCTCTCCGCGGTTCTTCCCCTTCTTGAGGTTCTTCATCATGCGGATGGTGTGGTCGCAGTGAGCCGAAATCTTCAAGCGTTCCTGAGCCAGCAGTTGTCGCAACAACTGAAGTCGGATTCCCACGTAGTGACGATCCGAGGTTGACGGTTGAAGCTCAATGCGTCCTCCAGACTCGTTCTGAATGACGAGATACGGGTAGGTCTGAGTCGTGGCGTTGTAACGGTTGAACACCGACGGATCAGCCCAGTTCCGTTCGAGTTTCAACTCGCGTCCCAACACCTTCTCCAGAACTTCAAGCTTCTCCATCACCATTTGAGTGAAGCCTTCCAGGGAAATGTCTTCGTCGAGCGTGACGCACTCCTCCAGCAGCGTGAAGTAACTGCGCTTCACCGTGATCTTCTTGCTGGGGATGTACTGGTCCATCATCGTTCGTTCCAGAATGACGACGGCGTGATTGGTCTCGCCCGGGTCCCAACCAGTGACCAACTCGACGCAATTGAGGGTGGGCAGGGCAACTTCCCACTCACTTTCCTCTGGGTCTTCGCAGTTTCCAACCAGATGGACGTTGGGGCGGAAGTAACGCCTCAGCACCCTTGAAGTGTCGCCCCCGCTTCCAGAAGTCCACATCCCCTTGACGAAGCGCAGATGCCATTCTGAATCGTAGTCGTACGCCTGTTTCAATTCACTCAGTTGTTCAGGGCTGATTCGCGGGTTGTCCTCGGCGTACATCTCGATCAGACCAAGCTTCGCTTTGAACTCTGTGAATTTAGATTCTGGCATCGGCTGGATTCCCAGTTTCGTCTTCGACTCCACGTACTCCGCGTAGGTCTGGCATCGTTCGACGTACCAGACCTCGTAAATCCACGAGGCTTCCATATCCTCTGCCGGATTCGTGTCGGCAATCCACTGCTGCTGATCGTAACGCAATCCCGGCCGGCGCAGGCATAGCAGCCCCAAGCTGAGAACGGCCCGGCTGGTGAACTTCGATAATTCTGAGAAATAGATCATGCTGAACTCGACCTCGCGCAACCGCATTTCAGCTTCCGCGTCGTCATCGAGGCTGAACAGGAGGCAGGTGCTCTCTCCTCCGTGGCGATTTGTGACCCTGAAGTAGCTGGTTCGGGTCTGCCCGTCGGTGATGATTCCCCACTCCTTCGAGTAACGATTCTGAGTCGTGTACCGCATTCCGATCCCCGATTTGATCCACTGGGGCATCGTGTTTTCCTGAAGGTTCTTCCATGGTCCCGCATCCTTCGAGGTTTTCATAATCCGGGAGAATACGGCCACCCGGGCGTCGGGGGTTTCCCAGAGATGGCGCACAATCCGGTGCAACGTGGCCACGCTTTTCCCGGCCATACGGGCGCCTGACACGAGCAAGGCCCGGGCGTTGCTGTTGAATACGTCGAATTGTTTTCCAAAAAGATCAGGAATCCAAAAACCTTGCGGTGTGAGCGGCATTTTAGAAGGGCTGACCGTTGGTGGACATGGCTACCTCGAAAGAATAGTGTTGCGTTCCATGAAATGCAAGGGTAAAAGCGGCTCATGGCAGAGCCAACATCTGACGCAACCGCCCCGCTGGCAATCGGATTCACGATTTCCAAGGGGCATCCCAAGTACGACCAACTCAAGGTTGGGGATTCCCTGACCTGCACCGGCAAGGTGCTGGAGATGGATGATGACGGCGCCAGGTGCTCCGTGGATACGTTCGCGAAGGCCAAGGCGATTCCCGCCAAGACGCCCATTAAAAAGATGACGCCGCGGGAGTACCTGACACGAGAGGAAGCATAACCGCGTGATTGACCTCGATATTTTACAATCTCATGGTTTGACCAGTGACAATCTCAAACGATGGCTGGCGGGCGACCCGAAGTTTTGGACCTCCGCGGGGACGGAACTGACCGGGGAGGAAAAGTCCTCCGCCGAGAAGCGGGCGGCAATGCACCAGCGGATTCGTTCAAGAATCCAGGAGGGGATGTCCCGCAACTTCGCCGACTACAAACCCTTCTACGTGCTCGATCAAGTCTGGGACCAGCCATTCTCGCAAATCACCCCTGCGCTCCTCCTTTCACTGAAGAACAGCAACCCGACCGAGGAAGCCGTTTACAACCAGTTCAAAAGCTGGGGTCTGACCGACTACGTGACGGAGGAGAAGGACAAGGAGGGCAAGGTCGTCAAAAGACGGGTGAATCTTCCGGCGTTCATCGAGGCGCTCGTTCCCCTTGTGCGCTCCGTGGTCATCATTCGCTGGGCGAAGATCGTCTCGGACTTGCAGGAATACTTCTTCAAGTACGAACCGATCAAACAGACGACCCCTCTGCGAGTCAAGTCCGAGGTGATTACGGATCGTGTCCGGCTGATGGCCAATCAGTGCGGCTGGTTCGACATGGCGAAGCAGGCAATCCTCAAGATGTTGCACTATTCTTACTGCTTGCAGTTTCCCAAGGAAGAATGGTGGAAGGTCGAGCAACTGAAATCCGCAGACGAATCGGACGTGGCCCTCAAACGAAAAAACTCCAAGGGAGAGCCGGCGAGCGTGGGCGAAGAAATCACGACCACCACCGCCGAGGGTTTGCGCTATCATCTCCCGCATCCGACCCGCATGTACTGGGACATGGCGCACGGGAAGGACACCTACAACTACGGAACGGGTTGTGAGTTCGCGGGCTACTGGCGCATCTGCCGGTACAGCGACATCTGCAATGGTGACTATTGGAACAAGGGCGCTGTTTCATTTGGGACGGCGGACCTCATCTCGGGGAACACCCTGTTTTTCAACACCGCTTATTCGGCCTGCAAGCTCGCCATTCCAGTTTATCAGACTCCCGTCGAACCCACCACCGGAGGCGCCGCGCTGGTGGCTGAGATTGGCGTGGGGATCAGCAGCAGTGATCGGGAGAAGCAGATTGCCACGCAGTACTACGGGACAAACCGGATGGACGCCGGAGTTCTGGTGACGGAGCACTGGGAACGGTTTGTTCCCAAGGACAACGGATTGGGGACATATCCTCATCCCGTGTGGTTTCGATTCGTGTTGGCCGGTGATGGCGCCACCATCATGTATGCCAGTCCGGTTCCGTACGATCCAATCCTGTATCTGGGCTATGATGCCGACGAAAGCCGGGCGAAGAACACCAGCCTCTCGATGGAGGTCTTGCCGTTCGAGCATATCGTCACCAACATCCTGACGCAGATGATAATTACGGCGAAGCAGAACCTCGTCAACTTCGCGCTCTTTGACAAGGACCAGTTGGACGAAGATACGTACAACTACATCAAGAAGATGGGGCCGGACACCTATGTCGGCTTGCACGCTTTGGGCTTTTCGGCCAAGAAAGCTTTCCGCGGCCAGAACCGGGTTTCGGACGTGATCCAGTCCTTCAACATCCCGAAGGGAAACGTCGCAGAACTGATTGCGTGCCTGCGGACTGTGCTCGACCTCCTCCAGCGGATTCTCGTGCTTTCAAGTTCGGAGATTGCCCAGGCGGCGACGCACGAACTGAGAGCCGACGAAGCGCGCGACATCTCCACAAGCAGTTCCACGCGGCTTTCCTTTACGAGCATCCCGGTGAAAATTCATCACGATGCGTGGAAACGACAGGCATACGAGGCTCTCATGGCAAACGGAGACGAGGACTTTTATGTCCATCTTCCGTCTGACATCCCGCTGTCTCTTGCGACTCTGGAACTGATGGGATTCACGGTCGTTGACAAACCCGACTTGGTTACTCCACTCGACCGGCATCGCACATACCGGGTCAAGAAGGACAGAACCGCGATTGACCTGTGGGAGTTCGCTTCGAGTCGTGACACCGAAAGTCGAGTCTCCAACACCAAGGCGGCGGTGGCGATGGCCCAGTTGCTCCAGCCCCTCCTTGCAAACCCGATGACAGCGCAGGCTATCGGTCCAGACCAGGCCCTCGAAATCACGAACTACATCGCGCGCCTCGCTGACTGCCCGAGAGACTTCAAGCTGCGGAACATTGCCCCGGGAGCAAGCGAGGAGCAAAAGAAGGCGGAAGCCATTCAGCAGTTGCAGCAGATCGTGGACATCGTGATTCACAAGGAACTGCCGAACGAGTTGAAACCGCTGCTCGACGAGGTCGCCAAGAACACGGCCGATGTCCAGCAACTCGCGCAGATTTTGCAAAGCATGGGCGCTCCGGTCCAACTCCAGCAGCGCCAGCCAGCCGGTCCCGCTGAACCCCAGAGCGCACCAGCCTCCGCACCCATCCCAACCCCAACCCCAGTCCCCGGCCCATGATCCTGGTTGAATCCACACTCCTGACGCAAGAGGAACAGAAGCTACTCCGTGAATGGGTGAACTCGCCGGCAACTCACCTTTACCAGCGGTATCTCGCCAGCAACTCGACGGCCAAGATGGCTGAAGCCGCGAATCTATCCGTCCAAGCACTAAAGCCGGATGAGACCGACTTGGTGGATGCCCGGATCATATTCGAGGAGGCTTACGTGATGATCGCGGCAAACGATCTCATTCAGCAATTGCGGACCCGCATGATTGAACCCAACCTGAATCTCCAGTTTGCAACTCTCAAACCACAACTCCCAACCTGAGCATGACCCCATGAACACAAGCAGCACCCTCGAACTGAATCGGACTGTCACGTACACCAAAACGCCTCGCAACAAACCCGCCGCCCCGACGGAAACGCCATCCCCGCCGCCAAGTGCCGTTGTGCCCACTGCCGACGAACTCCTCAAAGGCCAGCAGGAGGTTTACCGGAAGATGTGGGGGAAAGAGATGCCAGACACGCCGGCGCCAACGCCAGCAGCATCCCCCCCACCCGAGACCCCGCCTTCGCCGGAACCGAAAGTGGCGCCTCCAGTGGTGGAACCTGATCGGGCGAGCACTGAGGCTGAACCCAAGCCGGAATCTGAGCCAAGCAACGCCGAACTGATTGCGCAGTCAGCCAGGGCCACGGCGGAAGCCATCGCGCCGCTGTTGAAACAGGCGGAGGCTCCAAAGCCAACCGCTCCCGCCTTCGAGATGTCGCCGGAGGACCAGCAGGATTACGAAACCCTGCTTTACCTCGAAAAGACCGACCCGAAGAACTGGTCCGGCAAGCCGGTGGCTTACCTGGCCTACCTGAAGGCGCATTACACCTATCAGGACAATTGGCTGGCGAAGAATCCAAACTCCGACTTCAACCCCGACGACGAGGAGCACAAGGACTGGTACGACAAACACCGACCCGACATTGAACCAGAGATGCTGAAGGAAGCGAGAATCCGCATGTCGGCCGAGAAAGCTGCGATGGACAAGGTCCAGCCGATGCTTGATGAGATTAAACAAGAAAAGGAGCGTCGGCAACAAGAGATGTCCTTGCAGGAAGCGGGACCAAAGATAGCATCCAAGGTGGATAAGATGTTCGTGGACATGGTTGCGGATGTTGATCCAGAAATCGCAACCCTGCTGAGAAATCCAGACGGCACTGCAAATATCACACCGGAGACCGCCTCTGCTGTGCAAGCCAAATCTGTGATTGCGTACCGAGTGCTTGACCAAGCCTACGCAATAATGCGACCAATGTTGGGGAGATTGGAAGCCAGTTGCGATAAGAGGCTTGGAGTCTCCCTCAATCCCGACATTCAGGACGACAGGTTTCGAGGCGTCAACTTGGAAATCTACAAGCACTCAAAGCAGGCTGAGGACAAGATGCTTAGTGACCCAACCGTGGAGATTGTTGATCCTGAAGGAAAGGGCCGTCAGTTTGTCAGAGTCTCTGATTTCAACACGATGGTCGGCGGGATCGAACGCGGAGATGGAACGGATGGGGAGAAAGGTCGAAAAATCAATGCCCTGTATGGGAAATACTTCACCCTCACAGTGGACGACATTCAGGCAAAAATGTTGAGAGAGACGGCTGAACTGGTTCGGAAAACCATCGCTCAAGTCCGGGAAGATGCGCGACTTGAATTTGGAGCGGCCAACGGGAATAGACAGAACCAGCCGGCGCCTCAAGCGCAGCCAGCGCCTCCGCAGCCCGTTTACACGCCGCGACCTTCAACTTCCTCTCGTCCGCCGTCCATGTCGTCGTCATCTGATATGCTAACGACGCCGGCAGCCGGGGACACGCCTGCGAAAAAACTTGAGGAAATCGTTATCGAAAAGATGTTCGGGCGGTGAAAATAGTTCTCGACGACGCAGTGGCGATGAACGCCGTTGCCGAAGTCGAGAACTATTATGGCAAGTCCGTTTCAAGACCTTCCGTGTACGGTTGCGATAGGCAACACGTACGACACGCACGGCACGATCACCCAGGCCAGCCTCACCAATCTGACACCGACGCAGATCGAGGCGTTTTTCAAGCCCGACGGGTCGTACGCCGACATGGACGCCTCATTTCTGACGCAGTTGGAGATGAAGGCGTGCGGCACCCGGATTCAACCGATGTACGAGTGGCTGCGTTCCAGTTTCAAGAACGTCGGCAACCTGCTCCACGCCGAACCGATGGACCGCGGGCCGGGCCTTCTGCGTCCCTTCATCATGGGCCGGCAGGATTCTGTCGTGAACAAGGAGTTCTGGGTCATCACTTCTGGTTGGGCGAACAACGCCTACACCCCCGAAGTGACCGGGCCGCTTACTGCGGGGCAGCAAGCTCTCGGTGCCGCTGGCGACCGCATCATCCGTGTCATAACCAACTACGGATTCGATCTCGACTCCAAGTGGTTCGTCAACCGGGACCGCATTCACATCTTCAGCACCAGTTTTGGCGCTTCGCAGCGCGGTCAATGGAAGGTCTTGGCGTCAGAAGTGGCGGCCGACCTGAGTTACATTGACGTGTTGATTGACGACGAGAATGCCGGCTCCACGACCCCCTACAGCGCGACGCCTGGAGCAAACATGGTCATCATGCCAGGCACGAACAACGTCTCGGACTACGAGAATTTCTGTGAGAATCGGCCCGCCTTGAATCCTCGCCGCCATGTGCCCTACTGGTACAAGACGGACCGGCGCGGACGGCGCATTAGCTCCGAGTATCAGAAGGTCATTGCTCGATTGTCAACGTCCAACAAGTACTTCGACCTGTTCAGAAATCTGCCTCTGGCGGAATACAACCGGCAGGATGAGGAGCAATATCAGTCGAATTGGGCGCATGACTTCTTCTTCAGCAAGAAGATTTCCGCCAACCAGACGCTCGCCAACTGGCAGAGCCTGGAGAGGATTAACAGCTTCGCGGCTGGGACGCTTGACGGCGGTGATGCAATGCTCCAGGAGTTTCGCGCCAACCCCGTCGGCGCCATCGAGCAGTTGCAGGCATGTGGCCGGGTGATTGACCTCGGCAACACCCCCCTGAACTTCTACGAGTGGCTGGACGAAAACTATCGCATCATGCGCGCCCGCAAGAGCCAGGGCCGCTTCGTCGAGACGCTCGACTGGTACACCGACCAGCAGAACGTCGCGAACATCGAGACGGCTTTCATCAACTATCTCCGAGCGGAGTACGGGGATATCGTCCGCATCAATATCGAGACGGGCGGGAACGAACTCGGGTTTAGCTGGAAGATTTTCAGCAACCTCAAGTATCCCGTCGGCCTGAAGATTGCGCTGGTGACTTCGGACTTCCACGACGACATGGTAAACGCTTTCGGAAATGAGGACATTGCCTCTGTCGGTCGCGTGCTGTGGTGCTTGGACATCGGGAAGCCCGGCCCCAAGGGTGGAACGATCTATCCCGGAAAGATCAAGTCGAACCGCAAGACGCGCACACTGGGCGAGATAGAGGGGATGGCCCGGGTGGACATGTCTTGGGCCTGCGTGATGGAAAATCCCACGCAGCACATCACCCTCACAAGCGAGACCTGGACGACCATCGTGGAATGCCCGGCCAACAGCCTCGCGATTCATGGCCTCGCCGACGGCGTGCCAAGCACGGCAGGACGAACGACTCCGTACACCGACCTTCTGGTCGAGGCGGTAAGGCAATGATGATCTTGGGGCGAGATGGCCCCAGGGTTGGTTGAGTTGGGACGAGACCCTCGAAAGGGGGTCTCGTTTTTTTCCTTTGCAAAGTACGCGCAAGAGAATACAAGAGGCGATATGGCGAACAGATATTTCAAAAAGCCCAGTCCGGGTACAAAAGTGGTTCTGCCGGACGGGCGCACTGGAATCGCGTTTGCGACGATTGATGGATTCACAGGTTACGTTGCGACCGGCAATTCCATGATCTGCGAACACTTCTTCGACTGCATGAAGAAGAACCGTTACGGGATCACGGAGATTGCTCAGGCAGAGTACGAGGAATGGGCCAAAAAAAAAGCCAGTTCCAGTCCATTCAGACAGCCCTGGAGGGAGGAAATGGGGCAGTCCGGCGTGACAGATCGAGCCGCAAACGCCCAGGGAACTGTTGCGGTTAAACCTCCAGGCGAAATACCCTTTGCGAACCGATTGGCAACTTCCGTCGAAGCCCAGGCGGTCGTCGCCGAGACGCGCCCGTCGCAAGCACCCACCGCCCCAGTGAAGCCCGTGTTCAAACCACCGACGGGCAGGCGGAAGGCGAAGACAACGGCGTAACCGATCATGGACCAAGGCGCGAAAACTGTTCTGCAACTCAAGACTGAGATTCGCAACGCCTGTTGGCCTTCAGGCGAAGCCGAGAACCTTGTCACGTCACACAACCAGATTTTCCAGGAGGCTTTGGCCGAGATTGCGAAATGGGTTGACTGCGAACGCGAGGACAACGTAAACGTGCTCGACTTCGAGCAGACGTTTTATCACTCTCGCATGACGATTGCGCGGGCAGTCCGTGGAATCGTGGACGGTATCTACACACTGGCTGACGATTCTTGGTCGAACGCCATCCACTACGATCATGTGGAATGGCCGGAATTGGAAGTGCTGGCCCGTCAACGCCTGGTTGTAGATGGTGTGGACGCTCTCCTGCCTGACCTGCCTCTCGGATTCATTCCGGCGACCGCGGACAATGACAAGCCCTGGGGCCGGTCGCTGGCCGGGAAGTGGGCGTTGCGCCACGACAAAATCTACCTGTACCCCTGGATTGACAGCGAGGAGAAGGTGGTGATCGAGTGGCGGGGTTTGAAAACTGAATGGAGCGACGACGATCTCATCAATCCCGATCAGGACTACAAAAAGGCCGTCAAACTCTACTTCCAGCACGCGCATGAGCGCGATTACGGGGACCCTCAGAAGGCTGCGATCTTCAAGGTGGGAATGCCTCCGGGTAGTGGTGGATTTGACCAAGCCCTCGGCGACCTGATTTGGGAATGCCGTGAACGCACAAAGATTCAAGACCCGGCATTTCTGAAAGCGTACCACTACTTGATTGTGGCAGCCACAACGGCGACATGATGCCTAACCGCAACAGATTCATCTCTCCAGCCACCGGCGGCTTGGTTGAGGATCCCCGATGTTCGGATGCGGACTTCGCGGCGGCCAATCCTTCGCTGTGCCCGAACTCATTGCGGTTGGTGGTGAAGCCGGAAACTGCCACGCTTTGCGCCGGAGGCCGGTTGCAGTGCGTCGCCTTCCTGTCTGACACAACGGAAAGGCTGGTGGAGGACAACTACGTGTTCACCAGTTCAAGCCCCGGCATTGCGACCGTGACAGAAACGGGTTTGGTGACAGCGGTGGCGCCAGGCATCGTCACCATCTGTGCGACGTGGTATCCGAACGAGGGCGACCCTTGCCTTGGCTTTGCGCAACTCACAGTCTTGGCCGGAGCATCTTGTTGCGATAACATCAGCGTGGTCAGTGCGGTCGTGATGGACAACTCGCGTTCAATGCTACAGGATTTCGGTGGGGGTGTTTCGACGAAACTCACGGCGGCAAAGGCGATGGCCGCCAGCGTGATCGAACATCTGCGGGAGGACCTGGACGGTCAGCTTGTCATTGCGTTCAACGAACCGGCGAGTCTCCTGCTCGACGAATCGGCGGATGCGGACGCTCTCGGCGAAACGGTCATGGCGGTTCCCTCGACACAGCGGCGCACGGACATGCGCAATGCCTTCGACTTCGCAGTCAAAACGCTGGCCTCCCGCACGAAGGACAGGAAGGTCATTCTCATCCTGTCGGATGGCGAGAACCGGCCGATGCTCAGTCTGGAGCAGTCGGCGAAGCTCTTGGATGCGGCCCGGGCCTTCAAGGAATCCGGGGGCATCATCATCTGCATCGGCTTGCGCGCCAAAGCAGACGGGTATGTGCTGCTGCGGAACATGGCGACCGGAGGATATTTCGTGAATATCACGGATGGGAGCCAGATTGACGACGCGCAGCATTACCTCTCGATGATGATGAAGCAGACCTGCGCCTCTGAGGCCGACTACGGAGTGTATTTCAGCGCGCAAGTTCCCGACCCGGCACCCCTTGCCGAGACCGAAGCGTATCCCGCCCCGTGGCGAGACGACCGCTGGCCGGGCTGGGGAAATTAATTGTGAAAAAGAATTGTTGACATGCGGAGCGGGTTCGCATTACTGTCCCGCCAATGCGAACCACAGTGTTGTACCATTCCGGCGATTACGACGGCATCTTCTGCCGTGAAATCGCCCGCAAGTTTCTGCCGTCTGACACCGAGTTCATCGGATGGGACTTCGCCGACAACCCGCTGACGATTCCAGATGGAAAAATCTACGTGCTTGATCTGCCGGTGGATCGGGTGTTTGGGTTTGATTTCTTGCGAGACCCGATTGGCCAAACCACAGAGGAACTTTTCAAAAGGATCGTTTGGCTGGACCATCACAAGAGCAGCATCGAGTCACATCCCGCCAGCATCCCCGGCTACCGCATTGACGGTGTGAGCGCCGCGCGCCTCGCTTGGCAGTGGTTTTCGAGAGGATACCACGATGGCACTAGCGATCCTGACCCGCTCTATCCGACGCCGTTTTATTACATCGAACGCAAAGTTCCCGAACCCCTCGCCGTCCGCCTCGCCGGGGAATACGACGTGGGGGATCAAAGCCACGGAGAGAAGGACTGGCAAGACTGCCTGGCGTTTCAATTTGGGCTGGACGCCCTGGTGGAGATTGATTGGGACATCTTCCTTGAAGGCTCGGGCAACGAAGCAGACTACATCCAGGACGAAGTGCTGCCTGCTGGCAGAGCCGCCATGCGCTGTTACGCCAAGCGCGATGCGCGAATCGCGGTGAAACATGGCGGCGGCGGAAATAAAAGCTCTGCTATCTTCACCTGCAATAAACCTCCGTTCCTCCCGTGAACCCGGATTTCGACGTCTTCAAACGCTACGGCGCCCAAGGCGGTCGCAAGCGTTGGCGCCACATGAGCAAGGCCGAGCGTTCCAAGCGAATGCGCAAGCTGTCGAGAAAACGGTGGAACAAAGAGAAACCATAAGCAACCATGAAACCATACATCAAAATCATCAACTTGTTCTGCGTGCTGACTATCAGCACTCTGACTATCATCGCCACACTGAAGCTGTTCAATGGCAACGTGACCGTGCCCATCCTAATAACGGCGTTGGTTGGGCTTTTAGGATTGGGCTTGATCGGCGGATCAGCCTTTTGCCTATTCGCCGCAGAGTCTAACCCATCAAAAAACATGAGCCTATTCGGACCAAATCAACAGGAAGTTGACATTTCGCTACTGACCTCTCGGGTGAAGGAACTCGAATCAACCGTGGAGCACCTGCGGAATATCAGTCTTCCAGAGATCATAAAAAACGGGCAAGACGAACTTCGCCGGTGGACGAAATGGTCTGAGGAATGCGAGGCCATTAACCTAGATTCCATTAACCAACTTGCCGGGCATCTTGGATTGTCCATTGAGAACTGCAAGGTGAGGCTGGTAAAACCACGCAAATGAAGCGCCTCACGTTCCTCGGCGACATCAACGCCTTCATGGGGTTTGGCAAGCACTCGATTCAGATTGTGCGCGACCTGAGCCGGCTGCTGGACGTTTATGTTGCGATCCGGCCCATCACTCAGTCCGAACTGTTCGGTTCAAAAATCCCACTCGACATCAAGCAGCGATTCGTGACGGGTCCCCAGCCCGAGGAGTGGGAACTGTTGCTTCATACCCCAAACTTTGTGCCGACGCCCGGAAAGAAAACGGCCTACTTCACCATGATCGAGACCACGAAGCCTCCCCCGATGGGGGTTCACCTGCTGAACCGGGCCGAGGTTGTGATTGTGCCGTGCTGGTGGAATGCGTCCTGCCTGAGCGCGGTCGGTGTGAAGAAGCCGATTCGCGTCGTTCCCTTGGGAATCCTGAGCGACATCTTCAAGTACTCCGAGATGCCCGCCGACTTTCCGCGCGTCATTCGGTTCGGAGCGGCTGGGAGAATGGCCAGCGGTGGAATCCGCAAGGGCCTGAACGAAGTCATTGACGCTTTCAGCCGTGCATTCCCTGACGAATCCAACGTCCGGCTGGAGGTCAAGGCGTGGTCGGATTGTCCCATCAAGAAGGTGGACGATCCTCGGATTCTGATTCACCAGGAATACTGGACCGACGAGCAGGTTGCGGCATGGTTCAAGAGCCTGACGTGCTTCGTGTCCGCGGCCAAGGGGGAGGGATTTGGTCTGATGCAGTTGCAATCTCTCGCCGTCGGCAGACCCCTCATTTCCGTCCGCTTTGGGGGCGTGGCGGAGTTTTTCGAGTCGGACATGGGTTGGGCACTGGATTTCAAGCTCAAACCCGCCAGAGACGCTTACGCGGGTTGCGGGCACTGGGCCGAGCCGACGGAGGAATCCCTGATCGAGTGTATGCGGGCGGTTGCCAAGTCGGACCCCACAGACATCACCTACATCGGCATCGTCGCCTCACAGAAGGTTGCGCACCTGAGTTGGGAGGCGTCGAATTTGTCGCTGGCCTGCGTGCTGGAGGAATTTGAAATGATATGACAACAACAAAACAAACATTGGATACCAGGAAAAACATCACAGTCTGGGGAGACCCAAAATCAATGCTGCAATCCCAATACGGGAATGTAACATATCGCGAATGGTGCCTCTGTGAGGTAGTGAGGATGTGTGCCAACGGCGGGCAAGCGGTCGTGGTGGAGATGGGTGGCATGGTCGCGGTGGCGCGTCCGTAGTCGTCTGACGGCCACGATTTATGACAACACATCAAGGCGGCACTCGCCAGGCGGTCTAACGACCAAGCTCACCCGCGCAAAGACAAATAACAGAACAACACCACATCTGACTGAACCATGACCATAACCAAACTACTCGGAAACCGCATCGTCATTCGTCGCATCGAGGAACCGGAGACAACGGCCTCAAGACTTATCTTCCTCCCTCGCCGCGCTCGTGGAAAGGGGCAGACGTTCGAGGCGGACGTTGTGCTCCTGGGGAGCGGTCCCAAAGTGCCGGGCCAAGTCAAAATCGGGGATCGCGTCACCCTGGAGAAAACCGGGAGCCATAAGCTTGGCGACGGCACGGAGATTGTCAGCACGCTGGACATTCTCGGGATTCACGACGCCGATCTTCCCGGCCCTCCCGAGCGTGAGGAGAGCTACACGCCGGCTGAGATTGAGAACGCCATTTCCTTTTATCTGCGGCGCAGCGCGGAGGATATGCCACACGAGTATCCGGTTCTGGGATCGTGGGCGGAGAAAGTGCTTCACTGGCACCTGAAACAACTTGAGGCGAAGCGAGCCAATCCGTGACTTCGACTGTCATCCAGAAACAGCGGCGCCGCCTGAAGGGCGTGACACTCTGGTCCTGCGCGCACAATGACGCCGAGTACCTGAGCCGGACGATCCGCGTCTTGAAGTTCTGCGAGCGGCACTTTGAGTTTGACGAGGTTCTCCTGCTGACCCACCTGGCCCCTCCATCGGCCCCGGCTCACTGGCGCGTCGAGCGAATTCCGAATCTGACGATCAAGGAGTGGAATCGGTTTCACATGTGCTCTGTCCCGAAGAAGATTCACACGGCATTCGCAATGTCGGTTCACGAGGACGGGTTCCCGATCTCCCCTGAGCTTTGGTCTGACGACTTCATGGCCTATGATTACATCGGCGCCCCGTGGCCGGACGGCCGGGTTGGCAATGGAGGGTTCTGCATGGAATCCAAGAAGTTGCTCGACCTGAAGCTGAAACTTTCAATTCCTGTAAATCTGGCGTATCCGTCCGATCTCTGCGTCTGTCATCTATTTCGCGCTCAACTGGAGCGCCAGGGGATTCGTTTCGCTCCGACGGAGGTAGCCCTGCGGTTCTCAACGGAGATACTGGGGAACACCAGGCCCTCGTTTGGCTTTCACGGGCGCAAGGATTGCCCGGTGAAGTACAAGACAGGCTGGGACATGATTGCGAGTAGCGAAGCGCCTCCGGTCGGGCGGACCTTGTCTCCGTCCGTTCCAGACCTTGGCTATTGGCCGGATACCGCGCCGGCAATAGAACTCGTTTACATCTACCCCTTGGACGGCGGAGAAGTGGTCGAGGAAGAAAAACCAGGACTGGTTCGCACTGAAGGAAAGTACTACGATTTAGCCAGCAAATTCATTGAGTCGTATCATCGTTTTCCACCGGAATATCCTCACAGCACAGTCATCGTATGCAATGGAGCGCCAATTACAGAAGGTGCGCGCAGATTGTTTGGGTCACTTCCCAAAGTGAAGTTTTTTGAGCATGACAATTCGGGTTACGACCTCGGTGCGTTCATCGCAGTCGCAAAACAATCCATCGCGGCACTGACAATCTGTTTCGGATCGTACACCTATTTGTGGCGCAAGGGTTGGATGGAGCGCATGGTCCAAGCCAGACTCAAGCATGGGCCGGGCGTTTATGGGTCCAGCACTTCATATCAGGAAATGCCGCATCTGAACACTGGGACATTTTGGTGTGACCCGATTTTGCTCGCAAGTTATCCCTGGCCTGTAACCTGTAACGCAGACCGATACAGCTTCGAGCAGGACAAGCGCCATCCCGAACGGACATTCTGGAAATTCGTTCATTCGATTGGAAAACGCGCGCTGTTTGTGACGTGGGATGGGGAATATGAATGGTGGGATTGGAGAAAGCCCCCCAATATATTTCGTAGGGGGGACCAAAGCAACATGCTGGTTTGGTGGAGATTTTCGGACCATTGGCGCGACCTTGATGCCAGGACCAAGGTTGACATCTCTTTTATCACGGACAACATCACTCACGCTGGTTTTGACAGAAACGGAAGAATAATGCGATGAAAGACATACCCGAAAACTGGAGGCCCTATTACGAAACTGTCTGCCCAATGAAGCCAGATGAAACCACGATCTGCCGCTGGTTTCATCTGGAAGTGGACAGCCGGTGCAATCTGAGATGCGGGCTGTGCTTCGCCGGAAACACGGCAAACTACGAGAACCCTCACGGCAGGATGTCAGTGGAACTTGTTGAGAGGATATACGACAAGATTCAGACCGAGAATCCTCATGCGACGATCCGATGTTACGGAAACTCGGAGCCGTTCCTGTATCCGTGGCTGCCAGAAATCATTGCCGCCGCCAACCGGCGGGGGTTGAAATTCGAGCTTTCTTCCAACTTGAACTACGTGCAACGCCTGGAGGAAACAATGGCGGCGAAACCGCTTTTCCTGCTCGTCGGTTTCAGTGGATGGAAACAGGAGACGTATGCGCGTTCGCATTGCGGCGGCGACATTGAAAAGGTAAAAGCCAACCTGCTCAAAGTGGCCTTCTTGCGCGAAAAACATCCCATTCGAGTCATTGCGAACTTTCACATTTACACAGACAATCGCGGGGAAATCGAGGAGGCCAGGAAATTCTGCACCGGCCTTGGATTTGAATGGCAACCGTCACCCGCCCGCGCCATTTCGCTTGAAAACACCCTTGCCTACCTGCGCAGTCAGGAGAAGCTGGAAACCGGCGGCGTTCCAACGATGGACAAGTGTGCCAGGGGTTTTGATTGGAACGAAATTCTGTCAACGCCAACACGGCAATATCAGGAACAGATTCAAAGGCTCATCTTCTCACCCAAATGGGCAAGGGCATTCTACTCCATGTGGCCCATCCCGGAGGAGTGCCCGATCAAGGACATTGGCTGCTACATTCGTTGGGACGGAAAAGTGACGCTGTGCGCCATCGAACAGGATCGCCGTCTTGACATTGGGAACTATCTTGACATGACGCAGCAGCAAATGAGCGACGCCCGGAAGGGGCATCCTTTGTGCAAGGAATGTTTGCGGTATCGGTTCAACCTTTACACCAACCTGGTGAGCTTCGACAAATGGAATCTATGATTCAACGCCTGATAAACTTCTACAAAAGGTCATCTGCCACGGCGGGTGAAATATCGGAAATGTGGGCCGGTATTTTACAATACTTTGGAAGGACGCTTAACGATGCCTTGGAGCGGGGGGATATTTGTGCTGTTCAGGCGATTTTTGATTCCCCTCCAAGTACCATAACATCTTTGCATGGGTTGGACACCCCAATACCTGAATACTTTGGAAAAACAATTACCACCGATTACTTTCCTAGATTGGCCCGGCGCATTGGAGTTGTCCCCATCCAGCATCCCCTGAATCCAAGTCCCGACGAAAATTGGAATCCCAAGGATGGGCTGGAATTGAAAAGACAGATCGAAGAAGTTCTTGGCCCAATCCGTGTTCCAGACGGTTTTCTTTTGAAAGACAACAGCAAGTGTATTCCCTACACATATCTTTCAAAGTTGGCTCAGTGGTTCACCGTTTCATCCCTCATCAATCCGCCGCCGAAACGAATCCTGGAGATAGGCGCCGGAACGGGTGGATTTGCTTTGGCGGCGTTCAGCCACGGCGTCAGGGATTACACGATCATTGACATTCCCACTACTGCCGTGCTGTCGGCATACTTTCTGGCGAAAGCACTGGGAGAAGGCATCATGTGGTTGGATGGTGAACCGCCAAATCCCAGCGCAGTGTTCCGCTGGTATTCGTGCTTTGACTATGAGCCGGCAAAGTCACAATACGATCTCATGGTGAACGTCAACAGCCTTCCTGAAATGACCCTCGCCAATCAGGATGGTTACATCAGATTCATTCACGAATGTCTATCCGAGCACGGCATGTTTTATTCCTGCAACCACGAAAGCAATCAGCCGCTAGGCGGAACAACGCAAAGCAGTGTGCGTTCGGCGATCAATCGTCATGGAGGATTCAGATTGGTTTACCGTGCGCCTTTTATGATGCGCGATGGATACGTTGAGGAATTTTACCGACTATGAACTGCATCTTTACCGTCAACATCAATGCGTTTCTGAGACCCCATTCTCGCAACTCGTTCATCGCCGCGGCGCAGAGATGGGATTGTGATTATCACGAGATACTTGCTCCGGTCCTGGCATACCCGAGTTGCGCGAAGACGCTTGGGGCTGCCCGCCTGGCTGCCTATGACGCCGTGGCTTGTTTTGATGCTGACACGGTGATTTCCACTCACGCGCCAAACGTGTTTGACCTCTGCGTCCAGCCAGACACCCTGTACGCTGTGTCCGATTACCAGCCTCAATGCCGGCAGGACGATTGGAGAGAAGTGGCCTATCACAAGCCCCTTTCCGCATGTGCAGCCAGATGCTCGGGGCGCTTCGGGGGAAGTCCCAAACTGCCGCCGATGGAGGAATTCTTCAATGCGGGCTTCTGGATGTGTCAACAGTCTTATGCCGTCCGCGAGATGATGGCGTTCGCTTACGATCACGAGCCGGTCAATCTGGATAACCAGTTGGCTATGTATGAGGAACAGGCCACAATCAACCTGGTCGCCTACAACTGGCCGGGCATCAGAATTTCGATCCTTTCTATCGAGTGGAACACCATGATTGCCTGGCCTCCGTTCCAGCCCGACCCGCACGCTTTTGTGAACCATTTTGGCGGACCCGCGCACACGGTCTTGTGGGCGCTTGATTCAAGCCCTTCGTAATATGTATAAACCACACACAGTCTGCCGCGCCTGCGGTTACGGCACAAACCCCAATGCACCCGGAAGCAAATGCCAGCCGTTCACCCAGCGGCTTCTGCCCGTCTTTGATCTGGGCCTGCAACCCCTCGCCAATGATTTCTGCAACGAAACCGAGGAACGCTCCGGCTTTGCGCCGCTGGAAGTTCTCTACTGTCCGAACTGCACCCTGGCGCAACTGAGCGTCGTGGTGAGGCCGGAGATTCTGTACTCGAAGTACAACTACGTCACGTCCAAGAGCGAGACGATGCGCCGGCATTTCGAGCATCTGTGGAAGGCCATCCGGGAGGAGTGTGCTCCGAAGGAGGTTCTGGAGATCGGGAGCAACGACGGAGATTTTCTGGCGTACATCAAAGCGAACGGGGCCGAGAGGGTTCTTGGAATTGACCCGGCCATGAACCTCGTGAAGCTGGCCGAGGCGCAGGGCGTTCCGACCGTACCGGCGGTATTCGATCCAGAGATTGCCGGGAAGATCGGGCCGTTTGACTGCATCATCGCCCGTCACGTCTTTTGTCATGCAGACGACTGGCTGGGTTTCATGCAAGCCTGCGAGATTTGCACGACGGAATCGGGATGCGTGGTGATCGAGGTTCCCTACTGCGGTGATACGTTGCGGGGTTTGGAATTCGACCAGTGCTATCATGAACACCTGAGTTATCTGACGTTAAGGGCGATGGCGGCATTGCTGCGGAGGACAAGATTCGAGATCGTCAACATCGTCCGTGTTTCGATTCACGGCGGGAGTATCGTGCTATTCCTCCGCAAACGCGGATCGCCGTTTCCGAACCGGAAAATCGTGGAGGAATTCATCGAGGATGAAAATATCACCGTGGATGATTGGAAGCGTTTTCAGACAGATTGCGCTCGTAAAATCAAGAGTTTGCGCGAGGTTGTGGAGAGGGTGGTTAATCACGGGAAACTCGTTTGTGGGTATGGGGCTGCCGCCAAGAGCACCGTCTGGGTCAACGCCTGCAAGTTCAGGCGGACGGAGGTGGCGTTCATCTGCGACAACACCCCGCAGAAGCAGTGGAAGTATTCTCCCGGCAGCGACATCCCGATCACCGACGAGGGCGCCCTGCTCCGGGACCGCCCCGGCTACGCAATCCTGTTCGCGTGGGCTTTCACCGACGAGATCATCTCCAAGAATTCCCAGTGGATTGAAGGGGGGGGGCGCTTCATCGTGCCCACCAGTGAGGGAGTTGAAATTCTTCCGGAACACTAATTTCTGTTGCCAATGCCGCGCGAAAGGCGTAAAGCGTCGGCATGAGCGCACCCGTAACGCCGAATGATTTCAAAGCGGCAATGGTGGACACCACCGCCCAGCTTTGCTCTGGGTTCAACAAGGCCCTGAGTTGGAGAGGAGCCCTCCTTTACAAACTGGTCAACTGGCTTCTGGACGCCGATGGCAACCTGAACCCCGCCGTCTTGGGCATCGGCACGCTTGAGTTCTCCGCCGCGCAACTGACGGAGACGGGGAGGCTCCTCTGCAATGGCCGTGCGGTGTCGCGCACTACCTATGTGAATCTGTTCGGAGTGATTGGAACGACCTTCGGCCCTGGAGACGGCGTGAACACATTCAACATCCCGGACTTTCAGGACCGATTCCCGATAGGCACGAGCGGCACCAAACCGTTGGCTTCAACCGGAGGAGAGGCGGAGCACGTCTTGACGCTCGAAGAACTCGCCCCTCACACCCATCCATTTACGGTGCCCAAGGATAACAGTCCGAACGCCGGAGAGTTTGGGTTTTTGTGGGAGGAGACTTCGACAAGCCCTCCTGATTATAATGGGGTCACTGAGGAGGGTGGAGGCGATCCTACAAGCGGAACGCCGCCTGTGAGTGCAGAGGCGCACAATAACATACCGCCGTATCTCGCGGTCTTTATTTACATTCGGGCATGACCGGCGCGATTTACAAAGAACGCCCGGAGGTCCTGACGTTGGTTCAGGCGCAGAGGTATTTGGGAGAGCGATACCGTGCGGGAGATGGATTTCCTGAAATCGAACACGTTGCTGCTGCGGGTGGAGTTCCAGAGCACGGCCTGATCCACCTTCTTGAAGGGGACATCACAGTAAACCTAGGCGACTACGTTACTTCGGCTCCCGGAGTCGAGGGGAGCTATCCCGGCTATGGTTTCTCTGGCGCGTATCCGTGGTATCAGTTTGAAGCGCAGTACGAACCAAAATAGGCAATGGCCTCCAACACCAAAGACCTTTCGCTCGCGCCGTTGACCGGAGTGCTGGACCTGCGTTCCTCTCCCGATTCGCTGCCGCAGGGCGCCGTCAGAATGAGGCAGAACTTCCAGACCACAGGGGAAGGGAAGCTCCGCCGGGGCACAGGCTTTCAGAAGTTCCTGAGTCCAACCGACATCGCGGTTGAGTACAACAACGAGGATTTCCACGATCAACTTCTCCTGTTCGGAAGTCGCATCCGGCAACCTGTTACGCTGTTGTATCCGGCCACGTCCATGCGGCAGGTGCGCTCGTTGTTCCTGGCGAATCAATCCTGCATCGCTCGGCTGAACGAGTACTCCGGGAACTACAAGATTCTCGGCACAGGGTTTGGAGGCGTCCCGGCAACGAGTGCGTCGGCGCCACGATTCAAGGCGGCATGTCTGGGGGACTACCTGGCGTTCACGAACGATTTCGACAAACCGAAGTACCACATCTTGGAGCAGACTGGCATCGAGGGTGAATCGCTCTATGAGTTTGATGATTTCGATTTGATTGGCCTCCGGCGTGCCCGGTGCGTCTGGTCGTTCGCCAACTGCCTGTTCTTCGCCAACGTGGAGATGGACTCGCAGCGGTACGGCAATCGTATTCTGTGGTCGAACTACGCGAACCCGACGAGCTTCGATCCGGCCAAGCAGGCTTCGATCACGGGCTACTACGACCTCTATCCCCACGAGACGATTCTGGCCGGCGAAGTCCTTGGCAACGTGTTCCTGATCTACACGACGCATGGCATCTGGGAGATGTCGGTGATTGGCGGGGCGCAGTCCTTTGCCTTCAGGCGGGTGTACAGCGCGGAGAAAAACGAAAACAGCGGTGTCTTGGCCTTCCCGAACATGCTGGTGAATCTCGGGGACGTGCATCTGTTCGCGGATCAAGACGGTCTGAACGTGTTCAGTCCGCTCTACGCCAACCCGGATCGTCCTGAGTGGCTGCACCGGGCCACGACGCTTTTGTTCGACAACATTGACGCGACGAACTGCGAGGTCCACGTCGGCGGACTGAACGGAGATGAAGTGATGTTCAGCATCGCGGAAGTGGATGAGGAAAATGAGTGCCCGAACGTCTCGCTGCGCATCAACACGAGCTACAAGACCTGCGACGTGGTGGATCACGGGTTCACGGCCTTTTGCAACTACAGTCCGCAACGGACGCCGACCATCCGGGATTTCATCATTGAGAATGGGATTTGCACGGTGGAGGGGCTAACGGCTCTGGGGCACGGCTACGTCTTTGAGGGGTTGCCTCGCCCGATGTTCGAGCTTCCCGACGGGTTCGTAGGCCCGAACCACATTTACACCGATCAGACGGTGGACGTGGATGGCGTGCTGGTTGAGGATTGGACGCAGCCTGCCGCATCGAGCGATTCGCTCTGCGCCCTGCTCGACGGCGAAATTCTCGATGACATCTGCAAGGCGTGCAAGAGCGAGGCGAAGTGGGTTGCCGCGAGTTCCCAGGACTGGTGCCTGAAACAACTCGGCGGCGTGTTCTACCGCGAGATTTGCCAGAACCCGGAAGGATTGGGAATTGAGCATTTCCTGGCACCGCCGGCGGACTAAAAGCGTATGGCCACCCCTCCCTACATCACGGTCGAGAAACGGGCAACCACGCTGGCGACGTTCGAGCACGCCTCGATTGAACTCGTGGTGAAGTGCCTCGGGGACGCTGACTGGCGCGAGCCGGTGGATGTCATGTTGGTCTTGGACGGGTCAACATCAATGGCAGGCGATCCCTTGATAGACATGAAGGCCGCGGCGATAGCCTTCATTAACCTGTTGGATGCGGATCAGGACAAGGTGGGTCTGACTTCATTTGCAACGACGGCCACGCTTCGCTCGGCTCTGACAACCGACTTCGCCAGCGTCAAGATTGCCATTAACGCGCTCACCGCAGACGGCGTCACAAATATGTGCGCGGGCATTCACACGGGCCAAGATGAACTTGTGGCGAATGGGCGCGAGGATGTTGCCCCCGTGATGATTCTCCTGTCAGACGGAGTGGCCAACAAGACCTGTGCCGGCGTCTCCTGTGCCACTCCTTCGACAAGCCCGAACGCTTGCACAAACGCCGCGGTAAGTGAAGCGACGGCGACCAAGGCCGCAGGAACGAGCATCTACACCATCGGCTTAAATCTGGACACAGTGGAATCCGATTTTGCTGGCGCGGGTGTGTTTGCAGAGACGATCTTGGAATCCATCGCCACCGCTCCGAACTACTACTACGAGTCACCGAGCACGGAGGATTTGGAAGATGTCCTGGCGCAGATTGCCGATGCTCTGGCGGGGAATCCAACCAACGTCGTTGTCACCGATATTCTCGATACGGGAGTCACCTTTGTTGGCCCCGGCGTGCCCGTGCCCGACGACATCACAGGGCAAACTCTGACGTGGAACATCGGCACGATGGAAGTCGGGGACGTGGAGACGTTCACGTTCGAGGTCTCGTTTGATTCCGCGGTAGTGCCCCGGCTCGTGGAGGAATGGCCCGAGTCCGTTGTGGAGTACGTGGATTACGAGGAATCCGACCAGACCGTCATCATTCCGCAGTGCTACGTGACGGAAGGCTGGCCGGCGGTCGCGGCCCCTGTGATTTCTCCCGATGGCGGGAACTTCACCGACAGCGTGGAAGTCACGCTGACCTGCGCCACGGCGGGCGCGGCGATCCGCTACACGCTCAACACCGCAGAGGATGAAGCTGATGAACTTGAGACCCTCCTTGAAACGCACACCGCAGAAGAAGCCGCCGCGGAGATGGACGCGAATCACGCGCCAACCGCGGCCTCGACGCTCTACGCCGTGCCCTTTGATTTGGCCGAGCCGTTGGTCCTGCGGGTGAAGGCGTTCAAGGCGAACTACACCGACAGCCCGATGGTGTCGGCGACGTTCGCCGTCTCGCCCAGCTACCAGAGTTCCGCAGGCAGCTACGAGTTGGAGGGCATCACGTCGCTCCTGAGATTCGCCCCCTTGTTCGTCAAGAATGCCGGCGTGATTGCGCGCTCACTCGAACTGGATTCCTTGGCGGCACCGCAGAGTCCGCCGCCGAGTCAGATTGGTTTGCGCGTGGGCGTCTCGGCGCAGGTGGCGGACCCGAACACCGACGATTGCCGCCTCGTATGGCACCAGCACAGCCTGAAGAATCTGACGTGTCTCAGCCCGGACACGGCCGCACAACATCGGGCGAAGAACACGCAGCCGAGCGCGACACTTCGCTGGAGCTTCCTGCGCAGGGGAAAAATTCTCTACATGGAACTGAGGATTGACGGCCTGTACGGTGACGCGGAATTCAGCCGGGTGACATCCGAACTCGAACGGTACGAGATCGTGCACTACTGACATGCCAAGTCCCCTCGACAGGTTTGCGACCAAGACCCCGGAAGCGGAGAATTTCGACGTGCCGGCACTGCCCAAACTCGCGGACTACCTCACCGAACACGGGCTGAAGGCCGGGGCGCCGAAGTTCGATGAGGCGATGCAGACCTGGCTGCGGAACTTCAAGCTCAACCTCAATGCCAAAATCATGGGCAAAGCCGGAGTTTCGCCTGGCGACGGCAAGTGACATCCCCTTCATCCTGGAACTGCTGCGCGAGTTCTACCGCAAGGCGGGCGCAGTTGTTTTCGCGGGCATCCCCTTTGACGGTCCCTCGACGATCCTGACCATTGCCGACGTGCTGGCGCGCGGCCTGTGTCTCGTGGGGCCGAGCAGTTGCGCCGGAGCGATGTTCTACCCGTTTGCATATAATCACAACGCGCGCATTGCTTTCGTCCAGTTCTGGTACTTCAAGAATGCCCGGGAGATTGCGATATTCGAGGCCCTCTGTGGCGCCTGCAAGGCCGCTGGGGCGACGCACATCTGGGCCGCAAGCCTTGCCCCCAAGCACGCCATCTCAAGGTGGTATCAAAAAAAGGGCTTGTCAGAATGCGAAAGTGAGCATATTGGACAGTTGATATGAGTGGAATGGCAGGAATGGATATGGGCGGAATGACCAAAGCGGGCGGCGCCGCAATGGGCGGGGCAGGTGCCATAACTGCCGGAACAGGTTCAGGCATTGAGGCGCTCGGTGCCCTTTTTGGGAATACGGGAGAGATGACTTTCCCTTTCAAATGGCCGGCGCTTGGAACTGCGGTTAAGGGAGGGCTGAGTCTGGCGCAGCAGATTAAAGACTCGCTAGACGCGGCTTACCAGAAGTACAGAAGCGCCTACCTCTCGAATTACCCAGCCACAAAGACGGCCACCGGACAGGAGATTGGCACCATCGATCAATTCTACAACGGTCAGATGGCCTCGCAACTCGCGCAGTTGCGAGCGGCACAGAATGCGGCGGGTATTGACGCGGCCAACTTGTATTCCAACCGGGCCATTCGCGGTGTGAACTCCGGGTTGCTCGGAATGCCAGGAGGAGGCAGTTCCTACGGAAGCCGGATGCTCATTGACGCTACGGCGCCTTACTACGTGCAGGCTGCTCAAGCCGATGCCGCAGCGCAACGTGCGGACCTTGGATACCTGACGCAGAACCAGCTTGGCCTCGCAGGACAGCGGCAGAAGATGATGGCCGACCTCGCCGCCTACGGTCTCGTGCCTGAGAACGTGAGACAGCAGAACTTCGGCAACTACCTTGGCAACCTTGCGGCACTGGAGCAGCTTTTCAATCAAGGCACGTACTCCAAGTACAACCCATCCGAGACGGAGATCATCGGCGGAGCCCTCAAGGAACAGGGCGGATATTTGATGAGCGCGGGCGCTGCTGCGGGCGGAGGCGGTGGTGGTGGCGGTCCCGCACCAAACACAACGACAGGGCAGGCAAGATATTCTGGATTGGCTCCGGTAGCGCCAATGTCAGCGGATGCGTTTCAAAACTACCTCTACGCAGGCGGAATGCCGGGCGGTGGTCCTACACAATCCTTCGCGCCGCAAGGACTCTGGGGCGGTTCAAACGCCTACCTGCCGTACTATTCAATGGCGCCCACCGTGAACTACGGAGTTCCACAGGGAAGTTCCATTGGGGGAGGGGGATTGTAAATGGCCTACTTTGGTGATAGTCCCGGCCAAGCGTTCGGGTTCTACGAAGCTCAAAAAGCGAATCGAGAACGCGCATTGCAGAACGCTTTTCAGATGATGCAGACGCGCAACCAATACGCCGCGCAGAACGAACTCGCCAACCGCCAGCTTCAGTACAACATCGGCAGGGCAACTCAGGCGGATGTCTTGGCCGGACGCCAGTTGCAGGCCGGAATTGACGAGGCAGCGGCGTCTCGAAGATTTCAGAATCAGTACACCGGGCCGGAGATTGTCGCTCGCACGCGACAGTACAACGCGCTGGCGGACCAAGCCGCAAAGGCACCCAACCCGAAACTTTCGGCTCTCCAAGAGCAGGACTATCGAGACGCGCAACACGATGCCGACTTGGGGCTTTTCCTCAGTCCCGATCAAATCACCGCACGATACAAAAATCTTGCTCCGGGAAGGACGGAGGCACTTTGGGCAAGAAACCAAGACATTCAACAGATTGGGGAATCGAACCACTTGCAATCGAAGCAGGCGGCTTCCTTGATAAATAGCTACTGGGACCTCAACTCCCAGATCAAACAGCGTGCCGCCGAACTTGGACTGGCAAAAGATTCATCCGGCAATCCTTTACCGGGAACGGTTCCTCGATTGGGGGGCATCTATGGATTCAGGCATGAAAATCCCGACTACATTGTAAAACGACGCGGGTACGAAGCGATGCTTGCGGACAAACAGCAACTTGAACGTATCGTCAAAGGACCGCTGGAAAATCCCAGAGCTTACAACATCATTTTCGGGGAGGGAGGTAAGGCGTTTTCCACCGTGCCAGCGCCGTACCACATGCGCGCGATGCAGACGAACTCTCCCTCTGCCGGTGCCGACAGAAGTTTCCCCTACACCGGCGAGATGTACGCCTTGCCGGCTGGGGGTGGAATGCCGATGAATCTTTCGAGCAGCCGCGTTCCGAACTACCAGTTCCCGGTTGGAATGCCTCCGCAGAGTTACCCGCCGATGGGGACGAATCGCGCCATGCCTCTGTCTCCCGTCTATTCCGGAATCGTTATGCCGGGCGGAACGAACGCGCCGCGGTTCAACCCGGCACTCGTGAACTCGCAGGCGGACTACGATGCCCTTGCGCCCGGTGCGGCGTACCTGGACTCACAGGGGAACATCTGGCGCAAGCGGTGACGCCTCAGCGAATTTTGTTGAAACCCTCTTGCGGATGCCGTAAAGCGCCTTCATGGCTTTCAGTCCGCCAAGCACAGACGAACTGGTTGTTCCCGCTCCCTCGTGGAAACCACCGGAGACGGATGAGCTTGTTGCCCCCGTAACGCAGAGGACAGGACGCTCCCTGCGGTTCACTCCGCCGGCGACGGACGAGTTGCTGGTTCCGGGGCCGCCGCCCGCCCCTGCGATCAGCAACGTGAGCGTGAATGCGCCGCCGGTGTTGGCGGTGCAGGCCCCGACGAATCTCATTCCAAGCACCGCCGGGCCGTTGCCTCCAACTGAAGCCGATGCTGGAATTTCAGAAGAAGTGCTTGGTTTTGGGAGAGCCTTGAATCGCGGCTGGCGAAGTTTTGT
>Ga0315292_10000122_pt1 | contig 30499 bp, 22 predicted proteins | sample YL17G13_0_MG_FD_204029 | JGI IMG/M metagenome (GOLD analysis project Ga0315292, IMG submission 204029) | Sediment microbial communities from Yellowstone Lake, YNP, Wyoming, USA - YL17G13_0 | ecosystem: Environmental > Aquatic > Freshwater > Lake > Sediment | place: USA: Wyoming | collected... | reverse complement strand
GCTCAGACGCGCCCGACTTCCTCTACGGCTTTGCCGCCGGAGCCTTGCCGGAAGATAACCTCAGCTTCTTTCAAGGCTCTTCGCGCATCGACTATTCGGGCATTATCGGTCGGTTGCACGCATGCAGCGTGGAAGCCGGCAGCGATGGTATCGTTCGCGTCAACGGCGATGCACTACCTTACAAAAACTGTACGATCAGCAAGGCCAACTAGCGAACCTCGTATTGAGTCCAAAGTTTTTCCTGGTTGAGCCGTGGCGTCTCCTGCTAAAGGAGGCTGTTCTTGCCTTTTGAGCCGGCCCTTGGCCAGCGGAGACCAGACCCATAGGCGCCTTTTCCATCCTCTTTATCGGCGGTATTTGGCCGCAGGAACAAGCATCCGCGGCGAGTAGTCGCACGCTTAGCCTCATGCAAGCCTGCCTAGAAGCCGGTCACCAGGTCTATTGTAGCGCCGACGAGCGCGAACACGAGGCGACTGCGAAGCTGCGCAAGCAAGGCATTGGCTGTGTTCGTCTGGCGCCAAATGATGCTGAATTTAGCGAATTTTTGCAGGGTTTGCAGCCGCGAGTCGTCGTCTTCGATCGCTTCACCACGGAAGAAAAGTTCAGCTGGCGGGTGCGCGAGACCTGCCCGGACAGTTTGCGCGTCCTCGATACCATTGACTTGCATGGATTACGCCTGGCGCGGTCCTTAGCGCACCAAGCTCATCCTGGCGCCGTGACGGCGCCGCTCGGCTGGCTCGAAGTATTGGACCTTGCGGGGGACACTGCGCGACGCGAGGTCGCGGCTATTTACCGCAGCGACCTCAGCCTGCTGACCTCGGATGCAGAGATGCGCCTTTTGACGCAAGAAGCCGAGGTGCCAGAGCGACTTCTGCACCTGTGCCGCCTGACTTATCCCGAGCTAAATAGCCAGCGACCCTTTGCTGCGCGCCAGGGTTATTCCTGCATTGGCAATTTTCGCCATCCACCCAATATCGACGCCTTGCAGTGGCTTAAGGCTGAGGTCTGGCCCTTGATTCGCCGCTTGCACCCGGAGGGCCAGGTGCATATTTGGGGCGCTCACGCCAAGCCACACCACCTGGCTTGGAATGAGCCAAAGCTTGGCTTTCATGTTCATGGCTATGCGGAGGACCCCGGGGTCGTGATGGCAAGCAGCCGCGTGAACCTCGCGCCCTTGCGCTTTGGCGCTGGAATTAAGGGCAAGATCGCCGACGGCTGGTGGTGGGGTGTACCGGCCGTCACGACCTGGGTAGGCGCCGAAGGAATGCACGAGCAGTGGCCATTTGGCGGCATCATCGCGGACACCGCCGCGGACCTGGCCCAAGCGGCGGTGCGTCTTTATCATGATGAGTCGCTCTGGGAGGCAGCTGCAGTCTCGGGTTCTAGGATCCTAGGGCACCTCTACCTTCGTGAAGCCACGACGCAGGCCTTTCTAGGCCGACTGGAACAACTGTTACACAGTCAAGCTGAGGCACGGGCGCGCAACTTAATCGGGCAGATGCTGTGGCAGCAGGGTCTGCGTAGTACCGAATATTTCTCCCGCTGGATTGAAGCTAAGCGACTGCATGGCCAGCAAGGCGAAAAGCGTGATACCAGATTGGATGGGCCGAGTCGTGCCTTCTAGGTCGCCCCGTTGCGGGCCGCCTGGACCGAAGAGCGAGCTAGCAAGAGCAGTGGACGATCATCTGGACGATCAAATTGTGGAGTGGCACCGATGAGCACGTTCCAACAAGAGCCTAAAGCACCAAAGTCAGCCACCGACAGCGAAGCGCCGCCAAATTTAGTGCAGTTTATGCTCAAGCACTGGTTGCCGGTGGCGCGAAGCAGTAAACCGTTGAAGCATGTAGCTCATCACCGCCGCCGCCGTCTGGCATTGGGTCGGCTGTTTCCTGGTGAACTCCTGGTCATCCCGACTGGCCAGCGCAAACTTCGAGCTGGCGATCAGTTCTACCCATTTCGCGCCGGATCAGATTTTTTCTATCTGACCGGCTGCCACGAGCCCGACTGCGTCCTTGTGCTGCAGCCTCAAGGCAAACGGCCGCATAAGTCGATTTTGTTTATGGAACCAAACCACGGCAAAGCTGATGCGAGTTTTTTCACCGACCGGATCAAGGGTGAGCTGTGGGAGGGGCCGCGTCCTGGTCTGGCTGAGGCAAAGGTCTTAACCGGGGTCGACCAATGCTTGCCTTTGGCCGAGTTTGGGGCGTTCCTCAGCCAGCATGGCGCCAATTCAAGGGTGCGCACATTGCGCGGCGTCGCAGCTGCTGTCGAGGCGTTGCTGGTCCAAACAGCGCCACATCATGATGCGGCACTAGCTCAAGCCCTTGCTGAAATGCGCCTGTGCAAGGACGAGGCCGAACTGGCCGAACTAACAGCAGTCGTTAAAGCAACCAAACGCGGCTTTGAAGATGTGATCCGCGTCCTGCGCACGGCCAAAAGCGAGCGTGAGCTGGAGACCACCTTTTGGGCGAGGGCTAGACAGGAAGGCAATGACGTCGGCTATGGGACGATCGCAGCGGCGGGTCACCATGCCTGCACGCTGCATTGGAAAAAGAACGACGGAGCTTTGCGCCAACGCGATCTACTGCTGCTCGATGCGGGGATTGAGGGGCACAATCTCTACACTGCGGATATCACCAGAACCCTACCGATATCTGGGACCTTTAGTCGCGACCAGCGTCGCGTCTACGAGCTGGTGCTCAAAGCGCATACGGCGGCGTTAAAGCTCGTGCGGCCTGGCGTTGATTTTATGGCGCCCAACCGTGCCGCTATGGAGGTTCTCGCCGCCGGACTCGTAGAGCTAGGCGTCCTACAAGTCAGCGCGGCCGAGGCGCTCAAGCCAGAAAATCAATTCTATAAGCGCTATACCTTGCACAACATCAGTCATATGCTTGGACTTGATGTGCACGATTGCGCCCAGGCTCGTCAGGAAGCCTACAAGTACGGTCAGCTTAAGCCCGGTATGGTCTTAACCATCGAGCCAGGGCTTTATTTTCAGCCCGATGATCTGACGGTACCGGCTAAGCTTCGTGGGATCGGCGTGCGCATCGAGGACGACGTGGTGGTCACTGCGGATGGTCATCGCAACCTATCTGCGAGCATTCCAACGACGCCGGATGCGGTCGAAGCATGGATGCAAAAAGTTTGGCAAAAATCTTGAGGATCTCGCTTGAGGATTTATACGCTATCGAACCAATCCGGTACGCAGGCTAGGCTCACTTCCTACGGCGCCACGTTGATGTCGCTGCGGTCGCGTGACCGGCGTGGCCAGTTAGACGAAGTCATATTAGGCTTCGATGAGCCGGAGGCGTATAAAACCGCTGCCGGCTATCCTGGCGCGATCATCGGCCGCTTTGCCAATCGCCTGGCTAAAGGGCGATTCCATCTTGATGGTACGACCTATCAACTCGCGGTTAATAATGGGGTCAATCACCTACATGGCGGAGTCCACGGCTTTGATCAGGCGGAGTGGCAGGTTGCTGCCACGGTCCAAATTCCCGGCCAGCCGCAACGCGAAGGCGAGTCGCTGCTGTTGACCTACACCAGCGTCGATGGTGAAGAAGGTTATCCTGGCACGCTGCTGGTACAGGTGCGATATACCCTTAGCTCGGCGCACGAGCTGTGGATCGACTACGCCGCCGTCACCGATCGACCGACTATTTTGAATCTCACCAACCACGCTTACTTCAATCTTGCTGGTGCCAAGGCGCGAGATATTTTGGACCATCAGCTGCGCTTACATGCCGGTTTTTTTACACCGGTCGATCCTGACTTGATTCCGACTGGCGAGCTCCGGGCAGTGAACGACACACCCTTCGACTTTCGCCTCCGGCAACGCATTGGTGCGCGTTTGGCTGCGCCGGATCTCCAGCTGCAGATTGGCAATGGCTACGACCACAACTTCGTCCTCGATGGCGCCGCACCAAGTCTGCGCGTCGCGGCAGAAGTCTATGAGCCACTCAGCGGCCGGACCCTCGAGGTTCGGACGACGCAGCCATGCCTCCAGTTCTACACGGGAAACTACTTTCCTGGAGCCCAGCTGCCACGGCATCCACATGCTGCGCCTAGGCATGCCGGCTTTTGCTTGGAGACACAGCACGCGCCCGATGCGCCAAATCAAGCGAACTTCGCCAGCGCCAGGCTAGCGCCAGGGGAGATCTATCTGCACACGACGGTGTATCGTTTTGGCGTGGCTGGCGATGGCTAGCATAAATTGGCTGGGTAGCCAAGGCTAAAAAACAGATTTTTTTTAGCCTCCAGCAGCCTTATTAATGCTCCCTGCCGGTGCCTCTTATCCTGCGAAAAATACTTAGTAATCATAGAGATGGCCGGTGGCCAGGCGGTCCTGCTCGGGCGGGTGGCGGGTAGGGGCATAGATAAAAGGCTGCCGTTTTGGCGAAATCGTGCTACAACATGCGGGACTCAGCTATCGTAGCTGGTGTTCATTTTTTTATGAGAGAGAGAATCAATGGGTAAGAAAATCTTTGTGGGTGGTCTGAGCTGGAACACGAATGACGACACGCTTCGCCAAGCGTTCGAGCGTTTTGGCAACGTCGATGAAGCGAAAGTCATTCAAGACCGCGAAACCAGTCGCTCGCGCGGCTTCGGCTTCGTGACCTTCAGCGACAATGACGGCGCCCAAAAGGCCATTTCGGGGATGGACGGCAAAGAGCTTGATGGTCGTACCATCAAGGTCAACGAAGCCGAAGACAAGCCTCGCGGCGGTGGCGGCGGCGGCGGCGGCGGTGGTCGCGGCGGCTTCGGCGGCGGCGGCGGTGATCGCGGCGGCGGCGGCGGCAACCGCTGGTAATCTCCAGTAGTTAGCCAATATCGGGTCAGGCTCACGCCTGACCCTTTTTTTATGCTGTTCGCTAGCACGGACGCTGGTAGGCGAAGGTTTACTCGACCCAGTTCAGCTAAGGCTGATCGTTCCATTACTGTCGCCAAACTTGGCGATAGGTGCGCCCAGCGCAGTCGACATCGCCACGTGGAGATTGCAAAAGGGCGTGCCATTGAGATTGATGTGCTGCCCGCCGCGGATTAAGCCGCCAGCCTTGCCGACAAGAAACACGGGTATATTGTCGTGCGTGTGCCTGGCTCCATCGCCTAGACCACCACCCATCAGCAGAATGGATTGGTCGAGCATGTTGCCACTGCCTTCGGGGGTCGCCTGAAGCTTTTGACAGAAGGCCGAGAACTGTCCAACGTGCCAGGCCACGATCTTGGCGATCTTGGCGTAGCCTTCGGTTGAGCTGTCGTGGGAGATATCGTGATGACTACCGGGGATGCCGATAAAGTCGTAGCTCTGATTGGTCGATTCGCTGGCCAGTAGAAAGGTCGCGACGTTGGTCACGCCGCAAGCCAGTGCGTGGTACAGCAGGTCGTAGAAGAGCTTCACCCGGGTATCGTAGGACACGTTTGCAGCCGGTCGATCGCCCGTCGGGCAGGTAGCAACCGGAGCGATGGCGACCCGAGTCTCTAAATCGCGAATCGATTGCAGGTATTCCTGCAGTCGTTGCTGATCGGTCGTACCTAGCACTTTCTGTAAGCCGTTAGCTTCACTTAGGACGGCATCGAGGATGCTCTTGCCGGGGTCTAGTTGCTTAGCTGGCTTACCGTCTTGTGCCGTGGTGATGGGTGCTGCAAAAATGCGGTTGAAGACCACAGCCGGATCGACATCCCGGGAATTGGGGCTTGCCCCTCCTAGCCACGACAGGCAACTCTGGTAGTCTGCGGTATAACCGCTTTCAGCGTTGGCATGCTCTTCGGCGGCTAAACAAAGGTTCGATACACGGCTGCCGAGGCTCAGGGTCTGCGCCAGCGTAATATCGATCGACGTGGTGACGGATGGACCGGGGAACTCCGGCGTATGACCGGAGAGAAATGCTGTAAGCGCGCGCGAGTGGTCGCCGTTGATGGTCGACTTTGCCGGCCCAAGCTGGAGGCCACTGATCACGGTCAGGTAGTCCTTGACCGCTGCTAAGTCCTGCAGTGGTGAGGCGAGCTGGAAATCGCTGCCAGTAGTCGCGGGCTGCCACTGGGCACCATTTGGCATGTAGCAGTAGACGACGCGTTTACGCGCCGCGTCGGCCATGGCAATCGGTGTGAAGTATTCCAGCCAGGGAAGACTTATGCAGGCGCCGACTCCGCGTAAGAAGGAGCGTCGGCTCGTGCCTTTTTTAGTGCCGTAGATCATGCGTCGTGGTCCTCAGTTAACAAGTAGTGCGCGGGTCAAGTCCACGAGCAAGTTTCTCATGCCATACTGTTGGTCGCTGGTGCGGGTCGCGATCTTTTTGATCAAGCACTGTTCCCTCTGCGTTGGGACTCGGCCCAGGGCATAGGTGGCCAATTTGCTGGCGACGCAGCGCGGAAAGGCTGGATCGGACTTAAGCACGGTTGCAAGTCCAGCGGCATTGTTAAAATGTGCTCCAGCCATGGTGGTGCCGCTAGCGTCGATGGGACCGTAGTCGTCCTTGTCGCGCCATTGTCCGATATAGTCGTAATTTTCAAGGGCCAGACCGATAGGGTCCATCATTTTGTGGCAACCTGCACATGCTGTCGTGGCTCGATGCGTGGCAAGGCGCTGGCGCATCGGCAAAGCCGCACCAGTGGTTGGCGTCAGGACTGTTTGGACTCCTGCGGGAGGCGGCGGTGGTGGCGTGCAGAGGATGCGGTCGAGCACCCATTTGCCGCGTTTCACCGGCGAGGTTAGGTCTGGATTCGATGTGCTTAGGAGAAAAGAGCCTTGGGTTAGTAGGCCACCGCGCTGGTCGCTTTGGACCGTTGTTCGCACCAGTTCATCGCCGGCTATTGTCGGTAGGCCGTAATGTTTGGTCAGACGCGCGTTGGCGTAAGTGAAGCGCGCATCGAGAAGGTCGCGTATGTTGCGGTTCTGGTCGAGGAAGTCGCTGACAAAATCCAGGGTTTCTTCGCTAAAATCGGCGGCGACCCCGGCATCTAGATGGCCGGCCGCGGGTGCTTGCGCTAAGCCTTTGATCCCTAGCCACTGCGCGGTGAAGTTGCGCAAGAAGGCGCGCGCCTTTGGGCTGCTCACCATGCGGTCGATCTCGCCTGCCAGGACCTCCTGATCGCTGAGTCGGCCAGCTTTCGCCTGAGCCAGCAGCGTCGCATCGGGCATGGTGGACCAGAGCGCATAGGACAACTTACTCGCCAAGGCATACTGATCACTATGCGGTATGCCAGCGTCCCCATTGACTTTCGAACGATAGAGAAACTGAGGCGCAAGTAGCACTGTGGCTAGCGCTGCTGTATAGGCATCCTTGTCGGCCATACCGACTGTGGTAAACTGCTGGGGTAGGGCGCTTAACCTGGTGGCTTCACCAGCAAGCAAGGGGCGGCGAAAGGCAAGTTCGGCAAAGGCCGTCACGGCGCTGCCGCTGCAGCTCGTCGCAAAAGCTTGGTCGGCGCATGCCACTTTGCTGCTATCGACGAATGCTGCAGCTAGAGATTGGCTGGCATCTAAATAGCTTTGCGCCAATGTCGTCGTGATCGTGTGAGCGGCGCCAGTATCAAAGCCAATGCCAGTGGCATCAGGCGGAAAGGCCGCGCTGGCTGTTACCGTGGTTGACAGTAGATCCTTGATCGTCAGATCGTATTCTGTGTTGGACAACGGTCTCATATCAAACGCAAAGGAATCGGCTGGAGCCGCGCCGCAAGATCCTTCGGCATCGACAGGGACCTTGTTGATCGGGTCCGCTGGTGACACTGCAGGTGGAGTGTCGACCTGGGGAGGGTGGCCTGGAGGCACGCTGCGCTGGCTACCATGAAACGTCGACCAAACGTTGCAGCCGCTTACAGCCAGTAGACCAAGCGTCACTAGCGACACCTTTGCAAGACTTGAACGAAAAAGTAAAAGCATGGGCCACCAAGGCGAAGAGACATTCCGGTGCCCACCTTGCAATTCTGTCGCCCCCGCGTCGGGTGTGGATAAGTCATCAATTAGATGGGGTTCTCTGGTGTCATGGTCGGACTCGGGCTGTCGATGGCTTAGACGACAGTCAGCCGCATCGACGATTTGGGCTATTCTTTGATGCGGCGCCTAAGCGGCAGTGCTATGAGATCCTCGGCGGCGAGCTGCCGCTCAAACATCTGGAGTCCTCTATGAAAAACCGTAATATGATCAGTGGATTGGCCGTCGCCTCGATGCTTGCTTTGAGTGTGCTTGGTGGCTGTGCCCATGACGAAGTCAAAGCCAGCAAAGCGGATGACCATAACCTCGCGCTGAAACCATTGCCAGTGCGTGAAGGGGCTAGCGATGAGCACAACTTGGCGGCTCGCGCACCTGCACCAGCTCCTGTGGCTGCCGTTGCAGTCCCGGCGGTCAAAGCTCCAGCACCACAGCCTGCACACGATCGTTGCATGCCGGTGGCCCTTAGCAGCGGCGCCGTGGGACAGCCGTGCTTGACGACCGTGGCTTTTATCACGTCGCTTCACCTCGGTGCAAAACAACAAGCTCAAGCATTGAAGCTGGTCAAAGCAGCGGACAAAAGCTTGGCGCACTAAACGCCAAGCGCCTAGCGGTATGGCCTGATGCCGTGTAGCGGCCCTCGGGGAAAGCAGTGTTGGCTCTCCCAGAGGGCCACTTTTGTTTAGGGAACCTGCTTAGCGCCCCGCTATAGGTCCAATCAGTGATAGCATCATATCTAGTATGGAGGCTTGATGGATTCGAATCCGCTCCCTGAACCGCTTGCGAAAAATCCTCGACAATGGTCGGTGGCGCATCTCCTGCTTCCGCTAGGTGGGATCCTCTCGTTGTTGCCGCAGGTCACTTCGGCCGTAGGACTGCTCCTCGGCATGGCCTTGGCCTTAAGCATCGGCAATCCCTACCTGCAGCAAACCCGCAGTTGGACCCATCGCCTTCTTGCTCTGTCCGTAGTCGGGCTTGGCGCGGGGATGGACTTGCATGTGGTCGGCAAGGTCGGACTTCAAGGCATCGGTTATACGCTGGTGGGGATCAGCCTGTCTTTGGCCCTAGGCCTATGGCTGGCGAAGCGACTGCATATTGCTGGCCACACCGGTCTGTTGATCGCTGTAGGCACGGCTATTTGCGGCGGCAGCGCGATTGCCGCAGTGGCTCCAGCCGTAGGTGCTAAACCCCACGAAGTGACCGTCTCGCTTGGTACGGTCTTTCTGCTCAACGCGACAGCGCTTATTCTCTTTCCGCTGATTGGGCATCACTTCGCTCTAAGTCAGCAGCAATTTGGTTTATGGAGCGCTCTTGCCATCCACGACACCAGTTCGGTGGTCGGTGCGACGATGCAGTATGGACCCGAGGCACTGCGCATCGGCACGACGGTCAAGCTTGCAAGGGCGCTGTGGATTGTGCCCGTGGCTTTTGCCATCGGCCTGATTCAGTCGAAGAAGGGTGGCGCCGTGGGCGGCGAACGTCCAGCAGCTAAAAGGCCTTGGTTTATCCTTGGCTTCTTGGCAATGGCGGCTCTCGTGACCTGGATCCCAAGCTTGCAAGGCATTGGTCACTATGTGGAAGGCGGTGCTAAACGGGCTTTGGTCCTAACGCTGTTCCTGATAGGCAGCAATTTGACCCGGGCGACCATTCGTAGCGTCGGCATCAAGCCGTTAGTTCAAGGCATCGTCCTTTGGGTGGTCGTCGCTAGCGCGACTCTTGCGGCTATTTTAGCCGGCTGGATTCAGGTGCAGCCGTCCCAGCCGGTTCTAGGGAACCCAGCTACGTCAGAAGCACCAGCCGCAGTCAGCGCTGCTTCAGTGACATCAACAGCTGCCGCCAATTCCACAGCCAATTCCGCGGCTGATTCTGCTTCCATGGTAGTGATTCCGGGCGGTGTATTCGAAATGGGCTGCAAAGGCTGCAAGCTTGCCGATGCACTGCCCGTGCATATGGTGCAGATCTCGTCGTTTGTGATGGATGAGGCGCCGGTGACCAATGCGCAATTTGCTGGTTTCGTCGGCGCTACAGGCTACAGTTAGTCGAACTTTTAGACACTTGCCTTAGTTTGTCAGCGCTTAAATATCAATCAAGTCGAAGCTCTACTTCCTGCAGACGGCATGGACCGGGTCTTGCAAAGGCCTGTTCGTACCACGTTGCTGAAGGAATGCTACCATGGCTGCTAAACTCCAACTGAATACCGGCTCGACTTCTAGGTTGGCATTGGCCCTCGCCGCAGCGCTACTCATGGCCGGCTGTGGCGGCACCCAGTTTGCGGGAAACAGTGGTAAAAAGCCTGGCGCCGTCGTGCCATCAAAAAATACACCGGGAGGCAACATCTCGGCCAAGGTGCGCGTCGGTTGCGACAGCGCAGCCTCGACCACTGCGCAAGAGCAGTCGTTTACGGGTGGCGCCGGCACGACCGTAGCTCTGTCCGGTGATTTCTGTGGGCAGGGCTTAACCGAGACCAGCAGCGAACAACTCACCGTATTATTTGTCTTCGACTTCTCTGGATCGATGTTAATCAATGATCCGACCACCTCAGGGAGTTGTGGACGCCTGCAAGCAGCGCAGACCATTTTGGCCAAGCTAGAAGCCGAACCAGCGACGTCGCAAGCCAAATTGAACCTGGCGATGCAGGCCTTTGGTTCCCATATCATGCCCGGCATTGCACCGACGACTATAGCCGCGTTCAAACCGCAGCTGAACGCACAATCAGTCTGTAGGTCCGACGGCAACGCGACGAATTATGAGGCGGCATTTACGGCGGCCAGTGACTTGCTTGGTTCACTTAAAGGGCGCAAGGTGATCTACTTTATTTCCGATGGCTTGCCGACCGTGTCGGGGACAAACCAGGGCGCAGGCGGGCTTCTCGGGGTACTAAACTCGGTTCTTAGCAGCAGCCAGTCGCCAGCCCCCGTTTATGACGCTGGCACTGCAGCTGCCGCAAAGCTAAGAGCGCAAAGTGACGTGACGTTGAACGTTATCTACTTGGGGTCGGCAGGGACCGCAGCTGAGGGGCCAGTGCCCGCCGGCTTACCGGATCCGCAAACTTATTTAAGGCAAATTGCCGGCAGTGCCGACCACCTGCGAGTCGTTTCTAGTGCCCAGGAGCTGGCAAGCCAGATCGCAACCTTTTCGACGCCGGTTGCAGCCAGTGGCGACATCGTCGAAGGTTCGGTGCAGGTAACGCTCAGCGCTGCCAACCATGCAGCACAAGACTTTAAAGTCGCAAGCATCACCAAGGACCCGACGCAGCCGAATCTGTGGCATTACACGACGGTGCCTATGCCTCTATTTGGTAGCTATAGTCAGGTTGTAGATAATACCATCAAGGTCAGCATCCGGGGACTCGATGGTAAGATCAACTCGACGACGGCGATCGTGCACTTCACGCAGCAATGATTCGACTCCCCTCACTGGTTGGGCCACGCCTGGGCCCTAGCGCGAAGGTCCGCGTAAGGACCACCGTAGCGCTCGGCAGCCGGTAGCAGAGACGGAGCTGGTGGGCTGGACACATAGGGTAACCGTTGATCGGCGTTCCACATGCGAAAGCAACTGCTGTGATGGAGGCTCGTGTAGGCCCCGACTGGTACCGGCACTGGGCGGCCGGATTCGCTCCACTGCGGCGTGCTATGGTAGAGGGCGAGGCAATCCTTGGCCGAAAGATTGTACGGTCCTTCCTGCTCTCGCCCGGCTTTAAACGCCGCAAAGGTTGCCCAATGGTCGACGGATGACTTTGCCGCAATACCGACCAAAGGCAACCAAGCTTGCGCCAGATTGTCGGCCTCTTCCTCCGTCGTGTAAAAGCCGAGACCTTGGTCCAAGGCTTGTTGCAAGAGCTGGTCTGTCGCGGCGTCACGGGCAAAAAACTGCGCATTCATCTCGGATGCAAGTGCTAGGACGGTGGCAGCAGGAGTTTGGTTGGCTTGCGTCGGACCCGTACGCCAAAAAACCTTTCTCGCTGCAGCGTCTAGGACCGTTGCTGGGAGGGCCGCGTCACCGATTGCGATGGCCGCAAGGCACTGCGAGAAGCTTACTTCCCACTTGTCGTACAAGGCGCGCGCCACGTCGTCCAGCGGCTGCTGCGGAAACTTGCCAAATTGCTTGCCGGATCTCGGGTCATCCATGATTGCAGTCCAAGCTGAACACGGTTCAAAGCATGGACTCGCAGCACTGCTACAGGTCGGGCGCACCAGTGACTCACGGGCCAGTCGACCGTACGAGAACATTTCGGAGTGCCAAGTCTGTCCGGTCAAAGGCTGCGTGCGGTATTTTGGCAAGGCCGCTAACTTTTGGCCTAGGGCTTTCAAATCTGGATCGGCCTTGGGCTGTGTACGTGCGAGATTCTCCGCATTGATATGATAGAAATATACGTACTGCTGCTTATCCAAGGATCCATGTGCACGGTAGTAGTGCCCAGCCTCGTGCAAGATCGTGTAAGCGAGCTGCTCATCGCTAGGCATAAGCTCCAGCAAACTGGTCTGCAGGGTGATCCAATTGCTGACGGGTTCGAGCATGATGGCGCTTGCGCCAGTGCTTTGAACAGTGCTGCCCAGGCGGCAGTCCTGCCCTAGGACGACCGCGCCTTGATCCGTGCTGAGACTGCAATGCTGCACGTGCACTGTTTGTTGGAGGTGACGGACGACCAGGTCGGCGTCGACGGCGGTTGCTGTGCGGTCGATGCAGCTGACGTGAGACTTAGCGTATAACCCGACGACACCTTTTGGGCTTATTTGAATCACGCTCGCATCATCGCTTGGCGTCGCTCCAGTCGGAGGTGCGGCAAAACGAATCGGCACGCGGAAGCAGACGCTTGCGCTGGTCGCGAATGCGTTGGCGCCTGCCTTGGCCATGATTCTAATGCGGGGACGTGGGACTATGGAATGACCCTGGGCATCGAGGAACAGGTCGGGGTAAATGCCGCGCAACTGGGAGTCTAGGGCGTCAAGCCAGAACTGCGCCCTCTGGGTCAGATCATCTCCGTCTGGTACATATTCCGGGGAACCATTGACCGCGTCGATATTGCTGTAGATCTCGGCTTGCGTCGCGTCAAGCCAGTCGAGGGGACTGGGGATGTCGAGGCGAATGGGCGGCAGGATATGCAGCGCTGAAGGGTATGCCTTCGGCGCGGCGGGTGAGTGTGGGGTAGACCCGCAGGCGGAGGTAAAGCTGAGGATGACTGCGAGGACCGTCGGTACAAACATCCGCATCGAATGAGGTCCTAAACATGGAATGAATTTTGAAATCCAAAAACTCAGGCAGTCTGGTATCATGGTGCAAACCAAAAATGAGGAGGCGTCATGCTCGGTAAAATCGTTGTTGTTCTCGGACTGGTCATCTTAGTGTTCTTTGGTTACGTCTATTCACGTCCGTCAACGATGCTGATTTCCAGGGAGCTGCTGATCAAAGCCAGCCCAGAAAAGCTCTTCCCGTACATTAATAACGCGCAAAAATCCAATGAATGGATGCCCTGGGCAGAATCAGACCCAGGGGTCAAGATGGTGTACACCGGGCCACAAGAGGGGGTCGGAGCGATATCCTCCTGGGATAGCACGGGTAAAATGGGTACTGGGCAGGCGGAAGTCATCGAAAGCGTGGCGCTGAAGGTCGTAAAGACCCAGTTAACCTACACTAAACCAATGGTTATGAAGCAATTGGCCGAGGTGTCCTTGAATCCGACCGCGGAGGGTACGGTGGTGAAGTGGTCTGTGACGGGCGAGCATGGCTTTATGGGTAAGTTGTTTGGTGTGCTGATGAATATGGATACGATGGTTGGTGGGGAGTTTGAGAAGGGCTTGGCCAAGCTTAAGGCGATTGCGGAAGCTAGTCCATAGGGGGCTATGGTGTCGAAGGTAGGGACTCACGAACTCCCACGATGTTAAGCGCTTTCAAAGTTGGTCGGACTTGCACGCGCAGCGCATAGGCGGCGCCGCGTTTTCGATCCTTAAGGTCGACTATTCATTATTACGAGTCTTGATCTCGTCAAGTATGGCAAGCGCCGCGCAGACCGTCTCTTCCGTGACTAATTCTCGCTTAGGGTCCATGAAATGATTCAGCACCAGGCTCGGATTCTGGTCGCCTTTAGCCAACCTATATAGACTGCTGAGTCCCGTGACTTGGTCTGGTGCCAAGATATCTGGGTTTTTCAGTGCAATAGGTGACTGTTGTGCGTGATGTAAGTGTCTGCGTAGGTGTCAGTGTTTTCAGGGCGCTTCGACATATGCTCGATCCTAGGAACCCAGATTTTGCTGCCGCCTGGGGTGCCGACGAGCCATCGGAATGTCGTGAAGTGATGACTACAGTATTCGCCCGCGCCAAAGCATCGTCAAAAAATCAGCGACCGGCCAGATTTCCGTGCCATCAGATGCCTCCCGTTGACTGGCAACCAAGGCCACCATGATCTTGCGCACACCGGGCACCTCTTCGGCAAAGGCTTTGAGCCCACGAAAGTCTTTGGCAACCAGTGCCCGACTGGCTTTGACCTCTATTGCGAGCGTCGCTCCAGAACTAGGCGTCAACACAAAGTCAACCTCGAGCTGCGTTTGGGTGCGCCAGTAAGCGAGCTTGATGTCCGCATGATGATAAGCGATATAGGCGCGCAGTTCGCAGAAGATCAGGTGCTCTAGCGCCTTGCCGTATTCGGCCGTGCCTTGGTGCAGATTAGTACGACCGGTGAGCACATTGGCGACGCCAAGGTCAAACCAGAAAAACTTTGCTGTCGTCACCGCCTTGCGCTTGCTGGTGTCAAGAAACGGTGGAACCAAGGTGCCTATCAAGGTGTCTTCTAAAATCTTGAAATAGTCGTGCACCGTACGCGGTGAAATCTGTGCATCCTTGCCTACTTTCGAGAAGTTAACCTGCTCAGCATTGCAGGTGCCCGCCACATCGAGAAACCGGGAAAAATTGCCAATCGCCCGCGTTAGGCCTTCAGCTTGAATTTCCTCTTGCAGGTAAAGACCCAGGTAGTCCTTGAGATCATCCCACGGTGCTGTCGAGGTCAAAACCGACGGTAATCCCCCGTATTGCAAAATTTCCTCCCAGGAACGATCTGGCGTATCGCCATTCCCGGTCAATTCAGCGGAGACTAACGGGAAAAAATTTTGCCAACCGAGGCGACCGCCGAGCAAATTGACCTGACCGCGCATGATCTTTCGCGCGCTGCTCCCGGTTAAGATAAACCGAGCGTTTTTGTAGGCTTCAATCAGTCGATGAACTTCATCGAGAATCTCCGGCAGCTTTTGTATTTCGTCGATGACGACGGGACTGGACGGCGAGGATTTGAGGTGCAGCCTAAGTTGCTGCTCGAGTGTTTCCGGGGCGCTGGCTAACTCGCGAAACACTGCTGGTTTTAATAAATCGAGGTAAAGAGCGCCGGGGAAGGTGTGGCGAAGGTAGGTCGATTTGCCGGTCATGCGTGGGCCGAAGAGAAAAAAGCCTTTTCGTTTTAGTTGGTTGTCGTAATTGGCAAGGCGTTTGAACATAAAAAGGTCCAAAATTGGTGGCGGTATCACCAATTTTATAATGAATTTCGTGGTTAGTCCATCTGCGGCCGTTTTACTGCCGACTTTTATGTGTCGCGCTCCTCATATGTCGCGATGTCGGAGTCACGCGCATGGGAAGGAGACAATATCTGACGGGAGCCTTAGCTCGGGGCTTTCTTAGCGGATGCCAGAACTACCTAGTGAAGTACCTGGGCATGATTAAATTTGGCGCAGCAGGGTTGGCAAGCGCAGTTCGCGCTTTGGCATTCACGACCTGTTGCAAACGAAAGTCTAACTTGATCTGATTATTGGAGTTTTGGCGGGATTTCTGGTGGAGAATAGGAGATTCGAACTCCTGACCCCTAGAATGCAAATCTAGTGCTCTACCAACTGAGCTAATTCCCCAGAGCGCCCAATATGCCGAATCCACCCTCCGAGATCAAGCCACTTTCGTCGCCAGCTCAAGGAAGCTGCAAATTAAATTTGATCTCCGTCCACCCGCCCTCGGCCTTGCCGTAGCGGTCTTTGCGCGGCGTGAAGCGAGCCCCCTTGACGGAGTTCAAGATGCGCTCGTCCATGCCATAGCCAACTTTGCGCTTCAGGCTTGCATCCACCACCTTGCCGGCCTCGTCGACCTGGACCTCGACGACGATTTGCCCCTCTAGATTGGCCTCGATGGCGGCGTCTGTATACTCCGGTTTAACGATCGAGTCGGCGAGCAGCCTGGCGTCGCTGCTCAGGTCGCCTTCGAAGGCCGCTGGCGCGACCTTGGGGCGCTCGCCAGTGTCACCGGTCATGAGGGTGTTGCCGAGTGGCACTGCGACCTTGCCGCCTTTGCTCATGGCATCCGGAGCCAGGCCTTGGATTGGCTTGGGCGGTGGGAGGTTGGGGTCCACTGGTTTAGGGCGATCGGTGGCGACCTTGGGCTTGGCTTTGGGTTTAGGCTTGGGCGGCTCAATCGGCTTGGGTGGAGGCGGCGGTGGCGGCTTTGGGGCTTCAATCACCTTCGGCTCGGGCTTCTTTTCGACGATCTTAATCTTCACCGGTTGTGGTTTAGCCGCGGTGAGCCGGGCTTGAACCGTCAGCGTTTTAACGGTGATCAAGTGCACCACGACCGAGAGGACGATGCAGATCAACCAAGGATGTCGTCGAAGTTGTTCTTTGAGCATGGGAGCTGATTCTAACCTAGCTGAAATCGAAGAGCGAGTGCAACAGGCTTGGCGGATAGTCTGTGAGCACGTAGGATACCACCAACATATGTTGCGTCATACCAGACTCGAACCGGGAGAATTGCATGGCAAGCACCTGTCGCCGTTGGCCTTGGGTGGCTGGAGCGGTGCTGCAGGCGACCTTAGTTTCGCTTTCGACCACGAAGCTGCAAGCGCAGACACCGGCAGCAGGTGCTCCTATGACGCCTGCTACTGCGGCTCCTGCTCCTGCTTCGGCCGCGACAAGCACGGTTACATTGAAAGTGCGCATCAAGGGTAGTGGAGCTCCCGTTGGTCGGGCCGAGATCACCTTGCCCGATGGTAAAAAGTTGTTCACCGGCAAGGACGGGGACGTGCAACTAAACCTTCCTACCGGGGATGGCCAAATTCGGGTGTATCGCCCGGGTCAGGAGCCAGAGCTTCGCGATATCGCCGAGCTGCGCGGCAAAGACCGTGTCGAAATCTTTCTGCTCCCTGCGACTCCGACCGATAATGAGGTCATCGTCCGCGGCGAAAGGCGTCCCGAAGCCTCGCGCAAAACCATCACCATCGCCGAGGCCGTCAAGGTAGCTCCCGGCGGCGATCCGGCACAGATTCCCAAGCTTCTTCCTGGAGTGCAGTCGCGCTCGTTTTCGCCCGATATCGTCGTGCGCGGCTCGGGACCGTCGGACTCGCTGTACCGCGTCGACAACTACGATATGCCGTTTATCTTCCACCGCATTGGCAATCTGTCGGTGATCCCGCCGCAGATGCTCGCGGATGTGGAGTTTTCGACCGGCGGATTTGGCAGTCAATACGGCAATGTTACCGGTGGGGTCGTGGTCCTGCATACGCGCAACGATGTGCCGGAAACGCCCAAGTTTGAGTTCAAGATCAACATTCCGTTTTACTCAGCCTTATATTACGAAACTCCGGTCAATGACGGTAAGGACCTGCTTGCGGCCTCGGTGCGGCGCAGCTATCTGGAAGCCTTTTTGCCGCTCGTTCTGAAAAAAAGCGGCGCGGATGTGACGGTGGTTCCGTTCTTTGGCGACGAGCATCTTTATTACTACCATCCCACTGAAGATGGTCACGTTAAGATCATAGCGACGCATGCCTACGACGGTTTGCACCTCCTTTTCCCGTCCGACGACGCAACCTCGCCAAGCGGTAAAGCGACCTTTGACTTTAAAACATCCTTTGAGCTGATCGGTGTCGAATGGAAGAAGAGTCTAGACAAGGATTGGTCGATGACCTTGTCGCCCAATGTGTTTAACAACGACAACGTCATCGACGTCATCGACAACAATATCGACATCAAGGTGCGCGGCATCGTCGTTCATGCCGACTTTACTCGCAAGCTTGACGGCAAAAATCGCCTCTATCTCGGTGGTGAGCTCGGCTACGGTGTAGCGAATATCTATGTCGTCGCCCCGGTGATCGACAACAACGATCCATTCTTTGATCCGGCCTCCGCCCCCAAACGCAAGGTATCTGAAACAGCGACATATACCTCCGCAGCCGGATGGGTCGCGACCGATCGCTACCTCGGTGACCTCTTGCTGACGCCCGGCATTCGCCCCTTCTACTATTCGCAGATGAAGAAGGGCGGCTATGATCCCCGCCTCAACTGGCGCTACCAGCTAGACCAGGACAACTCGCTGAAAGGGGCTGTAGGTCAGTATTCGGAGGCGGCGCAGTTTCAGGATGTCGATAAGGTGTTCGGTAATCCGGATCTGAAATATATACGTTCGATGCACTATATCTTAGGCCTAGAGACCGCCTGGTCAGACCGCTGGCTGTCGGATGTCCAGGTCTTCTACAAAGAGATCAACGGCCTTGTTCGCAGTGATCCGGTCACCGTTAAAAATAATAGCGGCAAACTGATTAGCTCTGGTTTCGAACTCTTCATTCGCCGCAATGTGACCGAGCGCCTTTTTGGCTGGGTTGCCTACACCTATTCGCGCAACCGCGAACAGGACGCGCCTAAGAAGCACTATCATGACGGCCAGTATGACCAGACCCATGTGTTTAACCTGGTTGGCGATTACAAATTAACCCCGATTTGGGACCTGGGTGGTCGCTTCGTTTACCATACCGGTGACACCTACACCGGGGTCGATCATTCGGTGTACAATGCAAACCTAGATAAATATCAGGCCCGAGAAGGCCTGAATACCCAGCCCTACAACCAGCGGCTGCCTGCCTACCACGAGCTAGATATCTATGCCGAGCGCGATATCCTCTTCGACACGTCCAAACTGACCTGGCGCTTTGGCGTCGAGTACCTGGCCCTGCAACGCCAGGCGCAGGGTGTGCGCAATAACTACGATTATACCAAGACTACCTACTTCCGCGGCGCCCCACCGATTCCCTATGTCGAACTGCGAGGTACGATATGATGCGGACCCATTTTCTCGTTCTGGTACTCGGTCTAAGCGCGTTCGCCTGTAATGGTGAGGTCGATCGCTATGAGGATATCCAAAAGCTGCGAGCGCTCGGTGTCCTTAGTGACAAGGCAGTCGTTGAACCGAGCACTACGGCGACGCCGCAGGTCGTGACCTTGACCTTCTACGCCGCTCTCCCCCATGGTGACACGGTCACCGCCGAACCCTACCAGGACACGGCTAGGTCCAGTGGCGGTACTCCGGCGACCCTGACGGTTAATGCAGGGACTGCCGTAGTCGAAACCCACGCGAGTTTTGATCTCTACCACGTCAGCGGCACGCTCAATATCCCGCCGACTGAAGCTTTAGTGTTTCGCGGTCTCGACCAAAACGCCACGGTCAAGTACGGCATAAAGTTGACCACCAAGAGCAGTGGCAGCCAAAATATCGTCGGCAGCGTGGTCGTCTACCAGAGCGGTGCCGCACAGCTGAAGTCTCTTGCAGCAATCCCCACGGTCAAGATCACTGCCCCAGCCAAGTCTGCGGCGCTTTCAGGCAAACAGGACATCGTGGCCGCAGCTAGTACGGCCGGAGCCGAGACGCTGCGGCTTGGTTGGTTTGTGAACGGCGGCGAGATTAAAAATCGCAATGCATCGACAACGACGTGGGACCCCGTAAAAACGACCGGAGCCGTCACCTTGGTGGTGACAGCTCGCGGCGCGAAAACGGGGGCTTTTGCTCTCGATGTCATCGACTTCACAGCGAACTAGGCAGCAACCTCGTCACGACCTGAACGGCCTCTTAGGAGAAGAGGAAATCCAGGTCTTTCGAGGTTAGGTCAGCTAGGACATTGCCATCATCAGCGATGATCCCATCGACCAACTGCCGCTTCGAATCCTGCAAGGCAAGGATCTTTTCCTCGACCGTGCCGCGGGTGATGAGTCGATAGGCAAACACATGGTTTTGCTGACCAATGCGGTGCGCCCGGTCGATGGCCTGGGCCTCGCTGGCCGGGTTCCACCATGGATCGAGGATGAAGCAGTAATCCGCAGCCGTCAGGTTGAGGCCGACGCCTCCGGCCTTTAGACTGATCAGGAACACTCGGACATTCGGATCGGTTTGGAAGTGCTCCACGCGCTCCTTACGATCGGTGGTCGAACCATCCAAGTATTCGTAGACGATTCCCTTGGCATCAAGGCGTGCCCGGACGATGGCCAGCATCGAGGTGAACTGGCTGAAGACCAAGGCCTTACGACCCGAGTCCATGGCCTCCTGCAGTTGTTCGTCCAGGAGATCCATTTTGGCGCTGTTTTCACCGGCGCGCTCACTGTCGATTAACCCAGGATGGCAGGCGAGCTGCCGCAGGCGCAAGAGAGCCTCGAGCACATGCATCCGCGTTTTGCCGATACCGACGGTTTTGACCTTCTTCTTCAGCGTGTCGCGGTAATGTGCCGCCAGCTCGTCGTATTCCGTCTGTTGCTCTGGTTCCAGTACGCAGTACACCGTGCTTTCGGTTTTGCCTGGCAGATCGGGGAGGACCTGCTCCTTGGTGCGGCGCAGAATAAAAGGCCGAAGCGCTTTGGCCAAGGTCTCAAGCTTGCCGGGAGTGATCTTGCCGGAGTTGCTGAAGAGGTCGCCAAAGGCGGCGGCGCTGTCGAGCATACCGGGGTTTAAAAAGCGAAAGATGGAGCCGAGTTCAGCGATCCGATTTTCGACCGGAGTCCCGGACATCGCCAGGCGATGCTTGGCCTTGAGGGCACGGGCGGCCTTGGCCGATTGAGTGCCTTCATTTTTGATCGCCTGCGCCTCATCGAGGACGACGTGATCAAAGGCAATCAACTGCAGCATGTCGATGTCACTACGCATCGTGCCATAGGATGTCACGATCACGTCATTGCGACTCAGACTCTTGGCGTCGCGCTCGCGTGTAGCACCGACGTGAGCCAAGACCTTTAGGTCAGGAACAAAGCGCTTGGCTTCATCCGCCCAGTTATAGATCAAACTGGTCGGCGCCACGATCAGCGTCGGCGCTAAGGTCTTGCCTTCAGCCCGCGCAGCTAAACAACGCTTATGGAGAAAAGCCAGCACCTGGACCGTTTTACCTAAGCCCATGTCGTCAGCTAGGCAGCCCCCGAAGCCAAACTCGGCGAGGAACTCCAACCAGCCTAAACCTTGCTTTTGGTACGGTCGCAGCTCGCCGACGAATTCGCTATTGGGCTCCGAGGTGGCGACCCCAGAAAAGGAGGCCAGCTTTTTGCGGTAGTCGATAAAGGACTGATCGAGGTTGGCCTGGCTTGCTTCGGATACGAGGACATCGAGAAAGGCCGCGTGGCTGCTGCGGTAGCGCAGTTCGCCTTCAGTGCCGTCTTCGCCCATGCGCAGGATCGGATCGAGCTTTTTCAGCCAGTCCTCTGGCAGCAGTCCAACCGTACCATCGCCAAGCTGCACGCGGTTGTCGCCACGACGTAGTGCTTCGATCAGGCGTGGCAATTCAACCGTTGCGCCGCCACCGAAATCAAAGCGGGCACGCAGATCCAGCCAATCGACGCCGGTCTTGACGTCGACATTGAAGCTGCGCCCAGTCCGTAGCTTTTTGCCTTCTGCCTCGACCGACCAGCCGCGCGCGGCCAAGTCTCCGACCAAGGTCGCCAAATCGGCGGCATCGACGAAGACATCAGCGCCGGCGACGCCGCGGCCTGCAGATGCCTGCACACCGTGATGCGAGCATAGGTCGCGAATCAGTTGCTCTTCACGACCGCGGTCGCGACGGACCACGACGCGAGGAGGTGCTGGTGGCTCTGCCGCTGGTTGCGGCCTGGCCTGCTGCGGGTTCTGTTGCTGCTGCTGCGCCGGGGCAGCGCTTTGGACCTTGTCTTGCTTATCGACTTCGATCTGATGCACCTTTGGCCGGCGACCTTGACGGCGTCCGTCTTTGGCTGGGGCGCTCTCGGTGGATTCAGGTAGCGAGCCTTCTGCTGGAGGCGTCACAGGGGCTGCGGCAACCGGGGCGGCCGTTGGTGTCGCCGCAGCGGCGACGACCTGGCGAGGCTTGTGCACAGGCCTCGGTGACTCGATCGGCGGCGCTTCATAATCAAACTCATAGTTGGCTAGAAGCACCATAGCTTTATCGGTAATCGGCGTCGCCAAAAAGACCAGGCGTGGTCTGGCTTCACCGACGACGATCCGCCAGCCGCTGTCGCTCGGCAGATCCAGCGGCGGTGCGCTGGGCAAGTCGACAAAACCACGCAAGAATGCGGCCTGATCGGCCTTCTGGACCTTGATGGTTTGAACTTGTTTAAGCGTGGTGATCCAGGCACACAGGCGTGGATCAGGCAGCGTGGTGCGGACTAGGCGATCTTTGAATACGGCGATGCCGTCAGCAAAGGCGAGCAAGGTGTCACTCAGCGGCACGGTAATGCGGCCGCGTCTAAACTCACCGCGCAAGATCCAGGTACGGTCTTGCTTACGCACAGCAACGGCCAGGCGAAACACCCATGGTTCCTGCGCGTCCCAGCGCAACGCCTTGAACGTAGCGAGATCGAGCGGTGCATGGCCTTCGAGTTTGGCATCGTCGACAGCCAGCCAACCCAGGCGTCCCGTCGCAGCCATTTGTTCGAGCAGGTAGGGACGCAGGGTTTCGGCGATGGCAAAGGAGTGACCGCGCGGGCGCAGCGGTGCCGTGCCTTCGTCCCAGGCTCCCGAGCGCATCAGCGTGCTGGTCGCGACGCCAAAGAAATGCAGTAGAATATCGCGGTCCGGACCTTCGACAAAGGCATCGAGGGCGCGCAGATCGATGGGCACTGGAATGATCTGACCTTCGCCCGGCTCACCTTCGGCTCCGGCCCTACGAAAGACCAAGACCGTCAAAAGCCCGCTCTTGCGGCTGCTATCAGCATCGATGATGTAGTAAACATCCTGCGCCTGGCCCTTGGTGCCGGCGCGCGAACGCACCTCGACGATGTCGCGTTGGGCGTGACCAACCAGCTTGAGCGCCTCTCGCCACGAGACCTGATCGTTGCCATTGGCATGCTGATGATGGTGCACAGGTCGCTTGTGCGGCTCAGGCTCTTTATTCGGCTGGGGAATGGTATGTGCGGTCGCCGAAAAGGCTCGAATCCGCCCCGAGGTGTCAGGCTCGGCACTAACGACTGGCCGCGTCCGACTTGGTGCGGTCGTGCTGGTGAAGCGCGAAAGAAAACCGACCGGGTGGCCAGCGGTGGCGCGAAACTCGCAATCCGGTGTCCCATCGGCCAGGCAGATCGCCGCCCAGATATGTTTGCAGTAGCCTTTGCCGCCGCCGTAAAACGGGCAATCGCACAGTCCGCTGACGGAGGTGCGCTGATTCTTCTCGTCAAAAGCCATATCGAGCGTGACGTGATAATCACCGCTCTTGCCTTTGACCTCGGCATTCAAGCGCTCCGCGGTGGCTTTCGAAAGCACCACTCGGCCTTGGCGAAAATAACCCTCTCCTCGTATCCGCACTTGGCCGTCGATGTCGGGCGCCAACGCACCGGTTAGACCGGTGAGATGGGCTTTGCCCTTTACCTGCACGTTAGTGGCGGTACGCTGGCCTGCTGAACGGCCGCGTCCTCGGCGCCCTCGCCTCAATGCGTCTCTCCCGCTTCATCCTCGCGTGTTGAGGATGTGTGTGATGGTCCATTGGCCCGCGCTCAAATTGAGAGCTTTGTTGTCTACTGAAGGGCCTACGTAATGTTTGGCCCTACATCGACACCGCCGTGCATTGTTCACAGGCGGCACTGAGGCCTCGTGACCGATGCCTTAAGGTTCGCCTTTTGTCTGGCTTAGCGCAAGTGCTGTTTTCTTGACGCTGCTCCGTTTCGTCCCGGCGGGTCGGTCTCCGCATCGGTGCCTGGGGTCATAGCTTCAGACATGCGGCAAAGCGGCCTGGAGCGATCTCCCGAAGCGTCGGCGTTTCCTGCCGGCAGGCCGCCGTCACCATCGGGCAGCGGCTGGAAAAGCGGCATCCGGGCGGTGGGTTAAGGGGGCTCGGCAACTCTCCGGTGAGCAAGGGGTCATGGCGCTGGCGTTCCCGAATCGGATCAGGCAGGGGGTTTGCGGCGACCAGGGCCTGGGTATAGGGATGCAGGGGCTTTAGGAAAACGTCGTCCGACAACCCAATTTCGATGATCTGCCCGAGGTACATTACCGCCATGCGGGTCGAAATGTAGCGAACCATGCTCAAACCATGGGCGATAAACAGGTAGGTTAGGCCCATTTCTTGTTGCAGGTCCTGCAGCAAGGTAACGACCTGGGCTTGGATCGATACATCCAAGGCCGAGATCGGTTCGTCGCAGACGATGAATTTTGGCTCAAGGGCCAAGGCTCTAGCTAAGCCGATGCGCTGGCGCTGGCCGCCGGAGAATTCATGGGGAAAGCGAAAGGCATGCTCCGGCATGAGACCAACTCGCTGCAACCACGAGTTGATCCGGTCTTGGCGCTCTTGGCGCGGCCATAGTCCATGAATATCTGGACCTTCGGCGATGATGTCGCCGACCGTCATGCGTGGGTTTAAACAGGCAAAGGGATCTTGAAAGATCATCTGCACCTGGCGTGAATATCGCTTGCGGGCTTTGCTGTTTAATTTGCCCGCCATCGATTGCCCGTCAAACAGCAGGTCGCCGCCGGTCGGGTCATACATGCGCACGAGGATACGCCCGAGTGTTGATTTGCCGCAGCCTGACTCACCGACCAGGCCGAGCGTCTCGCCGGCATTGATGCTAAAAGACACTTTGTCGACAGCGTGCAGATAGACGCCGCGGCCCATATTAAATTGTTTACTCAAGTTGCGTACATCGACCAATGGCATGGTCATAGCGAACCTCCCACGGGCGGCACGTTTTCGGCCACGGTTTGCGGCGCAAGCGGCGCGATGCCGTAGCTTTCGCGCTGGCGTAAGGCTTGAGGATGGTGCAGCCAGCACGAGGTCCGGCTGCTGCCAAACGTTAGCTCTGGTGGCTGCTGCTCAGCGCAAATGCGCATGGCCGCGCCGCAGCGAGGGGCAAAGGCGCAGCCTGTAGGTGGCTGAAATAAATCCGGGGGAGTTCCAGGAATGGGGGTCAGCGGTACCGACGCGTGGGTGTCGTCACGCGGCATCGCCCGCTTGAGCCCTAAGGTGTACGGGTGTTTAGGACGGTAGAAAACCTCGTCGACGGTGCCTTCTTCGACGATTTTACCGGCGTACATGACCGCGACTCGGTCGGCCATCTTTGCCACCACGCCTAGGTCATGGGTGATAAGAATCGTCGCCATGTTTAGACGCTGCGACAGTTCTTGGATCAAGGCCAAGATCTGCGCCTGGATCGTGACGTCGAGGGCTGTCGTTGGTTCGTCGGCGATGAGTAGTTTAGGATTGCATGCTAAGGCCATCGCAATCATCACACGCTGGCGCATACCGCCGGAAAGTTCATGCGGAAACTGCCGCATTCGCTTTGCCGGCTCTGGGATATGGACCAGCTCCATCAACTCGAGCACGCGAGCCTTACGCTCAGCATGGGTCATCGACGTGCGGTGGAGGATCAACGACTCTTCGATTTGGTCGCCCAGCGTCATGGTCGGATTTAAGCTGACGAGCGGATCTTGGAAGATCATGGCGATGTCACCGCCGGCGACCTTTCTCAGCTCCGCGGTGCTTAGCTTGAGCAAATCCTTACCGTCGTAGAGGATCTCACCAGAGGTGACGCGAGCGGGTGGCGTCGGTAGTAGGCCAAGGATTGTCTGCACCGTGACGGACTTGCCGGATCCGGACTCGCCGACAATGCACAGTGTTTCACCTTGCTGCACTTGAAAGGATACCTTGCGGACGGCTTGCACCTCGCCTTTATGTACGGCGAAGTTTACGGCCAAGTCGCGGGCAGCGAGTAGGACATTGCCCAGCGCTTTCTTTTGCGGTGTGGAGGTTGTTATTGGCTGCGTCACCTTGGCCTCCTTTAAGTTCGGCCGCGTAGTTTAGGATCGAAGGCATCGCGCATGGAATCGCCCAATAAATAGAAGGCAAGCAGGGTAATGCCGAGCACCGAAGCCGGCAGGAAGAACTGCACCGGATTGACTTGGAGGCGGCGCGCCGCGTCAAAGACCACGTTACCCCATGACGGCGTTGGTTGTTCCAGGCCCAGGCCAAGTAGCGATAAAAACGCTTCGGAGGCGATCACGCCAGGGATACGAGCGGACCAGGCGATGATGATCAAGCCGAGCAAGTTTGGACCGATATGCCGGGCGATCAAGCGGCTGACCGGAGCACCAAGAAGGCGCGACGCCTGGACGAATTCCAGCTCGCGCATGCGTAACACCTCGCCACGTACCAGGCGGGCGAATCCAGCCCAGCTAAACGCGCTTAGCGCGATGACTAAGCTAAGCAGGCCTTTGCCGATTGCGACCTGGAGGATGATGAAGATCAAGAGGTCAGGAAAGTTGTCGACGATTTCAACGATCCGCATGCACAGGGTATCGACCTTGCCGCCGACTAACCCGGAGAATGCCCCAAACAGGAGGCCGATGGCGATGCACAAGGTCGGCACGAGCAGAGCAAGAAGCATATCGACCCGGGTGCCTTGAATCATGCGCGCCAAAACATCGCGACCAAGGCCATCGGTGCCGAACGGATGGGCTCTGCCGCGAAGCGTCGCGCCGACGGCGACCCCAGGTTGAATCGACTGGGCATCGGATTGCTTGATCGTGTCGATCAGTGCGGTTTGCACCACCGCTGCTTCAGCAGCGTAGGTGCGTTCGCCCGATTGCGGGTCGGTGACGAACGGCAGTACGGAGTAGGCATAGGTGGCGGAAGGGTCAAGGCCGAGGCCGTCGTTGTAGGAATGCTGGGCCGGAGTATTGATCTCGCCGATGCCAACACCGCGTTCGATCGTGCCGCTGACCAGCTCTTTGGTATCAAAGCCAGTCTCTGGTACCAAGAGTCGGTACACCATATATCCGGAGACACCGGGTTCAATGTCCCAATTGAGAAAGACGCCATTGACGCTGGCGACACCCGCCACGCTCAACTTACCGACCGGAGTCAGATCAGCGGCCTTTTTCAGCGGCGCCTTGAGATCATAGGTCAGGTCGATCAAGTCTTCTGGGACTGGCGCGAAGTCGTCCACCACCACCAGCTTGTGACCCCAGCTTGGCCCTTGGTCGATGTCGTTGGAGTTTTGATGATTGGCGTAGGGTACGCCGTTTTCTTCGGCTGGGAAGAACCACGGGCCGGCGATGCCAATCGCCGTGACTAGGCCGATGATGGTCAAAGAGATCATCGCCAGCTTGTTTTTACGCAGGCGCAAGAAGGCGTCTTCGAAGTAGGACAACGCTGGGCGCGAGATCTTTTCCGCGCCCGCCGCTTCGGCCGCGAGCGGCAGAAATAGCTCTTCTGGCATCGGTCGCATCGGCGAAGGTCCAGCGTTAAGTGGAGGATGGATCATAGTCGGCATAGTCCTATCCGAACCGGATGCGTGGATCGATCAGGCCGTAAACAATATCGGTGATCAGGTTGATAACGATGAAGAAGCCGCCGTAAAATACCGTTAGGCCCATCAGGACGTTGTAGTCGCTGTTGCTGATCGAGTTAAAATAAGCCGCGCCCAGACCAGGTACACCAAAGACGTTTTCGATCAACAGCGAGCCAGAGATGGCGCCGACGAAGATCGGGCCGAGCAGCGAGACCACCGGCAAGATCGCGTTGCGAATTTGATGCAAGGTGATGACGCGAAAGGTCGAGGCCCCTTTGGCGCGTGCCGTGCGGACAAACTCGGCGAAGGCGACATCGACCATTTGACTGCGCATGTAGCGAGTCATCATGGTGATGATGCCCAGGCTCAAAGTAAATCCTGGTAAGATGACGTCACGAAACTGGCCCCAGCCGACCGGCCTAAACCAGTAATCCTGGTTGACGTGGAGTTTGACCAAAGGAAAGACCGCTAGGAAGTACTGCACGACGTAGGCGATGAGTGCTGAGGGGATAGCAATCCCGACGACACATAGCAGCATCGCGGCACGGTCGATCGCCGAGTTGCGATACAAAGCGGCGATGATGCCGAGGCCAAGGCCGGTGATCGTGCCGAAGATCATGGCAAAAATGCCGATGGTTGCCGACGCAGGGAAGTTTTCGATGATCATGCGATTAACGCTGCGATCGACCGTGCGGAAGCTTTCGCCAAAGTCGGCATGCAAAAACATCCGGTCCATTTGGATGATGTATTGCTGCCATAGCGGCTTGTTTAGGCCATAGCGTTGTTCCAAATTGGCGCGCACCGCGGCAGGAATCTCTTTGGTCCTGGTCAGAGGATCGCCGGGGACCGCGCGCATAAAGACGAAGGTCATCGTCGCCAAGGCCCAAAGGGTGACGATCGCCATCGCAAGTCGTTGGCCGATATAGCGCAGAAAGCCCCATGTGAGAACATTGCTCATCCGAACATCGCCCCGATTATTTGTGATCCCAATAGGCCGCCCGGAAATCCGGAGCGAAGCCGAAGATCGTGCGCTTGACGCCCTTTAGCTCTGGCGCCGCCGTCAGAGCTCCGCCGCTGACATCGGTGACGGCCACCGGCGCCTCGTCTTCGAGAATGTCCTCCGCCGCCTTGAACAATTGGACCCGCTTGGCTTTATCCACCTCGCTGTTGGCCTGCTCGATCAACTTGTTGTAGGCGGGACTGGACCAACCCGAGGAATTGTTCTCATTGTTGTTTGCAAGTAGGTCCAAAAAGGTCATTGGATCGCGGTAGTCCGGACACCAGCCAAAGAAGACCATATCAAATTGACCGTCTCGGCTCTTTTGTAGGCGGGTTTTGAACGGCACCGTTTCGACTTTGACTTCGTTGCCGAGCAGTTTTGATAGGCTGTGCTGGAAGTATTCGGCCATCTTTTTTGCGACGACGCTGTCATCAAACAACAGGGTGAAGGAGGGAATCTGAGTCTGCTTGGTATCGGCCAAGTATTCCTTCACTAGTCGCTGCGTGGTGGGGACGTCAAAGTCCTTGATCGGCGGACTCTTCACCTCTTGACGGTAGGTCAGTCCGGGCTGACTTCCCGGCATGTAGTCGGGGACCATGCGGAATGCTGGTTTATAGCCTGGAACTCCCACGATCTTGTTAACGTACTCCGACCTGTTGAGCCCGGCGCGTACCGCGTGGCGGAGTTTCTTATTGGCGAACAACCTCCCGGGCCGGACGTTGAAGGCGAGGGTTTCAGTACAACCGGTCTGGAAGGTCTCGATCTTTAGCTTAGCCGCCTGTGCCTGACGGATGATCTCGGGTGTGGACACCCCAGTCGTGTCGATGCCGCCAGTGCGGAAGTTGTTGAAGTTCGCTTGGCCGTCCTTGACCATTGCCGGAGATTCGATGGCCTTGATCTTGATGTTGCGTGCGTCCCAGTAGGTGTCGGACTTTTCAATCCGCATCGACTGTTCTTTTTGCCAGCGCGCCAAGCGGTAAGGGCCGTTGCCGATCAAACTAGCTGGATCGGTTGCGAAAGAACCGGCAAACTTTTCGACGATGTCCTGGCGAAGCGGGTAGAACACCTGAAACGAAGTGAGCGAGTCAAAAAAAGCCACTGGCCGACTCAGCTTAACCTCTAGGGTGTGGTCGTCCACGGCGCGCACGCCGAGCTGTTCCTTGGGAAGCTTTTTGCTGATGATGGCATCCGCATTGAGCAAAGAGGCGGTGATGGCGATAAAGGAATACTCGCTGGCGTAGGCCGGATCGACCAGACGCCGCCAGGAGTAAACGAAGTCCTGCGCCTTGACCGGCACGCCATCTTGCCATTTGGCACTTGGGCGGATCTTAAAGGTCCAGGTCGTTTGGTCGGGGCTGATGCTGACACTTTCGGCGGTACCTGGAATGATGGCGCCGGCCGCATTAGACCGCATCAGGCCTTCGTAGATGTGTCCAAGCCACATCGAGCTGACGGAGTCCACCTGCTTGGAGATATCCATCGATGGCGGCTCGTCGCCAGAACTGAAGTAGACCTCGTTGTCGGCGATCCGCTGTTCCCGGGACTTTTGCTCAGCGATGACCGTCCCGGACCCAAGTAGGACTGACAATAAAGAAGCCAGGGCTGACTGGTGAGCCAGCCGATTCGTGATCCACATCGACGAAATCCTCGAGTTATTGCGTTAGACAGTCATGGGAGCACGGCAAAGAGCCGGTCGAAGCCAGGCAACTAAGAGGTTGTTGAACCTTCGCCCAGAGCTAGTGTGGTTGCGACAACAACAGGCGGACGTGACCCGGCCTCTTCTTTACCGGATTTAGGTTAAAAACTTCAAGTAAATAAAGCCTGTACAAATTGGCGGGGGTGGCCGTGGAGGGGGCGACAGGAGCGGCTTTTACGGGCTGGGGGGTGTTTTTTTAGCCACTGATGATGGCTACGGCCTTTCCTGCAACCTTGGCCAACACCTCGTTTGGCGCTGCCTCCACGAAAGCCGCTAGGCGCTCCCGCCAGGCCAGGCTACGCAGGCGCTCAACGAGCACGACACCGGTGGTGAGCAGGCCCTTTGGCAGGGGGACTTCGAAC